>Ga0265297_10001077_pt1 | contig 67964 bp, 58 predicted proteins | sample Munlanlwell13791_FD_192502 | JGI IMG/M metagenome (GOLD analysis project Ga0265297, IMG submission 192502) | Leachate microbial communities from a municipal landfill in Southern Ontario, Canada - Leachate well 137-91 | ecosystem: Engineered > Solid waste > Landfill > Unclassified | place... | reverse complement strand
GCCGAAAAATACGCTCAACAAGAAAATCCCGAAAGGATTCGGGATTTTCTCAAAAAGATTGGTTCGAACTTCCGCATTGCCGACCGCACGCTGGTTTTGGATTTCAAAAATGCCTTCAAAATTGCGGAAAAATACCATGCCGAGGCGCTTTGCGCCGAGGCTGTTTCTTACGATTTCACAAAAAGTGAAAATTGGCGGAGAGGCAGGGATTCGAACCCTGGGTGCGACCTTGAGAGCCGCACAACACATTAGCAGTGTGCCGCTTTCGACCACTCAGCCACCTCTCCAATGTAAATTGTAACTAACTGACTATTAATTTATACTATCGACCTTAGATCGACCACTCAGCCCCGGCCCAAGGCCGGTCAGCCTCGGGCTGAACCTCTCCAGTATTATGAATTGTCGTTCAATAAATACTTTATTCTTTCTTTGCCTTTTCCTGATTTCAAAAATTTTTCCTCTCTTCTTGCGTCCGATTCGGACTTAAAAGCCTCGTAGTACAGCAATTCCCATGGCCCATTCTGACTGGTATAAGTTGATTCACCGCGATTATGTTCAGCAATACGTCTCTTTAAATCACTTGTAAACCCTTTATACAATTTTAAATTTCGTTTACTCTTTAAAATGTATACGTAATACATACCCCCTTCTTTTTAACTCAGCCCCAGCCCGAGGCTGGTCGGCCTTGGGCCAAACCTCTCCAAACGTTAAATTGTGCTATAATAATAGCACTAAATATTCATCCAGTCAAGGCAATATGATAAACCGCTTCGCCAAAATATCGCTTATTATCTTGGGATATTTGATAATCCTCTCAGCCGTGGCCAATATTTTTGACGCTGACCTCGGCTGGCATTTACGCTGTGGCCGAGACACTTTTGCCAGCGCCTTCCCCTATTTGGACACCTACACCTATTCATATTACGGTCAGCCATGGACCAACCACGAGTGGGGCGGGGATGTTTTGTTTTGGGCGATATATTCCATGTTCGGATATTTCACTTTGCCAATCTTGGTCGCGGCCTGTGTTTGGTTCACCCTGCTTGGCGCAATAAAAATATTTTTCGGCCAATTATCTATGGCTGGCATTATCGCCGGTATAGTCGGAGCCGGCGCGGTCTCGTACTTACTCGCTCCGCGCCTGGCATTTATTGTACCCGCGCTTCTGGTCTGCTTGCTTTTTACCTTGGAAAAGAAAAAATACTTGTTCCTCTGGCCAATGATTATCTGGCTCTGGTCGGCCTTGCATGGCAGTTGGATTTTGGGATTTATCATCATCAATATTTATCTGTTCGGAAATCTGGCATCAATAATTTTACAAAAATATTTTCCAAAATTCGCCAGCCAATACTCTGATTGGCGCAAAAAAGATTTTACGAGGATAATATTTTGGCAAATTATATCCGCGGCCGCGGTTTGCCTTAATCCATATGGATGGAAAATATGGCAAGAAGTCGGGCAATATCTATCGCCGCAATATTTTAAACTAGTGGTAAATGAATGGTTGCCGAGTTATGTCTTTCCGATTTATCCTTGGCCACTCGTTATCGGAGCTGTGGCCGCGGTACTCCTCGCTATCGCCTATTACAAAAAACGCGCCACCTTGGCGCAGCTTCTACTTTTTTTCGCCATGTTCTTTGCCGCCTGGCAGGCCAAGCGCCAAGCGTTTTATCTGGTGGTAGTATCCCTGCCGATTATCGCTCTGGCCGCGGAAACTAGCACCGAAGAAATTAAAACAATATTTTTTTCGGAAAAAAATATCAACCGAGCTAAAATTATTATAATTATTTTAGCAACGTGCGGGTGTATCTTCGCGTTAACAAAAATTCATTTTACCAACGACATCTGGTCGGATAAGGAATTTTTAACCCAACGAGAATTGCCGTTTGGCGCCGTAGCATTTATCAAAACTGATTCAAATAACAAAAAAATAAATATCTTCAACGAATTTCGCTGGGGTGGGTACTTAAATTGGTCGTTGCCAAACGCTTTGGTATATTTTGACGGACGAGGTACAGCCACTTGGCGGGACGAATACGGAAAAACTTATCTGCAAAAATATCGGGAAATTAAAATGGAAGCCGGCGGTTTGAAAATATTAAACTCATCCAAAGCCGACTACGTACTCTTGTCCCGTTCCACTTCATCGGTTTATCCCCGACCTGATTGGCTGAATAGAATGATTTTTGGTGAAAATGAACTGCAAAAAGTATTTTCCACGGATGAATCGCAGTTGGAAAAAATGCTGAAAATAAGTGCTGACTGGAAATTGATTTACTCGGATAATATCGCTAGAGTTTGGAAAAAACAGCTCGTCCGAGAGTGATGACAAAAACTTTTTTCGCGCCGGCCGCGCGCACGGCTTGGGCGCATGATTCCAAGGTGGCGCCGGTGGTAAAAACATCATCAACCAAAATAATATTTTCCGGGCACGGTATGCCTTTTTGCCAAATGAACGCGTCCAACACATTATGTTCGCGTTCTTTTTTGTTTAATTTGGCCTGTTGCGCCGTATAGCGAACGCGCAATAAATATGTTTTCACCGGAATTTTATTTTGCCAACAATTTTTAGCGACAATCCGCGCGATAACATCCGCTTGATTATATCCGCGTTCACGTTCACGGCGATGATGAAGCGGGACTGGCACAATCATACAATTTTCCGTTGATATTTGTTTGGCAAAATTATCAAATTTTTCGCTGTGAACAATTACCTTATGCCAAACATTCTCAATATCCGAGGCGAAATTATATTTAAACGCGCGGATTAATTTACCAGCTGGCACCTGCTCCAAGTATGGTAAAAAGGCAAAAGCGCCATCCAACGATGACGCACTGGCCTCAAACTCGCCAAAACATTTTTCCTGTCGGGCTAAACATTTTTTGCACCACCACTCGCCTTCCGCGCCGCATTCCACGCAATAGATTGGAAAAAGTGTGGCTTTGATTAAGAGTAAAAATTGTTTAAACACATCACTCAAGCGTCAATATTCCCTCCGGATAAACCGGCGTTGTCACGTTAATGAAATTCGCCGATGAAACATTGTTTATTGTGATCGCCGGCCAATTCCAATCACGCGAGTCGGAATATATTCCATATTCTAAATTTAAAAATTGCACATTATCTAAATGCAACGCACCGCGTACAATATATATTCCGCCAATTCCGGAACCGTAATTACTATAGGAATTAGCGCCATCAAAAATAGTATTGGTTATGGAAATTGAGTTCGCTTCCGGAATTGATTGATAAAATTCCGCTTTAATATACAAGTTGCCGCCGTATGAAAAGGTGGAATTATCAATTGACAAGATGACGCCATCGCCGGCATAAATTGTTTTACTATAGAAACCACAGGTAGCCCGCGCGGTTAGGCACAGGAACGGGTCTGAACCGCTATAACGAAAATCTGCGTAGTTTATCTCGCCATAACTACCGCCATAGAATATCAGGCCACCCCAATCCCACGCTGCTGGTTCATTGTTTGTGCCAAGAGTCATCGTGTTGGTTCTATCATCGCCAAAACTTCTATCTTGGACTGACGTAAACGCAACGCGGCCGCTCCCCGCCCCTTCAACATACATTGAACCATATATTTCCATATACGAAGCGCGGTTTAATCCTTTGACTATTGTGCCGGGTTGAAGCCGTAAAATTTTACCAGCCGGGACAATATAATGCTCCAAAATATACGGACTGCCGGTCGCGGTTAAAATTAATTCATCATCAATTTGTTCCCCGCTCAGATGGATGTACTCATATTCAATCGGTCCTAATTCCACAGTGGTCGTCGCGAATACATAGTCAGACACGTTGCCAAGCGCGTCGCTTGCCCGCAAACGAAACACATAATCGCCCGAACTGGTCGCCGTAAAATCATAAAATGTACTAGTGGATACTGATAGAAGGTTAGCCCATTCAGTGCCGCTGGCCGAAAAATCCAAATCATACGCAACTGGAACAGAGATATTTTCTTCGGCCGAAAGATTTAAATGAATTACAGTGGAAGTGGTGGACGTGGAAATTATTTCGGCCGCGAGCGCGGTGGACGACGGAGCAAAGTAATCTAAAATGATTTGCGCCGGCCCAACGGCCGACGAAGTCGGACGTCCATCATCGCCGAGCGCGGAAAAATAATATAAATTGATGCCGTATTGCGGAATTAGTTCTGACGACCAGTTAATATTATTTATCGTGGTAGTGGCGTTCGCCATATAGTCAGGAGTTGACGATGACTCGGCCGAGCGATATACAAAAATTGATTGTGTCCCGCTGGCGCACTCGCCAAATACCGAGACCAATGTTGACGAAGTATAAAGCGTTGAAGAAAATATTGAATCAAAAATCAAAGCCGGCCATGGTTCAAAAACATAAGCGGGCGAACCGGTAAATAAATATATTGTTTTGACGGAATCATCTGTGGTTGAGGTAGCTGAAGATACATCATTTTCCAAAGGCGGAATAATTTTTTCACCCAATACATCGGCAGTTTTTGTCGTGGTGGCCGGAGTTAAGATCTTGATAATTTCTTTGGTGGTTTCCGCCTGAGTTTTATTGACCGATTGGATAATTACATCAGCGACCTTTTGCGAGGTTTGCGGATTTTTCAAAAGGTCAACTGCGGAAACAAGTTTCCCGTTTTGATTAATAAATAATTTTGTTAAGGCATTTGTATACGCGTTATACTTGGCTCTAATTGCATCATGTTTAGCGCGTGTTGCCTCGCCTTGTTCAAAAAATAATTGGATTACTCCGGCCGCGTATGATACGGCTTTTGGCGCGAGAATGGAATAGTAGTCGGAGTTAATTTTATCTGTTATAAAATATTTATTATTATTTGAGTCAACGAGATCTTCTTCAACGGCTATTTTACAATATTTCTTATTATCATATAATTCTTGGACACAATTTAGCGGAACGCCACTATATATTACTCCTTTAATATTATTTAGATTTATATCTTTCTTATCTATCGTATCTTCACTAAAAAAATTATTATTTGAAATACTGGCTAAATTATAAAAATATGCATCTAAATTATCGTAATATTCTATATCTTCTCTTGCAAAACCTGGATTATATTTTTCGGCCCATGATTCCAACGGGTCGCCCTCGGGATGCGAATCAAGACGTGTGTGGGCCGGCACCGCCATATCTTCAATCAAATGCAAAACATGCCCCAAAGCCAAAAAGGCCGTATTATAATCGTTATCCGCATAGGCATATAAAGCCGCGTCCCATGATTGGTCGCCGACAGCGTACATTTCTTGCGAGTCTGGATAATTGACCCATTTTTTAGCTGAGGAAAAACCATATAACCCCTTGTTCGTATTCGGGTTATAAAAATGATTCATCCAACGAGCCGGTGTATCCTCATCAATTGACCCTTGAATAATATTTTGTTTTTCTTCATCGTTTATTTTATTGCCCGCTTTTTGATTAAATAAATTTATTGCCGCCTCGGTCAAATGCGGGTGCGCCACATAAGTATCAAAGGAACTTGCCTGTTTAGATATAGTTGCTATGGATACAATTATAACAATCAATACGGCAAAGAAAATTACCCTCCTCATATAATATATTATTAATATTGCGTTATTTTCCAATCTCCGCTGCTATTTTTATTGAAATCAACATGATGCGAAGATGCCCCGTTGTTATATATAAATACATACTGCGCCAGCGAATCACCCTGTAGAGTACTTGTTATCACCTCCGGATATTTTTCATAAATTGAAGTAAATTTATTTTCATTATACGCCTTAGAGATAGCCGCGACATTTGATTCATAGCGCGAAGAATCTTTGAATAATTGATCCAATACAGTTGGCAAATCATTATTTTTCAAACCTTCTCTAAATTTGGCATACGTTTGCTCGGGCGTGGTCCGAGTCGCCACATCGGCGTTTTTAATTTGTGGATATAGTGTATTTAATTCATCTTGAGTTCTATCGCGCCAAGGAAAATTTGGCTCAGACAAACCAATAGAAATCTTTTCTTTTTTTATTTCCCACCACGAACGACCGTAAAATTGCCAGGTAATTAGGCCGACCAACACGAGCAACGCGATAATTAGAATTGCGACCAATAATTTTTTCCTCATATAAACTAATTAAATCCCTCTCCTTTTAGGAGAGGGACAGAGGGTGAGGTCAACAAAACATACCCCCTCCTCTGTCCTCCCCCTAATAGGGGGAGGAAAATTGAATAATAAAAATTACTTCCACTTGATATCATCCACCAGCCAGTTATCACCGGATTTAACCAGTTTAACCGTCGCCGCTTGAGTGCTCTCGGCCACGGTAGCACCCTTGGTGGTCGTCCTCTGGGAATTAAGTTCAACTGTTGCGCTGGACGCTGAAAAATCCGTCACATTGGTTGCGATAACCTTGGTGGTGACGCCGATAAAATCACCGTTGTATTTTACGTTCAAGCGCTGGCTCAAGATTGCCCACAAATCTTTCGTCACCAATGGTTCCACCGAACGGATATTTTCACCGCTTGCGTCCGATGAATATGAGCCATACCGCTCCACAAAAATTTTAGCCAATTGTTTAGCCGCATTTTTCATGGTTTCTTCAGTGGTGGCCGGCTTTACGGTCGTGCCGGAAGGAATAACCGTGGCCGGCGTGGTAATTTGCGCCGGAAAATTCGTGGAATCAATCGTGCCGGCAGTCGTGGTTGGAGTTGTCTCGGCCACAGTAGCGGCCTGTTTTTTCTTGGAAATCACAATCAAGCCAATGCTGATGGCCAATATTATGAGAACAATCAAACTGATGAGAATAAATATTCGGGAACGAAGTGTGGTCATATTAAAATTTATTTTATATACATTTCAGTCCTAAGCTGATCCGCCTTGGGCGGAAAATTCTTTTTTGGCTTTTTCTATGGCCAAAAGCTGTTCAGGATTGGTGGTGACAATTTGGTCTTCGGTGTATGACGCCACCACTTTGATAGCCGCATGCTTTAGTCCGGCAAAGAAAATCCCTTCGCCCACACCCGATTCCAATAATAGATATTTTTCACTGTCGGTCAAGACAAATACTTTTTGAATCAAATCAATGGAAGCCGGCGACTGGCGAAGTAATAACTGTAAAGCCGAGTTCGTGACGATCGCTTGTCCGTATTGAGACTTCAAAAAGTCGTTTACATCCTGAGTGATGGTGGTGACGCCCAAATAATATTTACGCGCGCGTTTGACCAGAGAAAAAATAAATTTCGCCGAGTCCTCATGCATCATCAGCCACCAAGCCTCATCAATCACCAGAATTCTTTTTTTGCGTTCGGACCGCACCACGTTCCAAATGTAGTTGATAATGGTATAGATGGCAATCGGACGAAGTTCTTCTTCCAAATCTCGGACTGAAAATACCACCAATTGATTTTTCATATCCACATTGGTCGGCGAATTAAACAAGCCGGCAAATGTGCCATCAGTGTATTTTTGCAATTTGAGCACCAACTCGCCCGAACCTTGCATGCCTTCCAAAACTTCCACCAAATCCTGCATAATCGGCGGACGAACGGTGGCCAAATCCGCATCCGGCGTAATATCTTTTTTGGCAAACGCTTCAATCAAAGCCCGATCAATAATCGCGTCCTGCTCCACGGATAAACCGCCAAGCATGATGCGGAGTAAACCTTTAACGGTAATCACCGCGCTCCGGATGACATCCTCGGTGGAAATTTCCATCCCCATCGGACGAGGCAAATCAAAAGGATTGATCTTAGCTTCGGATGAAAGCGAAATATTGATATACGTCCCCCCAACCGCGTCGCTCAAATGTTTGTATTCCATTTCCGGGTCAATGACAATCACGTCCACACCCATCATCATCGTGCGCAGAATTTCCAATTTAATAGTATAACTTTTGCCCGCGCCCGAGGTGGCAAAGACCACCATATTGGCGTTTTGCAGGGAAAATCTATCAAACAAAATCAAACTATTGTTGTGGCGATTGATACCGTACAAAATACCATCATCCGAAGTCAGCTCGGCCGAGATAAACGGGAACGAGGCGGCAATCGGCGACGAATTCATGTTGAAAGAAATAAAAAGTTCGTCGTTCGCAATCGGCAAAGTGGAATTAAAGCCTTGCTCGGCTTGATACAAAACCTTACGCGTAATTATTAGTTTGCCGCCAAAAATATTTTCTATATCTTCGGATGTCCGGTCCAATTCTTCCTTGCTCTTAGCATAAACCGTGGCATAAAAACAAAATTGGAAAAAGTGTTCGGTTCCTTGAGTCAGGTTGTCGCGCAATTGTTCTATATCGCGCAAAGCCGTTTCGCGAATCGGGTCGCGCGGGGCGCCCTTTTCAGTATCGGAATTTATTTGCGCCTCCAAGGCGCCGACTTTATTTTTTAATTGTTTCAAAATTATCGCGGATTTAATCGGATAGAAAAACATGCCCACATCCATCGTGGCCGACATGTTGATAATCGGCGAGGCCCAACCGATGGAGATGTAGCGCGGATACGCGGTGATGAAAAGCGTACGGCAAAAAACATCGCCGAGCTGAACAAAACTTGATTCCACGCGAAACGCGGACGGCGCCACTAAATCACGAATGGAAATTACGCCCTCGCGATAAATCCGCTCCTCTTCCAGCGTGGCCATTTCTTCGGCCGTACTCTGTTTGATGGCCGAAGTTTCCATGGCTAAACGCCCGGTTGATTTTTTTTCTTCTTTTTTATTTATTGATGATGGTTTGAAGGCCATATTAATCAGGCGTTTTCTATATTAAAATCCCCGATTGGCGCGAGCGGCTCGGACAATGAAATGTCCGGGTTGTAAGTTGAATAAAATAATTCAATCAACGATTGCGTATCCAAGCGCACCACTTCCAAACCCATGCTGGTGAGGCCAGATTCAATTTGGCGGACGCGCATATCTAAATCATATTTTCGTTTCAAAAATCTTTCTTCTTTCAGGTGCACGGTGATGGCGGGGTTTAAAACTTCGGACGCGCGCGCCCAAAAACCGCGTTTCTTATTTGAGAGCGGATCATATGGCACAATCACGTAAAAATTTTTGCTCATAATTTTTCCCAGGCTGACCAGCTCGCCGACAAAGGACCTATAGTCGGCAATTTGCATGCGCAATAATTCGTTGGGCTGTTCGCGTTCTTTTTGCGCCAACTTTTCTAAATATGGTTTAATATTTAGTTGCCGAGATTGGATGACAATTTGTAAAGGATGGTCCAAGCCGTTCAAAAATGAAACATAGGCGCTAACAATAGCCTGCTGTTCATCCTCGTTCTTGAGGGCAAAATTAATACTGGACACGACCAAAGCGGCGCGCAAAGTCCCATCTTTCATCAAGATGGTGTCATTTTTAATTTCCGCCAAAGCCAAATTCTTTTGTGAAGATGGGATGGCCGCGCGTTTTTTGACCGCATTATTATTTTTCATAGTTAGTCTTCTGATTTATAATATCCGCCGGTATTGACCGTCAAGGATAAATCACGCAAACGGCTGTAAGATATTCGCTGAATCGGTTTAGCCGCTTCCGGCACCACTACTTTCGCCTCTTCGCGTATGCGTTTCAAATCCGCCGTGTCAAAAACTTTATTCCAAATTCTGAGCGATGGACGACGCAATGTCTGAATAATGTTCAAAATTACATAATGAAATGGTTGGCCGTTGACTTTGACAAAAGCGATGACCAGCGATCCGCCGCCCAATATCACCAAGATAAAAACAAATAAAGCAAAATCCGCCAACTTATAAGCAAGTACAATGAGCAAGCCGGACACCAACAAAATCACAAACTGGCGTGCCGTCACCGGTCCAAAAATCTTGTCTTCCACATCAATGAATTGCGGCACGACAAATTGTGTTTGCATCGCCATAGTATTATAGCAAATCTTTCTCCATTTGTATCAAGGCCTTAATTTCGTTCATCTGAATTTTATTTTTATCAGCCATATTTTCCGCCACTTTCTTTTTCATATTCAATGATGCGGCCGAAGCGCCAATATAATCATTAAACAACGGGCTCAAACGCCACGCTTCCAAAGCATTCATAAATAAAATATACGACTCGTCCCGCAGATTCGTAAATTTTTGCGCCAGACGCGAGGCGGCTTCATTTGGGTTGGTGGACAGCCGGCGAAAATCAGTCAGCGTGAAATAACGAATTTCTTCCACCGGCCCGAGATTGGCCGGTTTGGCCGGCGTAATATCTTGCACCATTGTCCGCGCCGGCATTTCTCTTTTCGCCACCAGGCCGGAAATATCATTACCCATATTAACGGACTCGGCGCGTACCAAATCATCCAAAGATTTACGGCCACCTTCGCTTTTTTGCTTCGGCGAGCCAAGGCCACCTTCGCCCCTTTGGGGCTCTGGCGTGCTACGATGCACAAACGAATTTATCGGGGATGATGTGGCCGGGAACGGTTCTTGGTCTTCTTTCAAAAGCGCTTTAGGCACACCGAGAGGTTTTTTTAAAACCGGAACTTCAGCGGATTGGGGAATATTTTTTTTGATAAAATCATTAACCGCCATGATAACTTTATCCGCGGCCACGGCATCTAAACCAATGCCATATTGATTTTCCGAACGGACGAGCCATTCTTTTACTTCTTCCTCGCCGCGCACATCTTTGAGGCGCAGTTGAACCAAACCAAGCAAACGATTTTTGGCATCAGATGAAATTTGTAAATTTAATTTGCGAACGATCTCCCCAGCCTCGGCTTTTCTATCCGGACTGACTCGCGGGGCATTAGCGGTTGTCTTGGGTAATTCTTCCAACGCCGGTTCTTCTTTAATTTTTTCATTGATAACCGTCTTTGGCGTCGTGGGTGCGGGAATGACGACAGTTTGTGCCGGCGAAATTGGTTTTTGCGTAATTACCACGGCCGTCTTGGCACGCTGTTTATTTTTTTGCCGAGTCTGAAATTCGGCCATGGTGATTTTTTCCACCGTGCCGTCTAATTTTTTGACTGGGATTAAAACTTCATCTGTCATATTAAACATTCCATTTAAACTCACCGGCATTGTCATCAAAATAATATAATTCGGCGATCTTTGGGTCGTTGTATTTAGCGGCCGCACGTCCCAAAACAATAAACACACCATCTAAATCTTTGTAATTTCCTTGCGCGTCTTTTTCAAACGCGGCATCAATTTTCGCGCGGATTTCCGCGGGCGCGGGTTTGACGAGGGGTGGAGTTGGGGGCATAGGGTTTGCGGGTGGGGTTATGGGTGATGAAGGCTTGCCATCTTGACTTGACATCACAGGTTCAGTTTTAATATTTATATTCATGCCATAATCAGGGTCATAAATCTCCGGATGTGCATATTGATCAACTAATTGAGTAAGGGTCTCTGGTGAATTTTGTGTTAACACGGTAATTATTTTGATCAAATTATCAACAGCCTCGTGAGTCGTAATATAAATATATTCTTTTTTATACAACTCATCATTTAAACCGTTTGGAAATATCAGCTTTGATAATTTCTGATACAGCTCGGCATATTCCATACTGTTGCTCGCTCTACTTTCATTCATCATAACCTCTTTGACGCAATCGGCAATTGTATAAATTTTACCATTTGGCAATACGCCGATCGGCCAGTCGGATCTCTCCAAAGCGTCGCGCGTCTTGGCAAAAAATGATTGAATGTCCGGCTCCAATGTCAAACGAAAATTCGCGTATGAAAGAATTTTATCTAAAATATCAAAACCCAGCCGCACAGCATCGGGCAATTGAATCGCAATATTCTTTATCATTACTTCCGGGCGAACATCCAAAGGATTTGACCAAATGGCATAAACATAAAATGGCCAATAAGTCCGGCGATACTCCTGAATCTCAGTTATGCTCATCTCGCCAAACAAACTGAATAATTCCAATCTCGTCACCTCCATTTGCACAGAATCATATCGCGCGGTTTCAAAAAAATCCTTGAACAATTCTTCAAATGTTTTTGAACCGATTAATTTTGGATGAAATGATTGCATAATATGTTTTACTTATGCGAATCTTTCCAATACTTTAAAATTTCCGCCTCTGTTTTACCGGATTTTTTCAAAATTTTCTCCATGCGTTTGATTAAAATTTTAAGTGCTTTGTCGTCTGTCATGCCTTCGGCTACATGTTTTAGGAATCCATCCAGCTTAGCAGGATCAAGGGCTTCCATTTTTTCATTCAAGTCAGCCATTAACGCGGGAAGGAACACGCGACCCACATTATTTTGATCCGCGTTCTTAACTTGACTTATAAAAGCATTTTCATTGTGCACGTCGATGTTGAGATCACCTGTCTTGTCTTGATAGATTATGTGGTAGGCATTCGTTGCCTCACGCATATTGGCATGGGTAGAATAATAATCAGCATCTTCTTTATTATAACCAAGAGAATAGTTTCCCTTCACCGTATCATATTTGACACCAGATACCACTGAAGCATAGCCAGACTTAGAGGCCAATGTCTTGGCGTTGTCTTGCAAAATTTTCAACATGGCATTAACTTGGTGCTGATTATTTCTATTAAGACCGCTTAATTCGCTATTAAGCTCAACACTATTCTTACCTTTCATGTCTCGTCCGCTAATCATTGAGGCGAGAATATTTTGCCTGTTTTCCGGTGACCTGTCGCCGGTGTAAGGGATCACCTTTGTTGCCGCGTCTTCAACTGCTTTGTAAGTTGAGGCGTCACGCATGCTCAGAGCTACAAAGCTCGCGGTTTTGGCCGCCTCTTTTTGGTACGCTTTCGTTTTTTCGGCTTCGTCTGGACTACCTGTCCCCTTCACGCCATCATATGCTGCCGCGGCATCCTGAACACGTTTAAATTGCGCCGGGGCTTCAGTTGCAAAATCATTATAACTATAATCGGCAAAATTTTCCTGCATTTTCTTAAAATAACTGTTCGCAAATTTTGCGTGTTCCAAACGCGCCAAATCATCTCGGCCTTTACCCTCATAGCTTTTGGCGTTTAGTTCCGAAGTCGCCCGATCGGTTTCTATTTTCGCGTCATCCAGTTCAATTTTATTTCCATGCAAACTGCTGTTTAAATCTTGCATTCTTCCGCTTGTCCGCAATAGCTCCTCTATACGCTTTAGCTGTCTAATTTCTTCAATCGCGCGATTATCTTGGGTAATCAACTCCTTTTCTTTCATCAACTCAGCTTGGCGCCCTTGAATGCCTTCTAAGCGCCCGGATTCCTCGCCAGCACCGGTCAACAACACCTGTTTAGCTTGCTCACCGGCGACCTGAGTTTGTTCTTCAATTAATTTTGTTTGCGCCGCGGAAATATCAATAAATTGTTTATTTTTTTGAAATTCTAATTTTTGTTGATCAGTTAAATTATCAATACCGCCGGCCTCCTTCACCATTTTTTCATTTTCAATCCCCAAGCGTTCAGCTTTGGCTTTATCAGCTTCCACCGTGTAGCCTCCAATGCCGGTTTCACCGGCTTTTTTCCGCAAAACATCTTCTTTCGCGGATAACAACCTTACTTGTTGTTCTTGTTTGTGTTTAGATTCAAACAAATCAGCCTTTGCTTGCATGCTGGCAGCCATGTCAACTAATTTTTCACCCCTACCTTTACTATCAGGCGCAATTTTCTCCTCAAGATTTTTCCACGCCTGCTCATCACGTTTTGCAATAACACCGGCTTTTATTAGTTTTCCGAGCTCAACGTTGGCCTTGAGATCAGCCTGTTTTTGTTTTAGATCTTCCGGTTCCTTTACAGATGTTTCAGCAAGCTTAATACGATTTTCCAGCATATCTTTCTTCGTTTTAATTTGCGCCGCCCTAGTACCAATCATAAACTGACTAGAAATATCTCCTTTATTCAGGCCAACGACACCCCCAGCAGCTGCCAAGAATTTGCCGGGCTTTGTTCGAGCAAAGGCATGCGACCCACGTTCAAGTATTTGTCTATTATAAAAATCCTTCCCTGCTTGCATCCCAAGTTTCGCGTTCAACGCTAAATTTTCTCCCCGTTCTTTCCATGCATTTCCTCCCACTAACGGCACATTCATGGCAATACCTTTTCCCACGGCCTTTGCCGTCTTCCCCGTCCACTTGGCGGCGGCCAAACCGGCCGCGGCGCCGGACGCCGCATAAGCAAACTTAGTGGCTGCGCCGGCCGCGGCGCCAAGCATACCAGCTCCGGCCGCGGATAATTTTTGCGTGGTTTTCACGCCGGCCAGCAACAATGCCGCCGCTAAAATAAAATTCGCTAAATTTTCCCATTGCAAAACTTTGTTAAGGTTCATGCTCGGCTCGCCGCCGGTGGCTGTCGATGCCTCTTGCATGGCGGTTTCCGCATCTGTAATTGGATAGCCGGAATTGGCGCCGGTGAATTCATCGTGGATGTTAGCGCCTCCGGCCACGGCAAAAGCCAACCATAAAAAAAATGCCAACACCGGCCCGGACAAAACATTGTTGGTAAATTCAGTCCACCACTGGCTGGCGTAAGATTGAAATTTGGGAATTACGCCAAGCACAAAAGCCAACGGCGACAAAATAATGCAAATCCAAAGCGCGATGACGCGTGCAATCAGCATGAGTAGATACGCGCCAATCACCACCATGGCGGTAAAGGCAAAAATACAAGCGACTATTGCTGAAACAAGAACATTTATATCAGTACTCAACGCGCTCGGGTCGGCATCGGTGGCAAAAGCTAAAATATCATTCATGTGCAAAGCATTGACCAAATTTCCGCCAGCGGTCGCGGCCGCGCCGGAAATAAAAGTCATCATAAACACTTGGGCCGCATCAATGATGACGCCGCAAATCAAACGAGAAAAATTAACCAGTATGGCGGCCATGACAAACTTGACCAATAATTTTTTCCATTCGTATTGCTCTATGCCGAGAACTGTGCCAAACGCGATCACCATTAAAATCAAAACAAAAAACATGTTGGTGACGTCGCGCACCAACACCCAGCCGAGAGTGACGGCCGGCGCGTTGATATAATGATTATAGCTGGCGATTTCAATGACGAATTTCAAAATAAAAACCGTAATGGACATGAAAGTCGCCGCCAATCCCAAAACTAAATTTCCTAACCACTCGGAAAGCGTACTGCCAAAATCGGCATACGCCGGATGGATTCCCACCACAAACATCGCGAACAAAAAGACCGACATTAGCAAAAATATGGAAACAAAACCAAGCCGCCTTCGCGGTTTAATTTTCTGCCACAACCATCTCCCCTTGTTCAGGAGGGAATTATTCATAAAGCCGAATCGGGCTTACGTTTATGATGTTATTATAGCACAAAGGACGCGGCAAGACAAAGTTTAAAAGTATTGGGATTTATCCACAATAGGTAAAGGCGTTTTAACTAATAATGCCACCGAACTTTTCCCCTTATTATACTTGACCGCACTACTGTTTTATGCTTCAATATACTCAATTGATATAGTTAACTTCTTTGACAATTTTTTGTATCAAAACAGCATCTATTTGCATGAGGAGGCTCCCATGAATGAAAAAATCAAAACAGCCACGCAGCTCCACGATCTGATGCGCCAAGCACGGCAAGAAAATGAGCAACGTAAATTTCTAGAGGAAAAAGCGGCTGATGAATTACGCCGCATTACAAGCTCGCCGGAATTTATCAAAAGACAAGCGGATAAATATGTCGCGGCAATTATGGAAATAGCTACAAAAGTTGCCAAGGAAGATAAAAATTCATTTGTCATTATGGATAGAAGCGACCCGGTTCGTAAAAAAAGTTATGAAAATAATGATATTAAAGTGTTCACGCACAGCGAGATTTTCTCCATAGCTCATTTTGAGAGCAATTATCGGCTACCGTGGTACAGCGTGGAAGAACGTCTCTGGGGCGGACGTACACTTGTAGCCAGTAATGAACTCAATCTCGTGATTTCTGATATCAAATCAAGGGGGCTGGGGGTGGAAATAAAGTTTTGTCCCGCTAGTGACTCCTATTATCAGAATGAAATAATAGGTCATGACCCTGATCTTGCCATAATCCACATCTCATGGTAAAAAAATTGCTCTTTGTTTATCCGTACCGCCTTGTCTTCAAAAACAAGGCGGTTATATTTACATTTGCATATTTTTTACCACGGTCGGCGGCAAACAAAAAACGCGCCGTATTTGGACGCGTTTATAAATATTTAATTTAAACAATGCGTATCCCCGTCTTCTTAATCTCATGCACCAACGGATCAGCGGCAACCGCAAAATCTTTTACGTTAAAACCATGCGGCTCAATGCGCACATCAACAGCACGGCGATATTTTCTTAAGTCAAATCTCGCCGTATCATTATCTCTGTTTAAACGATCGGTGATTACCGCCACATCAATATCGCTCCAACGACTCGCGTGATTTTTGGCGTGCGAACCGAAAAGATAAATCGCGAAAAAAGGAAATTTGTTATCTTTCAATACTTCCGCGTATTTTTTGACTATTTTTTTGCTTCAAGCCTTGACATAAATTTAAATAAATTTTTTTGATGATTACCAAATATTTATTCGCATATTTCTTATCGCATTTTTTATAAAATTCATTTTTATAATCCGGGTATCTGGCGCGAATATTAAATTCATTAATTTTATCCAAATCATCTAACGTATTTTCATCTAATTCAAGTCCAGCAATTTCGCTCAGTGGTTCTTCCTTACAGCCGGTGTCGGCGGTGGAACCGAAGGAAAAATAACTTAATAATGACCGAATATTCACTTCCTTAGTTTCAAGGCCGGTTCGGAAAACTTAATTTCCAAAATTTGTTGTTTAAATTTTGGTAAACGCCCGCTTGCCGTTTCAAAAACCAATCTAATATCTACCCCAAAATATTCATGAATTAAAAAATCGCGCATGCCGGCAATTTTTCGCCAAGGAATATCCGGATAATTTTTTCTAAAACTTATGGGTATATTTTTGACCGCTTCACCGATGATTTCCAGCCGTCGGAAAACGCCGTCTTGAGTTAAACCATTTTTAGCAAAGTCTTCAAACGGCATATTGGCGATATATTTTTCAATCGCTTCAATGGAATCTAAAATATGTTCAATAAATACTTGTGTGTCTTTATCTTTCTTCATAAGATACTGGTGGATGATGCCGCAATTTTATCTTTAAGCCGAGGGTGCACTGACTCATATGTGACAAGATCCACATCACGTTTTAATTTATCTTTTAACTCAACACGTAAATCCACCAATTCAAACAAGCTACTGCCGCGAGGCATCTTTACTAAAATATCCACATCACTTTTTTTATTTTGTTCACCGGAGGCAAACGATCCGAAAAGCGCAGACTTTAAAACACCGTATTTTTTTAATATGGGTAAGACAGCACTTTTAATTTGTTTTTGCGTAGCAGTCATATAAATTGCATCATTTTTACCCTCCCATCATATCACACAGCAGGGGGCTTGACAAATCCCCCAAAACGTGCTAATATATCTTGTTTTACCCACGAAAATGGGTTAAAATAGAAATATAGGCCATTTAATGGCAAAACCTGCTCTTTACAATATAGGCCCCGACGCATTTAGGTCGGGGCAGGTAGGATTAAAAGTATGATCCGGAAATTTGTCGGCATTGTCGCGTCAGTTTAAATCAGTTTTAATCTGTCTTAATCAATGTTGTCAGATTCCCGGGTTATACGGGTCGTCCCCGAAAGGGGCAACGAGCAGATACAACCAAACCTCACTCGCGAACGCGTTTGAGGTAAAAAAGGAAGAAAGCCATGACGAAGCTGGCGAATTTGTTCGCGATCATGGCCATCGTCATGATGGCCTCCCTCTCCACGTTTGTCACCGCTTGTGGTGACGACGGCGGTTCCTCTGCGGATTCGGACACCGATGCCGATTCGGACAGCGACAGTGACACGGATTCGGATTCCGACAGCGACTCGGATACGGATACCGATACCGATTCGGACAGCGACTCGGATACCGACACGGACACGGATGCCGACACTTCGTGCGATTGCCTCAACGGCACATCGGATGCCGAGGGATGCGTGGACATTGAGGGCGATATGTACGCTGAAAATCATTGTTGCGACTCCGACTACATTCTCAACACCGTCCTAACATACGCGGTGACCACGTGTCAAGTGACTTTTTCCGGTGACGGTGCTGTCGCAACCGGAACAGTAGATATGACTGCATTGCCGTATAGCGAGTACGACGCTAACACATCAACCACAATGGAATTTTACGTTGACAGTGACGGTGGTTTCCGTCAACAGTACTCCGTGGATGACGGAGAAACTGATGGCACGACCTACGTCCGTTGCGGCTGTTAACCCCGCTGTCGGCCAACTCTTGGCCGGCACAACAATCCTACCTCGGAGCCTTTGCTCCACAAAAAACCAAACCCCCGCAATTTCTTGCGAGGGTTTATTTTTTATTATCTACGTAATTTATATTTTACAACACTGGCACTACAACGATATATCCATCGTAATTGACCCATGGTTTAGTATAGGATGTTTTACATTGGTCTCCAGTGTCTGATTCTGAATAACACCCATTCCCCTTCACCACGTCGTCATCATTGGTACAACTCCCCGTGCACCAACCCCAATTATCCAACACTTGAACTTTTGGTTTGAAGGCGCAAACATAAGTCGGATGACCGTAATTGGCGGCGATATAATTCCAATCAATACCATAACCTGAAGTGTCCCAACCAACTATATTTGCCGCGGCCGACGGACAGTTGTAATCAGTGATAAATTCCAACGGCCTACTCTTACAGCCGGTGTCGGCGGTGGAGCCGAAGGAAAGTTGGGAAAAATTCAATTCAACTCTGCCGCTCGCAAAATACTTTTTAGTGTGCCCATCGGGAGTGTCCTAGAATGATATGGCACTGTCACTCGTTTGTGAGATACCGGATGATAAAAAATATAATGACTACCGGAAGCATGGTCTAATACAAAACCATTTTCTTTTAACATTTTAATAATTTGTTTGGCCGTTAGCCTAGGCGCGCGCGGCATATGGCTTGGATATTTCTAAATCAAAAGAGGATATAAAATTAGCTTCGTCAGTCGGGAGGTATTCATGATGTTTTTTTAGGCTGGCGACATATCCACGAATAGCGTCTGCCGCCGCTTTGCGCGCTTCTTCAAGGCTTTTACCATAGGTAATGCAGCCAGGTAATGATGGAACAACTACGGTAAAACCACCCTCCGGTTCAGGACGAAAAATTAGGTTGTAATTTAGTTTATTCCGACGCATAGATATAAAATTATTATTTAGCTATCATTATACTATCACACCCGCCCCCTCTTGACAAATCCCCCAAAACGTGCTATTATATCTTGTTTTACCCACGAAAATGGGTTAAAATAGAAATAGAGGCCGAATGTCGGCCAAAAACCGCTCTTTACAATACAGGTAGGATTAGACGCCTTTCTTATGAGGTAGAAAAGTGTTGCTTAATGTCAAATATCCAATGACAAATATTCAATCAAATCCAAAGCTCAAAATTTAAAAATTTGACGTTTGGATTTTGGCATTGATTTGACATTGGAAATTGGAAATTTGTCATTTCGTTAGGCCGCGCTTCTCTGCCCCATGAGGGGGCGAAACAAAAAAGGTTCGCAACAAAGTCCGCGCTTTGACTTCGGTCAGCTCGCGGATTGACGCCGGCCCGATGGGTTGGCAATGGGGAGGGTACCATGGAAAAATTTTATCGGTTCGCGATTCTCATCACCATCATTTCCTTGTTCTCGTTCATCACCGCCTGTGGTGATGACGGCGGTTCCGCGGATTCGGATTCCGATACGGATACGGATACCGATTCCGACAGTGATTCCGACTCGGATTCCGATACGGATACGGATACCGATTCCGACAGTGATTCCGACAGCGACTCCGACACCGACGCGGATACGGAGACGGATACCGAGGCCGAGGAAGCGTGCAACCAGACCGGCGACTTCTTTGCGGATACGTGGGTTGGACAAGACAACACCTCCTTGGGTTGTGTTTTTACCACGGAATTTCCGGACGATCAATGTGAAACCGATCACGCTGATCTACCGTGGGAAGAGGACAGCTGCCCAATCAATTCGGAAGTCGTTTTCGTCGGTACTGGTACGTCTGTCTGTTATTCTAGCAGTACCTCTACGATTTGCATCATCTACCACGCGGCTTCAGACTCAATTGACATCGTTGTGAATGACGATATTGCAGATTCGCTCATTCGTTACCAGCCATAACCGCCGACCGCGCAAAGCGATCGGTCCTACCTAAGGAGTGCACAGCTCCACAAAAACCAAACCCACGCAATTTCTTGCGTGGGTTAATTCGTTTTTTACCTCAATCATTGATCATTTGTTTACATTGGCACTACGACCACGTAACCACCATATAGTACCCACGGTTGTGATTTACTTAAAGCGCAATAATCATATACATCCTCCGCATAACACCCGTATCCATTCACATATTCATTTGAAGAATAATTACATCCACCGTTTGTACCTGGCGCTCGACTAGTGCACCAACCCCAATTATCCAACACCTGAACTTTGGGTTGGAAGGCGCAAACGTAAGGAACATCACCGAAATTGGCGACAATGTCTGTGTTCCAATTTATGCCGTAGGTGGAGGCGGATGATGGATAAACTTTTGCTCCTTCACTGCCACCCATTGGGCAAGAATAATCCACAATGAAATCATAGGGTTCGGCTTTGCAGCCGGTGTCCGAAGTCGAGCCAAAGGTCGTATAACCGGAGGCGGAAGAGCCTGAGCATACGGTGTTGTTCGTTAATCCGTCGCAATCACTATCATTACTACAAGGCATCAATTCACTAAGGTCCTGAATACAAAATTCATCTCCACCTGTACCCGTATTGCGATTGCAATCACAAAATTTTGTATTGCATGACGGTTTTTTATTACTTAAACTTTCGCTCTCAACCGCTACTGGATCCGTGCCATCGCCTTTTCTGACCGCGACACGGCGCAGTGGCATTTGGTTGGGTGAAGCCCACGCGTAAAATTGAATCGCCGCAGTCGCACCAGATGCCAAGTACACATTGCCGGATGTTTGTCCGTTAACTGCAACTGCATCTATCTCGTAACCGGCAGATGTTGGAGCCGCCACACGTGGCGGATAAAGAATTAATTTTAATGTCTTTGCGGTTGCCGGATTGGCAGCGTCGGCAGTAGAGTCAAAGTCATCTACCGATGTCCCGTTTTTTACCACTATTGTACCATCGGATGTCGTCGGATCATCTTTGAACGCGTAAACACCGTCCGACACGCGCACCAGCAATCTATCCGAATAAACTCGAGCAAACATTCGCTTAAGCATCTGACAATATGGTGCACCCGGGTTCGCCGCACAGTCACTAACTTTTTCAACATAAAATCTCGCGTACTCGCTTGCTGGTGCATCTTGCACCCTCATTACGCTCAACGGCACACCGGCGTCATAATCTGAAGCGTGAATTGTCATGGCCGTATCTGGATCGGAGATACCCTGCGGACTGTGGGCGTTAGCACCATACTTGCCCAATAACGTAACAAATGGATTGATAAGAGTGCGCGGTGAGCTATCACTATTTAAACCATAATTTGGGTTATCCATCTCTTTGGTGCGAGTGGCAGACAATCCAAACTCCGCCCAGTCTCCACCGACAGATAAGTCTCCAAGTGCTAGTCTTCCGGTAAATGGTTTAAAACCAAAATATTCATCATCTTCATCGGAAATTTGCAATTGTTCCGCGCAACGACCATCACGTAGAGTAATGACAAAGAAAAATCCCATATCGGTACTACCAGACGCGTTATCTTCGCCATCAACCCAGATACCTCTGAAATTATTTTTGGAATCAAATATAATCCGAATACCAGTGCCATTGCCTGAATCATTGTTTTGTGTTATGGACGCATAGGTATCGTTTTGTAGATTGTACACAATACTGCTATCTTTAACCCAATTACCATCTCCGTCGAGATTGCCCCCTTCCCATTGCCACGAATACCAGTCGGTTAATAATGAATAAGGGGTACTACCAAAACTCTTTTTTCTCCAGCTTGAATTTGTACAACCCGGTCTAAACCATTCTTTAACGATAAAAGATTGATCCTCGTTCTCGTCAAGTAAATCATTGTAAAAACTCACCCAACCGTCACTACAACCAGCACCATCACCACCGTCGCCAGAGTACCGTTTATCAAGATAAACATCTATTCTCTCAATATCATTCCTCTGCAAATATGTCTGCCCGACCGGCAAACTGATCCGAGCGAGATTTGACCCGGCTTCTTTCAATGTATTTTTATTTATTGGACAATATTTACCTTGCGAATCGTCTCCATCTGACATAGACAACCCCCAAATAGCATCAAACGCATTAGCACTCGTGTCCCAACATCCGGTGACGATGCTATTTTCCAAAGAATTATAAACAACAGTCGCTGAGCCGGAATAAAGAATCGCCTCACCATTCGGACCTTGAAGACTACCCGTGGAATTTCCCCAGTCCGCCTGCATTGAGGCACCTCCCATATTAAAAGTAGGATAAGCAGTGGAGCGCTTTCTGTTGGTCGGCGCATTAATCAAACACATATACCGATCGTCGGTCTCACCCACTTCATAACCGGCGCTCGGATCAGTCGCCCAAATATCTGAAGTTCCCGGAGCAAGCTCAAGCGGCCACCATGTAAGACAACGATGATTGCTTGTACCATTTATAGTCTGACGTAAATCTTTTTCCATGCAATATCCTTGCCAACCGGTCATGACTGATACGGAATTTACTTTTGAACACGTCCCACCAGTGCCACAGGTATCTATATCATCCGAACCGTCGCAATCTTTGCCATTATATGATCCGCCCGAGCAAACATAGCCCGAAGCGGTGGAGCGTCCGACCTGAGTAAAGATATCCCCACCCGATGTTTGAAATTTATCATAGCTACAATCACATTTATTGTTGGTGAGTTCGCCCGAATCATCATAACACAAATTCGTGTTTTCAAAACCGGTTTTGTATATTGCTGACATTAAATGTCCGCCAGACGATCCGCCATCGCCCCAAACCGTATTGTCACTCAATACGCTGGTGGAAAACGGACTGGAGTCTTCAGGATAGCTGCGACAAGATATACTTCGTGACGAAGTGACGGAATTTCCCGGACCTATATAATTAAATAAGCATTCTCCGTTATAACAAGCACCACCCGAGCCGCATGCACTGCCGTTATCAGTCTCGTCAGTGCATAATGCGGTCGTGGTCACATAAACCAAACGATTAGTATCATCAACATTACGCACTCTTAAATCAGGTATTTGATACGTAAAAGGTATGGAATATCCGGACAAATCAATTGAATCCCACGATGAATAAAGGGATTGATAGTAATTTTTATCAAGCACTTTGTCTTTACCAAGCCAACTACCAGTCACTACGCCACCTTCCGCGCATCGGCCGCTAACTCCAACCGCCGAGCTTGCTTGCTGGCATACGCCCAAATGATAACAGCGCGAAGCGGTTTCATTGGTTTCCGAATCAACATATGTTTGTTTAAAATCACAATACGCCCACTCGGCGCATTCGCGATCGTGTTTGACTTTTAAAATTGTGTTAGCATCATTGGCATTGCCTTTATCAACCGGGGTCACCAAATTTTCATCATTGCTTGTTGATAACGCATATGATGAAGTTGTGTTCCAATATTTATTGGGATTATTGGTATTGTCCAACAGGGCGCAACCTTCGGCTTGGCTGACCTGGCCATTACAGGCCGCTTCTTGCGCTTGAAGTTTTTCATTATCAATTAAATAATACGCGCTATCCTCATTTGCCACGCAAGTATCACCCTCTGTCTCACAATCGCTATCATCAGTGCAGACTTCGCCGGTCATGGCGCAGACGTTATTATCAGATGAACTATGATCAACATACTCGGTGCAACCGGATTGCTCTTGTGGACATGTGCCGACGTAATTATAGTATTTGACAGGATTACCCGATGACCATAATTGATATTCCCCGCTCGGTTTTCTTGAAGCCGGATAACACGGCACTTGATTGACATATTTGCAGGTACCGGTAGAGGTGCCGATAACACAATCGGCATCAGTAGCGCAGTATCGGCCCATGTAATGGGACCCTGAATTAAGTATAAAACCGCCAATACCAAAGATGGAACTACCAACAATTCCATAAGAAGAAAGTTCGTTTCGCACGCAAATGCCCGTGTCCTGCATCACCCAGCCAATGGAATTGGCTTTTAGATTTACTGATTTAATTTCCACGCCGGCGGCCGGAGGCTCAATGGAAATAAATTTATCTGTTTTGTATGTGCAGGTGGCGTTTGGTTTTTTGAAATAATATGAGCTGTCGCCCGAGGTCCACGCGCTGCAACCGGCTTCTTCGTTTTTACACAATGTATCGCTATAAAGCGCGGGATTATTTAATACGGCCGTCTCTTCAAATGTTTCGTAATGGACTACCAGAATGCCATCCACCTTATAGGATAATCCGCTGGCACTCACCGTTGATTTGCCCAAAACTTCGCAACCTAAATTTTCCGCTTTGCATGTCGCGCTTTGATTGGCTACCAAATAAATCGGGGTGGAGGTGGTGGTGTCCGGCGGAATATAAATTGTGGAACTGGTCAAGTGAACATTACCGGCCGCCACCAATTGTGCCGCCGTATAACCCATTATATCGGTATAACATCCGGTCTCGCCGGTCGGTACTTGGCAAGTAAATGTTTCCCCGCCCACAGTAGCAGATGCGGTACCGCCTGAGGCGCCGGCAATCCAAACATTATAAGCTTGCGCATTGGGATCATCCGGCGTGTTGTAGGTGTCCAGCACGGCCGTACAGCCAACTGCGGCTTCACGGCAAAGATAATTAAAGCCGGTGAGATAAAACATATTTTTGAGCGGATCAGAATAAGCCGTGCAACCCAGTGCCTCGCCCGGCAAATTATCCGAGGTATCACTGTCGCACAGCGCATTGACGCTCAAAGAATTTTTTACCAAATATATATAATCAGCCACCTCGGTCAAGCGGATGTTGTCTATAAATAATTGTTGGGTCGCGCCGCCGGTCGCACTCAAAGGTAAATATAAAATCGAAGTAGTCGCGCTGCCGTTGTAATTTAGCGGACCGAAGGAATAATATTTCCAAACATCGGACGAATTAATTTCGCTGTCGGTAAACGAACCTTCAAAATCCGCGCTCGCCAAACTAACACTTTTCAGAGCCGCACTGCCTTTGGCCCAAAATGATATGGTGTAAGCTTTACCTTTGGTCACGGGAAGGCCGTTTAATTGCGCGTAAGCCGTGGCTGCACTAGAATTCGTCTTCACATTCACGCGTAAAGAATGCCCATCAATTTGCGTGGACTCGGTGGAAGTGGCAATAGTGACAGTGGACGCGGAACTGGCCGACACACCCCAATTCGTCAAATCGGCATTTTCAAAATCTTCATTTAATAATAATCTGACGTTGTTGCCGGCATTGCCTTTGTAAGCGCGACAGGATTCAACATTAGAATTGCAGGTGCGCGTATCGCCCGCGCCATTGGTACCGACGGTCGTGCCCATGTAATAACAGGCATTGCTCTTGAATTCCACGGTGGAAGAACCGGCACGGCGATCAACGCCGTAATAATCGTAATCATAAGCGCAACGCAAATCGGTTGAGGTTAACGCTATTAGCTCCGGGGAACTTAGACGATATGGCGTGCATTGGTCGGTCGCGATAATTGTCTTGGATAAAAACGCGTAATATTTGGAGGCATCATCGCCGATAAATTGATGACAATCCGGATCAGCCGTGCCGGCTTCATAAGCCGTTTGAGAACATAACGGGGCTAACTCGGCATACTCGTCGGCATCGCGGAAAATTTGTTTGGGTCCGTTGTTGCTGTCATTTTTTACCAGGGTGTAAGTCTTGATGGAATAACCGCCGGATTCCGAACTTTCGTAAACAGTATAATTTTTTTGCTTGGTCTGATCAGGCAAAGCGCAGAGGCGCAGATAAGAAAAATATTCTTTTTGTTCCATCCCGCCCGAGTTGGCATTCAAATTGGTAAAAGCGGTACAGCCGGATTGCGAAGCAATGCAAGAATTTCCAGACGAAGGTATTATATATGATAAATTTTGCCCGCTGGAATAATTACTCGGCATTTCTTGGTAGGCGGCATAACCGTTGCAGACTGCGTCGCATTGATCATTCCAAGTCACCAGGCCGTCGCTCACGACTGCCGGAGTAAACTTGGCCGGAATTTTCTCGCCGGTGTATGAAGCCGTGTAATAATTACAATTTACTTCTTCGGGCAAACAAACTTGCGCGTAATTGGCGCAGGCTTTTTTGTCTTGCGGTTGAATCAAATTCAAGCCGGATAAAGTCATCGGCCACTGGACGCCGTTGGAGATTTTTTTGTTGAGCAAGGCTAAAGAATTGGCGGCGGTTGACGGGTCGGCATCATAGCAACCCAGATAATCCGGCGCCTTTTTGAGATACAATAAAGTGGAGTTGTCACTCGCTAATTTGAACGCGCTGCACCCGTCATTTTCGGCCGAGCAAGTGGAAACTGATTTATTAAAATGAATTCCGGTGTTGGTAAAAGTTTCATCAGTGGCATTATATACGGCCAACTGCGAATACCAATCCACGGTTGATGAATTTACATAATATTTGTCGCGCGAATATCTGGCGCAACCAACATTATCTGAATTGCATTCAGTGGTGTCCAATGTGCGAGTAAGGTATGAAGCGTCGCCGTCTGCGCCGGTGAAAGCTTTGCAAGTACTATAAATTGAATCGCAATAACCGGCATCAAATTTCCAAACCGGTTTTTCTTTCATACAATAACCCCATGATTGGCAGGTGCCGTCTTTGTTGTAGCCGACGCAATGTTGCAAATCCACACATTCCTGCACGCGCACACCGTCTTGGGCCACGGCGCCGTAAGCATACGAAGCGCAACGCATTTTGGGCATTTTGATTACCCACTGTGGATTGATCAAATGATAATACGCGCTTGATTCATCATAAAAACCATTCACCACATCGGACAAACTCGGCGGAGTGGACGCATTGGCGATATAAGCGGCCATTTCAAATCCGACCGGCAAAATTCTGGCTTGGCGTAAAAATTTAATGTTGCGATAACAATAAGCTTCTTCGGCGCAAGTCCATTTATCGGTTTCCTCGGCATTGTTCGGGGATATTAATTTCCAATCGCCGTGCAAAAGTCCGCGTTCCATCGCTTGCTTGATGGTGAGTGCGTCACCCAAATCAGCCTGCTGTAAAATTTGCATGAATGACTGATCAATCACGCAGGCGTCCGGAGATTTATTATCCTCGGAACACTCGGCCATATTGGTGGCCAAATCATAATTTTCCAAAGTAGTAATTTTCGGCGCGAGCAATTCTGAAAATAATTCTTGAGCCGCCCGGCGGTTGTCCGTTTCCGAACCAGAGGTGTAATAATTTGCGGCAAGCGTGTCGGAGGAATCAGAATCAGCGCATTGGTTCCAACCCACGCCGGTAATACTGAGTCCCGGGTTGCAAATTGTTTTTCCGCCCGGCAACATGCCTTTGGTAACAAAATTATTTACCACCGTGCCCAGTAAAGTATTTACAAAAGTACTGACTGCGTTGAGCGCCACCGTGGTCGCGCCTTTTTGCAAAGCGGCATTGGTCATGGAACGAGTATCAGCCGCGCGCCCTTCTTGCTGTTTGGATGGAGTTTGTGCCAGCATTTCTTGTTTCATGGCAGCGGCCGGAGTAACTTGTTTGCCGGAAATAATTTCCGTCATGGCGCTGATACCCTCGCCGCGCGCATCCTCGCCCGAAGCGCCGGCCACTTGTTCTTCGGTATAAGCGTCAATTGTTTCTTTGGATTTAAACCAAATACCCATATCAGTGTCTTTGACATTCACACCCAAACCGATTCTATCGGCCAAGCCCTCGCGACTAGCATATTTGCTGTAAACATTTTCCGGATTATAGGCCGCACGGAGTTGTTGCCATGAACATTTCGGCTTTGGTTCATTATACGCAAAATGAAAACCGAGTTGCAGAGCCAAATCCAAACGCAAATCCGGCAAGTCGCAGAGATTCAAACCCAAATCTTCGCTGAGTGAGCCAAGCATTTCACCGAGCGAATCGCCGGCTACTTGAGCCATATAACTGCCAAAACTTTTTCCGCTGGAAAACGGCCCTTGACCCCAATCACCCGAGGCCAGCCAAACGCCCATATCATAAGCGATTTTATTGGCAAAATAATTTAAGCCGTTCATGAGCGCGGTCATAAACATGAACTGGGCTTTCTCTTTGAGAGTTTGTTTGACTTCTTGAACCGTACCTTTGACTTGCCATGCCCTGAATGCATTTGTAATATTTGCGTCCATTTGTGCTCGCGCCGGACGCGGCGCAAAAAATAATGAACCGAAAATGGTCACAAATACAAAGATTGAAAGTATCGCGCTCAAACCAAATTTTTTTGTGTTAAAAAACATAAAGCGCTGATTATTGCGAAGCATTCATTAGTTGATTGATAAATTTCGCCGTGGTCGTCACATCAGATACTGTAGTGGAAGTGGTTTCCATACTATCCAAGATGGTAGATGAAGACATTATCTCCAACGCCATTTTGGTCAGATCATCATCGGAAATTTTATCCACCACTGATTGCGCCAAACCGGATTCAAGCAAAAGAGTTCTCATCTGATCCGGCGAAGTGAGCATGGCTTCCAAGGTTGATGTCACATCATAATTTGAAAACAGTGTGTTGGTATCGGCCACATCAGTGGAACTGGTGGCGATTATGGCCGAACCGTTTTCCGCGATTGACGCATTGCAATCTTTGCCTTCGGCGCAATTGGGATTTTTACCACCTTCAACTTCTTGCTTGTCGGTCAAGCCGTCCGAATCAGTATCAGCCAAATACGGGCTGGTGGAATAAACATATAATTCGTCAAAATCATTCAGGCCGTCAGCATCGGTATCACGATAACGCAACGCGTCGGTCGTATCCACATCACTCCCAATCATAGCCGGAATGGAATTATTCAAAGCAAACGGACTATACAAGGTATTACGCATTTCAATCAACCCGAGCGTCACCGCCAGTACGACAAAAGAAGACAGCAAAACCAAGCCGATTTTCTGCTCTTTGCTAAAACGGTTTTGCGGTTCGTCCATAAACGTTTATTACCTCTATATTATAGCAATATTTAAACTATAATAAAATAGTTGGCGGTGTGGATGAAATGGCGGCAAGAAGTTTTTTCCAATCCTCCACTCCCAACTCCTGCGCCCGCGCGTTTTCCGACAAACCCAGTTCGGCAAGAACTGATTTCAATTTTTCTTTGTTTTGCTTGCCGACAATAGGTAATATATTTTTGATCAATAATTTCCGGCGGTTGGCAAATCCGGCTTTGACTAAATTAAAGAAGTCGGCGGACTTTATAAACTTTTTAACTTTATGAACTTTAAGAACTATTATCGCCGAATCCACTTTTGGTACGGGCCAATAATTATCTCCGGGCACAATCCCGACTATTTCGGCATCGGCATAATATTGCACCGCGACTGAAAGCAAGGACATATCCCCCGCTTTCGCGCAAATGCGTTCAGCTACTTCCTTTTGCACCATTAGGGTCATTGATTCGGGTGGGTTTTCATTTTCCAAAAAAAATCTGATAACGGCCGAAGTAATTTGATAAGGCAGGTTCGCCACTACTTTATATTTCCCGTTTGGTAAATTTTCGGCTGTTTTCAAAACATTGCCCCAAAATATATGTAAATTTTTTAGCGCGCGCGCTTCCCAATACGGCATTAACTTTTTTTCAATCTCATAAGCAAAAACCTCTTTGGCTTTCTCCGCAAGGGCAAACGTGAGCACGCCAAAACCGGGCCCGACTTCCACAATCTTATCTGTTTTTTTGACATCGGCCGCCTCAATCATTTTCTCAATCACTTCCGGATTGATTAAATAATTCTGACCGTAATTTTTGGATGGCTGAAGACCGCAATTTTTACAAAGCGAATACAAATAGTCGGGATTGAATAATTTATCGTTCATATTTCAAACCTTTATCCGTATAATTATTGCTCGCATTCCAAAGCAACCATCCGGCGTCGGTATATTTTTCCGTGGCGTCAATTTGCGCGCGAATTTTATCCGCACCATAGACCGCGCCCAGATTGAATGCCTGGAGCCAAGGGCGAAGTATGGCGCGTTTATCCACAAATTTTGGCAAACCTTTTTGCAGGCCGTTTTCAAAAACCAAAGTCGGGTAATCGGCCGGATTTTTCAAACCCAAATGTCCGGACGGATAATGCGAGGGATACATCATCGGACAAATAAAATCCGCGTAATCCACCGCGTCCGCCAAACGCTGGCCAATATTCATATCATTCTCGGGCGCCGTCTCCATCACCAAGCCAAACATATCCAAAGATAGCCAAGCCGGTTCATCGCGCAAATGCGCGCTCATATATCTATAAAATTCATTCATCACTTCATATTTCTTTTTGTCGCCGACCGTATAGACCACATCGCTCATATTGCCGTCGGACGGAAAGCGGACATAGTCAAAATTTATTTCATCAAAACCAAATTTAATCGCCTCTTTGGCAATGGCCAAATTATATTCCCAAACTTCTTTACGCGTCGGATCCACCCAAGCCAAACCCTTTTTATCACGCCAAACACCGCCGGACTTTTTCTTTATCGCCCAATCGGATTTGGCTTCGGCCAAGACCGGATCTTGAAAAATCGTCTGGCGAGCGATGACGTAAATTTTGTGTTCATGCAATTTCTCAATCAAGGCGGGCACATCGCCCAGTCTGTTATCTTCTGTATTTAACTCGTTTACTGTCGCGAGCTGACTGTCGTACAAAACCAAACCGCTATAATCCTTGATATCTATAACTACGGCATTGAGCTCGGTTTTATCAATCAAATTTATTATGGCATCAATCTTTTTCTCACTGCCGGCCGAATAAGCCGTAAGATAAAGTCCTTTAACGGTCTTGAGATAATGTTTCTCTCCGGCCGGATATTTTTCTCCATCGTAGGCTGACGTAAAAAGCAAATTAATATTCATACCAACTAACGCCGTTTGCCAGGCGTAAACAATGGCCAGCGCGCCGAGAATCACTGCCGTGCCAATCAAAATTATGGAAATAAATGCTTGTCCGAACGAATCGGAAATTTTCAAAGCGCCCTGACGCAAAATTTTAATTTTATTCTCCGATGCATCCACGATCGTGGATGGTAAATTATGAGGCAAAACGCCCGCGTCCACGATGGCATCGGGCTCGAACTGTGTATCTTTGAATTGATTAATCGCCTCCTCTACATTATATATATCGCCGGCGCCCGAAAGATTGGCCGAGGTGGCAATGATCGGCAGGCCGGTTTGCTCGCCCAATTCTTTGAGCCACAGGTCATAGGTGACGCGGACAGCCACTGTATTTTCTTTTGATACCACCCCGCGCGCCAAATCTTTGCTCGCGCATTTTCCCACGATAGTCAGAGGCGCTATTTTTTTAATTTTATCCGGCGTAGCGTGAGCGGAGCCGGACCAAAATTTATTCGCGAGTTTATCTATGGTTCTATTCCAAACTAAATATTTCTTCGCTTCCGCAATATTCGGCGCAACAATTAGAAGCGATTTGCTCGCCGGCCGATTCTTTATCTGATAAATTTTATCCACCGCCGTTTGATTGGTCGCATCACAACCCAGGCCGTAGGATGTCTCGGTGGGGAAAATAACAACATTGCCGCCAAAAAATTCAGCGGCAATTTCGGAGATATTTTCTTTCTTGAAAACGCGCATATTATTTTTTTATCCACTTCAAATACGCCTCGCACAAAGGCAACAAGTCCCCTTCCAACACGCTTTCAGGATCAGCAGATTCGTAATCAGTCCGATGGTCTTTGACCATGTGATACGGATGCAAAACATACGAACGAATTTGGTTGCCCCATTCGGCGGATTTGTATTCACCGCGCAAGTCTTCGCGCTCTTTGGCTTTGCGCTCCATTTCCAAGCGAAATAATTTGGCCTTCAAAATTTTCATGGCCAATTCTTTGTTTTGTTGTTGCGAACGTTCATTCTGGCATTGCACGGAAATGTTGGTCGGAATATGGACGATGCGCACAGCCGAATAAGTCGTGTTCACGCTCTGACCGCCTTTACCGCCGGACATAAATGTATCAATGCGCAAATCCTTGGGGTCAATTTCAACCTCTTCTTTTTCCGGAATCTCTGGCAAAACTTCCACCAGCGCGAACGAAGTGTGGCGCATTTTTTCCGCGTCAAACGGCGAGATGCGCACCAGGCGATGTACGCCGTGTTCGGATTTTAAATAACCGTAAGCATAACGTCCTTTGATTTCCATGGTGATGGATTTATAACCAGCCTCGGCTCCGCGCGATTCGTCAACCACTCGCGTGCGCCAATTCATTTTTTCGCAAAAGCGCAAAATCATGCGCGTCAGCATCTCGGTCCAATCCTGGGCCTCGGTTCCGCCCGAACCGGCGTGTAAAGTAATAACCGCGTTGCTCGCATCATATGGACCATTCAGCAATAGATAAAATTCATAATCGCCAAATTGTTTTTCCAGTTCATCGGTTTGCTTGTCAATTTCCCCGGCCATGCTCGCGTCACCCTCATCGGATAAATCAAGCAGGTCATTAACTTCTTTTAGGATTAGTTCCCATTTTTCAATTTCCTTGCGTAAGTCGGTGTAATCAGCGGATACGCTCTGCGCGTTTTCTTGATCAGACCAAAAATCCGGCGCGTTCATTTCTTGCGACAGCTGTTCGGCCTTGCTTTTGAGGTCGCCAAAATGAAGCAACTCTGTGGTTGAAATAATTTTTTCTTTTAAATTTTTTAATTTATCGGAAATCATTTTTTTAACTTTATAACTTTATGGACTTTACAAACTTTATAAACTTATAAATATCTCTTACTCAAGCTAACCACCGTACCCACCAACGCCATATTAACAATAAGCGATGAACCGCCATAACTGACAAAAGGCAAAGTAACGCCGGTTACCGGCAAAATGCCGATATTAGCTCCAATATTAATAAAAAATTGTGTAAAAAACAAGACGGCGGCGCCAAGCGCGACAAATGCCGCAAAGTCATCGCTAACCAGCCGAGCAATGCGCGTCAGCCGCCAAAATATAATAAAAAATAAAAATAATACCACAATCACGCCGGCCAATCCCAATTCTTCGCCGATGACGGAAAAAATAAAATCAGTTTGCGTTTCCGGCAAAAATCTCAATTGACTTTGCGAACCGAAACCAAGGCCCCGGCCAATCACGCCGCCCGAACCCACGGCAATGGTTGATTGGATGGTATTATAGCCCGAACCGAGAGGGTCTCTGTCCGGATACATAAAAGTCAAAACGCGCTCTCGCTGGTAATCCGCCAAAAGATAATGCCAAGAAAAAACAGACACGATCAGCATAATAAGCGCGAGCAGTACCAAATATAATTTACGCGCTCCGGCCAGCCACATAATGCCAAACCAAATCGCTCCGAGCAAAATCGCCGAACCCAAATCCGGCTGCTTCAAAGTTAGGCCAATGGGAATAAGCGCGAGCACTCCCGTGCCGAAAAAAAATAACGGTTTTTCAAAACGCCGGCCAAAATTGGCGGCCACGTATCCGAGCATTAAGATGAGGGCGGCCTTGGCTATTTCCACCGGTTGCAAAGAAAATCCAAAAAAATTAAACCAACCGGTCGTGCCGCGGATGGTGCGCCCAAAAATTAAAACCGCGACCAATAAAATCATGGCCGCGAAATAAAACCATTTGGAATAATTTCTAAAAAATGTCGGCGCGGTCGCGGCGCAACCAAACATGAAAACTAACCCGATGCCAAAAGACATGAATTGTTTTCTGGTATATAGCAAATCGGCACCGCGCGATAAGTCCACACTGTAAATGGCGGCAAAGCCGATCGCGCACAGCAAAAAAACAGCCGCAATAAGCGGCCAATCAAAACCGCGCCAGGATAATCGGTCAAAACCAAGCATAAATTTACTTTTGCCTACCTCTTTGGAGCAAGATACACGCTATCATCAAAAAGGTCAATGAGCGGATATAGCTTCACTTCGGATACAGACAGATTCTGAACAAAATTACGCAAATCAATTTCTCTTGATTCTTGCGATTGCAAATCAGTGGTATCAAATTTCATCAATCCAACCAGTCCCCCGTTTTGGAATAGACCAAGATAAAAATTCGGCGCGCGATAACCATAAGGAGAATTATTTACCAAAGTAAATTTTATGGAATTGGCGTTCAGATCGGAATCGGCCGGCGTATAAACAAAATTGTCCACGCTAAAATTTAAACGTTCCGCCATCCAAGCGGATAAATCCGGAATAATATGATTGTCCACGCGCGTGAAACTCACGTTGGTCAAAACCAAATTGGCCGAACCGGAAAATTCACTTGTATCCAATCCCAGTGTCGCCAACGGGCGGCTTTCGGTCGGAAGCAAAATCGCTGATTGCGGTGCGGTTTTTAATCCATTAAAATCATAATAATAGGTAAAACGCGCCACGTAACGCTCATTGACGTTAACCGCTTCCGAAACCAAATCAATTTTATCTGTTCCACCGGTATAAATTTGCGTGGATAAAATATCTATTGGCGATGGCGTATAAGCCGTGTTTAACGCTCCATAATTGGTGGAGTGAGCCAATTGCTGTTCCATTGTATCATTAGCCGTCAGTTCAAAAATTAAAAGTTCAAAACCCTTCCACAAAGAATAACCGACAGTGATGACGCTGAAAGCAACCAAAAAAGAGACCAGCAAACGATAGAGTAATAATTTATTTTTTACAAACCAAAATGATCGTTTGTATTGTTCGGAACCAAACTCGCCGGTCGGGTCAACATATTTTCCAATATTGACTTTTGACTTGGTTGTTTTCTTGGCCGGCGATTCAGGGATGATATTTCCGTCGCCATTACGATTTTGCTGTGAGTAAAAATTGACCATAATATAATGATAGAAAAATATCATTATATATATTATACATCAAAATCATCATATAAACAAAATGCGGACAACCCGCAACTTGCGCCTTCAAAGTTGTATTCCACATGCCGTATGAACAATTTGTCATTAATACTCTCAAATGCGTATTCGTAAATTTGATATGCGTTATTATCAAAATCAACTCTAAACGACGAACTTAAATTAAAACAATACTCATGCGGCGAATGTTGTTTTAAATACGTATATTCCAAACAAATAATATAAAAAAGGCAGCCCGCGCATATATGCAGACTGCCCAAAGTTGAAATTACAAGCAAAGATCAGTGGAGGTTCGAAGCATACTCGTCGGCTCTTGTTTCGAACAGCTGCGGATTATCGGCGACTACCCACATTAGTTCTATGAGAGAATCGTGACGATCTTGGCAAGCCACATAAGGAGCTCGAAGGTCTCCAGTGACATTATATGTCTCGCCGCGACAGTCACCGCCACAGAAATAGCGCACATCACAATCTCCACAAATAGGGTTAAGAGAAGCGATCTCAAGATTACGTAAATTGCTCAAAACCGGATGATCTAGATAAACGCAATCATGTAGCGACTGTGTGCGTAAATTACCCAGGAGAAACTCTGCGCGCTGGGTGTTGGGGCAAGGATAGACAGCGCCAGTTTCATCAATATAGACGCACGGCCTGTTTCCGACACCGCAACTCTCGCAGGTGATACCGGCCAGCAAGGCGGCGCCTAGCGAAGAAAACAATGACGAGGCGGCAAAGAGGTGTTGGTGACTGGGATTGTTGATCAGGTGTTTGGCTAAGTGGCCAAAAATATCCACTTCGGGAACCCTGTGCAAGGTGCCGGTGCACGCCCGCCCAAGTTGAACGAGATTGATGGGGTTGAACCCAGTGCAACCCAGTTGATGCGCGAGTGCGATGGTTTTTTCCATGTCAAGAAAATTCTCGTTGTTGACCAGATAGTTAATCCCCACACGCACGCCCACTTTGGTCAGTATGCGAATTTTCTTGACCACACGTTCCCACGAACCGGCGCCACGAATGCGGTCGTGCGTGCATGCATTGGAACCATCAAGCGAAACGGACAGTGTGACATTCATTCGTTTCAAGGATTCCATATACTTGCGGTGAATCAGCAAGGCGTTAGTGCTCATGCTGACTAAAAACCCCGCGTCGCTGTAGGCCTGGATGATGTCCAGAATATCCTTGCGAATAAAAGGCTCGCCTCCGGTCAGGTTCACCTTATATTCATGATGATCGTCCGCGGCCATGCACTCACGGAGTTGCTTGGCAATGTTCCGATGTTCAACGACAGTAAGTTCTATACCACGCGAACCATTAGCGTCCACATAGCAGTGAGGACAAATGCTCTTTAAATTGCAGCCCCGGGTGACGCTGATCATGGCGACCGTCGTCTTGGAGGTAAGAACGTTTTCTACAATGGCAGTCGTCCGATTTACTTGTTGATTGATTAACGGCGCGAGATCTGCGTACACCGCCTCCGCTTCACAATGTACGTCCTTGCCGTGCCTTAACAAAATTTGTTGTAACGAATAGCCGTGTTCAATTCCACGCGCGATCGCCAAACCAAACCCGTCTACCACAAACCACTGAGGAATGTGGCCAATAACAACAAGAAATCTTCCCTCCCGTTCATAAACGTGCATTCTCTCTCCTTTTTCCTCTTGTTAAGAAAAGTGGCGGAGGGTTTTCAGTCCTCTCCGCCACTGGTTGAGCTGTCCGGGCGACTATTCGCCCTTGTACTTCATGGCACCGATCGATTCGCGCGTGGCGCGCACCACCTTTCGGTTGCCCTTGAAGCATACATGAACAACATTGGTCGAGACTTTCTGCGGAGTCTTCTTCATGACCCAACCCTCCTTTGTAAACCCCGAGATTGAGGTTTATCGATAAAATAATACACCAATAAAACGATTTTAGTCAAGATGGCCACCATTGTCCAAACGCATAAAAATTTCTTTATCATTCTCAGCCACTGTAAAAAAATTTAATGACTGGTACAACTTAATTGCCACAATATTGCGCTTGTCTACTCCTAAATTCAAAAAAACAAGATGCTCTTGCTTAACAGCAACATCAATTAAATGCTGCAAAGCGGTTTTACCAATCCCTTTACCACGGTATTCGTCCTCCCCAATTAAAATAAAAATGCTTGCTGTTTTTTTGATATTATCAATCTCTGTCAAACCCATAAAACCGATTGGGGTTATATCATCACAAATAGTCAAAAAACTCTTGGCGGGGTTTTGTTCATAATCATCAAACCATTTTGTTTGTTGCGGAATGTCTGTAGTCTTGCCGGGATCATCCACGGCGTAAACAGAGGCATTCTTGTTATTGAGCCACTTAACGCGAAAAGGTATATCTGCTCTAATATGAGGACGAAAAGTAATCATAATTATTTGACTTTAGCTGTATTGTGCCATAATAATTCTATATTAATTTATAATAACATATCGGCCGTAAATTTGAAATATAAAATATTGATTTACCGCATGTCTAACGGCTGGTTCGTTATTGCCATGACTAATCAACAATCGCATTCCACCCACAACTTGCGCCTTGCCAATAGTCATATATAATGATAAAATAATCACATAAATTCTGTATATTTAGTTTATGCCTATCAGAAAAGCCGACCATGGGAGAGTGGTCAAAACCGAATCAGCACCGAAAAAGATTGAAAAAACACCAGCTAAACCGGTGTTAAAACCCGAACCAAAAATGGAAACAAAAAAAGCGCCCGCTTCGGAGGCGCCAAAAAAAATGGAAACAAAACCCGCCAAAGACGCCGGCTATAGCGCCAAAAATATTACCGTCCTGGAAGGATTGGAAGCCGTGCGCCGCCGTCCAGGCATGTACATTGGCTCCACCGGACCAACCGGCTTGCATCATTTAATTTGGGAAGTCGTGGACAACTCGGTGGACGAGGCCATGGCCGGACACTGCGATACTATCACAGTCACACTCATGCCCGATCATTACGTAAAAGTTGAAGACAACGGCCGCGGTATTCCGGTGGATATTCATCCGCAGATGGGCGTCTCGGCTTTACAAGTGGTGCTCACCAAACTCCACGCCGGCGGAAAGTTTGACGGCGGCGGTTATAAAATTTCCGGCGGCTTACACGGTGTCGGCGTCTCGGTCGTAAATGCGCTTTCCACTCACATGCGCGCCGAAGTCCATCGCGATGGCAAAATTTGGGCCCAAGATTTTCAAATCGGCAATCCGGTCAAAAAAGTCGCGCCCATTGGCAACTGCAAAGATACAGGCACAACAATTATTTTTCATCCTGATGAGACAATTTTTGAATCCATTGATTTTGAATGGAAAACAATTATAGACCACTTACGCCAATATGCCTATCTGTCCAAAGGCCTGCACTTTATTATCAAAGACGAGCGCTCGGCCGAAGAAAAAGCCATAGATAAAACCGCCTTGGAATTCCCTAATCCGGCTTATCAATTCTATTTTGAAGGCGGTATCTGCTCCTACGTCCGCCATTTGAATCAAAACAAAGAAGCTAAACACGAAAACATTTTTTACGAAGAAAAAGAAGCCGAAGGCGTGAGCGTGGAAATCGCTCTGCAATACACGGATGAATATACCGAATCGCTTTTTGCTTTTACCAACAACATTTACAACCCGGACGGTGGCACTCATGTCCAAGGTTTTCGCACCGCCCTGACTCGTTCACTCAACACTTACGCACGCAATAAAAACATTTTAAAAGAAAAAGACGCCAACCTGACCGGTGAAGATGTACGCGAAGGATTGAACATTGTCCTTTCCATCAAAATTCGCGACCCGCAATTTGAAGGTCAAACCAAAGGCAAACTCGGTAATATGGAAGCCAAGACCGCGGTAGAATCAGTCTTTGGCGATTCATTTTTAATTTTCTTGGAAGAACATCCGCGCGATGCCGAAGCCATTGTCGGCAAATGTTTGCTCGCCTCGCGCGCGCGCAACGCGGCCAAAATCGCCCGTGATGCCATCTTGCGTAAAGGCGCGTTGGAAGGCTTTACTTTGCCGGGCAAACTGGCCGATTGTTCATCACGCTCGGCCGAGGATTCCGAATTATATATAGTAGAGGGTAATTCAGCCGGCGGCTCGGCCAAGCAAGGACGCAACCGAGAATTTCAAGCCATCCTTCCTTTGCGTGGCAAAGTCTTAAATGTGGAACGCGCCCGCTTGGATAGAATTCTTGGCAATGAAGAATTGAAATCATTGATCATCGCCATTGGCACCAACATCGGCGAACAATTTGATATTACCAAACTTCGCTATCACCGCATTGTGATTATGTCCGATGCCGATGTTGATGGCGCGCACATCCGCACTTTGCTTTTGACTTTTTTCTATCGCTACTTCCCGCAACTGATTCACGCCGGGCATATTTACATTGCCTTGCCGCCGCTTTTTTCCGTCAGAACCGGCAAAGAAATTCATTACGCTTATGACGAAGAAGAAAAGGAACAAATTTTGGAAGATTTGAAAAAACGAAAAGCGGACAAAAATGAAGTCAAAAAAACGAAAAAAACTGAAACCGATGAGCCGGTTGAAACCGAGGAAGAAAAAGCCGAAGGCGGTACCGAGTCACTCGTCATCGGCGGATTAAAGGTTAACATCCAACGATACAAAGGTCTCGGCGAAATGAATCCTGAACAACTTTGGGAAACAACCATGGATCCGGAAAGACGTGTTATGAAAAAAGTTTCGGCCGAGGATGCCGAGTTGGCCAATGAAACATTTGAAATTCTCATGGGCGACGAAGTTGAACCTCGCAAAAAGTTTATTCAGACGTATGCGAAGACCGTGAGGAATCTTGACATTTAGAATGATGAATCTAGAATACTGAATATAGAAAAATCGCTCCGGAAACGGGGCGATTTTTTTGTTAACACGCCCCCTTGACAAATCCCCCTATATAATGTATAGTATCCCCATACCGGCCACAGGCCGTTTTTAAGTCCCCGGCTTCGCTGTGCTACGCCGGGCAAGCCCTCTTAAATAATAAATACTTCTCATATTTGGCAAAATGCTAAATATTAATTATTAATTTGCTATGAGCAAAATCATCAACTATTTTACGAGTGCGTGGAACGAAGCCAAAAAAGTTTCCTGGCCGACCAAAAAGCAAACACTGAATTATTCGGTGTTGGTCATCGCGTTATCAGTCGGATTTGCTTTATTTTTTGTGGCGCTGGATTATATTTTCAACCTTGGGTTGGAGAAATTAATCGCACGTTAAACCAACCTATATGGCTAAACAAACACTAAACTTGGGGCGCCGTTGGTATGTGCTTCACACTTACAGCGGATACGAAGAAAACGTCAAAAGCTCTTTGGAACAACGCATTGAATCTTTTGACATGAAGGACAAAATTTTCGGTGTACTCGTCCCGAAAGAAAAAAGAATTAAAATCAAAAACGGCAAACGCACCACCATTGAAGAAAAAATCTTCCCAGGCTATGTGCTGGTGGAAATGGTTGTCACTGATGATTCCTGGTATGTGGTGCGCAACACCCCGAACGTTACCGGCTTTATCGGCTCGGGCACCACACCAACTCCGATTGACGCCAAAGAAGTTGAGAGTCTGATGAAGCGCGTCTCGGCTGCCGAACCACAGCACACCATTGATTTGGAAGTCAACGATGTCATTCGCATCAGCGATGGTCCGTTCAAAAACTTTGAAGGCAAGGTCAGCGCGGTTGACCAAGAACGCGGAAAGATCAAAGTCATGGTGACTATGTTCGGACGCGAAACACCGGTGGAACTTGACGCCTTGCAGGTAAAAAAGATATAATCATTCAACCTGTTGCCCTGTTTACGCAGGGGCTTCTCAACAGATAAAACGAATTAAATAATATTTCTATGGCTAAGAAAGTACTTACGCAAATCAAATTGCAAATTATCGGTGGCGCCGCCAACCCGGCCCCGCCGGTCGGTCCGGCTCTCGGCCAGCACGGTGTGAATATCGCCGGCTTCTGCAAAGAGTTCAATGACAAAACCCAGGACAAAAAAGGCGAAGTCGTACCGGTGATTATCACTGTTTACGATGACCGCAGTTTCAGCTTTATTATGAAAGCCGCGCCGGTCGCGGACATGATCAAAAAAGTTTTGAAACTCCCGAAGGGTTCGGCCAAACCTTTGCAAGACAAGGTTGGCAAAATCACAAAAGCGCAAATCCGTGAAATCGCCACTGCCAAAATCCAAGATATGAATACCACCAATATTGAATCAGCGATGAAAATGGTGGAAGGCACGGCCAAAAACATGGGTTTGACTGTTGAATAAAATCTACTATCAAAAATCGCTTCATTTCTATGGAGCGATTTTTTTGTTGACCCCTCACTCAAATTTCTGAGTGAGGGGTTTGACATGATTTTGATGATAAAGTAGGATACAAACAAACAATGCCGCCACGGCACATTTCACAGAGGAGGTCCCATGGGTAACAAAACTTGGAACATGAGCGCGGGTGCATATGCTGTCGCGATTTTCTTCGCAGCCGTCACGGTCGTATGTGTGACCACGGAGATAATCGCGGAGTCGCTCCCGATTCCCAGATGGAGAAAAAGGCCATGATGCGGCAAATAACTTGGTTGGAAAAATACTTCGGAAAGGAAATGCGACTGCGGAATATCGCTTTCGCCGTCCTGTGGATCGTGCTGGCGTTCGCTGTGTTCATGCGTTCTTGCCCGGCACATTGAGAGGAGGAAGAATGACCATCAAACTTAAGGACTACAGAAATAACCAGGCACTTCGGAAAAAAATCAGTGAGGGGTGGCAAAAAATTTTGGACCGCGTGGTTAATGGGGAAGAAGATTACAGCGGCTTGGACGGAGTGCTCGTCGGCCATCCTCGACGGTGCGGTCTGGGCGGTTGCGTGGTCGGGCACGAAGACGACCCGGAATAATGGAGGCGAATTACGGAAGACAGCGACGATCTTTACTTGCGACACTCTCTACCTGAGGGTGTCGAATTATTTTATCAGCATGGCATCGCCGAAAGAAAAAAATCTATATTTATTTTCAACGGCTTCACCATAGCAATCCAAAATAAATTTACGATCATCCACAAAAGCCGAGACGAGCATGAGCAGGGTGGACTTGGGCAAATGAAAATTGGTGATGAGCGCGTCAATAATTTTAAATTTGTATCCGGGATAAATAAAAATATTTATATCACCGGAAAACGGGCGGACAAAACCTTGGTCATCGGCAATCGCTTCCAAAGCGCGCGTCGTGGTGGTGCCAACCGCGACCACCCGCCGGCCTTCGGACTTGGCCTGATTAATCAAACCTGCATTTTTATCGGTCAATTCCACCCATTCCTCGTGCATTTTGTGTTGTTCCAACTTTTCTTCTTTGACCGGCTGAAAAGTTCCGAGTCCGACGTGCAAAGTCACCTCGGCAAACTCCACACCGCGTGATTTCAATTTTTCAATGAGTTCGGGCGTAAAATGAAAACCGGCAGTCGGCGCGGCCACCGAGCCTTCGTTCTTCGCGTAAACCGTTTGATAATCCAGTACCAATCGCTCATTATCACCTAACTTTTTTACCCTGTTAAATTGGCCGCCTTGGGCGGCCACCCCGCTTTGCGGGGATTTAACAGGGTGAATATAAGGCGGGGTCGGCACTTCGCCGTAACGATTGGCTTTTTCTCGCACGATCATATCGTCATCTTCAAACTGCACCAGCACGGTGCCGTCCGATTCTTTCAACATCACCTCGCAAGAAAAATCTTCGGCAAAAATAATTTTCATGCCTAATTGTAATTTCTTACCCGGTTTGGCCAGCACCTTCCAAACAAAACGATTCTCCATCGGCCGAAGTAAAAATATTTCCACTTTCGGTTCATTCAAAATGACTTCGGAATTATTTTTCGGCGCGTTCTTTATTACTTTTTCATCCAAACAAACTGTGCCGCGCAGACGCGCTTTAAATACCTTGGTGTTGTTCCAAACAAGTAAATCACCGGTACATAAATAATCCGGCAAATCATAAAAGTGTTTGTGCTCCAAACTTTTTTTGTTTTTATCAATCACCATGAGGCGGGCGCTATCGCGCGGTTCGGCCGGCGTCTGGGCGATCAATTCTTTGGGTAAATTGTAATCAAAGTCTGAAGTAAGCATGTTATCTTAGATATTTCGCCACATTATAATTGTGCTCATCCAAGGTCCTCGCCCAATGAGTGACGCCGTCCGCGTCGCTCATAAAATACCAATAGGAATTATTTTGCGGATTAATAGTCGCTTCAATCGCGCCACGACCAGGGTTGCTGATGGCGCCCAGAGGCAAGCCTGGATATTTATAAGTATTAAATAGAGAGTTAATGTCTTTGTCGCCCGAGCTAACACCCGGGTCATTTTTGCCGGTGATGTAATTAACCGTGGCGCAGGATTGCAAAGCCCAATTTTTATCATACCGGCGCCAGAAGATGTCGGCTACCATCGCCATTTCTTCTTTGGTTGGCGCTTCTTTTTGCACCACCGAAGCCATGGTCAAAATTTCATAAAACGTCTTATTTTTCTTTTTAATTTCCGCGCGCATCTCGGACGTAATTTTATCATTCAAATTCGTAAATATTTTTTTAAGAACATCTTCGGGCGTGGCATCGGCATAAACGCGATAAGTATCCGGCATCAGATAACCCTCGTACGAAACATTATTCGGCTTGTCGGCAAAAAGTTCGGCCCATTCCGGATTATTCGCGAGGGCAAGCACGGGCGCGGTCTCGCCGTGAGCCTTGTAATTATAGGCCGGTTTCCCAAGTAAGACATAGACATCTTCGGTGGATGAGACAATCCCCTTCTTCACCCAATCATCGGCAATGTCGCGCAAATTCCAGCCCGGAATAATTGTGATGTCAATTTCTTTTCTCGGGATAATTATATTCGCGATTTTTGGCGCGTGCGTATGTTTATAATAAAAAAAACCCGCGGCCGAAATGCCCGCGATAAAAAACAATAGAAATAAATTCAACAAAAAATTTTTCATAATTCCGGCGGTCGGAAATTATCATCGGCATGTCTGTATTTTTCCATTGTATCGGTCGGATACCACTGTCCGCGATGAATGTGAGCGACTATTTCTCCGGGTTCAAGTTTTTCGTAAAAATCATATTCAATGGACGATTTGCCTTCGGGCAAAATCGCCAGTCTCGCCGTATTCAAAACAATCGCGCCCGCGTTGATCAGGTTTGATGGCGCGGATTCACGCGCCGGCTTTTCCACAAAAGCCACAACTCTATCTCCTTCCAATTTCGCCACACCAAAATGTTCCACATCTTCGCGCGGTGTTAAAACCATGGCCAAAGTTTTTTGATATTTTAAAAAAACTTCCATTAATTCGGTATAATTTACATCCATCAAATTATCGCCCCAAATAACAAAAACCGGCTCGTCAATACCGGCTGCAGCCGATTTGATCGCCCCGCCCGTGCCGAGGGGTTCAGTCTCCACAAAATATGATAAATTTACGCCCAATTTTTCTCCGGCGCCAAAATAATTTTTGATTTTTTCGGATAAATAGCCGATGGACAAAATAACATCTTCAATGCCATGCCTTTTTAAATTCAAAATCGCATGCTCCATAATCGGGCGCCCTTGAATTGGCAGAAGCGGTTTTGGCGTGTCGTTGGTTAGTGGACGCAGACGCGTGCCCAATCCTCCGGCGAGAATTATTGCTTTCATATTAAAATCAAAATAAATTTTAACCAAATGGCCGCGACACCGGCCGTGGAAATTCCGCCGATAATATCAATCGGATAATGCACGCCGGAAAACATCCGGCCGAAAGCGGCCCAGAGCGCCAACACAAACAACGCAGGCGTGCCGGCCAAACCAAAAACGCAAGCTGTGAAAAATATCAAAAACGCGGTCATGGTATGGTCGGAAGGAAATGATTTCCAACCCATCATGGGCTTAAATAATTGACGAGTGGCCGGCTCGGTAATGTGAGGACGCATTTCATGCACAAAATAACCAATAGCGACATCAACACACCATGTCAAAACCCAAACACCGGCCAAGATAATAATTGGACCAAACGCGGATTTCCAATCCGGCCAGCAGGCGAGAAAAGTTGCCGCCGCATACCAGCCGAGCATGGCCACAATCACCCATTCTGCGCCGGCCCGGCCAAAAGCATCCAGCCAAGGATTACGGCCTTGCCAGGAGTTGATTTTATCAAAAATTAGGCGGTTGTAGTCTTTCATGTGTTGATATTTTACTAGAAAACCAGGGTCTTGACAAGATGGCTATTTTGTGCTATGATGTAGGGCTAGCTAACCCAAAAAGGAGATCGAAAATGGCTATGATAACGAAAGATTTTGACGCGAAGAGGAGAATGTCCAAATTCGACATCGGGGTCGTGGTCGCGATCGCCACAGTCGCCGTGGCAGTCGTGATCTCACTGTTTTTGTCCCACATGTAGTGGGAACAAGGCTCTTTACGGCAAGCGCGTTCTCTCGGGAGCGCGCTTGAATTTTTTATCTTGATTATTTTTTATTAAAATGATAAAGTATTCGCAACTTAAGCGCCTGTAACTCAGCGGTAGAGTGGCACCCTTATAAGGTGTAAGTCGATGGTCCGAATCCATCCAGGCGCACCAAAAGACCGCATCATGGTCTTTTTTAGTTATCCACATTGTTTTTTATTTATTTGTGTTATCATTAATTCCGGCAATCATCTACTGAGGCGTAACAAACCGCGAGGAGGGGTTTCGATGATAAAAAAAGAAATTCTGCTCTGTGATGAAACCAGAGAACCGATTGGGAGTAAGGAGTTTATTGTCGGTATGCGGCCGGGTTCACCGCACAAGTTCTTTTTCAATTCGGGAATTATTGCAAAAATTCCCCACGATGTCCGCAAAATGTCTCCGCGCAGACACAACGAAGGCGGAGTGAACTTTTATAAAGCGACATTAGTTGACGGCGCCAAAAACATCACCGACGCGCTAAAAGTCAGCGACGAGATTGAATTCGCGCTTGCCCCGAGTGACGTACACACTTACTTAAATAAGTTCGCCGTCCGTTGCCGAAGATATTAACGCGCGATTACAAGGAGGACAAACCCCGATGGCCAATCGCTGTCGGGGATTTTTATTTGCCGTAAAAAGATTTATTTGCTATGATTAGGCCTATGAAAGACAAAACCATAATCAACAAAACAGGCGACGCCCGATTGGATGTTTTTTTGGCGTCTGAATTAAAAATCACCCGCTCCCAAGTCCAAAAAATGATTGACGAAAATAGGATTGAAATCAACGGGAAAGCCCCAAAAAAGTATGGCGAAAAAGTTAAGGACGGGGATAAAATTGTCGTCGTGTCATCTCGAACGGAGCAGGGCGAAGCCGAGAGATCCCTTGTTGCGAAGACGTCAAGGGATTCCTCCGCTCGTCCGCCCAAGGCGGACTCGGTCGGAATGACAAAAATATACATCATCGCCGAAACACCGGATTACATTGTGGTCAACAAACCAACCGGCCTGCTCACCCACCCGACCATGGCCAATGAAAAAGAATCGTTATCGGCCTGGCTCGTAAAAAAATATACCGAAATTAAAAAAGTCGGCGAAGACAAAATGCGCCCGGGCATTGTCCACCGCTTGGACAAAGAAGCATCCGGACTAATGGTTGTCGCGCGCACACAAAAAATGTTTGAACACCTGAAGGAACAATTTCAAAACCGTTCAATCAACAAAGAATACCTGGTTTTGGTGCATGGCAAAGTGGAACGCGAGGAAGGCGTGATTGATTTCCCCATTGGCCGTTCAGACACGGCCGACAAAATGGCGGCTATCCCTTTGACTTTTAGAGGCCAACCGCAAAATTTAATGGCCGGGCCCCACACCAACTCGCCGGGCGAGCTTGGTGTGCGGGGAAAAGAAGCGAAAACAGAATTTTGGGTGGAGAAACATTTTGTCAATTTTACCTTGCTCCGCGTCAAAATCCACACCGGACGAACACATCAAATCCGCGTGCACATGTTTGCCTACAACCATCCTGTGGTTGGCGACCCAATGTATTTTCAAAAAAAACAAAAACGCGTCTGGGATGAAAAATGCGGACGATTATTCTTACATTCAGCCAAATTGGGATTTACTGATTTGGACGGCAAACAAATGGAATTTGAATCTCCCCTGCCGAGTGAATTACAAAATTTTCTTGAAAAATTAGCATAAAATATGTCAGGACATCTCATAATCATTTCATCCCCTTCCGGCGGCGGCAAAGACGCGGTCATCCGCGGATTAATCCACAAATTGCCCGATGCCGTCAAATTAATGACCACGACTACCCGCCCACCGCGCCCGGGAGAACAAAATGGCGTTGATTACAATTTCGTGACGCGCGACGAGTTTGAAAAAATGCTCCGTGACGGAAAAATGATTGAGTATAACTTTTACGCGGAAAATTACTATGGCACAGAAAGACAGCGACTCACCGATTTACTGGATAAGCATAATATCGTTTTTTCCAATATTGAGGTCAACGGTAAAAAAAACCTTGACGCGGCCGGCTGGAACAATTTATCCATTTTTTTGATGCCGGAAAGTGAAGAAGTGTTAAAAATACGCATTGAAACTCGTGGCGGGCTCACACCGGAAAAAATCAAACAGCGGTTGGAGACGGCAATTAGTGAAGTGGCCGAGTCAAAAATTTATGATTATAAAATCGTGAATTATCAGGATAAACTGGCGGAAACAATTGAAAAAGCCGAGGAAATTATCAACGAGCGCCTCGGTCTTGACACAAATCAATAAATAGGCTAATATATCGGCACTTATCCCTTATTCTATATTCTTTTATAAAAATATGACCGAAGAAAAAGCTGTTGTGTACAAGCCCGGTATGGTCGTGAAAGTTCACCAAAAAGTCAAAGAACTTAACACCAAAGGCGAAGAAAAAGAGCGTATTCAGATTTATGAAGGCACGATTATCGCCGTGAAGCACGGCGCCGAAGAAGGCGCCACCATCACGGTGCGCAAAATCTCGGACGGCGTGGGTGTGGAAAAAATCTTTCCCATCAAATCGCCGGTTGTGGCTCAGATTGAAATCGTCCGCGAGTTTGAAACTCGCCGAGCCAAATTGCACTTCTTGCGCGACCCAAAGTTCAAACGCAAGATGACAGAAAAAAAGAAATAACTAAAAAGCTCCGATGTAAATCGGAGCTTTTTTATTTTTATTATTTAAGATATTTCGCGGTCCAAGATTTTTTATTTTTCGCGAGTTTTTCCAACGGCCCTTCGGCAATTAGTTCACCGCCGTTCTTACCGCCATCCGGACCCATCTCAATTATCCAATCACAATTTTTTATCACGTCAATGTTGTGTTCAATAATCAAAACGGTGTTGCCCTTGGCGACTAATTGTTCCAAGACCATGAGCAAGCGGCCGATATCTTCAAAATGCAAACCCGTGGTCGGCTCATCCAAAATATACAAAGTGGAACCGGTGGAGGCGCGCGCCAGTTCGGTCGCCAGCTTGATGCGTTGCGCTTCACCGCCCGAAAGCGTGGTGGCCGGCTGGCCCAAACGGACATAGCCGAGGCCGACGTCGCGCAAGACATTTAACTTTTGCGAAATCTGGCGGTCGCTGACAAAAAATTTAAACGCTTCTTCCACGGTCATGTTCAGAACATCGGAAATATTTTTACCCTGATAATGAATTTCCATGGCGTCGCGGTTATAGCGCGAACCATTACACTCATTGCAGGTGACAAACACATCAGCCAAAAATTGCATGGGAATGCGGACATAACCATCGCCCGAGCAGGCCTCACAGCGTCCCCCGCCTTTCACATTGAAACTGAATTTACCGGCGTCAAAACGGCGCATCTTGGCTTCGGGCAAAGCGGCATACAAATCGCGAATGAGAGTGAACACGCCGGTGTAAGTCGCGGGATTGGAACGCGGAGTGCGTCCAATCGGCGTTTGATCAATGGCGATTACTTTGTCCACATTATCCATGCCTTCAATGGATTTGTGCGCGCCCGGTTCGTCTTTGGCCCGATAAAAATGTTTGGACAAGGCTTTGGACAAAATTTCCACCACTAGAGTTGATTTGCCCGATCCGGACACGCCGGTGACGCAAACCAATTTTTCCAAAGGAAAATCCACGGTGACATTTTTCAAATTAAACGCCTTGGCGCCGACCACGCGAATTTTTTTTGTCACTTTGTCGGCTTTTTGGCGCGGTAAAACTCTTTTTATTTTTACCCGGCCGGACAAATAATCTCCAGTCAATGATTTTTTGGATTTTTTAATTTCCGCGAGTGTGCCTTTGGCCAAAATTTCTCCACCATAAAGACCGGCGCCCGGACCAACATCAATGATATAGTCGGCCGCGTTCATAATGGAAGCATCATGCTCTACCACAATCACACTGTTGCCGAGATCGCGCAAATACTTCAGAGTGTCTACCAATTTTTTGATATCGCGGGGATGCAAACCAACCGACGGCTCATCCAGGATATATACCACGCCGGTCAGGCCGGACGAGAGCTGAGTGGACAAACGCACGCGCGTCACCTCACCGCCGGAGAGCGTGTTCATGGCCCGGTCAATGCTCAAATAACCCAAACCAACTCGGGATAAATTTTCCAATCTAATAATAATTTCTTTAACCACCGGCGCGACCACCATAGACCGGCCGTCAGTCTTATCTTTTTTCCCATTGCCGGTATTGATTGACTTGAAAAATGCCAAGCCTTCATCAATATTCAAACCCGCCACTTCGGCGATATTTAAGCCATTGACTTTGACCGCGAGCGATTCTGTTTTCAAGCGTTTACCATGGCAGACACTGCACAATTGTTCGCGCATGTATTGTTCAATTTCCTTGCGCACATATTCGGAATCAGTGGCCAAATGGCGCGCGCGCAGATCTTCCATCACACCCGGAAAATTAACTTTTTTATTTTCCACTTCATACGGCTCGTTGCCAGTACCTTTTAAAATTATTTCCAAGGCAGTCTTGGGCAAATCGCCAATGGCAATATCCAAAGAAAAATTATGCCTGTCAGCCACGGCGGAAAGCATTTTTTGATACCAAGCCTGATTGCCGGTAATGCGGGTCCATGGCTGAATGGCACCCTCGGCCAAAGTCAGGCGCGGATTGGGCACGACCAAATCCGGGTCCACTTCCATGGTAATGCCGAGGCCGGTACAACGCGGGCAGGCGCCGATCGGGCTGTTAAACGAAAAATTTCTGATATCCGGTTCCGGCGTCATCTTGCCGCAAGACGGACAAAGTCCAAAAGTGGAATAAGTTTCAATTTTTCCGTTGTAGACAATTTCCACCAGGCCGTTGGATAAATCCAGAGCAATCTCCACCGGTTTCATCGGGTCTTGTTTTCTAATATCTTCAATTTTATCCACCACCAGACCGACGCGGTATTTGGTCTTGGGTTCAAAATCAAAATCGGCAATGTCATTGATTTTCAAAACTTCGCCATCAATCCAAACCGTGTCCATACCCGACTGTTCAATTTTTTCAATCAACATTTTGGCATCCACAAATTCGTCTCGCGCCAAGGGCGATAAAATAAAAACTTCGCCCTTGCGAGCGAGGTTGCGGACTTTTTCCGCGATTCCTCCGGCTGTAAAAACATTTACTTTTACCCCGCAGTCCGGACAAAATTGATCGCCGGCGCGGGCAAAAAGCAAACGCAAATAATCATAAATCTCGGTCACCGTACCAACGGTGGAACGAGGATTTTGCGTGGAAACGCGCTGGTCAATGGCAATAGTCGGCGACAACCCTTCAATGGAATCCACATCGGGTTTGTCGCGCACTTCCATGAATTGGCGCGCAAAAGAAGATAATGATTCGGCGTAACGGCGCTGGCCTTCGGCGTAAATGGTGTCAAAAGCGAGCGAAGATTTGCCCGAACCGGACAAGCCGGTGATGACGACAAATTTATTTTTCGGAATTTCAATGTTGATGTTTTTGAGGTTGTGCACTCTGGCGCCTTTGATAATAATTTTATCTTTGGCGTTATTTTTGTCCGGCATATTTTGTTAAGAAGACATTTTTCACCGAAAATCAAACGTTTTGGGTGAAATTTTTTGATGTCCAATCTTAACATGTTTTCAAGGGGGTGTCAAGGACAGTGGTATAACTTACACGGTATTGATTCAAAACAGGTATTATTTTGAGACTTTATCAGAATATTGAACTACGATGTAATCCTTATAATAACCAAATACATCTTTTAATTTGTCTTTCATCGCGGAAATAACCGTATCATCAGTGAAAATTACGCTCCACGTTTGCAAAAATGATTCCGTCATCTTTTCCCACATCTTTATACTTTTGGCATCAACATCAACCGTGGTTCCGGCCTTCATTAACGCGTACGGTATCAATGCCTCAGTTTTGATGATGGCGGGATAATCCACCACGGCATCAACCAGTAAACCGCCGGCAATATCTTTCCCGTCTTTTCCAATCAAATGACTCTCTTCGGAGAGAATATTTCCCGACACGCTGGGTGTAAAATCCAACTTCATAAATCCGCCCCTGACCTTTGTCTCACCACCACATTCTGCAACCGCGTCTTTCAAATCTTCGGCTGAGGCCGAGATTGTATATTGTTGTTTGTTGCTTATCACGCCCGACTCACTGGTTTCAGCGTCAACTTCCACCGACTCACCCGTGCCAAGACAAACAAGATACAATTCTTCTCCATCAACATCTTCCCAATTATCCGACACAAGGCCTTCAAATGTCCCGCTGTTTAAATTTTTTACCTCCCCGGTGATCGTTCCCACGATGCAATGGTAAGGATTATTTGAGTCAGGCGGTTCAAAATTAGAACAGACATACCCAAAATCGCACCTATCCCCCAAACAAGTTGTATCCGCATCTGCGCCACTGACGAAATATCTTTTGCCGCACCAAAAATCCACTGAATACGGATTATCGTTGGAGTAAACAAGCCAAGGCGATTCGCTACCCGTGGCCTCAACTTTGCTCTTTTGATTATTCTTATCAGCAGCTAAAGCAAACTTCGTGTCCTGGCCACCGTTTTTTGGCACATCCTTGCACCATTTGGACGGCAACACTTGTGATTTGATGAGATAAACTTGCGGCAAACGCAAATTGACGGTCGCGGGATTGATGCTTTTCAAAATAATATATGACATGTAGGCGATAAAAAGTCCGATAATCGCGCCTGAGATTCTTTTCTTGGATTGGGTGATGCGCTCGGAACTGCCGGCCGAAGTTATCCATTGAGCGCCGGCCATCACTATCATTATCACGGCCAAAATTCCAATTACCACTAAACCATAATTATAAATCGTTTTTATATATTCGCCGAGGTTGGAAAAAGATTTCGTCCCGCCGAATGAAATTTGCGTCTCAGTGACATTGCCGGCCAAACATTTACCCCAACCGATTTTATTACATTCCTTGCCTTCTTTTTCCAACCAACCGCCATTCGCGCGCTCGGCGCCCCACAACTCTGTTCTCTTGTCTTTGCATTCCTGCTCGGTCCAGCACATGGGATTAAATTCCGTTTTAATTTCCGCGGCCAAAACCGTATTCGGCAATAAAAATAAAATACTAAGTGTGATGGCTGATAAAATTTTTCCGAAATTTATTTTGCGCATAATTATTTAGTCAGTCCGATTTTTTGAAATAACTGTTCCCATGTGGCCAGTGGAATATATCCCTTGTTTGTGCCGTTAGCATCCGCGAACATCACGCCGTTTACAAAAAATATCGGGGTGCCGGCAATGGCCGAGCTCTTCGCGCTTTTGACCAAATCAGAATAATCTTGCATAGCCTCGGTCTTGCCACGGCCGGAATTTACACATTCAAGCATTTTTGTCCTGTCCAATCCAAAACTGTCCGACATGTTGCCGATTTCATCAGATGATAATTCGGTCGGCAAAATATCTTGATTGGAGTAAAAGAAATTCGCCACCAAAGAATACCCGCCCTGCTCATTGGCGCAAGAAGCAATGGCCGCGAATTGCGTCGTACCTTCGTGTACCGATTCCATCGGAAAATCGCGCGTAATAATTTTTACATTATAACCATATTTGGAAATAATTTGTTGCAACACCGAGTCTTCTTGTTTGCAATACGGGCATTTCAAATCCACAAATTCCACAATCACAATCGGAGCAGCGGCATTGCCCACGGACGGGTCATCGGTTGTTTCCAAAGTTTTGCGCAAAGCCATTATCGCCGGATCCTCGGTTGTCTGAATTTGCCCGTAGAAATTATTTTGCAAAGCTTCGCCCTGTCCGGACTTGACCGCATGCCAATAATTAAAAATCAAAAGACCAAACGCAATAAGCGCCGCGGCGATGAGGACTGACATGGCCAAAATCGTCACACCCCACCAAGTGGAATACCAATGCTTTGCCTTGGGAAGATAAAATGCCATATAAATATTTTATCATATTTACGAAATAATATCCACAATTATTAATATCAAATGTCAAATTTACGGCATTTTGTCATTTGAACTTTGTCATTCATTTGACATTGGATATTGGATATTTGTCATTCTTCACCATTCGTCTCCATTGACACTAAACATAAATAATGATATACTTTTTTCATACTTTATTTATCTATTTTGGTTATGAACACCCTGTTCAACATCATACAAATTGTCCTGTCCGTACTTATTATCATCGTGGTCTTGCTCCAACAAAAAGGCGGTGGCGTGGGCGGTGTGTTTGGCGGCAGTTCCAATGTTTACAGCACCAAACGCGGCTTGGATAAAATTCTTTTTTACGCCACAATCGTGCTGGGCGTTCTGTTTTTTGGCTTTACGTTGGCGCGTTTGTTCTTCTAAGATTAATAAAATCATTCCATGGATTGGAAAAAATTTTTCCGACCGATTTTGCGGCAAGAGCCAAGGCCGCTGGTTCGTGATTTTGATAAAAAACTGGTCAAAAGCTTGCGCCGGCGTTTTTGGCCATCTCTTCGGCAATTATCTTATCTTGGCAGATTTCTCGGCCGGGGTGAAAAAATAGCCATTCTCGCTTGCGCCCTCGTCATCGCCGCGACCTCGATTGTCTGGGGAATTGTTTTCGTTCCCAAACATTTATCGTCAACGCCGAAAATCGGTGGTGAATACAGCGAGGCTTTGATCGGGCAACCCAAACTTATCAATCCGATTTTCGCCGCAGCCAATGATGTTGACGCGGATATCACTCCCCTGCTTTACGCCCGGCTTTTCAAAATCGGCGCGAACCAAAAATTAATTCCCGAATTGGCCGCCGGCTATACCGTGAGCGAAGACGGTAAAATTTATACCGTCAAATTACGCGAAGATGCGTATTGGACTGACGGCGAAAAAATTAATGCCGATGACGTGGCCTTCACTTTTGAATATATCCAAAATCCGGAAACCAACAGCCCCCTCTTCACCGCTTTCAACGGCGTCATTGTGGAAAAAACCAACGACTATGAAATTACTTTTACTCTGAAAGACGCTTTCGCGCCATTCACCTCCAATCTCTCGGTTGGTATTTTGCCCGAACATGTATTTAGTATGACCACGGCCGCCAATTTGCGTTTGGCCAAAGAAAATTTACAGCCGGCAGTCACTTCCGGCCCGTGGAAATTTTCCAAAATGACCAAAAACGAAGAGGGTGTGGAGACATATACTTTGGAACGCAACACTCGTTATTTTGGCGAACAAACATATTTGAAAAAACTTTCTTTCAAATTTTATAACGACCAGGCTTCGGCGGCCGATGAACTTAAAAGCCGTGTTGTTATGGGTTTGGCATTTTTACCACGCAATCTGAGTGAGGCATACGGCGGTAAAAATTTTAACAGTTACGAATTGCACCTGCCCCAATACACCGCCATATTTTTTAACCAAAGTGCGAAGGCGTCACTCAAAAATTTGGAGGTGCGCACGGCTCTAGCCAAAGCTATAGACAAAGAAACCATAATGAACGCGGCTTTGGGCGATCTGGGCGAAGTAATAGACGCTCCCATTCCGTCCAACTTTATTGGCTATCATCCTGATATCGCCAAAATTGCTTACAATGTTGACGAGGCAGCCGCCCTTTTAGATAAAAATTGGACTCGGCTCACACCCGAAGAATATTTCGCCTTGAAACGCGACGCCATGATAAAAGAAAAAGAAACAGACGTGAAAACTCAACCGGATTTTGCCACCAACTCCACCACTTTGCTCGCCGATTTGCAAAAGCAGGCTGAGGACTTGGTGCGCTCCGGTATGCGTCCGGACCAAACCTACTACCGCAAAAATTCCAAAAATGAAATTCTTTCCGTCAATTTGACGACCGTGGATACGGCCGAATATGAAACCGCGGCCGAAGCCATTGCTTTGGCCTGGCGCGCTGTCGGCGTACAAACCAATGTCGTTATCATCCCGAGTTCACAAATCAGCCGTGAAGCGCTCAAAGGCCGCGCCTATGATGTTTTACTCTTCAGCGAAATCTTGGGCGATGACCCGGATTTATTTCCGTTCTGGCACTCTTCGCAAACCGAATACCCTGGCTTAAACTTGGCGATGTTTTCGGACAAAGACGCTGATGCGTTAATTGAAAACGCCCGCGTGGCCTCAAGCACCGAGGCGCGCGCCGATTATTACAAAAAATTCCAAGACATTTTGGCCAAGGATATTCCGGCGATATTTCTGTATTCTCCGACGTATGAATATCTAATAGACAAAAAAGTTCAAGGTGTTGACGTTGGAAGAATTTATTCTCCAGCCGACCGCTTTAACAACATAAATTCTTGGTACACTAAAACCAGCTGGTGGCTGGGTAAGAGTTTTTAAAGTTAAAAAGTTCATAAAGTTATAAAGTCGCAACGCCCCGCCACAGCAAAAAAATCTCCCCAGCTATTGACAAGGCACCTATTTTATGCTATAATTACTTGATTATTTACTTCCCGCACCCAAGCCGTATCAACGGCAAACTTTATAACTTTCAAACTTTCAACTTTATAAACTAAATCGCGGACGTGGCGGAACTGGTATACGCGTACGTCTCAGAAGCGTATGGAGCAATCCTTGAGGGTTCGAGTCCCTCCGTCCGCACGACACTGATCTAACAAAAATTATTTAATTCCGCGAGTCGAATCGGAATTATACTTCTTCTTATGTTTTATTCATTTAATTTTATTATTCTGTCATCCTGAACTCGTTTCAGGATCTGACAAAAGATGCTGAAACAAGTTCAGCATGACAACTTATATTTATGAACTCACGTTATTCACCCAATAAGCCGTCAGGCGAGGCTCATCGCCCGCGCCGGACTTATGAGACGCGCCCCAAGGGCGCTCAAGAATTTCGCCGGCGCGATACGCGCCAAAACGCGCCGCAAAATAATCGGCCGTCGTTTTCGCGTTTCCGCAATTTGGAATCCAAACTCCGCGTGGCCGTTATTGGTGGTCTGGAGGAAGTCGGACGCAACTGCACCATGATTGAATATGAGAACGACATCATTCTCATTGATATGGGTTTGCAATTCCCCGAAGAAGACATGCCCGGTATTGATTACATCATCCCGAACATGAATTATCTGAAAGGCAAAGAAAAAAATATCCGCGGCGTGATTATCACGCACGCGCACTACGACCATATCGGCGGCATCCCCCACCTCATTCCACTTATCGGCTATCCGCCGATTTACGGATTGCCCCTCACCAATGCAATTATCAAAAAACGCCAGGAGGATTTTAAAAATGTCCGGCCACTCAACATTCACAATGTGGCTTTAAACGACAAACTCCGCCTCGGTTCGTTTGAATTGGAATTTTTCCATTTGAACCATAACATCCCGGACACTATGGGTATTGTCGTTCATACGCCGGAAGGAACGATTATCCATTCAGGCGACTGGAAATTTGATTACCAGCCGGCCGGCGAAGCGCCCGCTGATTTACAACGCATCGCGCAAATCGGTTCTCAAGGCGTGCTCGCGCTCATGTCCGATTCCACAAATGCTTCTCAACCGGGACATCAGCTTTCCGAATCAGAAATTTCCACCAATCTGGTGGACATTGTCACTAAAGCCCCGGGGCGCCTCATCATCGGCACATTCGCTTCCTTGCTCTCCCGCATCAAACAAATAATTGAGATTTGCGAAAAAAACGGCAAGGTGGTGGCGATTGACGGCTTTTCCATGAAAAGCAATATTGAAATCGCCAAAGAACTCGGCTACATGAAATTCAACCCAAAGACTATTGTGGACATGAAACGCATTAACGATTTTCCAAATAATAAAGTGGTGGTAATCTGCACCGGCGCTCAAGGCGAGAAAAACGCTTCGCTCATGCGCATTGCCAACGGCGAACATCGTTCGGTCAGGCTCGTGCCTGGCGACACGGTGGTGTTTTCGTCCTCGGTCATCCCGGGCAATGAGCGCACGGTCCAGCGCCTCAAAGATACTTTGTTCCGCAAAGGCGCCGAGGTCATTCATTATCAAATGATGGACGTGCACGCCGGCGGTCACGCCAAAGCTGATGATGTGAAGTTGATGATACGTTTGCTCAATCCCAAATATTTTGTGCCGATTGAAGGCAACCACTTCCTCTTGCACTACAACGCCCGCGTGGCCGAATCAGTCGGCGTGCCGAAAGAAAATATTTTTATTGCCGACAACGGACAGGTGATGGAATTTTCCCGAGGCAAGGGCACCTTGAGCAAAGAGAAAATTCCAGCTGATTATGTGTTCGTGGACGGCCTGGGCGTGTCTGACGAAACTAATGTCGTGCTTCGCGATCGCCAAGTATTGTCCGAGGATGGCATGATTGTGGTGATCGCCACGGTTGATTCCAAGACCGGACAATTGATCCAAAATCCGGATATTATCTCACGTGGTTTTGTCTTTCTCAAAGAAAACAAAGAATTGATTGAAGACTTGCGCCATCGCGTGAAAAAAATCATTCACGATTCGGACCCGCTTTCCTGGGCCGATACCAATGAAATCAAAAACAAAATCCGCGATTATGTCGGGCAATTTCTGTTTACCAAAACAGAGAAGAGACCAATGGTCCTCCCCGTAGTTATAGAGGTGTAGATGATGAAATTGATGAATCGCGTTGCTTGATGAAAATGATGACACGATATGTCAACTTGTCATTCCGACCCGCCTTGGGCGGGGAGGAATCCCTTGTCGCAAAAAAAAATTAGATACAAAATCCCCACCGCGCGCGCGGTGGGGATTTTGGAATTATTATACTACCCAACAATCTTATCTTGACGTTACAATCGAGTTATAATGCTCCACTGTAGTAAAAATACACCTGATAAACTTCGGTTCTGAAGTTAATAAATTTCCACGACTATCGTAAAATTTCTGATCAACCGTCGGATTAATAGGATTATTCGAATAAATTAATCGTCCGGAATATATTGATTTGCATACCATAGTAGAAGAACCCGTTGGAAAATCCCTCTCGTCAACTCGCGGAATAGAATATGGAATATAATATTGCCAAAAATATACTACAACAAATAATACGACGATGCCTGCAATAATTTTTTTCATGTTAATGTATATATTATAACCCCTATATTCTACCCCCCCCCATTAACTTTTCGTCAAATTATTGTCCACACTCCACAATTTACCATCTCCATTTTTTGGCGTATAATGTTTAGGTGAACAAACGTTCATCGTATTTATTTAACAATAACTAACATAGCTATGGAGGACACAAAAATCGCGCTTTTCCAAAAAAAGGAAATTCGCAAAACGTTATTTGAAAAGGAATGGTGGTTTGTTGTGGAAGATATTATCTCGGCGTTAACAGACACGCCAAACCCAAAGGATTATATTAACAAACTACGACTCAGAGACGAAGAACTGTCCAAAGGGTATGGACAATTTGTCCATACCCTTGGGGTGGCCACAGCCGGCGGACGGCAACAAATGAACTGTGCCAACACCGAAGGTATTTTTCGTATCATCCAATCAATCCCCTCGCCCAAAGCCGAGCCGTTCAAACGCTGGCTGGCCAAAGTCGGTTATGAACGCGTTCAAGAAATTGAAAATCCCGAGCTCGGCGCCAAACGCACTCGTATGCTTTACAAATTAAAGGGCTACCCCGATAGCTGGATTGAAAAACGAATGCGCGGAATTGAAATTCGCGAAACTTTAACCGACGAGTGGAACAAACACGGCGTCAAAGAAAAAAAAGAATATGAGATTTTAACCGCGGAAATCGCCAAAGCCGCGTTTGGTTTGACTCCAAGCCAGCATAAAAAACTCAAAGGATTGAAACGAGAAAATTTACGCGATCACATGAATGATTTGGAATTGATATTTTCCATGCTCGGTGAAGCGGCGACAACAGAAATTACAAAAGTGGAAAATCCCATTGGGCTTACGGAAAACAAAAAAACCGCGAAGCGTGGCGGCGGTGTGTCAGGATTGGCCAGACGAAAAATGGAACAAGAAACAGGAAAAAAAATTGTCAGTAAAAATAATTATTTATCGCTTACACGGCGAAAACAAATGCGATAAACTTTGGCAAAAAATTATCGTCTCACTTTGAGACGATACGCCGAATTTTTATCAAATCAAAACAACTCCCTTGCGGGAGTTGTTTTTTGTTCATTATAATAAGCCGAATTTTGTCCGACTCCGCTGCGCTTCGCCGGACAAGTTCATCTTTTTCAAGACACTTGCCCGTGCGTAGTCCGCAGGACGAAGCCGGGGCAATCATTTCTCTGTCGCATAAATTGCTCTACACGATCAAGCGAGCGAACTTTTTATCCAGTCCGCCTAGGCGGACGGAACTCTGCTCTTGCACGCAGGTAAGGATTTTGCCGTTTCACCTTCAATCTTTTATCCCCTTGATTGAAGCTAAGCTCATTTATGATTAACACAAACTTGGGGTTTGCTCTCTTTGGCTTTTCAACCAAAGACGTCTCTGCTCGCACCTCTCGTCCGCCTAGGGCGGACGGACGGGCGTTACCCGCTACCTTTACGATTTAACGTCGCGTGTTCGGACTTTCCTCCCGCCTTCGCCCTTCGGGCTTCGGCGGGCAAGCCCCACTTAGAAAAGAAGGCTTGCTCGGCGTAGTCCGTAGGACGAAGACGAGCGATTGCTTTTTAATGAACCATACTACTATAGCACATTTTGGGGTTTTTGTCAATCATAATCGATGCAAATATACGAATTTATTCGAATAATACAAATATTTGTATAATTCGCATGCGTTCGTATATTAGCATCGCGTCAAACACTTGACATTTACTGTATTTTTGATAGGGTTTAAGCAAACAAAACGTTCATTCACCTCAAAAGGAGGAAGATACAATGGGAAAGCAAACAGCCGCTCGTTACAACCCACAACCACTTGATAATGTTATCGGGTGTTTAAAAAGTTTACGCACCGATGAAAGCAAAGCTCGTCGTCATCCCAATGCCGACGCGACGCTCACAAACTTTCCGCGCAACATCTCGCCGTTCGCGCTTGACTACTTGCTGATTATCACCTTGAGCGCGGCCTTCCGGCGTCTCGTGGATAAAACGCAAGTGATACCGGCATATTTTCTTACGGGAGACGTCCGCACTCGCGCCGACCACACCATCGGAGTCGCTTACATCGCCAAAAGGATCGCTCAGTTGCTCGGCTTGAACGAGATGCTCGCCGAAGTAGTCGCCATCTGCCACGATTCCGGCCATGTTCCATACGCACACAGCACCGAAAAGACATTCTCGGAAAAATTCGGACGCAAATTTCATCATAGTACTAACGGCCCAATTGTCCTGCAAAAGATAGACAACAATGGGCGCGGCATCCCGCTCACCAACCTGACTTTTGGCGGCATCTTGGCCCACACCAGCAACGGCGGTCCGCTCGTCGCAAGGACCGGCCCGCCCGAGTGGACAATCGTGATGTTCGCCGACAAAATAGAATTTGTGGCCAAAGACATTGCTTACTTCTTGGCCAAAGGAATTAGCCTGCCAACGAAAAACAAAAATCTTTTTCGTCTTTACCGCTGGTTTGGTGGTTCAGCCGAGGCCATGATAGAAAACTGCATCAACGCGCTTGTCTTGGAATCGGCGAAAAAAGGTTACGCCAGTTTTGAGTGTTCCGAAGCGGCAAAAAATTTCCTCGCGATGTACAAAATCATGTACGACGACATTTACCACGTCATCAATCGCGAAGACGAGCTTTGGAAGATAATAGAAAAGATCTACGCGCGTTTGCAAGACGCTATTCCCGAGGTTGATCCGTCCATGCTCATCGCTCTTTCCACTGAACGCGACTTGGAAAGAATTCTCGCCCCGAGATACAAACAGCAGTGGATACCGATCGCCAGAGGATCTTTTGACCCCAAGCTGATTGAGTTCTTAAAAAACACCCCGATTGACATGACCGACCCCGGTCTAAATTGGTAACCCCCGTCCCCCACCACTTTTGCCTCGTGGAAAAAGTGGTGGGGGGCTTTTTATTTTATATTGACTTTGCCTCAAAAATAACCTAAAATTATCTTACGCGCAAATCACGCTAAATTATCATAAAAATATGAACGAGAGTCGTTTCCAAACATCGGACGAAAATGGATCAATTAAGAACGAGGTACGCAATGCTGCCACTTTGCGTCATATTTTTGATAATCTCACCTCCGAAAACGAAGCCGAACAAGTCAATATGCGTAAATTTATCGGCGCATATTATGACAAAGGTGAAGTCGTCACTGATATGGAGAGATCGGAAGCCGAGGCAAAAAAATACAATGACATCTTGAAAGATACATTGAGAGAAACGGTATTTTTGCTTGGCCAAAAATTTAATTGGTTTGGCAAAGATGCCAACACCGGACAAACAAGCAAGTACGACCAGAAATTAAACGGAGTGGATTTGGTTATCGTCTATGACGATGGCGAGGAGATACCACTCGCATTAAATTTAATTGTGGATTCAGCGAACGACAAGCCGTTGACGCGAGCGAACGAACCGCTGAGTATTAAATATTATCAATCGCCGATTGATCCGGAAAAACATTGTGCTATTGATACCGCGCTCGCTACTGTGAATTTTTCCAAAGAAGACGCAAACGAACTTATCGTTATGGTTAACGATCTGATAACTTTCAAAAATAAAGGATTCTCAAAAGAAACTGACGAATCCAACATAAAACAAATGGAGGGAGATATAGATAGCCATCCACTCAGAAATAAAATCATTGAAGAAATTTTATCTCAATTAGACAATCACACCGAACGTACAGAGAAACACAGCGTCATCAACAAGGAAAAAATAAATTTTCTTCGCGAAAAGCTCGTTCAAGCATTAAACGAAAACCGGAAATAATTTTCAATATGAAAAAATTTGAACTAACTTTTGCCGTGGCGCAAGTACCGATTGATTTCACGGCCGTAATGCTGGCCGGATTTACCGCCTACGCGCTCCGCTTCACCGAATCCATGCGCGCCATCAGGCCCGTGCTTTTTAATATTTCTTGGGACAAATTCTGGCCGATTGTAATGTTCGTGGCCGGAGTTTGGGTTTTAATTTTTGCTTTAGCCGGACTCTACAATACCTCGGGACAAAGAAAAATGGCGCGCGATTTGCCGAAAATAATTTTCGCCTGCTCCACGGGATTTGCCGGCATCACCATTTACGTATTTTTTACTTTGCAAAAATTTGATTCCCGATTCCTCGTACTCGCCGGCTGGTTATTATCCATCCTTTATGTTTTCATCGGCCGGATGCTCGTGCTCGGGCTAAAAAAATTATTTTATAAATTTGGCGTGGGACTGCGCCGGACCGTTGTGGTCGGCTCGCAAGCCGTGGCCGAAGTGATTGCCAATTCCTTGAAACGCCACGCCAATTCCGGTTTTAAATTAGTGGGCACATTTTCCCGTTTTGACGCCAATACCCAAACACAAATCCTCGCGCTCAAGCCGGACGAAATTATTTTTACCGACCCAAAAGCCAATGAGGACGGGGCCTTGCAAGCAGTGGATTTTGCCAATGACCAAAACATTTCTTTCAAATATTCAGCCGACTTGTTTGCTTCAATCTCCACCAACATGACTGTCACCACCATCGCCGGTGTGCCGATTATTGAATTACGCCGGACGCGCTTGACCGGCTGGGGTAGGATTTTTAAACGCGCATCTGACATTATTGGCAGTTTAATTTTGCTGATAATTTTATCGCCCGTGTATCTAGTGGTTTCCATTATTATTTTATGCGAAACCGGACGGCCGGTGTTTTACAAAAACGAACGGGTCGGCGCTTATGGCAAAAAATTCTTTACTTACAAATTCCGTTCCATGTTTCAAAAGGATTGCACCGGCCTGCAATTTGGCGCGTCCGGCGACGAAGCCTTGAAAAAAGAAGCTGAATTGATTGCCAAGAAAAACATTAAAGAGGGGCCGGTTTACAAAATCGCAGGCGACCCGCGGGTGACGAAATTCGGACGGTTTATCCGCCAGTGGAGCCTTGATGAAATCCCGCAATTTTGGAATGTGTTCATCGGGCAAATGAGTTTGGTCGGCCCGCGCCCGCATCAACCGCGCGAGGTGGCCCAATACGCCAAACACCACAAAATCGTTTTGGCGATTAAGCCGGGCGTCACCGGCATGGCGCAAATTTCCGGGCGCAGTGATTTGAGTTTTGAAGACGAAGTAAAATTGGACGCTTTTTATATTGAAAATTGGAGCCTACTGATTGATTTGATTATTTTAATAAAGACGCCGTTTGTGGTAATCCGAAGAAAAGGAGCCTGGTAGAAACGCGATACTAATATACGAATGCATGCGAATTATACGAATAATATTCTATGGAGGGGAAAATTATTTATCCGGAGTTGTCATACAAAATAAACGGAATTTGTTATGCCGTTCATAACGAACTCGGCCGTTTCTGTAGAGAAAAACAATACGGGGATCTACTTGAAATGAAATTTAAAGAAAATAATATTGCTTTCAAAAGAGAAGCGAGACAAACAGAATACGGTAATATTATGGATTTCGTGGTCGATGAAAAAATTGTTCTGGAATTAAAAGCAAAACCATTCATTATCAAAAATGATTACTACCAGCTACAAAAATATTTACAACTAAATAATTACAAACTTGGAATGCTGATAAATTTTAGGAGCCGTTTTCTCAAACCCATGAGAATAATAAAAATTGAAACAAAAAACAAAACTAATTTTGAATGATTCGCACATTCGTATTATTCGAATAAATTCGTATATTTGCATCGATTATATGCGTTTAGCATTAGTCCACGATTATTTATCACAAGACGGAGGGGCCGAACGAGTACTCAAAGCCCTCCACGAAACTTGGCCCGAGGCGCCAATTTTTGTTTTGTTTCATGATAAGAAAAAAATAAATTATTTTGACCAAGAAAAAATCAAAGAATCGTTTTTGGCCAAGATGCCATTTGTCCGCTCGGCTTTTCAATGGTATTTGCCCTGGATGCCATCCGCGACCGAGCATCATGACCTGCGCGATTTTGACGTGGTCTTATCCTCCACCAGCGCGTTTGCCAAAGGCGTCATTACCCCGCCCGGCACCTTGCACATTTCTTATTGCCACACCCCGCCCCGCTATCTCTGGGCTGATTCCAATGAATATATCACCGAGCTAAATCAGTCGCCGGCGGTAAAGGCATTTTTACCAAATATATTACACAGGTTGCGCCTGTGGGACAAAATGAGCGCGGACCGCGTGGACCATTTTATCGCCAATTCCAAAACTGTGGAACAAAGAATCCGCAAATATTATCGCCGTGAGTCCACAATCATACATCCGCCGATTGAAATTAATAAATTCATGACTTCAAGCAACATCGAGGATTATTTTGTCTCGGGTGGACGCATGGTGCCTTACAAAAAATTTGATTTGCTAATCGCCGCTTTTAACCGTTTACGAGAACCGCTTAAAATTTTCGGCGACGGACCGGAGCTGACAAAATTAAAAAACATTGCCCGGCCGAATATTGAATTTCTCGGCGTTATCTCCGAAGAAGAAAAAATAAAATTACTGTCCCGCGCCCGCGCTTTTATCAATCCGCAGATTGAGGACTTTGGCATTACCGCGGTGGAGGCCATGGCTTCGGGCCGGCCGGTCATCGCTTACGAGAGCGGTGGCGCGACCGAAACGATTTTGGAAAACCAGACCGGAGTGTTTTTTAAAAAACAAAATTGGGAATCGCTTTTGGATACGATATTGAAATTCAATCATGCCAATTGGGACGCAGCGGCCATCCGCGAACACGCGAAAAAATTTGACACGGCCGTGTTCCAGGAAAAAATGACGCGCGCGGTCAATGATTATTGGGATGATTTCCAAAATAAAATGAACCAAACGAGTTTGATAGGATAAATTTATTCAAAATTCTTCTACGGGGTATGAACATCGGCATTGATATCCGCCCGCTCATGACCGCCCCGCGCACGGGAGTCGGCGAATACACTTATGAACTTCTGAATGCGATTTTTAATCTTGATAAAAACAATCAATATTTTTTGTTTTACAATTCCAGCCGAGATGTGTCCGCCAACATTCCAAAATGGGATTTTCCCAACGTGAAAATTATTGACTCGCATATCCCGAATAAATTTTTTAACTTTGGCCTCGGTGTTTTCAAATATCCTAAATTGGATAAGGTTTTCCCCGAAAAAATTGATTTATGGTTCTCCCCCAACCTGAACTTTACCGCCCTGTCGCGGGAAATAAAATACATTTTGACCATTCATGATATTTCTTTTGACTTGTTTCCGAAATTTTCCACACGCAAACAATTTTTTTGGCACAAAGCCATTCGTCCGAAAAATCAATGTGAACGCGCCAATGTGATTATCACCCCATCGGAAAACACCAAGCGCGATATTGTGAATTATTACAAAATCAGTCCGGAAAAAATTAAAGTGATTTATCCGGGGGTTGGTATTTGTCATCCCCGCGAAGGCGGGGATCCAGGACGGTGCGACTGGATTCCCGATCAGGTCGGGAATGACACGCCAAAACGCAACACAGACATCAAACAAAAATACAATCTTCCGGAAAAATTTATTTTATTCCTTGGCACGATTGAACCACGCAAAAACATCATCGGCTTGATTGAAGCCTTTGAAACATACCGCGCGAAAAATCAATCAGTTGAACACTTGGTTATCGCCGGCGCGCCGGGTTGGAAAAATGAAGAAATTTACGCACGCGCGAAAAATTCCAATTTGGCCGACAAAATTCATTTTATAAATTTTGTCGCGCCCGAAGACAAAGACGCGCTTTACGCCTCTGCGGATTTATTTGTCTATCCGAGTTTGTATGAAGGTTTTGGTTTTCCGGTGTTGGAGGCCATGTCCCTAGGCACGCCCGTCATTACTTCCAATCGTTCATCTTTACCCGAGGTCACGGGCTCGGCCGCGTATCTGATTGACCCGACTCGGCCCGAACAACTCGCCTTGGCCATGAATGAACTTTTGAATAATAAAAATTTGCGCGACTGGCATATCCAAAAAGGATTGGAACAAGTGAAAAAATATTCTTGGGACAAAGCGGGGAGGGAGTGGCTAAATATCTTAAAATAAAACCCCTCACGCGGCAGATGCCGGGAGGGGTTAAAACTCACAAAACTTGTTCGACGCCACCAGGTATTTTGCCAACAGGTAGTTGCGAGCGGTTTACGATGGTCGGCTTAACCCAAACTGTTTTTGGACAATTCGGGTCCTTGCCCATACCAAATGGACGGCGATAATAACCGCTTCTGAAGTGGGCGGGCAGGGTTCTGCCGGTCTTACCATCGCTTTCAGAAACAGTTTCCGACAAACCTTGCCCGGTCGAAACAACGAGGACGTCACTGCCATATGTGAGATGGTCAGGATCTATCTCGTCGTTCTTAGGACGCGGAACGTCGGTTGATTCGCGCGAAGGCTTGGTTTGCAGATAGAGGCACAACGCGACGACCAGACGATAAATGCTCAAAAAATAGACGTAATCTTTCTGCAATATCTCGTCTCGGTTTTCCACGCCATGCACAACACTTCCGAAATCCGGATGAGCGCTCTCGCGTTGAAACATCTCGTTGGAGACGTCCCCACGCAGGCATTTGAACTTGTCTTCTGGCATCCACATCGGGATAAGAGGATAGGCGAATGGACTAACTGCGTAGGCATTTTGAGACATCAACCGATGGTACTTATGCCAGTGATTTTTTTTAATCGCCCACAGCATTTTCTCACGCTTTTCCGGCGAATAAAAAGTCAGATTTCCCAACCCGCTATCCATGGCGAGGCAACAAATATAACTCACGCCCTCATATGAAGCCCGATAAATTATCACACAATCAATTGATGAGCTGTGCTCTTCAAAATTTATCGGAGTATCAAATTGAACGGCAAAAGAATTAAACGGCCAGTTGATGTCCAGCCAACCCACGCCGGCCAACGAAACCTCATCAAAATAGTCGCGTATTGAGTCGCTTAAACGATACACCCGTCTCGAGCTGTTAACCCACGCGTGCATCGCCATGGGAAAATGCTCGCAGAAACTCAACTTCGAAAGAGGTTTTGCTTGTTCTGTGGCACCGATAACAAACTTTTTAATATCCAGCGGGGTCCCAAACGATCTTGCTAAATATGTTCTGAATTCCGGGGCGACTTCAAATGCACTTACCGCTTTTGACAAAGCGGGAATTTCAATGGTAGCACTTTTGAAACCACCGAAGGACATCAGGGACGATTCTTCATAGAAATTAAACGCCTGTTCAATGCGTTTCACGGTTTCCTTGCTCATGGCCCCTCCTATTGATGGATCCAGGTTTACTTTGTGAGTTCTCAATGTACAGCTTGCCAATACTGGCAAGGTCGTCGGATGATTCCGATGAACAGCTAAGATTAGCACATTTTGACCAATTTGTCAACCCCCTGTACAAGATGACCACATCGTGGACAAGTGCATAGTTTTTTCCGCAAATTGCAAGGGGGTTAGATAATTGAGAGATCCGTGCGGT
>Ga0265297_10001076_pt1 | contig 67972 bp, 60 predicted proteins | sample Munlanlwell13791_FD_192502 | JGI IMG/M metagenome (GOLD analysis project Ga0265297, IMG submission 192502) | Leachate microbial communities from a municipal landfill in Southern Ontario, Canada - Leachate well 137-91 | ecosystem: Engineered > Solid waste > Landfill > Unclassified | place... | reverse complement strand
TTCTTTTATTTCCCAATCTTCAATTATTCTTTTTAAACGCGCGCCATCCGGCAGATAAAAAACAAGGCCTGCGCCTGCTTCGTTATAAAATAATTCAAAAAGCCCGAGCTCGCGGCCTAAAGTCCTGTGGTCTCTTAGCTTCGCTTCCTCAAGAAGTTTAAGATAGCTTTCTAGTTCTTCTTTGGTAAAAAAAACAGTTCCATAAATACGCACAAGCTGTGGATTTGTGTCTATCCCTTTCCAATAAGCGCCTGAAGTTGAAAGTATTTTAAAATACTTTGCCTCTTTGGTTGATTCAATGTGCGGGCCGCGGCATAAATCCACAAAATCGCCGTGCTTGTATATTGAAACTTTAGGCTGCGCCAAATCTTTTATCAGCTCAACCTTAAAATTTTCTCCTTTCTCCTTGAAAAACTCAATCGCCTTCCCGCTTTCCCAATCTTCATGGACAAATGGGAGTTTTTTATTTATTTCCTCGCGCATTAACTGTTCAATACGGCTGAGGTCTTCTTCTTTTATGCCGCCTGGAATTTCAAAATCATAGTAAAAGCCATTTTCAATTGCCGGGCCAATACCTAACCTAGCCTGCGGGTAAATTTTCTTAACCGCGCTGGCCATAATGTGCGAACAAGAATGTCTAAGTGTTTGTAAATCCATAGTTTAAAAGCTTTCAGCTTTCAGGCGTCAGCTGTCAGCTGCTGATAGCTGAAGGCTGATATCTGAAAGCTATTAACAATGGGCGGCGTAGGATTTCTCAATGAACACATCATTTTTGAAGCACAGGGTGCGCACAAAAATGATAGTGTGAATTAGTCCCGCCGTTTCCAAAAACCATTAAGGCTTAGGCGGGGGAACCCACAACCTCCCGATAGCTCAAACAACATTACGAAAAATATATGGGCGGTGTAGGATTTGAACCCACGACCCCCTCGGTGTAAACGAGATGCGCTTCCGCTGCGCCAACCGCCCAATTAAAATAACGTTTATGCTCCACCGATTACGCCTAAAAGCATAAGCGTAAAAGCCATAACTAAAAGCGCAACCGTTTCGGTCATTCCCAAAACAACAAGAAAGTTTCCAAAGCCTTTTCCGGTTTCACCCATAGCATCGCAGGCAACTGCCGCGCATTTGCCCTGCCAAAATGCAGACAAGCCTATGGCTAGACCTGCGAAAGCGCCAACGCTCCATAAATACTGGCCCTTGTTAGCTATTTCCATTAATTGCCTCATTACAATCATACCGTAAACGGTTTGCGTAAGAGGCGCTGCCACAAAGACAACAAGCATAAACTGCGCCGGCTTATTCTGCAGAAAGTTTTTCTTCCAGGCGCCAAGCGCGCTCATACCTGCCATGCCCGACCCTAAACCTGAACCGACTGCAGAAAGCGCTAAAACTAAAATCGCACCTAAATCCTTAAATTGCATCATTAAGCTATTTGCTTCCATATTTCCTCCCTTCTTTATTAAGTTACGAAGGTTACGGATGTTACGAAAGTTACGAATGTTACTTTCGAGATATTGAAGGCTTATTGTAACCTTCGTAACCTGCGTAACCCACGTAACATTCGTAATCAGACATAAACTACTCTTTCAACGGCTTATAATTTATACCGCTCCAGGAGACACCCACGTGCCCGGAAAATTCAAGGACGTTTAAACGCACGCCGTGAACCAAAACTGAAACCGGGCCTAAAACTATGCTTACAGCGTTACCGATTAATGCAACTAACGCAGCTATTATAATTAAAAATACGTTGCTGGTTCCAAAGCTTGCCGCCATAGCGTTAAAAGCATCTGCAATTGCTACGCCTGCCATGCCAACCGCAAATAAACGGATGTAAGAAACTACATCCGCAAAGTTGTTCATAAAACTTAAAGGCAGCGCTATCAGCCAGGCGATCCATTCTTCAGCTGACTTAAAAATATTTTTTCGGGGATTGGTAAAAATAATTACCAATGCTACCCCTGCTATAAGAAGCCAGTTTCCAAAAGATGGGTATGCGGCTCCAAGAATAAGAAACCTGGCGATAAAAAATGCGGCCCAGAGAACGCACATCCAGCCTAAATCTCCCAAGGCGCTAAGCGAAGGCATTTTTAATATTCCGCGCCAGGCGTGGCCCATAGACAAATGCAAGGCTCCGAGAAAAAAACAAAAACTCTGCAACCCTTTTTCATCAACCAATGCAGGAACAAGCGGCTTATAACCTGCATTTAAAACCCATTCCTGTCCGAAAAACGTGCCCGTAAGCGTTCCCCAGATAACCGCAGAAAAACTTAATATATAAAAGATCGTAAAGCTTCCGCGAGCTTTGTGCTTTTTACGCGCTTTTTGCTGCAGTAAAAAAGTAATAAAAGCGTAAACCAGGCCATATCCGGCATCGCCGATTAAAATCCCGAAAAATATACTAAAAAATATCAAAAACGGCAAACTTATATCAAGCTCCCGGTAACCGGGAATAACTTCTATGAATTTAAAAACGGGGTTTATTATGGATATCCAACGCGGATTAGAGATAAGCGTAGGCACGCAATCTGTCTCATCCGGGTCCCGCACAAATATTGCCCAGCTATTATCGGAAGCGGCATTTAACAGTACATTAGTTTTATCGTAAGGCAGGTATCCTGTCAAGAACATAATATTATCGCTTTGGCCCATACCTTTTTGGGCTTCTTCAAACTCAAGTTCCTTTGAAAGCCGTTCTTTTATCTTTAAAAAGCCTTCCCTATATGAAATAAGGCTTTTTAATTCCTTAATAAGGGCTGCTAAAACCCGGCTATCCTCTGAAAGCCGCGCTTTTATCTTTGAAATGCCCATGTTCGGTAAATCTAATTCCTTAAAAGCAATTTCTTTATTCTCAAAAGCAACAGTTGCAACGCAGGTAACGCCTTTTAGGGTTTTTACAGGAATAACCGCAATATTCTGCGGAATTTTATTTACTTCCCTGGCAGGAACCTGATAAAGCTTTACAAAAATACCTTTGGCCGCTAAATCTTTTATTGCCTGCGGCTCAAAATCTCCCCAGGCCTGCCAATACTCTATCTGCGCGCGAAGCCGAAGGCTGTATTCTTTTAAATGGTCTATACGTTTATAGGTGTCAATAATATGTTTGGCAGCTTCTTTCCAATCTTCTTTAAGCTCTCTGTGCTCTGCTGTGTGGTTGTTAAATTCGGACATAGATAATATAGTTTCTGCTTCGTTACATAGCGCTAACTCTTCCTGTAGTCCGCTGATTTCTTTTCCCTGGGGAATTGCGTGGTGCTCTATATGCAAAAGCCCAAGCTTTCTAAGTTTAGAAGCTGCAGCCTTTGCGTCTTTTTCCTGCACCAGAATTGTAGCTTTTTTCATTTTAACTATCATAGGAATTACTTTGCGCGTAAGCTTCTATTTTTCTTTTTGCGATTTTGCTGCGGCCAACAGCATTTGCCATCTGGTCGCCGATATAAATTTTAATTAAGCGTATTGCATCTTCTGCTTCGGGGATTTTTACTTTCTCAAAAAGATTTACACGCTGTGTTGTAACGCGTAATTCCTGCTTAAGAATAAGGATGCTTTCTTCAATGGTCTTTATGTCGCTTCTTAGAGAAATTAATTCACAAAAAGCGCTTATTGCGGAATCAACCCACAAAGGAGTTGAAAATAAATCGTATTCAATTTCTTTAAATTCACACAATTCAAAAACAGGTATATCTATTCCTGCTATGTTTCTGTAAGAGCGGTGCACTTTCTTTATGGCAACCAGCTTGCCGAGGTCTACCCCTGATTCGCTCAAAAGCGAAAGCAAACTTTCAAGGTTTTTTCGTTTTATTTCTTCTTCGTGTTTTCTTTTTTCCAAAAGCCCGTAATGAGAAAGTATCTCCATCTGCAGCTGCTGCTTTTTAAGCTGAAGTGTTGGAAGGTACCGCTCAAACTGGCGCAAACTGTCGCGTTGGCGCTTTAGTTCTCCCTTTGTTAGTTTTATTTTAGGCATAAATTAAGCATTTAGGCTATGTAACACGTAACAGGTATCGCGTCTCTAAAACGTGTTACCTGATACGTGATACCTACTCTACCGTGCCTGCCCTGTCCCAATACTTCTCAATTATCGTTTTCTTTATTCCGGTTTCTTCCGGGCTAAAACAGGCTTTTAAAATTCCCCAGCCTAGATTAAGCGCTTCTTCAAGAGGAATATTTACCCTTAAAGACATCATTCGTTTTTCAAACATGACTCCGTATTTAAGAAGTTTCTTGTCCCATGCGCTCATATGAAAACCCATTGCCTGTTTTTCAAGGGTCTCGCGGTAACTTGCAAAAAGCTGAATCATCGTATCCATAATTATTCTGTGGTCATCGCGCGTTTGGCCGTTAACCTGCTGTTTAAGCCTGCTTAAAGAGCCAAACGGCTCTATAACTGCGCCCTTAAGATAGAACTGGCCTTCTGTAATGTAGCCGGTATTGTCCGGAACTGGGTGCGTTACGTCATCTCCCGGCATTGTGGTTACCGCGAGAATTGTAATTGAACCTGCTGTATCAAAATCTACTGCTTTCTCGTAGCGGCTTGCAAGCTGCGAGTAAAGATCGCCTGGATAGCCTCGGTTTGAAGGAACCTGCTCCATTGTAATTGACACCTCTTTAAGCGCGTCGCAGAAATTAGTCATATCGGAAAGTAAAACCAAGACGCGTTTTCCTTTTAAAGCAAAATCTTCAGCAACCGCAAGGCTCATATCAGGAACAAGCAGGCATTCAACTGTAGGGTCTGCTGCTGTGTGTATAAAGAATATGGAACGGGAAAGCGCTCCGTGCTCGCGCAAAGTGTCTCTAAAGAAAAGATAGTCGTCGTATTTTAAACCCATTCCGCCTAAAACTATAATGTCTATTTCTGCCTGAGTTGCTATACGCGCTAGCAGTTCGTTGTAAGGTTCTCCTGCTATAGAAAAAATCGGAAGCTTCTGGGATTCAACCAGCGAATTAAAAACATCTATCATTGGCAAACCCGTGCGTATCATTTTGTTGGGTATAATACGTTTCACAGGATTAACCGGCGGGCCTCCAATGTCAATTATGTTTTCGGATAAAGCAGGGCCTTTGTCCAGTGGCTCTCCTGATCCATTAAATATGCGCCCCAGCAAGCTTTCGCCGCTTGATATCTGCATTGGATGGCCCAGGAAACGCACTTTGTCTCCGGTTGATATGCCTTTACTTCCTGCAAAAACCTGCAGATATACTTTATCTCCATCCAGCCTTATTGCCTGCGCCAAAGACGTGCCGAGCTTTGTTTCAACCTGCGCAATTTCCATGTAGCCGACGCCGTCTGCGCTAACAGTAATAACGTCTCCTGTAATCTGGCTTATGTTTGTATAAATTTTATGCATAGATTTAAATGTTACGGTTCTGGCTATGTAACACGCCACACGTAACAGGTATCACGTCTCTAAAACGTGTTACTTGTTACCTGATACGTGATACTCATTAATTGCGCTGGCTATTTCTCTTTCTATCCTTCTAAACTCTTCGCTCTCGTAATCGCTTGAATTCCATCCCTTAAAAGACTGCCGCAGAGTCTGGAAAAAATGCCTGGCATTTTCTTTATCTCCAAAACTAAATTCTTTTTCAAATATATTTGAGTGTATAAAACCAAAAATATATTTTTGGCGGTCATCCCTGGTTGATTCATCCACCGCGTCATAGGCATTCTGCTGCAAATATACAAAATCAAAAAATTCTCCTTTTAAATATTCCACAAAATCAGCAAGTGAAGTTCCTTCTTCGCCGACAACCTTCATCATCTGTTCAACTTCGTGGCTTTTGCGTAGTGCCATATGCCCGCGGCTTAAAACTTCGCCGCCGATAATACCTTTATATTTGCTCCAGCTTATAAGCGGGTCAATTGCCGGATATCTCCTTGCGTTTGACCTGTCTCTGGAAAGGCCGTGGAAGGCGCCGACAACTTTTAAAGTTGCCTGCGTTACCGGCTCTTCAAAATTTCCTCCTGCAGGGCTTACTGTGCCGCCTATGGTAACAGAGCCAAATGCCCCGTCATGTAAACGCACGAGTCCTGCTCTCTCGTAAAAAGAAGCAATGCGCGATTCAAGATAAGCAGGGAAAGCTTCTTCTCCGGGGATTTCTTCTAAGCGTCCTGACATTTCTCTCATTGCCTGCGCCCAGCGGCTTGTTGAATCAGCAAGAAGCAGGACGTTTAACCCCATTTGCCTGTAATACTCCGCAATAGTTACCGCGGTATAAACGCTTGACTCCCGTGCAGCAACAGGCATTGAGCTTGTATTACAAATAATAACTGTGCGTTCGGATAAAGGCAGATTTGTGCGGGGATCTTTTATTTGCGGAAAAGTTTTTAACGTTTCAACGACTTCTCCGGCGCGCTCTCCGCAAGCAGCAATAACTACCACATCAACTTCTGCGTGGCGGCTGATTAATTGCTGCAGAACGGTTTTACCTGCGCCGAATGGCCCGGGCACGCAAAAAGTTGAGCCGAGCGCAACAGGAAAAAGCGAATCTATAATGCGTATTTTAGTTACCAGCGGCTCTTTGGGCTTTATTTTTTCGGCATAACACTCAATAGGAATTTTAACCGGCCAGGTTTGTTTTAAAAATACTTCGTGCGCTTTTCCGCTTGCATCAATAACTACAGCTATTGGCTGAATGAGGTTATAAGTGCCTTTGACGGCTATAGAATCCAGCTTAACTATTCCCTTTATATTAAAAGGCACCATTATGTAGTGCTTAAAAATATGTTCGTTTACGAATCCAATTTTATCTCCGGGCCGCAGCGTATCTCCTTTTTTAACCAGCGGATTAAATTCCCATTTTGTTTCATCGGCTAATGCTTTTTTATACACGCCGCGCTTAAGAAAAAAACCGCATTCTTTTGCTATTTGGGGAAGCGGGTTCTGAAGGCCGTCAAAAATTTGCCCCAAGAGCCCAGGGCCTAATTCAACCGAAAGAAGCTCTCCGGAAAATTCAACCTCGTCTCCTACCTTAAGCGCTGTTGTTGCTTCATACACCTGCGTTTCAGCGGTTTTGCCGCGGATACGTATAACTTCTGCTTTAAGATGCTCTGAACCGTGCAGAATGTAAGCAACTTCATTTTGGATAACTGCGCCCTCTACCCGCACGCTTACCATATTGCCGATTATTTTTGTAATTATTCCTTTTCTGTTCATGTCTATAAAATTATTTATGCAGCCTGCTCAATTGAAGTAACCACGCTATTAAACAACTGCTCTTTCTGGGCGTTGCGAATTGCATCCCAGCGTTTAAGAATAAGTAATTTCTGCGCGTAAACAAAAAGAAATTCTATGTCAAAGTAATGGCCGAAACATAATTCATCCAGCTTGCTCCAGCGCAATATATCAAGCAGGCGTTCGGCTTCAAGCGGCTGCGGCTGGCGCACGACTTCATTAAGTTTATGGACAAACGATACATCTGCTTCCAAATAATTACGTAAATATGCGGCTGCATCTTTATGAAGGCGCTTCGCCCTTATCTTTACCAATTCATTGCGAAGCCCAAATTCAAAATCATGCCACGCTTTTACGATACCTTCTGTTTTATTTTTAACTTTGCCCGGTTCTTTTAAAATATCCGCGCAATTTTTTAAAACTGCCAGCTCTTTGCGCGGTATCAGGTCATTTGCGAGCTGTAAAAACCGGTCAAACTCAATAGGCGATTTCATGCCAAACTGAAGAGATGGTAAACTTGAAATAAAATATTGGTGGTAATTTGGCATATTAGGGCTTATGCTTCAGAGGCTGAGGTATGAGTATTTCATCAAGGCGGCCGCTCACATATTGGGCAAGATATTCGGCCAAAGCAGAATCTGTAAAATCAAACTGTGATTTTCCGCAGTCGTAGCTTATAAGAAATCCGCCGGATATTTCGTCGGAAGTTTTTAAAGTAATTCCCTTTTTCAGCTCTTCCTTGAAACCGGAAATAAATACCTGAGTTAGCTTATCTGCGTCCTCTTTGCTTAATGTTATTTCCACATTTGAGCCTGGCTCTTTGCAGGATTCTTTTATCAGTTTGAATAACATTTCAGCCAAATCTTTTACTTTTAAAGCTTGATGCGTTTCTTGTTTTATAACGCCCGAGAGTTTTTTGAGTAATTCCTGGCGCAGGACTATAACTGCATCTCTTGCAGCCTGTTGAAGCAGGTTTAAAGCAGTTTCTTTCTGGCGCGAAATTTCGGCTTTGGCTTCATCAAGCAGGCGGTTGGCTTCTTCTTTAGCCTTTTGAATAGTTACCTTGGCGCGGGTGTTTGCTTCAGCTTCAATTTCCAGAGCCTTAAGCTTTGCAGCTTCTACGCCTTCTTTTTGAATCTTTTCAATAAGTCTTTTTAAATCTTCTGCCATGTTAAACACCTAAAATGGGTTTACCGGTTTATTTTGTAAGCTCTAAAGGGATTTGCTGGATAAATAAGGCGTAAATAACGCCACGAAAATATTATTATAAGCCATATGCTTAATAAATTCAAGGAATTTTAAAGCTTGGGCCTAACACAAAATCTAGCAGATTTTGGGCTTATTCATACCCGTATTTCTTTATAAACCAGGTTTTTACAAAGTGCACTGTAAAAAGGTAAGCGACAATTATGGCTAAAAGTACGAGGAAATAACCGGCCGGGGGCTGGATGAAACCGAAATGTTTTCCCAGCGGCGTAAACGGTATCACCAGGCCTATTGTAACTATATAAATTGAAGTAAACATCAGAAACTGGCTGGGTTTACTTTCTATGAAAGGAATTTTTCCGGTACGAATAATATGAATTACCAGCGTCTGGGTGCAGAGGGATTCCAAAAACCAGCCGGTATGGAAAAAAGATTCCGGGGCATGAAAAATAAAAAGCAAAACGCCGAAAGTGATAAAATCAAAAACCGAGCTGACAGGGCCTACGAAAAGCATAAATTTTTTAATGTAGTTTATATTCCATGGCCTTGATTTTAAAAGATACTCCTCATCCACGCCGTCTGAAGGAATTGCGACCTGCGATACGTCGTAGAGGAAATTGTTCAGAAGTATTTGTATGGGCAGCATCGGCAAGAAGGGCAGAAAAATACTTGCTCCGGTCATGCTTATCATATTGCCGAAGTTTGAGCTTGAACCCATTTTTATATATTTTAAGATGTTGCCGAAAGTTTTTCTTCCTTCGCGGACACCATCGGCAAGGACAATTAAACTTTTCTTTAAAAGAATCAAATCCGCTGATTCCTTGGCAATATCTACTGCGTTGTCAACGGAAATGCCCACGTCAGCTACTTTTAAAGCAGGCGCGTCATTTATACCGTCACCGAGGTAGCCGACAACGTGTTTATTTCCATGAAGAGCGCGTATTACTTTTTCTTTCTGCAAAGGAGAAAGCCTTGCAAAAACAGAAGTAGTTTTTACAAGCTCCTGCAATTCAATGTCGTTTAATTTTTCAACCTGCTCGCCGGTTGCAAGGCCTCTTATGTCTATACCGACTTCGCTGCAGATTTTTTTGGTTACCAGTTCGTTATCGCCGGTAAGCACCTTAAAATCTATTCCCAGAGTTTTTAAAGTTTCTATGGTTTTTCGCGCGGTTGGTTTCGGGGGGTCTAAAAAAGCAATGTAACCCTTGAGGATTAAATCCTGTTCGTCGTCTCTTGAGTATTGCTCCTTTTTGTTTTCTATATCTTTATAGGCAATGGCTAGCACCCTAAAACCTTCCGCGCTAAGCTCATCGTATTCCTGTTTTAATTCCGCAATGAGCACCGGATACATTTCAAGAATGTCGCCTTCAAGCTCAAACTTCGCGCACCTTTTAAAAATCTCTTCCGGCGCTCCTTTTGTGATTAGCCGGTGCCGGTCATTCTTTGTAACAACTACGGACATTATTTTGCGGGAAAAATCAAAAGGGATTTCGTCAAATTTATTGTAATCGGAAACTGGAAGTTTTTCATGGTTAAGTATTGCCCTATCCAGAATGTTTTTAAGCCCGGTCTGATAGAAGCTGTTAATGTAAGCAAATTCCAATACCTCTTTGTCTTCTTTTTTTACAACATCACAATATCGTTCCAAAATAATTCTATCAAGCGTGAGGGTGCCGGTTTTATCTGTGCATAAAACGTCCATAGCGCCGAAATTCTGTATGGAGTTAAGGCGCTTGACAATAACACTTCTTTTTGACATTGCGAGCGCTCCCTTAGAAAGATTTATTGCAACAATCATAGGAAGCATTTCCGGAGTAAGCCCTACTGCAACAGCCAAAGAAAAAAGGAGCGCTTGAATAGGATTGCCTTTTGAGAAAGCATTTATTGCAAAAATGACTGCGACAAGAACCAGCATAAACCTTATCATAAGCCACATAAAAGAACGTATGCCCTTGTCAAATGAGCTTTCTACTTCCATGGAAGCCAGTTTCTTGGATAATGCTCCGAATTGTGTTGCAAGCCCGGTTTTTACAACAATACCAAGGCCTGTTCCGCTTACAACGCTTGAACCCATAAAGGCAATATTGGCTAAGTCTGCTGGTGAGTTTGATTTCGGCTCAATTGCTTCTCCGATTTTTTCAACGGGGAAAGACTCTCCGGTTAAAGACGCCTGATTTATGAAAAGGTCCTTGCAGAAAATAATACGCAGGTCTGCCGGTATCATGTCGCCGGCGAAAAGGTCAACGATATCGCCGGGGACAAGTTCCTTCATCTTAACTTCTCTAGCTCCTCCGTTACGGTAGACTGTAGAAGTTGCTCTGACCATTTCACTTAACTTCTCTGCTTCTTTGCCGGCTCTGTATTCCTGAACAAACGAAAGGGCAACGCTCATGACAGCCATTGCTACAACCAATATCGCGCTCATTTTTTCGCCAAAGAAGAAAGAAAAGCCTGCGATAATTAAAAGGACTATGACAAGGGGGTTCAGGAATTTTGAAAGTAGCTGAAAAAGTATGGTTCTTTTTTTTCTTCTGGCGGGCTCGTTATAACCGTATTCTTCTAACCGCTTAAAAGCCTCGCTATCACTCAGCCCTTTTTGGGAAGTCTGTAATTTTTCAAAAATAACTTCCGGGCTTAAGCGAATGTAATCAAAATTTAAGTCCTGCGATTTGTAGATTTTCATTTTACATTACGTTTATTTTTCAGCACAAAATATCTCGCAGGCGGATAAGGGGCGGGGGTAGGCGCGAGCTTATTGTTGCGCGGAAGATTTCATAGCTTTTGCTTTTCTTGAAAAAAATATAACCTGCGTCAGGAAAAATCCAAGTAAAACTCCGATAAAAAGCGGCATGCCTTTTTTAATTGAAAAGTAGAAAACAAGCCCCATTAAAGTATACCTGATAATGTAACCTACGATTATCAAATGCCATTTTTTACCGGTTAAAAACTCTTCCATCTGTTTTCCGAAGATGAAAAAATTAACAACTCCGGTTAGAACACCTAAAATTATACCGATTGCAACAAACATATTGAATGGCTATAAATTACGGCTGTCAGTTAGTGGAGCCTTAAGGACTAAAGCCCGTGGCTTTTTCCCTTCGCGGAAATCCCAAAAGAACATTCATTCCTCGGGCTAAAGCCTGGGGTGTCTCGCGAAGGATTAAAAATATTTTTGCCGTTTAATGGCTAAGCACTTCCTCTGCTGCCATAAGATAATCGCTCTTTGAAAGAATGGGCCGGCCGACAACTATATAGTCAGCGCCCTGGCTGAAAGCTGTTTTGGCGCTTGTAATTCTTTGCTGGTCTCCTTTATTATCAAGAGGCGAACGAATTCCCGGAGTAACAACCTTTAAATTTTTAAATCTGGATTTTATTGCCGAGGCTTCCTGCGCTGATGCTATAACACCGTCAAGTTTTGCGCTATCGGCCACAGCTGCCAATTTAAGCACATCTGCCTCCGGAGCATTTGAACTTGTTAATTCAGTAACGCCCAGGACGAGCGGCTTTCGGATATTTTTCTCCTGTGCAATTTTATCTACTTCATTTCTTACCGCAGCTAACGCAGCGCAGCCTGCTTTTACATGCACGGTAAAAGCCCAACAGCCCATTTGTGTTATTACGCCGGCAACTTCTTTCATTGTATTCGGGATGTCGTAGAATTTTAGGTCCACGAATATATCTATATCTTTCTTTGTAAACTTACGAACAAGCTGCGGCCCGAATTTCGTGAAGGCAATTGAGCCGATTTTAAATTTGGCCTTTTTCGGCGAAAGCGCTGCGACTACTTTTTCAATCTCCGCTTCGCTATCCAAATCCAAGGCAACTATCAGCTTTTCCCAAAGTCTTTGGTCTATCACGCGATTAATCCTCCCCTTAATTCATTTATATCTTTTATTTTCTTTCTCTTCATATAATCTTTGAGCCCTTTTAATATATCGGTTGCCCTGTTTGGATAAACCAGATTTATTGTTCCTATGCTTATTGCAGTTGCGCCGGCAAGAAAAAATTCTATGGCGTCATTTGCAGTTTCAATCCCCCCTCCGCCAATAATTGGTATCTCTACATTCTTATAAACCTGCCAGACTTTATACAGCGCAAGCGGCTTAATTGCCCGGCTGGAAAACCCGCCATAAATACTGCCCAGGTGAGGTTTTTTGGTTTCAATGTTTATGCTTAACGCAAAGAAAGTGTTTACCAGAGAAAGCACATCTGCGCCTGCATCTTTTGCGGATTTCGCGATTTCTACAATATCATCTACTTCTGGGGTTATTTTTACAATGAGAGTTTTTTTGGTAAGGGCCTTCAAAGATTTAACAAGGTTGTAGGTTGTTTCCTTATTTTGCGAAAACATTTTTTTCATTTTGATATTAGGGCAGGAAAGATTAATTTCAAATGCTTCTATTTCTTTATCTTCAAGCGCTTTAACAATTTCTACGTAGTCTTCCTGGGAGAAACCGCCTATGCTTATAATTGATTTTACAGGCAGCTTAATTAACGTGGGAAGTTTTTCCTTTAAGAACCCTTCAAGGCCGGGGTTTTCCAGTCCGATTGAATTAATAACCCCGTAATCAGTTTCATATATTCTTGGGGGCTGATTCCCGGCGCGGGCCTGCCGTGTAATTGTTTTCGTCGTTATTGCGCCGATATTTTTAAAATTAACCAGCCCCTTTAACTCCTCACCGTAACCAAAAGTGCCTGAGGCGCAGATAACAGGGCTTGGGAGTTGCAGGTTGTTAAGTTTTACGGCTAAATTCATTGATTTTGTTGATAAATTGCTATTTTAATTAGAAATCCGTTTTGTCTATTATAGATATAATTGCCAAAGCAGGCAAGGGCTTTTTTAATGAGGCAGCAACTTTTCAAACGACCGAAGGAAGTGCAGGAAAAGTTGCGTGGCCGAATTAATCCCAAGGGAAAGAGCCAATGGGTTCAATTTATGCTATTAAAACCCTGCCTAAAAATGCTTTTGATTTATAAAGAGCGTGTTATAATCTAGGTTGGGATTGCATATCGCCGTGGAGTTTGTATCTAAAATCAGGAGGTGGCTATGCGGTTTTATTTGAAATGGATTAACCCTCTGGTTGCGATTTTGATTTTAGCCATTTGTTCCTGGTTGTATTTCGGCGGGTATTTTGTGAGTTTCGCTGATAAGTCTCCGTTTTTAAGAGGCAAAAACATTATTGACCCTTCGGAAATGAATCTTCAAATGTATTTTTTTGCAAAGGGATTGTTTTGTTCATCAATGTTATTTCTTTTTGGGGAGTTTTTTAAAAGAAAACTGAACAAAGAAAAATAAAATTAGTTTATGCAAATATGAAAAGCGCGATTTTTTTCGTATTTTGCCTGATTTTTGCCTTCTCAAACATCGCTGCACAAACAATGGAAGATGCAAAATATAAAGTTAAACCTAGCGAAGACAAAAATTCTCCCACCAAGGTATATATTCCTGAAAATCTTGATGACTGCTTCAAGGAATTAAAAAAGATGCTCACCCCGGAGCTCATTGAAGAAATGAAAACGAATACAGAGTCCGATATGGTAAAATACCACCACGGGCTTGGTATGTGGATAAGAAACAACTGGGGTTTATGGACCAGTTCGCGCCTTAAAAAATACTTCAATGATTTGGGAATACACCACCCTGATGATATGTCAGGCATAATTCTTACTTCTTTCTGGCGCAGCCTCAACGATAAACCAATTCAGCTTGAAAAACAAATTAAATACTATCAAGATTATTGGAACAAGACTAAAAAACAGAATAAGAATAAGGAGGATGTAAAATGAAATGGTTAACAGGGGTTGTGCGTGCTATTATCCTATTTGCCTCATTGGCTATGCTGGGCCTCATATTCAACACAGTTATGCAAATGAAAACAACGGCATGGCAAAGTTCAAATGTTGCCCTGGGGGCAATACCTAAAGCGGCAATTGCAATGCATTTATTTGTCCGGCAAAATTTAATGGTGGTTGCGATAGCAATTCTGGTTTTTTGTTTTGTGTTAGCCTTCATAGAAGCAGCGAGAAAGAAATAAGCCTCACTCTGGTTATGGTTTATTTTTCCCATGGATAGAATATGGGTGTTTATGTATATTGCATAAAGGAAGATTATCGTTATCCGTCTCTTATAAAAGAGCGCGTATTTGAAAATGAATGGCTTAGGCTGGAACGAAACGGCGTAGTTACGATAAAAGGTAGCAACCATAAAGGCTACGCCTGGGACGGCTGCAGCCCGAAATTAAAGATAAAAGATATTTACGTCGGGACTTTTGAAGGAGTCCTGAACCTTGATACAGGGCAAAGCAAAACTTTTTATGCTTCTTTAATACACGATGTATTTTACCAGTTCAGCAAAGAAGTGAAGCCGTTTATCAAGCGCCGTGAAGTTGACAGGGAATTTTATATTATTTTGAAAAATAACGGCTTTAGGTTTGCAAAGTTTTATTATATCGCCGTGCGCTTATTTGGATGGATGTTTTGGTATAAATAAAGCTAACATTTTTCCAAGCTGCTGGCGGCGAAGGAAAAATGACGCTATGATTCACGCTCGTTTTAAAAACTCGCGTGAATCATCTGTTCATTAAAGGAGGTGCTTATGCCGCAAGATAAAGTGAAAGATGAAAGAATGTGGGCGATGTTGTGCCATTTAACCGGGCTTGCCAGCTTTATCGGCGTACCTCTTGGCAATGTAATTGCCCCCTTGGTTATCTGGCTAATCAAAAAAGAAGAATTCCCGTTTGTCGCGGAACAAGGAAAAGAATCATTAAACTTTCAGATTTCAATGACAATTTATGCAATTGTCTCCGGAATACTCTGTATGGTATTTATAGGTTTTATTCTGCTCGCAGCTATTGCCATAACGGATTTAATATTAGTTATTAACGCTGCGGTAAAAGCAAATAAAGGCGAGGGCTACAAATATCCTTTGGCTATCAAATTTATAAAGTAATTAGAACACGCAAGGAGTTATATGGTAAAAAATGCAGGGTTATTTTTTCTAATGCTTCTGTGTTTTTCTTCTTCAGTATGTTTAGTCTCAAATGTTTTTGCCGAGTCTTACATTGAAGGCGGCAATGAAATAATTAAGAAAATTTATGATGATATTACTTTGCTAAAGAAGGGTAATAGCGAGCTTAAATCTTTTGACGCTGCTTCGCTAAATAAATCGCGCAGGGATGAGCTCTACATTAGCTATGGAGAGCCTCCGAGAAAGACGGATGGGAAAGAAACAACTTATATATATATTTCTTACAGCAAATTACCTATGAGCTTTAAGACCTGGGAATACGGGCCCTCGGTTTTTTATTCGCTGAAATACGACCTTTTTGTCGGCTATTGTATTGATGCAAAAGATAAGCTAAGAGAAGAATTGCTTAAGCTGATTGAAAAAAACGTGCGCTGATTTATTTTGCAAAAATCATCCGAAGCGAAGCAACAAGAAGAGCTACACCAAACATCCTTTTAAGCAAAACTTCGGGTATTTTATCAACAAACATTGCGCCCAGGAACCCTCCTACAAAAAATCCAACACACATAAGCATGGCAATATTAAGTTTAACATTGCCATCGTGATAATACTTAAGCGCGGCAAGAAGCCCTATTGGCGGAATCATAAAAGCAAGGGTTGTGCCCTGCGCCTGATGTTGCGTTAACCCAAAAACATAAACAAGTGCGGGTATAAGAATTAGCCCGCCGCCTATTCCTAAAAGCCCGCTCAGGGTTCCGGCGAGCAAACCTAAACCTACATATCCAATCCACATGGTTACCTCCGGAAAGCTTTCAGCCATCAGGCGTCAGCCGTCAGCAGCTGATACCTGTCCGCCACCTTTAAGAATAAGGCGGATCCGCTCAAGGCGGAAAAGCTGACATCTGATAGCTTTTAAAAACTTGGCTCTATGCAGAACGTTCCATTCTTAAACGAGCCTTTTAATCCGCCCTTAACGAAATAAAGGTTTGTTAAATATTTCATTTTTGCGAATTCAACCCATTTATCGTAAGGCTCAATGTTAAAAATCATTCTGAAATATTTAAACTTTACATGCGCGGTTATTGCCAGAGATACCCATGCAAATAATTTAAGCCAAAACGAGCATGGGAAACCCCATTGCAGGATAAAGAACAGCAAAAACAGCGCGCCGAAAATATGCATAAGATGAAAGTTACCTATATAAATAAACCCCCTTACAAAAAATGGTATGCGTATAATCGGGTGTTCGGGATATTTTCCTATAAATTGAAGTATTATTTCCATGCGGTCTGCAGCGTGCGCGCGAAGCAATGCCGGGTGCGCCGCGCCATATGACTTCCACACTTTTAAAAGTGCCGGCAAATCCGCCCTATGCATATGTTCTACGCTTGCCGATGGAAGAAAATAAAATTTCCAGCCTTTTTTTCTCGCCCTTATCCCGAAATCCATATCTTCGCCTGTAGGCAAATCCCAGAATTTGCGTTCGTTTTCATCTATTACTTCTTTTCTGTAAGCGACATTTGCCGTAACGAAAAAATATGCCCTGTGACCGCAAACCTGGGTAGGCGTCATATCGCTTAAGTCGGGATAATAGCCTTCCTGCAAATTGCCATAACGCCAGGAAACCCTGTTAAAACCGAATGCCTGGCAAAAAATTTCAACTAAATTATCCGGGTCAACTTTTAGCGTAAGTATTTCTCCGCCTACTGCGCCGATTTTGGGATCTCTTTTAAATACTTCCAGCATCTTGTATATCCAATCTTTGCACGGCGCGCAATCGCCGTCAGTAAAAAATATGAAATCCCCCTTTACTGCTTCCAGCGCCTTGGTTCTCGCAAAGCCGGGAGACGGGCATTTGGGAATTTCTACAAGTTTTACAAAAGGGTTTTCTTTTTGGTAATTTTTTATTATCGGGATTGTGTTATCGGTGCTCCCGCCGTCGGCAAAGATAATTTCCATCTTGTCGCGGGGATACTCAACGTTCATCAAATAACTGAAGGTTGTGCCTATGGTGCGCTCCATGTTCCTCACCGGGACAATTACGGAAATAAAAGGCTCCATGTTAACCTCCTTTTAGGAATTTAGTTTTTTCATTATATAATTTTCAAATCAAATACAGGGCCGTCACGGCACACTTTTTTATATCCTTCTTTCGTTTCTATGACGCAACCGTAACATATCCCAAGGCCGCAGCCCATAAACTGCTCAAAAGAAACCTGGGCTTTTATATTTGGATATTTTTCTAAAACTTTTTTAATTTCATAAAACATTTCTTTTGGACCGCAGGCATAAAGACGCATAGCGCTTGGCGCATAGCGCATAGCGATTATTTTTTTTAGTAGCTCGGTGACGGTACCATGGAACCCCCTAGAGCCATTATCCGTAGCAATGTAAACTTTATAACCTAATTTTTTAAATTCTTTTTCCGCTAAGACTTCATTTTTATTTTTTGCTCCCAATAATACCACGCTCTGCGCTCTGCGCTCTGCGCTCTGCGCTTTTAATCTTTCTGCTAAAAATACCAAGGGCGCCACCCCCATTCCGCCGGCCACAAGAATATGTTGGACGTTGGACGTAGGACGTGGGAGGTAAAACCCATTGCCCAGCGGACCTATAACATCAAAAATATCTCCTTTCTTGCTGTTTCCAAGAATTCTGGTTCCTCTCCCTCTTACGCGGAAAAGTATATAGATAAGGTTTTTGTCAATTTTATGTATGCTCAGCGGACGGCGCAGTATTGTATTTTTTTCATCTACTTTTATATGCAGGAACTGCCCTGGTTTAGCGGTTTTTGCGATGTAATCTGAATTGAGGCCGAGCAGGAAAATATCGGGTTTTATTTTTTTAATAAATGTTGTCTTAACTTTTAATTGTTTCATAGGCTCCCCGCCAATGAGTGTATTTTACTTTTATTTCTTAAATCAGCAAGTTAATTTTGCCAAGAGCAGCCCTCTTACGGAATTGCCTATGTATATTTTTTGGGCGGCTTTTAGGTCTTTTTCATAAAGCACTTTTCCTTTTGCCACGCCGGTTTTTAAAAGATGCTGCCGCAATACGCCCGGCAATAACCCACATTTTACGGGAGGAGTATAAAGAACATTATTTTTAAGAACAAACAGATTTGTTATGCTTCCTTCTGTGAGCTCGCCGTATCTATTAAGGAAAATTACCTCAAAAAACCCTTCCCTTCTGGCTTTGGCACGCTCTTTTTCGTAAAGTTTCCTGCTGGTTGTTTTATGATAAAGCAAAATATTTTCCGGGTCTGTTGTTTGTCTGCTTATTTTAACTGTTACTGGAAGGTTTTCGCCTTTAAAAGAAGATTTTTCTATCAAAAATTTCCCATCGGAATTAACCAGTATCCTTATTTTAAAGCTGTTGCCTTTTGTTTTTAAAGTCTTTGCCAAAACAGCGAGTTCTTTTTTTAGTTGTCCTGAATTTATATTTATTGAAAAATATTCGCAGGATTGCTTAAGCCTTTTAAGATGCAGGTTAAGCAGATAATATCCGGGGTGCGGTTCCCAAAGGATGCTTTCTATGAGAGAAAAATCATTAAGGCTGTCTGTAAGAAATTTTGCCTTAAGAAGCGCTTCATCATATTCTTTTTTTGCGCTTGAGTCATAAACAATTCCTCCGCCAACCCCAAGCTCTCCTCTATCCTCAGAAAGCTTAATAGTCCTTATCGCAACGTTAAAACAGGATTTAGCCGCAGACATATAGCCTATTGCTCCTGTATAAATGTTCCGCGGCCCCTTTTCAAGCTCTTTTATAATTTCCATTGTCCTTATTTTAGGGGCACCCGTAACAGAGCCTGAGGGAAAAAGCGCTGGGAAAATCTGCGGCAATACGTAATTACGTTTAAGCTGCGCGGATATGGTTGATGTCATCTGGAAAAGCGTTTTATATTTTTCTGCGCAAAAAAGCCGCTGCACCCGCACTTTTTCCGAAACGCGGCCAAGGTCGTTACGGAGCAAATCAACAATCATCAGGTTTTCTGAAATTATTTTCTTATCTGTTGTCAGCTTTTTTTCGTTTATATGGTCTTTAAACGCATTTTCTCCGCGCATAAATGTTCCTTTCATGGGCCTGGTTATAATTTTGCCCCTTTCGCTTCTAAAGAAAAGTTCCGGGGATAAAGAAACAATAAAATGCTTTCCCGTATTTATAAGCGCCATATAAGACGTGGGCTGCTGCTTGCGCAGCGCAAGGTAAAAACTTAAAACATCTCCGTAAAAGGAAAATTTTATTTTAAATGTAAAATTGGTTTGATAATTAGCGCCGTTTCCGAGATAAGTTTTTATTTTCCCAATTGCCTTCACATACTGGGAATAGCTTATGTCTGATTTTATGTTTTTCATCCTGAAATTTTTTTCCGGGAAAATTTCCTGATTAATCCTGAGCTTTGTTTTTCCTCTCAGCTTAAGCGGTTTATTGCACACTGCGAGCCAGGCAAGCGGAAAATTATTTTTGCTTTTAAGGCGGGATAGGGCAGGCTCGAGATAATAGCCGAACTCGTAAGAAAAAAATCCGCACAGCCATTGTTTTTTATCAAGGCAGGCTTGCGCCTCTTTTAAAAATTTCAAAGCATCCTGATTATGGTTAAAAGTAAGTACTCTTGAAAAATCCTTAAACAAAAAAGAATCGGTATTTTCTTTGTCAAAATTAGCGGTCTCAAGGAAGACAAAAGGTTTTTTTAGATGAGGATTGAGCAGTGATATTATTTCATTTTTGGATAGCATTTTTATTGTACAAATCAGCGCAGCTTTTTTATTGTTTATGTATCACGTTTTTAAAGACGTGTTACTTGTTACGTGCGACGTGATACATAATTTATACTGTCTGTAGTCATCTATATTGTCAAACCTGACAATGCGGGCAAAAATATGTGCCGCGGCCGCCTAAACTTATTCTTTTAATGGGCGTTTTGCATTTAATACACGGCTTGCCTTCCCTGCCGTAAACCTTGTGATACTTTACATAACCGCCCGGCTCTCCCGAAAGCTGGATATATTGGTCAATGGAAGAACCTTTATGTTCTATGGCTTCTTTGAGAGTTTCTTTAAGTTCTTTGAAAAGATTTTCTTTTTCTTTGTCCAAAAGGCTGTTCGCCGGCCTTGCTGGATTGATTCCGGAACGAAACAATGCTTCGCTTGCATAGAGGTTACCCACGCCTGAGATAAAAGTCTGGTCCATTATAAGAGGCTTTATTTTTGTTTTTTTGCTTTTTAGCATTTCACAGAATTTTTCAGCTGTTATGTCAAAAGGCTCCGGCCCCAGGCCCTTTATAAATTTCAAATTGTTCCAGTCATCAATTACCCGCAATTCCGCAAAAAGCCTGCGGTCGTTAAAATCAAGGGTCTTTCCGTCAGAAAGATAAAAAACAACTCTTGCTTCCTTGCCCTCTTCCCCCGGATAAACCAGCTGGCCTGTCATTTTAAGATGAATTGACAAAGCTTTGCCGTTAGACAGCTCAATAATCAGAAGTTTTGCTTTACGTAAAATATTTTTTATAGTCTGTCCGGCGAGAATTTTTTTGAATTTTTCTGCGGATGGCTCTTTGATTACTTTAGGGTTAATCACAGAAACTTTTGTGATTTTTTTACCCACAAGCGCTTTTTCTAACTCGCGTTTTATCGTCTCAACTTCAGGTAATTCCGGCATTGTTTTTCAGCTGTCAGATTTCAGCTTTCGGCTTTCAGCTGACACCTGACAGCTGACGCCTGAAAGCTATTTATTATTATAAAATTTTAACATAAATCTGCCGCTCTCTCGGACCGTCAAATTCGCAAAAATAAATCCCCTGCCAGGTGCCAAGAACTAAAGCGCCGTCGTCAATTATAACATTAAGAGAGCTTCCCAAAAGAGAACTTTTAATGTGCGCGTCTGAGTTACCCTCCAAATGGTGATAATTTTTGCCGGAAGATACAAGTTCACTAAGATGCTCAATTATGTCTTTTTTAACCGAAGGGTCTGCGTTTTCATTTATCGTAAGGCCTGCTGTTGTGTGCGGGCAAAAAATCACGCAGATACCTGAGTTTGTTTTTGAAGCTTTAACTATTTTTTCTATTCGGGAAGTTATATCAATGAATTCGCAGCGTTTAGAAGTAGCGATGTTTATTGTTTGCATTTCATACTTAATTTCAACTAATTTCGCGAAGCTTATTTCTATCAATTTCGAAATTAATAGAAATTGTTTGAAATTTATAGAAATTAGTTGTGTTGGTTATATATTATTATATATACCTTTATATCCTTCTGTCTCTTTTGTGGGTAAAAACACAAGCTGCGCTATTCGGGCGTTTTGTTTTATCTTTATTCCATGGGGATTACCGACGATTAAAACAAACTCGCCTTTTCCGTGAAAACCTGCGTCCCACACTCCGTGCTGGGTAAACGCTCCCATGCGTAATAGCGTTGTGCGGGTAAAAGCCTGCGCCACCAAATCATTCGCAAGATTAACTGCTTCGTTTGTTCTTACTTTATACGCTCCGGTTTTTAATGTCCACCAACCGAATTTGTCGCCAGATTTTTTCTTTTTTGGGATAAGTTCTTTGCCTTCAGGCACAACCCGTTCTTTGTTGGAAAAGTCTACTGCTCCGGCTGAGTCAAATTTGTAAATTTTTCCCGCTGTCAAATCAAAACCGTTTGGAGTAAGCTGGGTTTCCAAATCAATATAGCCTTCGATTAATTTTTTCTCAATGACTAGTTTTTTAATTTCCTGTTTATTTAGCATGTTCTCCTTGTTTGAGCATTTTATGATACTCTTGTAACGACTTGGGCGAATCTTTTTGTTTTTGCATCGCTTCAATGCCTTCCACACTTGCCGCTGCTGCGGCAACTGTAGTAACATAAGGAACTTTATATTGTATCGCCATTCTGCGGATATAAGCGTCGTCCTGTTTACTGCTTGGGCCAATAGGAGTATTTACGATAAGCTGGAGGTCTTTGTTTTTAATAAAATCTGAAATATCCGGCCGGCCTTCGTCAATTTTATTTATCTCAATGCTTTCTACGCCGTTTTCTTTCAGAAGAGTGTTTGTTTTTTTGGTAGCATAAATATTAAACCCTAATTTTTTTAGTTTTTTTGCCACAGGAACAATGTGCTTCTTATCTCTGTCTGCGACCGTAATAAGCACATTGCCTTTTTCCGGAAGCTGCAAGCCGGTTGCTTCCTGTGATTTACAGAAAGCCAGGCCAAAACTATCGCCTATGCCCATGACTTCTCCGGTTGCGCGCATTTCAGGCCCCAAAACAGGGTCAACCTCGGGAAACATATTAAAAGGAAACACCGCCTCTTTAACTCCGGTGTAGGGAAGCTTTACTTTCTTAAGCTCAGGAAAATCTTTTATTTTTTTTCCGAGCATAAGCATGGTTGCGATACGCGCAATCGGCACGCCCGTTACTTTGGAAACTACGGGAACTGTCCTGCTCGCGCGCGGATTTGCTTCTAAAATATAAACTTTGTCATTGCATATTGCATACTGAATATTCATTAAACCTACGACTTTAAGGTCTTTGGCAATTCTCGCAGTATAATCTTCAATTGTTTTTAAATGTTTTTCGGGAATTGTGCGCGGGGGAATTGCGCAGGCAGAGTCTCCTGAATGCACTCCGGCAAGCTCAATGTGCTCCATTATTGCGGCTACAAAAGTATCTTCTCCGTCGCTTAGAGCATCAACCTCTGTTTCAATTGCCTGCTCAAGGAATCTGTCTATAAGCATCGGGAATTCCGGTGTAATTTCAATTGCCTCTTCAGCGTATTTTTTAAGCATTGCCTCGTCATAAACAACTTCCATGCCGCGGCCTCCCAAAACAAATGACGGCCGCACCATCAAAGGATACCCTATGCGGTTTGCAATTTTAAGTGCTTCCTCAAGCGAACGCGCGGCATCTCCGTCTGGCTGAGGAATGTCTAACTTTTTAATTCTCTCTCTGAAATATTCCCTGTCTTCCGCAAGGCGGATACTTTCCGGTGAAGTCCCTAAAATTTTAACGCCGTTATCTTTTAACTGTTGAGCGATATTCAAAGGGGTTTGACCGCCGAATTGGACGATTACGCCAACGGGCTTTTCTTTTTCGTAAATTGCCAGCACATCTTCAACGGTTAAGGGTTCGAAATAAAGTTTATTGGACGTGTCGTAATCGGTTGAAACAGTTTCGGGGTTACAGTTAACCATTATAGATTCAAGGCCGCTATCGCGCAAGGCAAAAGCAGCGTGAACGCAAGTGTAATCAAATTCAATACCTTGGCCTATTCTATTGGGGCCGCCGCCCAAAATCATCACTTTCTTTTTGTCTGAAACCGGAACTTCATCTTCGGCATTATATGTAGAATAGTAATAGGCTGCGTTGTCCACACCGCTTACAGGAACGGTATTAAATTTTTCTTCTTTTCCCAAGAAAATTCTTTTATCGCGCACGGTTTTTTCTTTCACGCCGAAAAGTTCTCCCAGATACCGGTCAGAAAATCCCCATTCTTTTGCCTTAATAAGTTTTTTATCCGGCAACTCGCTCCATTTATTTTTAAGCAGGTCTTCTTCAAAATTAACCAGGTCTTTCATCTCGTTTATAAACCAGCGGCCGATGTGCGTTGTTTCGTTAAGCTCTTCAACGGAAACGCCGCGGCGCAGCGCCTCATACATAAGAAAAATTCTTTCGCTGGAGGGTTGCCTTATTTTTTCTTTTAAGGCTGCTAAATCTATTTCTTTAAATTTCTTAACTCCCAGGCCGTATCTGCCGATTTCTAAAGAGCGTATGGATTTCTGCATTGCCTCTTTGAAATTTTTCCCTATACTCATTACTTCGCCGACTGCCTTCATCTGCGTGCCTAAAATATCTTTTGCCTGGCGGAATTTTTCAAATGCCCAGCGCGCAAATTTTATAACTACATAATCTCCGCTTGGCTCATATTTTTCAAGCGTGCCGCGCCGGTAGTAAGGGATCTCATCCATATTTAGTCCTGCGGCAAGCTTTGTAGAAATACGCGCAATAGGAAAGCCTGTTGCCTTTGAGGCAAGCGCGGAAGAGCGCGAAGTGCGCGGATTAATTTCAATAGCAACCAGCCGGTCATCCACGGGATTATGCGCAAACTGTATGTTTGTTCCTCCCACAACGCCTATAGCGTCAACTATTTTATAGGAGAGCTCCTGCATTTTTTTCTGCAATTTCTCCGGCACCGTAAGCATCGGGGCGGCGCAGAAACTATCTCCTGTGTGCACGCCCATCGGGTCAATATTTTCTATGAAACAGACGGTAATTTTATTGTTCTTCTGGTCCCGGACAACTTCAAGCTCAAGCTCCTCCCATCCTACAACGGACTCTTCTATCAATACCTGATGGATAAGGCTTGCGCTTAAACCCCTGTTTGTAATTGTGCGTAGCTCCTCCACGTTATAGGCAATCCCTCCGCCTGTTCCGCCAAGGGTATAAGCTGGCCGGACAATTACCGGGTATCCCAGCCCTTCTGCTATTTTTTCTGCTTCTTCTATAGAATGGCAAATCTCTGATTTAGGAAGGCCGATGCCCAGCTTATTCATTGTTTCCTTAAAGGCAAGCCTGTCTTCTCCGCGTTCAATAGCGTCTGCTTTTACGCCGATAATCTCAACGTTGTATTTTTTTAATATTCCTGCTTTATGCAGGCTTGAGGCTAGATTAAGGCCAGTTTGCCCGCCGAGGTTAGGAAGCAATGCGTCAGGCTTTTCGCGCTCTATGATTTTCTCAAGGCTCTCAACAGTGAGCGGCTCAATGTAAGTTTTGTCTGCCATGCCCGGGTCAGTCATAATTGTTGCCGGGTTTGAATTAACAAGCACGACCTCGTAGCCTTCCTCCCGAAGGGCTTTACAGGCTTGCGTTCCGGAGTAATCAAACTCGCAGGCCTGGCCTATTATTATCGGGCCAGAGCCTATGATAAGAACTTTGCGTATATCTTTTCTTCTCGGCATCCATACCCCCTTGTAATTAAGTGGTAACTACTTAGTTACCACAACCGCCTATAATTTTATTTTGAAATCAGTTTATGATAATCCTGAATGCTTTTTACTGAAAGCGCGTCTTTCTTCAAAATATCTATAGCATAGCTTGAAGCAATTGCTCCCGCTATTGTAGTAATAACAGCAACGCCGTAAAGAGCGGCTGTGCTTCTGATAACTACTTCGTCCTGCTTGGGAATTCTTCCCGCAGGGGTATTAATGATTAAATGCATATCTTTGTTTTTTATATAGTCCAGAACGTTCGGCCGGCCCTCTGAAAGCCGCGGCAATATTTTCGCCTCTATCCCTTTTGCCTGCAAAGCCTTGCCTGTTCCTTCGGTTGCCAAAATATTAAATCCGAAACTTTTAAGCTGTTTGGCAATGGGTACAATTTTTGTTTTGTCTTTGTCTTTTACAGAAATAAAAACATTTCCCTCTTTGGGCAAAAACTGCGAAGCAGCTATCTGGCTTTTTAGATAGGCGCTTCCAAAATCCTTGTCTATACCCATAACTTCTCCGGTTGAACGCATTTCAGGCCCCAGCATAGTATCAACGCCTAAAAACCGGTTAAAAGGGAATACGGATTCTTTAACGCATTTATACGGCGGCATTACTTCTTTGGTGAAACCTAATTCTTTTAATTTTTTACCCATCATTATTTTTGCGGCAAGCTTTGCCAGAGGAATGCCGATTGCTTTTGAAATAAATGGTATCGTTCGGGAAGCTCTCGGGTTTACCTCTAATATATAAATCTGCCCGTCTTTTACCGCAAACTGGATATTCATAAGGCCGACTAAACGCAATTCCTTTGCCAGGGTGCAACTCGCTTCTCGTATTTTTTCTAAGATTTTCTCAGGCAGGCTAAATGCCGGGAGGCACATTGCGCTGTCTCCCGAATGAATGCCGGCTTCTTCAATATGCTCTAAAATTCCTCCGATAACAAACATTTCTCCGTCGCCTATAATATCGGCATCAACCTCAATTGCGTCATCCAGGAATTTATCAATAAGTATGCTCTGGTTCATTGAATAAAGAAGCGCTTCTTTTAAAAATCCTTCAAGCGTTTGTGAATCGTATATTATCTCCATTGCGCGTCCGCCAAGCACATAAGAAGGCCTGACCATTACCGGATATCCCAGCCGTTTTACAATCTCTTTTGCCTGGCCTAAATCGTGCGCTATACCGCTTTCTGCCTGTCTGAGGCCGCACTTATTAAGTAGGGTTCTAAATTTGTCCCTGTCTTCAGCTATGTCTATATATTTTGCTTTTGTGCCCAAAACATTCATGCCTGCTTTCTCAAGCCCGAGGGCAAGGTTAAGGGGCGTTTGGCCGCCGAATTGTAAAATCACTCCATAAGGTTTTTCTTTTTTGTTAATGCTTAACACATCCTCCAGAGTAATGGGTTCAAAATAAAGTTTATCCGAAGTATCATAATCGGTTGAGACTGTCTCGGGGTTACAATTAACCATTACAACTTCAATATTTTCTTCCCTTAAAGAAAATGCCGCGTGCACGCAGCAGTAGTCAAATTCAATGCCCTGGCCTATGCGGTTGGGGCCTCCTCCTAAAATCATAACTTTCTTTTTATCGGAAATACGCACTTCACATTCTTTATCATAAGTTGAGTAATAATAAGGCGTGTATGCTTCAAATTCCGCAGCGCATGTATCTACCAATTTATAAACAGGCTCTATTTTCCCCTCGCTGCGCTGTTTTCTTATTTCATCCTCGTCAATTCCGAACATCTGCGCAAGATACTTATCGGAAAAACCGAATTCCTTGGCTTTCAAAAGATTGGCTTTGGTAAGTTTCTTGTTTTGTATCGCCCTTTCAAAATCAATTATTTCTTTTATATTGCTTAAAAACCATTTGTCAATGTGGCTTAATTCGTTAATTTCTTCAATGCTTAGTCCGGCGCGAAATGCGTCTGCGATATAGAAAATTCTTTTATCGGTAGGCAAAGCTAAATATTGCTTTATTTTTTCTTTCACAATTTCGCCGTTATTTTTATCTATCTCGCTTTTAATAATGGGATTAAGGCCGGTTTTGCCTATTTCAAGCGCGCGAAGGCCCTTAAGAAGCGCTTCTTTAAATGTCCTTCCTATGCTCATAACTTCGCCGACTGATTTCATTGAAGTTGTAAGCGTAGGGTCTGCTTTGGGAAATTTTTCAAAAGTAAAACGCGGTATTTTTACAACACAGTAATCTATCGTGGGCTCAAACGAAGCTGGCGTTTCTTTTGTTATATCGTTAGGCACTTCATCAAGGGTGTAGCCTACGGCCAGTTTTGCCGCGATTTTTGCGATAGGAAAGCCTGTCGCCTTTGAAGCGAGAGCGCTTGAGCGCGATACTCTTGGATTCATTTCAATAATAACCATTCTGCCGTCAGCGGGGTTAACTGCAAATTGGACATTGCTGCCGCCGGTTTCAACGCCGATTGCCCTTATTGCTTTTATTGCATCTATACGCATCTTTTGGTATTCAACGTCAGTAAGGGTTTGTATTGGCGCAACTGTAATTGAATCTCCGGTATGCACGCCCATTGGGTCAAAATTTTCAATTGAGCATATAATAACGACATTGTCTTTTTTGTCGCGCATAACTTCCAGCTCATATTCTTTCCAGCCCAGGAGATATTCTTCTATCAGGACTTCGTGAATTAAACTTAAATCCAGTCCGCGTTTTAATATTTCCTGATACTCTTCAATGTTATAGGCGATTCCTCCGCCTGTTCCGCCTAAAGTAAATGCCGGCCGCAGCACACAGGGAAGCCCTACAAAGCTTAGCGCATCTTCTCCTTCTTTTTCAGAGTAAATGGTGCGGGAACGCGGAAGGCTGATACCTGCTTTCGCCATTGCTTCTTTAAATAACTCCCTGTCCTCTGCCTTGGCGATTGCTTCTTCGTTTGCGCCGACAAGCTCTACGTTATATTTTTTAAATATTCCTTTTTTTGCAGCTTCAAATGCAATGTTAAGAGCGGTTTGGCCGCCGAGCGTTGGAAGGCAGGCTTGCGGTTTTTCTTTGGCGATGATTTTTTCTAACACTTCAACTGTTATAGGCTCAATGTATGTTGCATCAGCAAGTTCCGGGTCGGTCATAATTGTTGCCGGATTGGAATTAAGAAGGACGACTTTGTAGCCTTCCTCTTTTAAAGCCTTACAAGCCTGGGCTCCTGAATAATCAAACTCGCAAGCCTGGCTGATTATTATCGGGCCTGAGCCTATGATTAAAATTTTTTCCAAATCTGTTCTTTTAGGCATGTTTTCTTCACTTCGTTCGGAAAGGCTACAGAGTACAGTTTACAGATTACAGAATAAATTTTTACTTCTTCTCTGTTTTCTGTGCTCTACTGCCTGTTTTCTTCATTTAAGCTGCAAAGGATTAAATTTTTTATACGCAAAAAATCTCCATAAAGTCGGCGATAATGCGCCGCAGTTTTTGGTATCTCCTTCCGGAGTCTTCCACCAGGATGCAAACGGGAAAGGCCTGGCTGAGCCTTTTGTCGCGTACGGAAAAAAATTCATATCGCCTTCGTAAATTGCTTTTTTGTCTATATCTGACAGAAGCTTCGCTGATTCTTTTAAATAATTTTCTGCTTTTTCCCCTGCGCCCGTTGTCTTTTTATAAAATTGCGAAAGGAAAATCTCGGCATCTGCCATTTGCGCGCTCCATTCAAGAGAAATCATCCTTGGCCTTTGCACTAAGTCAGCGCTGGCCTTAGTTGTGAAATCAAATCCGCATATTTCATCTTCGCAAACATAAAAATTATCTTTCGCAAACTTAAGCAGGGCATCTTCCCTTATTGAAAAAAACTTATTAAGCTCATCCGGGTCAAACACCAGAAGCATCATAGTTACGACATCAGAAGAAGATATTTTGCTGATGCCTTCTTCGGGGTTATAACCAACGTTTACGCCGGTAAGCTCTCCCTTATCGCTTTTCTTAAGCGTGACGGTATTTATGAAATTAACTATGCCTTGCATTTCTTTTTCAAAAATGCTGCGCATATTTACGCCTTCTTCCTTTTCCTTCAAGGCCTTAAACACCGCGTAGGCAACCATATTATTTTCCGAGGAATAAACATTCGGCCAGTCGCCTCCCCAGTCACAAACAGGGCCCATGCTGATTCCGCCATTTTTGTGGTTAAGCTTAACAGCCCATAAAGCTATTTCTTTGGCAAACCCGCTAAAGGAAGAGTCTTTGGTTATTTCTCCATATTGCAAAGCAAATACGGCTATCCACATATTCGGGCCTAAATGAATTGTATCTTCTATGCCGTTTAAGCCTGTTTGCGTATTGTAAAAATTATGCAGGCCTTCGCCGTCCCATTTCTCCCTGAAAAAAGAAAGAATGCCTTTTGCAGCTTCATAATCGTTGAGTTTTAAAAAACCCAGCCCGGCTAAAGCCTGGTCATAGGTTGAACTTTCCCCAACAAGCTCTTTGTTTGTTGTGTTAATAAAACTTTCCAGGATTTTCGTTTTTGGATTACGCTGATGCATAAGAAAATTTTTTACATTTCCGGTATATTGCTTCTCCTTGGATGGATATGCCTGCAACCCGCCGGCGAATGCCTGTATGCTAAAAATGCTTAGCGCCAATAAAATTGCTGCTTTAAACATATTTATTTAACCGCCTGCATAAGTTCTGCAAATTTAGCGAAGATATAGCGTGCATCAAACGGCCCCGGGCCTGATTCAGGATGAAACTGCACGCTCATTACTGGTAATTTTTTGTGCCGCGAGCCTTCGGACGTGCGGTCGTACAAATTTAAATGCGTTTCTATAAGTTCCTTGTCCGGTATTGTCTCCGGGGGAACAATAAAATTATGATTTTGGGAAGTTATATCAATTCTTCCGCTTTCCAAATCTTTTACAGGATGATTTCCCCCGTGATGGCCGAATTTAAGCTTCTTTGCGCGGCCCCCAAAAGCAATACCTAAAATTTGGTGGCCGAGGCAGACCCCCATAACCGCAATTTTTAATTCCTTATTGCGCAATTTTCCGATTAACTCTTTTGCAGTATCAATTACGTAAGTAACTGCTTCCGGGTCTCCCGGCCCGTTAGAAAATAAAATTCCGTTTGGTTTTAGTTTCAAAATTTCCGAAAGCGGGGTTTTCGCCGGAACCACGTAAACTCTCTCAACCAGCTCTTTAAGGCTTCTCAAAATGCAATATTTTATGCCGCAGTCAATTGCAACAACACTGAATTTTTGTTTTTTAACACTGCTTACTCTTCTTATGCCCAAATCCTCTTCCCATTCGTAGCTTCTTGCGCAGCTTACCTCTTTAACCAAATCTATGCCGACAATTGAAGGAGTTTTTTCCAGCTTTTGTTTCAATGCCTTCGCATTAAAATCTGTTGTTGAGATTATGCCTTTCATTGAACCTTTGTCTCTAAGCCTTCTTGTTAGAGCGCGCGTATCAACTCCTTCAATGGCAACAACGTTATTTTCCCTGAGATAATCTCCCAGCGGCTTATTTGCCCGCCAGTTGGAAACAATTTTACTTTTTTCCTTTACGATAAAGCCTTCCGCTCTAAGTTTTTTTGATTCGGTATCTGCGGTATTTACTCCGTAATTGCCTATCAGAGGATAAGTCATACAGACAATTTGCCCTTTATAAGACGGGTCGGTTAAAATCTCCTGGTAACCGGTCATCGCCGTGTTAAATACGACTTCGCCTATTGCGTCTCCTTCTGCGCCAAAGGATTCGCCTTCTAAGTGAAATCCGTCTTCCAGGAACAATATTGCCTTCATATATTATACAAGTTACTTTTAGCAGTTTTCGGTAACGGTTAGCCGCAGGGTTACATTAAAGCGGCTAATGCTTTTTTTGATATAAACATTCGGCGGCTGACTTTGGCGCCTTTATGTTATTTGCGTTTTTTTATAATTCTTTTAATCTGAAAAATTGCCTGAAGCGGGGTTTTTACCTGGATGACGCCTTTTATTTTCCAGGTATTTATACCTATTACATGCCTATCTTCATTAAAAGCAAAAGCAATCTCTGAAAGGGTTCCGTATTTTCCGGAAACCGCAACAATTATGTCCGAAGCCCTTACCACCAAAATATTACGCGCATAACCTAATCCTGTCGGAATTCTTACATCAACATAGCTGTTTGCGTCTTTCCCGTCTGCGCTTGGCAAAATCGCAACAGTTACGCCGCCGGATTCTTTAGCTCCTTTGCAGGCTGCTTCCATAACGCCGGTTCTTCCGCCGCAAATTAAGGTCCAGCCTTCTTTGGCAATAAGCCTTCCTAGCTCCTTTGCAATTTTATAATCTTTTTTTGAGCACCTTGACCCGCCGATGATTGAAATATTCATTTTGTTGTCTCACGTACCACGCTGGCAGCAAGCCGTGGTTTGGCTTCCGTTGAGCCAAAGCCATAACAGGTAACAAGTCTTTAAACGTGATACGTGCGGCTTGTTACGTGTTACTTATAATTATTAACGCGTCCCTGGGCAGAATCGAACTGCCATTTTTGGCTCCGGAGGCCAACGCCCTATCCGTTGGGCTACAGGGACGATTAGATAATTCCGTTACGAAGGTTACGGATGTTACGAAAGTTACGAATGTTACATTTAAAAACCTTGCGATTTAATGTAACCTTCGTAACCTGCGTAGCCCTCGTAACTTTCGTAACCTTAAACGCCTATAATCTCTATCAAAGATTTAAATTGTCCATCCAGGTATTCTTTGTCTCCGGTTTTGGCGCCGGGGATATTCTTAGAAAACAAAATACGCGCGCCTTTCCCCTTTAAGAGCCCCTCCAGTTCGGTAAGTGCTTTGTTTTTTCCAAGGCCGCTTCCGTAAGTTAAAAAACAGCCGCACTTTTTATCGGTTAAATCTTTTATGCTTTCAATATATACGCGCAGAGCCGGCGCAAACGTAAACGCCCATACAGGAGAGGCAAAAATTGCAAAGTCATATGTGCTTAAATCAAATAACGGGCTTTGTATTTTTACCTTGTGTTTATAGAAAGCGCTCTTGCATTGCATTAAAAATGCTTTTTCTTCTTTTGCCGGTTTTAAATCAAATACAGATGCGTCAATATTTTTCTCTTTAATTTTTTTCATCAAAAATAAACATGCTCTTTTGGTGTTGCCGGAAAATGAATAAGATATTATTGCTACTTTCATATCTGTTTGCATTCTGTATCACGTCCCACGTATCACGTTTTTAGAGACGTGTGACTTGTTACGTGGGACGTGATACTTTTTCTAAACTGCGCTTGCCTGTGTTATCAGAATAATGTCATCTGCTCGTTTTTCTTTTCTTCTTCGTTGCCGAAAATTTTAATCTTCCCGTATTCGCCGTCGTAGCCGGGTTCAATTTGAAGGCGACCCTGCCGGACCCGCCTTATCCCTTCTGCAATTTTTTCGGGAAGCTTGGAAAAAAGTTCTTTTTCCGGCACCTTTATAAGAATCTCAAACTCCGAAGGAAAGTGGCTTAAAATCTCAAGATATTCTTTTTCTACAGTCTTGCTTTTTTTATCTACCCCTTTTACATCTGCAATTATCTCGTCAAGGCTAACCATGCTTTTATAGCCGATTGCGTTTTGGGGCCTAAAACCTTCCTCTCTGTCGGCAAGCTCATCAACCCTGTTTAAAACTCCGCGGGTCACCGGTTTTGAACATCTTGGGCAGATGCCTTTATATTTTTTGGTTTCTTGAGGCGATAATCTTAAATTGCAATTTCTGTGGCCGTCAAAATGATATTTGCCTTCTTCCGGGAAAAATTCTATTGTGTATAAGAATTTATCTGTGTCTTTTTTTTCTAAAACTTTTTTAATTTCGGAATAATTAAGTTCGCAGTTAAAAACATTTGCCTCTCTGCCTATGCGGGAAGGCGAATGGCTGTCGGAGTTAGAAATTAAAGAAAACCTGTCCAGCGCAGACAAGCGCCAGTTCATTGCCGGGTCGCTGGAAAGCCCGGTTTCCAGCGTAAATATTTTTGGCGTTTGTTTGCCGAAACAATCTTCTATCCTGTTAAAGCCGGACATTGAACCGAAAAGGCTAAACCAAGGGGTCCAGACGTGCGCCGGGATAACCATGCAATTTTCGTCAGTGTCAAAAACAATACGCGCGAGCTCTTCCGCATCCAAGCCTAAAATCGGCCGGCCATCGCTGGCAAGGTTACCCTGCCTGCCTAATGCTTCATTTATTTTTGCTACGGTTTTAAAAGACGGGGCAAAAATAAGATTGTGTATGCGGTATACTTTGCCCTTTTTGGAATAAATACTGCTTACCTCAGCGGTAAGAATAAAATGAATGCCTTTATGCTTAAATAAGCCGTTACCTAAATCTTCTAAATTTGCTTTTAATTCCTGCAGCCACAGATGGTGGGTAAAGTCTCCGGTGCCCATTAAGGTTATTCCCTTAAACCTTGCCCACTCGGCAATATGCTTCACATCCATATCTCTGGATGTTGCCCGCGAGTATTTAGAATGAATGTGAAAATCTGCTACAAATTCCATTTTGCCTCACTTCATCCGGCAGTGCACAGCTTACTATTTACGGCTTACAGTCCAATAGCTGCAAGCTGTACACTGTTAACTGTAACCTTTTATTTAATTTCTGCCATTACTTTTTTAACTTTAGCCAAATGGCTTCCCTGCCAGTAAATCTTGCCGCAGGAAACACACTTTTTAAAAACTGCCTGCTGGTTATAAATGCGCTCCGGGACAAGCGATTTCACTTCTTCCTTTTGCGCCGCAGAGAGCAAACCGTTGCACGCTGTGCAACGGCTGAACATTTTTTCTTCTTCAATTTTAAGTTTTGTTTTTTCTATGACTTCTTTTAGTTGCTCTTTTACGTCGTCATAGGTTACGATTATCGTTTTCTTTTGAAGATCGCCTATTTTTTCTTTGGTTCTCGTTACAATTATCCTGTCGTCGCGCAAAGCCTCAATTATCAGGCTGCCTTTGCTCTTATTCTCAAAGTAAACAGCATCAAAACCTAACAGCCTCAGCCACCTTGCGAGTTTACCTAATTCTTTCGTGACTATAAACTTCATAACACGAATGGCCACGAATCAAACACTAATTACCGCGAATGAGAAAATGAATATTCATGAATTCATTTGTGGAAATTCGTTCCAGATTCGTGGTGATTCGTGTTTACGTAAGCAATTTTCCCGCCCACAATAGTGCACTCAACAACGCCTTTAAGCGTTTTGCCAAGGAATGCGCTGTTTTTTGATTTTGAATGAAGAATGTCTTTTTTAACAAGCCATTCTTTGTCTTTAGAAACTACAATAATATCCGCGGGCCTGCCGGGGTTTAAGGTTCCTCTGTTTATCCCCAGAATTTTCGCCGGATTTATAGTCATCTTTTTTATCAGCTCAAACATATCCAGGATTTTTTCTTCAACAAGATAAGTGATTGCGGCCGAGAGTTCTGTTTCAAGCCCGATTACTCCAAACTCTGCCCGTTCAAATTCTATTTCTTTTTCATTCTCCGTATGCGGCGCGTGGTCTGAAGCTATTGCATCTATTACGTCCTGCTTAAGCGCCTCTTTTATCGCCGAAACATCATCTTTAGTCCTCAGCGGCGGGTTCATTTTTAAATTCGGGTCGTAACCCCATACAGCTTCTTCGGAAAGAGAAAAATAATGCGGGGCACAATCGGCAGTTACTGCAAGGCCTCTCTTTTTGGCTTTAGCAATTATCTCAACCGACTCAAGGCAGCTTACATGAGTAATATGTACAGGCGCGTTTATTTTTTCTGCCAACTCTATGTCGCGTTTTACGCGTTTATATTCCGACTCCTTGGAAATCCCGCGTAGGCCCATTTTAGTTGAAGTAAATCCGAGGTTAACCACTCCATTTGCGGAAAGATTTTTGTCTTCCGAGTGGCAGATTACAGTAAGCCTAGCGTCTTTTGCTTTCTTAAGCGCCTTTAGCATTATATCAGAACTATCTACTGAAGCGCCGTCGTCGGAAATAGCAACAACGCCTTCTTTTTTAAACTTCGCTATGTTTGTTAATTCTCTGCCTGCCCTGTCTTTAGTAATTGCTGCGCAGATAAAAACATTAGCCTGGGCTTTTTTTTCAATAATGCCCTTTAAGAGTTTTACGTTTTCAATACAGTCTATGGGGGTAGCGGTATTAGGCATACTGACTACGCTGGTTACTCCGCCGGAAAGCGCGGCAAGCGTGCCGGATGAAACAGTTTCTTTGTCTTCCCTGCCGGGCTCTCTTAAATGCACGTGCATATCAACTATACCCGGCATTACTATTTTATCTTTTGCGTCAATTACGTTGTCTGCGATTTCTTTAAGATTCTTGCCAATTTTGGATATCTTATTATCCTGCACCAAAATATCGTATATCTCGTTTAAATTATCCGCCGGAGAAATTACGTGCCCGTTTTTAATTAATAGTTTCATTTGTTATGCACGAGTGTCCACCAATTTGAAACGAATTCCCACGAATGAATTCGTGGCGATTCGTTTATAACTTGTGACAATCCGTGTCCTATTTATTCTTCTTAACATAATCATTTGCCTGCGCAACCAAAAACAACACTGCCATTCGCACAGCTATTCCGTTTGTAACCTGCTCCAAGATAACAGAGTTACTGCCGTCAGCCACGTCAGAAGACATTTCAATCCCTCGGTTAATAGGCCCCGGGTGCATTACAATGATATCTTTTTTTGCGCTTTTAAGCCTTTCTTTTGTTATTCCAAAAGTTTTAAAATATTCAAGCTGACTGGGAAACGCTTTCCCGCTGTCGCGTTCAAACTGCATGCGTAAAACATTTATTGCATCTGCCTCTAAGAGAGCTTCTTCTATATTATGCGTAACCCGCACGCCAGTTTGTTCAATTGAGGGCGGTATAAGAATTTTTGGCGCGCAGACAGTAACGTGCGCCCCTAACTTTGTGAGCCCCCAGATGTTTGAGCGCGCAACGCGTGAATGCGCTATGTCGCCGACTATACTTACGTTTAAGCCTTCTATGCGGCCTAATTTTTCGCGAAGCGTAAACATATCCAAAAGCGCCTGCGTGGGATGTTCGTGCCAGCCGTCGCCTGCATTTACAACACTTGCTTTAAGCTGCCTTGCAAGCATAACTGCAGCGCCTGAATAATTGTGCCGCATTATAATAATATCAACCTTGAGCGCTTCTATATTTTTACCGGTGTCTATGAGGGTTTCGCCTTTGCGCACGCTTGAAGTTTCTGTGGAAATATTTATAACATCCGCGGAAAGCCTTTTCGCAGCTACTTCAAAAGATATACGCGTGCGGGTTGAAGGCTCATAAAAAAGATTGACTACGGTTTTGCCGCGCAAGACAGGTACTTTTTTAATTTCTCTTGTTGAAATTTCCTTAAAAGAAGCTGCTGTTTGAAGTATTAAATCTATTTCTTCCTTGCTTAAATTTTCTAAATCAAGAAGGTCTTTCTTCGTCCAAATTAAGCTGTTAGACTTTCTCATTCGTGAATATTCGTCTCCTGATTCGTGGAAATTCGTGCTTTAGGCCTTCTCACCTATCGCAACCTCATCAATGCCGTCAAGTTCGGAAAGCCTTACCTCAACGGTTTCGTTTTTGGAAGTAGGAATGTTTTTGCCGACAAAATCCGCGCGTATCGGAAGCTCCCTGTGCCCTCTGTCAACCAGGACAAGAAGCGTAACAGTTTTAGGCCTGCCAAAATCCATAAGCTCATCAAGCGCCGCGCGTATAGTTCTACCTGTAAAAAGCACATCATCTATAAGCACTACCGTTTTATCTTTTAACTCAAAATCTATTTTTGTTTCTTTAACCTGTGGTTTTACCCCGACTGTGGTCAGGTCGTCGCGATACAAAGTGATATCAAGCGTCCCAAACGGTATATCCACATTTTCTGTTTCCTTGAAAATTGCCTGTATGCGCCTGGCAAGATAAACGCCCCTTGTCTCTATGCCTATTAAAACAATATCTGTAAGCGCTGGAATGCTTTCTAAGATTTGATGGGTAAGGCGCTGGAGGATACGTTTTATCTCTTCTGCATTTAATATTTTTGCTTTTTCTTTAAACTGGCTCATGTCGCTTCGCTCCGTTACACAGATTGCGTATCGCGTCGCAGGTATCACGTAACACGTCTTTTGAAACGTGTTACCTGTTATGGGACGTAATACTTTCCCAATCTGCGCTTATCTGTGTCAATAAAAACAAATCCCCGTACCTTTTGAGTACGGGGTTATAGTTCTGTTGTTTTCTGGTATTATATTCATTTTGTTTCCTTGCCGGCCTCGCTGGACCAGCTTAAAGGTTTCATAAAATATACCTTATACAGCAGGAAATGTCAAGGAAAACCTAGGTAGTTACACTAAGCTCTTTCCCGTCCAAGATAATGACAAATTCCCCCTTTGGTGTGGTTTTTTCAAAGTGGGAAATCGCCTCTTCTATGTTAAATTCCAGGGCTTCCTCAAATTTTTTAGTCAACTCCCGCATAACTGCTATTTTTTTATTCCCAACTATTCCCTTAATATCCTTCAACGCCCCTACAATCCTGAATGGCGACTCAAAAAAAACAATAGCAGCTTCAAGGCCCCTAAGTTTTTCGAACACTCTTACGCGCTCGTTATGCTTTCTTGGCAAATAGCCCAAAAATATAAATTTATCGTGCGGTATAGAAGTAGCAGAAAGGGCAGCGGTTATGCTGGAGGCGCCCGGGATTAGCGTAATTGACAGTTTTTCTTTTCTTGCTTCGCGCACCAGCTTATACCCTGGGTCTGAAAGCGTGGGGGTGCCTGCGTCTGAAACAAGTGCGATGTTTTTCCCTTTCTTAAGCTCCTCTATCACCCAGGGAATTTTTTTTATTTCGCTATGTTCAAAAAAACTGACCAGTGGTTTTTTTATTCCGAAATGAGAAAGCAGAAATCCGGTTTTGCGCGTATCTTCCGCGAGGACTAAATCAACCTCTTTTAAGATACGTAAGGCTCGTAAGGTTATATCTTCAAGATTACCTATGGGGGTTGCGACAATGTATAACATAAAGCTTTCGGGTGTCAGGCATCAGCTTTTCCGCCACCTCGGAAAACGGGCGGATCCGCCTAAATAATTTTTACGGTGGCGGACAGCTGCTGACAGCTGACGTCTGATGTCTGATAGCTATTCAACCGTAACTGACTTCGCCAGGTTGCGCGGCTGGTCTATTTCGTAGCCTAAATTTCTTGCAACGTAATATGCAAAAAGCTGTAAGCCAACTGCAACGAGCATAGGAGAAAAATCCTCAATTTTAAGATGCGGGCAATGGATTACCGCGTCACTTAAACGCGCTGCTTCCTTGTCCCCATAATTTACCAAGGCAAGGACTTTTCCTTTTCTTGCTTTTATCTCCTGCATACTGGAAACCATCTTTTCGTAAAGAAAATCCTTTGGCGCTATGCAGACAACGCCCCTGTATTCGTCAATCAGAGCAATTGGGCCGTGCTTCATTTCTCCGGCAGGGTAACCTTCTGCAGGAATATAGGAAATTTCTTTTAGTTTAAGGGCTCCTTCCAGGGCAGAGGGATAATTTATGCCTCTTGCCAGAAATAAAAAACAGCCGAATTTTGAAAATTCTTTGGCGATTTTTTTAATCTCTGCCGCCTTTGATAAAATATCTTTGCAATATTCGGGTAACATGCCAAGCTCATTAAGCATTGCGTTAAAATCTTTCTCGGAAATTGTTTTTCTTATTTTACCCATATAAAGCGCAAACAAAACAAGAACCATAATTTGAGCCGTATAGGCTTTGGTTGAGGCGACTCCTATTTCGGGCCCGGCATGGGTAAAAATGAGGCCGTGGCTTTCTTTGGTTAAGGTTGAACCTTCAACGTTACAAATACCTATAATTTTTACCCCGTTACCTTTTATATCTCTTATCGCAGCCAAAGTGTCTGCGGTTTCTCCTGATTGGGAAATTGCAAGAAGCAAATCGTTTTTTGTTATGTTAAGCGTGCGGTAGCGGAATTCCGATGAAGTATCTATTTCAACATCCAAGTCGCAATATTTTTCCAGAAAATATTTTGCAACATAGCCTGCGTGGTAGGCGCTGCCGCAGGCAGTAATGAAAATATTTTTAACCGACCTTAAATATTTTTCATCCAAGTTAAGATAGGGAAACTCTATGTTATTTTTTCTTGCATATAAAGAAAGTATTCTCTTTAGAACCTCCGGCTGCTCATTGATTTCTTTAAGCATAAAATGCTCAAAGCCTTTGCGCTCGGCATCCTGGGGTTTAATATTAACTTTTTCTATTTCAAGTTTTACCGGTGAGCCCTTAAAGTGGAAGATTTCAACGGTGTTCTGCTTAATAACTGCTATCTCTTCGTCCTTTAAATATACTACTTCCTTGGCGAAAGGCAATATCGCCGGAATGTCGGAAGCGATAAAGTTTCCTTCTTTGCCGAGCCCTACAATCAAAGGGCTTCCTTTTCTGACAGCAATTAACCTTGTCGGGTCCTTTAAAGAAATAACCCCGAGGGCAAAGGAGCCTTGCAGTTTTTTTATTGTTTTATATACCGCATCCTTGAGCGAATCGGTATAAAATTTTTCTATAAGATGGACTATTACTTCTGTATCGGTTTCGCTTACGAACTTATGCCCTTCCGCGGCAAGTGATTCTTTAAGCTCAAGATAGTTTTCAATAATTCCGTTATGGACTATGGCTATTTGGTTTTTGCAATCCAGGTGTGGATGCGCATTTGCATAGCTTGGCCGGCCATGGGTTGCCCAGCGCGTGTGGAAAATCCCTATTGGAAATTTCTCTTCAAGAAAACTTTTTAATTCTTTGCGAAGCTCGTGTATTTTCCCGGACTGCTTCTTTAGGAAAAACTTTCCCGCCTTTATGCCCAATACTCCGCAGGAATCATACCCGCGGTATTCCAGCCTTGACAGCCCGTCAATAAACGTGGTAAGCGCTCTTTCTTTTCCTATATAACCAAGTATTCCGCACATATTTTAAACACGAATTGCCACGTCCCGTTCCTTTAATATTTTTATTTAGCGGGATGCCGCCAAGGCGGCAAATCAGAGACGAGCTTCTACGAATTTATTGGTTAGGGCTCGCTTCGGGTTCCTGGTAATTCGCGTTCCTTTTAAAATAGTCTTCTATGTTTTTATTAGTAAAATAAACAATGAGTATCCCGGGGTAAATTATCTGCACTATCGCCTGCTGTATTGATGAAGGAGAAAGTAACACCGAGAGCAGTATAAGCGTCGCCACAGTAAAAGCGAAATACACAGTAAGTTTTCTCGCCCACTCTTTCTTAAGAAGAAGCCCCACTCCGGAAACTATAAAAACCAAAGACATGGCGCTTTGCATAATAATCATTATTTTTATCAGGGAGGGCGTAAGATTAATATTAATACCGCTATCCTTGAGCATCTTGTTTATTATTTGCCAGTTTTGCGGTATGAGGAAAGTTATAAGCTGGATTATACCTAACGCTATCAGGTTAAATGCGCCGAGAATTATTACGCCTATGGGTTTTTTCTTTGGTTGCATACTGTTTAATGTTACGGGAAGCTGCGAAATTTACAGTAAATATTTGGGGCTATTGTAACCTTCGTAACCTACGTAACTTTCGTAACATTCGTAACCTTTAAAATAAGCGTCCCCAGCCAGATTTGAACTGGCGCCGTCGCCGTGAAAGGGCGATGTCCTGAACCAGGCTAGACGATGGGGACGAAATCGCATGGCGCATGGTGCAAAGCGCATGGCGAAAAAACAAAAATTTTCTCCCGCTATGCGCCATGCTCTATGCGCTATGCAAAACGTGTCTATTTTAAGTATTAAATCTATTTTGTCAATTGCTTTCTAGGCACGAATTGCCAATAATCAGGAGACGAATTACCGCGACTGAAGATGTTTTTTTTATTCGTGCAATTTGTTTCAAATTCGTGGATATTCGTGTCACTTAAAAGCATCGCAATACATATTATCATTAAACGGCCAACTTGAAATCCTTATTTTACGAAAGCCCACCTTGCGAAGCATCCTTGTCAGGTTTTTAGGCGTAAAATAAACAATATGGTCAGGCGGCCTGAATCCGGTCCAGCCTCCGCGTTTTATTTTCCGGTTAAGGCAACTATAATTAACGGTTTTTAGCAGCAAAACTCCGCCTTTATTTAAGTTATCAAAACATTTTTTCAAGGCGCGTTGCGGCGAATCTAAATGCTCAAGCAGCGATATCATACAAATCCCATCATATATTTCATTGGTGTCGGTGGTTAGAAAATCCCCGGAAAATATTTTCAGGTCGCTGTCTTTTCCGGCCAAACCTGCCAGGTATGTTGAAATCTCTATGCCGCTACCAACAAATTTGCTCTTTGCCAGGCGCAAGAAACTTCCATCGCCGCAGCCAACATCAAGCACTTTAGCGCCGGGGGCAAGGTATTTGCAGAATTTATCAAAAAATATTTTGCTTTTATTCCGCTTTGCTGCTTTGCTGAAAAATTTCTTTAGCGCCCCTGAAATTTTTTTAGAAAGTGTTTTTTTCTTGATATTTCTGACAATAACTTTTTCTTCGCAATAATATTCTCCCCTGCGCTCACGCACGGGCAGCGGGTCAATTATTGCAAAATGGCAGGTTTTACACTCATTTATATCCCACTCATTTATCCTGTAAATCCTGTCCCAATTATTGCTCTCGCAAACAGGGCAAATTGCGGAAAATTTATTTTGCATAGTATTAAATTATTATTTTGATACAAGGATTATACAAAAGAGGCATTTATTCTTCGGGAATTATGCGGGCTATAGTAGAAAGCTTGTCCCCGGCTTCCAGGTTTATTATTTTAACGCCCTGCGTTGACCGGCCGGAAGAACGTATATCTTTTATTTTTGTTCTTATAAGAATGCCTTTTTGGGTTATGCACATAACTTCGTCGCTTTCCTGGACAAGTATAACACCTTTCGCGTCTCCTATTTTTGGAGAGACCTTAATGTTAATTATACCCTTGCCCCCTCTTGACTGAAGGCGGTATTCTTCAATGTGGCTTCTTTTTGCAAAACCGTTGTCAGTTGCGGTAAGAATATAAAAATCTTCTTTTTTCAGCGTGCCTTCCAAAAGCACTATGCCAACGACTACATCGCCTTTACCAAGCTTCATCCCGCGCACGCCCTGCGATTGCCTGCCCGTAGGCCTTATGTCTTTGGCTTCAAAACGAATGGATTTTCCTTTTTTGGTAATAAGTATAACTTCGTCTTTATCTTCGCATATACCGGCGCCGACGAGACGGTCGCCTTTATCCAAAGTTATGGCGCAGATGCCGCTTTTTCTTATGTTGGCGAAAAGCTCAAGCGATGTCCTTTTTATAATGCCGCCTTCTGTCGCCATCAATATAAATTGCTTGGGTTCAAATTCTTTTGTGGACAAAACTTTCGTGATTTTCTCTTTGGTTGTCAGGCTTAAAAGGTTAATTATCGCTCTTCCTTTTGAAGTGCGGCTCCCGAGCGGGACTTCGTAGGTTTTAATAGGGTAGATTTTGCCTTCATCAGTAAAAACTAAAAGCGTATCCTTGCTTGAAGCAACAAAAAGGTGCTCAACAAAATCCTCCTCCGACGTAGTCATCGCAGAGACACCGCGGCCGCCGCGTTTTTGCTGGCGGTAGGCAGTTAGCGGCATACGTTTTATGTAACCTGAACCGCTTATGGTAATAACCATGTCTTCTTCCACAATTAAATCTTCTATCTCAATTTCTTCTGTTTTCGCAACAATTTCTGTCCGGCGTTCGTCAGCAAAAAGTTCTTTTAAAATTTTAAGTTCTTCCTTTATTAATACTTCCTGTTTGCGCTCGGAAGCCAGGATTGAATTGTAAAGTTCTATTTTTTTAAGCAACTCCATATATTCCTGATCTATCTTGTCCCGCTCCAAAGCGCAAAGCCTGGCCAGCTGCATATCCAAAATTGCCTGCGCTTGTATTTCGGTCAGGGAAAATTTTTTCATTAGATTTTCTTTGGCTTCCTGGACATTCTTTGATTTTTTAATCAATGCCACTACCTGGTCTAAATATTTCAGCGCAATTTTTAATCCTTCCAGAATATGCGCGCGCTTCTGGGCACGATCCAGCTCAAACATTGTCCTTCTTACAATTACTTCCTTGCGAAAACTTATGTGGTGCGCCAGCATTTCCTTTAAAGTAAGGATGACCGGCTTTCTATTGACCAGCGCAAGGAATATTGCGCCGAAAGTTGTTTCAAGATTGGTATGCTTGTAAAGCTGGTTTAAAATTATTTGCGGCTCAACGTCTTTTTTAAGTTCCAAAAGTATGCGTATGCCTTCCTTGTTAGATTCGTCGCGTAAATCAGAAACGCCTTCAATTTTTTTGTCCCTGACCAGATTGGCGATAGCTTCCACAAGATTGGTCTTGTTCAGCTGATAAGGTATTTCCGTGATGATTATCTGAGACCTTCCTTTTTCGTGCTCAATAGTTGATTTGGCACGAAGAATCATTTTACCTTTACCTTCCTCGTACATTTTAAGGAGCTCGCCCTTACCGCAGATTATCGCGCCGGTTGGAAAATCCGGGCCTTTTATAAATTTATGCAGCTCTTTAATTGAAGCTGTGGGGTTATCAATTAGATGTTCAAGTGCGTCGCAGACCTCGCCTAAATTATGCGGAGGCATATTGGTTGCCATACCAACCGCGATGCCGCTTGCGCCGTTAATCAGAAGTGTGGGCACGACAGACGGCAAAACTTCCGGTTCAGTAAGAGAGTTATCAAAATTGGGGAAAAATTTGACTGTATCTTTGTCAATATCCTGAAGAACGTAATCCGCGATTTTTGAAAGCCGCGCTTCGGAATAACGCATTGCCGCAGGAGGGTCGCCGTCTATTGAACCAAAGTTTCCCTGGCCGTTTACAAGCGGGTATCTCAAAGAAAAATCCTGCGCCATACGCACAAGGGCGTCATAAACAGAAAGGTCTCCGTGCGGATGATATTTACCCAGGCACTCTCCGACAATTCTTGCGCATTTTTTATGCGGCTGATTATACCGAAGATGCAGCTCGTTCATCGCATACATGATTCTTCTCTGAACCGGTTTTAAACCGTCTCTAACATCCGGCAAAGCCCTGCCGGCTATGACCGACATGGAATAAGAGAGATACGACTCCTGCATCTCCTCTTCAAGATAGCGGGTTATAATTTTTCCTTTATTTGTTTGTTCTTGCATGTTCAGCTCTCGGCTGTCAGCTCTCGGCTGTCAGCTCTAAAGGTGCCCTGAAAGGGCAGCTGGAAGCTGACGCCTGATGGCTGAAAGCTTTTTTATACATCCAAATTCTTCACTTCATGCGCGTGGGCTTGGATAAATTCCCTGCGCGGCTCTGCTTCTTCGCCCATAAGCAAAGTAAAAATCCTATCCGCCTCAACCGCATCTTCGAGCGTCACCTTAACTAAAGTGCGCTTGGCAGGGTCCATTGTGCTTTCCCATAACTGCTCCGGATTCATTTCTCCCAAGCCTTTGTATCTTTGAATATGCATGCCCTTTGTCGCAATCTTTTTCACTTCTTCAAGCACCGTTTTTAAACTTTTGCACTTTACTTCTTCTTTTGCCTCATCATTAGTTAAAATAAATTTTTCTTTTTCTTGCGGGAGATAGTCGCCAAGAGACAACCCTTGTTTGACAAGCTCGGCGCTGATTTCTTTTATTTGATAAGACTCAAAAATCTCTACGCTGTCTAAGTCTTCTTTATCTTTATAATCGGAAAGCTCATCATCGTCAAAGACAAACAACGTTTTACTATTCACCTGCACTTTATACATCGGATATTTTTTCTTTTTCTCATCCACAGCTTCAATGTAATCCTTAAAAGCTATGCCTTTACGCTCAAGGGAATAGTTAAGCTTTTCAAGTTCTATGAGGCTATTGACTATCTTTTCCATTTCTTTTTCGGAAAATTCCTTGCCGCTCTTGCCGGCTTTTGAAAGTTTTGCTGCTTTTGTGCCAAGTTTTAAAATGATCTCGTTCATATCTTTTTCTGTGTGGATATATTCTTCCAGGTCTTTTCTTTTTATGCGATAAAGCGGCGGCTGCGCAAGATAAATATAACCGTCTTCAATAAGCTTTGGCAGCTGGCGGTAAAAAAGGGTAAGAACCAGCGTGCGGATATGCGAGCCGTCAACGTCGGCATCAGCCATAATTATAACTTTATGATATCTTAATTTCGTAACATCAAACTCCTCGCCCACACCTGTGCCGAGCGCGGAAATTATTGTTCTTATTTCTTCATTGGCCAGAATCTTATCAAGCCTGGCTTTTTCTACGTTAAGAATCTTGCCCCTCATTGGCAGTATTGCCTGGAAATTCCTATCGCGGGCTTGCTTACCTGACCCCCCGGCCGACTCTCCTTCAACAATATAAACTTCACAAGCCACGGGATCTTTTTCGGAACAATCAGCAAGCTTGCCCGGCAAGCCCCCCATATCAAGCGCGCCTTTTCTGCGGGTTAACTCTCTGGCTTTTCTTGCCGCCTCCCTTGCGTGCGCAGCAAGAATTGTTTTTTCAACTATTTTATTCGCAACCGAAGGTGTTTCTTCAAAAAATGAAGCCAACGCTTCAAAGGCGATTGAGGCAACCATCCCGTCTATTTCGGAATTTCCTAATTTGGTTTTGGTCTGGCCTTCAAACTGCGGATTAGGCAATTTAACGCTTATCACGGCGCACAAGCCTTCCCTTATGTCTTCCCCGGAAATACTGTCTATATCTTTAAGCAGGTTTTTGCCTTTGGCGTACTGATTTATGGCGCGCGTAAGCGCAGTTTTAAATCCGGTTAAATGCGCACCGCCCTCTATTGTATTAATGTTATTTGCGAAAGAAAAAATATTTTCTTTGTAACCATCGTTATACTGAAGCGCGCCTTCTACAATAACCTCGTCTTTTTCTTTATTAAAACTTACAACTTTATTGTGCAGCGGAGTTTTGTTGTGGTTTAAATACTCAATGAATGACACAAGCCCGCCTTTAAATTTAAACGTAACCTCTTTTTCGGTTCTTTCATCCTCAAGTATTATTTCTATATTGGAATTTAAAAAAGCAAGCTCTCTTAGGCGCTGGGATAAAACATCAAAAGAGAAATTTATTTCCTTAAATATTTCCTTGTCCGGCTTAAATGTAATTTTTGTCCCGGTGCTTTTTGATTTTCCGATTGTCTTCATTTGCGTCTTGGCGTGGCCCTTTTCAAAACGCTGGTGATAGACTTTTTCGTCTCTCTTTACCTCGGCCTCCATCCAGCCGGAAAGCGCGTTGACAACGCTAACGCCTACACCGTGCAATCCTCCGCTTATTTTATAGGCCTTGTGGTCAAATTTTCCTCCCGCGTGTAACATCGTAAGGACAACTTCAAGGGCCGGCTTATTTACTGTTTTATGAATATCAACGGGAATGCCCCTTCCGTTGTCATCTACTGACACGCTGTTGTCGGGGTGTATTGTAACTTTTATCTTGTCGCAAATCCCTGCGCTTGCTTCGTCAATACTATTATCAACCACTTCGTAAACCAGATGATGCAATCCTCTTGTTGAGGTGTCCCCAATATACATCGCAGGCCGCTTCCGGACAGCTTCAATGCCGCCCAGAATCTGGATTGTGGTTGCGTCGTATTTTTGCGTTTTAACTTGTTCAGTCATGGTCGCCTATTTTTATTTTTGCTCCTTCTATATCTGGAAATTCTTTTTTCACGGCTTTAAGCAAAATTTCTCTCCTTAATTTAAATTCGTAACTTGCGCTTGAAGAATCCGAACTAAAAATGAGGTTTTTTTTATATATTCTCTGCAGCCTTATGTGCTTTTTTAAATTCTCGCCCAGGTTCTCTTCTATTATTTTTTCTATTTTCCCCGTACTTTTGGCTTCGGCTTTTTTATCTTTTAAAAACTGCTCTATTATATTTTTAATATGTGTTGCCACGGATATTCTGTTTTTAAGAGCGCTTGTTTGCCGGGTTACCTTATATTTTCATTGGAAGGATAAGATAAATAAAACCTTCCTTTCTTAGAACCGCTGGTTTGTCCGCCCCGAAAAATTCAAAGCTAACTTCCGCGTCAGTTAAGTTTTTCAAAGCGTCAATTAAATAATTTGGGTTAAATCCTATTTCCATGTTCTGGCCGGTATACCTCGCCTCAACCACTTCTCTTGCTTCCCCTAACTGCGGTGTGGACTTTAAAACAACCAGGCTGTCTTTTTTTAATTCAAACCTCACTCCCTGATAATCCTGCGTTGAAAGCAAATCCGCCCTTCTTAAGGCAAGCGAAAAATCCTGCCTGCTGATTACTAACTTATCTTTGGTTTCGTTGGGTATGTATTGCAGGTAATTGGGAAATTCTCCTTCTATGGGCCTTGTAATAAATTGCGTGTTTTTAAAATCAAACCCAACCCTGTTTTCTTTTACAAAAAGAAAAATATCTTCCTCTTTTTCTTTTATTAATTTATAAAGTTCATTTATCGCTTTTATAGGCAATATAAAAGAAATTTTTGTTTTGATTTCCGGCTGGTTGGGCGGCAGTTGTTTTTTTATAAACGACAGTCTTTTACCGTCTGTGGCGATAAGGCTTATTGTGTCTTCTGTGATATCAAAAAGTATTCCGTTTAAAACATAGTTAACATCTTCATACCCCACACAAAAAGATGTCATCCGGATCATTTCTTCAAGCACGAGCGGGTTTATTCTAATAAGGGACACGTCTTTTTCTTCTTCTACTTGCGGAAATTCTGCAGCGTTTAGTGTGTTTATTTTAAATTCAATTTTTCCACATCTTATTAACAGGTTATTCTTAACCATTTCTATGGTTATCTCCTCCGAAGGCAGCTCCCGTATTATGGAAATAAACCTCTTCATGGGCACAGCGATCTTCCCCTTCTCTACAATGTTCGCATCTTGCAATGTAATAATAGTAATATCCAGGTCGGTTGCAACAAATTTTAGTTTATTCCCGGCAGATGAAATGAGCACGCTATTTAAAATTGGAAAGTTTTGCTTTGAGGCGGTTGGTCCCAAAACTTTTTGCAGGTTATCTAATAATACTTCTTTATTAATAATAAACTTCATAAGTAGTAGCCGTAATAGGCTCTGTGGAATCTGTTAAGAACAGTAATTGTATCAGAAACAAAAAATAAAACCAGTATTTTTATTCACAAAAAATTTTTCATAAGCTCTTAATTTCCTGTTTAATGCTGTCAATAATAAGTTTGAGCTTTTGATTGGTTTTTAAATCCTCCTTTACTTTTTTATGCGCGTAAAGAATTGTCGTGTGGTGCTTAGCGCCCAAAGACACGCCGATTTCCGGCAAGGAAAGGTCGGTTAATTCTCTTACCAAATACATAGTTACCTGCCGGGGAAGCACCAAGGTCTTGCTGCGCCTGCCTCTTTTCAGGTCTTCTTTGGAAACATTGAAATAATTGCTCACTCTTTCCAATATAACGTCCGGCGTTACTCTTTTGTAAATTTCTTTAACCATATCTTTAAGGATTTCTTTTGCCAAATCAAAAGTAATAGGCTTACTCTCTATCAAGGAATAAGCGATAATTCTTATAAGTGCGCCTTCAAGCTCGCGGATGTTTGTTGTTATGTTTTTGGCAATAAACGTGATAACATCTTCATCTATTTTTACAGGGTCTTTTTCCAGTTTTTTTCTAAGTATGGCAACCCTTGTTTCAAAATCCGGAAGCTGTATGTCTACAACAAGCCCCCAGCTAAAACGCGACACCAGCCTCTCCTCCAGCTTCGGGATTTCTTTCGGCGGCCTGTCTGAAGACATAACTATTTGTTTGTGGTAATCATATAAAACATTAAAAGTATGGAAGAATTCTTCCTGGGCAGCTTCTTTCCCGGCTAAAAACTGGATATCATCTATCAAAAGTAAATCTATGTTTCTGTATTTTTGGCGGAATTTTTCCGTTGAACGGTTTTGTATCGCCATAATAAGCTCATTCGTAAATTTTTCCGAAGAAATGTATTTTATTTTTGCCTGCGAATTTTGAGCAAATGCGTGGTTTGCTATCGCCTGCATAAGGTGGGTTTTGCCAAGGCCTACTCCTCCATAAATAAAAAGAGGGTTGTAGGATTTCCCCGGAGCGTTTGAAACTGCCAGGGATGCTGCGTGCGCCATTCGGTTGGAAGCGCCCACTATAAAATTATCAAACGTAAAGCGCGGGTTTAAACGTATGGAATCCTGCGGCTCTTCCTTGAAGCTCGCGCCTATTGTCCTGAAAATTTTATTCGCACCCTTTTTTAAAAGGCTCGGGTTTACCTCAAAAAGAACCTCAAATTCCTTTTGGGTAACTTCCTTAAGTGCCTGCTTTATCTGGGTTAAATAGGTGGTTTCAATCCAATTCTTAAAAAAGCCGTCAGGGGCCTCCAATGTTAGGCTGAGGCCTTCAATTTTCTTGAATTTTAAAGGATTAATCCAGGTATCAAAGGAAGTTTCACCGAGGATTATTTTCAGGCTTTCCCTGCAAGCTTGCCAAACTTTTTCCATAGATATAATGAAGACTTAGCCCGCGCGACAAAGGGCAATTCACAAGATTCACAAGATATTCACAACCGCCTACCCGAAGTTAAAGCATTAAAATTATATCGTAACAAATCTGATTTGCAACAGATAAAATTATCGGAAAATTTTTATCTAAATTAGTTGACACAAATGCAGATTATGTTAAAATTTTTGTCCGATGAAAAAACATCTTAAAACTCCAACTAAAATAAAGGGTAAAAGAAGGCACGGTTTTCGGGCAAGAATGTCTACAAAAGGCGGCAGAAAAGTCTTAAGACGCAGAAGGCAAAAAGGAAGAGCCCGTCTTACCGTATAATTCTGGCATGAACCCCGTTAGAACCATCTCAATTTTGGGAGATTCCTGTTTTTATGGAAATTAATACCGCATATAGGCCTAACAGGGCGAACCGGCTCGCCATTTGGCTGATTTCATTTTACCAAAAAATCTCATTTATGCTCCCTTCGCATTGTATTTATGCGCCAACGTGTTCTTGCTACGCGAAAGAAGCATTCCTGAAACACTCTTTTTTTAAAGCGTTCAGGCTCTCAGTTTCCCGTATTTTAAGGTGCCATCCCCTGGCAAAAGGCGGATTTGATCCCTTGGAAAACACAGATAACTACAGATAGTTTTACCTGTTATTATCCGCTGGCAAATCTGTGCTAATCTGAGTAACCGAATGAAACGAGGTTAAAATGGAAAAACAATTAGTTAAAACTCTAGTTATAGCCTTTTTGTTTATAATGGGTTATACCTATGTAATGCAGAAGTATTTTCCTAAGCAGCAGCAACCCTTGCAAACAGAGCCTGCTAAAGAAGAAAAAACAGTAAAAACCACCTTACCCCCTTTTCAGATAATACAAGAGGAAAAAGAAAAATTACCCGAAGCAGCAATTGGTAAATTTGTTGTAACTTATTCCCCCAGAGGCGGTTACATAAAAAAGATTTACATGAAAGACTACAAAACAACATTGCTGCCTGGGAATATAGGGATTACGCAGGAAACCCAGGATGTAGAATATAAGGCGCAAATCCAAAAAGACAATATTGTTTTTGTTTCTCCGCAAGGCCAGGCGAAAGAATTTAGTTTTAGCGGAGACCTGATAAAAATCAAGGTGCCATCCTCGTCAACCTCTCCCCTGATTCTTTTTTCTAATCCATTGGAAGCAAAGGACTTACAACAAAAAGCGCAAGAAATATTTTATTATCAAAACAACACCCTGCAAAAAATTAACGCAAAAAAGATAGACGAAAAAACATTAAACAATATCCAATTCGCAGGAACATGTGACTATCATTTTTGTTTGTCTCTTGTGAAGAATTCTTATAATGCAAAGCTGGTCAAAGACTCTAAGAATATTTACCTAACTATTTTACCTCCAGTTCCCGAGGTTTCACTTTATGTCGGCCCTCAAATAGAAAAAGATTTAAAACCTTTTGGCCTGGAAGGAGTTGTGAACTATGGATTTTTCCATAGCATTGGTATCGGGCTTGCAAAACTCCTCTATTTCTTCCATTCTTTTACTAAAAACTGGGGCGCAAGCATTATTCTTTTGGCAATTATTACTTATGTAGTTCTTTTGCCTTTTACTGCGAAAAGCACCAAGGCAATGAAGAGAATGCAAGAAGTGCAGCCGGAAATAGAAGAATTAAGAAGAAAATATAAAGATAATCCACAAAAGCTCAATAAAGAAACACTGGAGTTATACAAAAAATATAAAATAAATCCAATAGGAGGGTGCCTTCCCCTGCTCTTTCAATTTCCTGTTTTTATAGCGCTTTATCAGGTTTTGTTGAAATTTGTTGAACTTAAAAATGCAAACTTTTTGTGGATAAAAGACCTATCTCTACCTGATCATGCGATAAAGCTCCCCTTCCCCGCCCCAGTAGATTATCTTAATATTTTGCCCCTCCTTATTGTTGTCGTAGGATTTATACAGCAAAAAATCTCAAATCCGATAGGCGGCTCTTCCGAGCAAAAATCAATGGGTTTTATTATGATTTTTGTTATGGGTGTCATCTTCTATAACTTCCCCGCCGGACTTACCCTTTACTGGCTTACCCAAAACATCTTAACTTTACTTTACCAGGCACGCGTGTCAAAGATGCGTTTTCACGTGAAAACGCCGCAGGCGCACAGCCCTATTGATTAATACAAGGCTTATTTTTCTTGTATAATTCAGGTTTTCACGTGAAAACCTGAAAACGTTCTGTACCAATTTCTAATACTTGCGCCGGCTAATATCAGATCCTAAATACTTAACAATATATGCATACAAGTGTGTTGCTAACTGAAATTGCCAAGTTGTTTTCACGTGAAAACGCGCTCAGTTTTTAAAAACATCTTGACAAGCACCTGTTTATAGTATATGTATATATTATACTTAAGAAAACGTTTTCACGTGAAAACGTAGAATCCTAGAAAAACAAATGGGAAAAATAATAGGCATTTGCAATCAAAAAGGCGGCACAGGTAAAACCACAACCGCCATCAACTTAACCTCATATTTAGGCCTCGCCAACAAAAAAGTTCTTATTATTGATATGGATCCGCAAGGCAACGCAACATCCGGCTTGGGGTTCAGTGCTGAAGGCAAACATTCCATATACGATGTAATTGCGGCAACCAGCAAAATAGAGGAAAGTATTTATACAACCCAATGGCCAGGTATTTCTATCATTCCTTCCCACATTTCACTTACCGGAGGGGAAATTGAATTAGTCAATACCGACAGCAGGGAAATGCGCCTGAGAGAAGAATTGCTTAAAATAAAAGACAATTTTTCCCATATCATAATAGATGCGCCGCCTTCGCTAGGTTTGCTTACAGTTAATGTGCTGGTTGCAGCGGACAGCGTATTGGTCCCTATCCAGTGCGAATATTATGCGCTTGAAGGAGTTTCCAAACTTCTTCACACAACAGAACTTATCAGGGAAAGGTTAAATTCATCTCTTGAAATAGAAGGGGTATTGCTCACTATGGCGGACTTTCGCACCCGGCTCACATTGCAGGTAATAGAGGAGGTGCGCAAATTTTTCAAAGAAAAAACTTTCAATACCATTATACCGCGCAATATAAAACTTGCTGAAGCGCCAAGTTTCGGCAAGCCAATACATTTTTATGATGCCTTATGCGTAGGCGCAAAAGCATATTTAAATTTAACAGAGGAAATTATAAAAGAGAAAATTGACATCGGACAGTTGATTAAAAATATTGTTGAAGGATTGCAGCCACCGATACCACAGATAGAAATCGCAGGCGGGACAGATAAAAAAATATCTGTATAGCTTGGCTTGGCTGCAAGGGAGATAACCAATGGAAAAAAGAGTTTTAGGCAAAGGGTTGGATGCGCTTATACCAAAAAAAATATCGCAACCGGTTTCCGCCAAAGAATACACCTACCTGCCTTTAAATAAAATTAAACCAGGCAAATACCAACCGCGCCATCAAGTAGATGAAGCAGAGCTTATGGAGCTGTCCCGTTCCATAAAAGAGAAGGGGGTAATACAACCAATTATAGTCCGAAAAGTTGGCGACGACCATTACGAAATAGTTGCCGGAGGAAGAAGGTTTCACGCTGCTAAGTCATTGGGGCTCAATGAGATACCAACAATTATAAGAGAGCTTGACGACAAAGATACTTTTATTTTTGCTATCACTGAAAATTTACAAAGAAAAGACTTAAACCCTATAGAAGAAGCAGAAGCCTTTAGGAGGCTTATTGAAGAATTTGAGTTCAGTTATGACGATATAGCTAAATTTGTGGCAAAGGATAAAACTACCATCGTAAATTCCCTAAGGCTTTTCAAGCTGCCTAAAGAAATTTTGGAAGCGGTAAGAAAGGGGATAATTAGCCGCAGCCAGGCGCGGACAATTCTTGCTCTTGGCAATGAGGATGAGCAGCGCAAAATTTTTAACGAGATATTGAGAGACGGCCTGCCGGTTAGGGAAATAGAAAAAAGAGTTAAGCGCGCATCTGCAAAGAAAAAACCTGCCGACCCCTTTGTTCTTGGAGTGGAGGATAGGCTGCAAAAATCTTTAGGGACAAAAGTAAGGGTCTTCAACAAACGCAACAATCGTGGTAAAATAGTTATTGAGTATTATTCTTTAGAAGACTTGGAAAGAATAATAAAAAGGACAACGGCTTCTTAATTTAACCGCCAGTCGCGAGACTTCAGTCATCAGCTGTCAGTGGCTGTCCGTCACCATAAAAATTATTTAGGCGGATCCGCCCAAGGCGGAAAAGCTGGGAGCTGAAAGCCGAAAGTTTTTAAAGGAGGATTCGCATTATGAAAAATGAGGCAACGCTAGTAATTATTAAACCGGATGGGCTGAAGAAGTCGCTGACCGGCAACATTTTAAGCCGTCTTTCAGAAACAAAATTAAAAATTATAGGCGCAAGAGTTGTGAAAGTAAGCGAAGATTTGGCACGCAAGCATTATTCGCATCTTAAGGATAAACCGTTTTTCCCCGAACTGGTTAAATATATAACCGGTCAATTGCATGGCGAAAACAGAGTTATGGCCCTTGTCTATTGGGGCAGAGACGCCATAGCCAAGGTTCGCCAGATTTCAGGTGCGACAAATCCTGAAGAGGCAGATCCCGTAAGTGTCCGGGGCGCGTACGGAAGGATTTTAACTAGCGGATTATATGAAAACGTAATACATGCATCCAGCAGCCCTGACGAAGCGGAAAGAGAAATAAAATTATGGTTTGAGCCGGAAGAGATAGTCTATGAGTTATACCCGGCAGAAGAAAAAGAATCAGGCGGCATCAGAAAAAGGGCGTGGAAGTAGCATAAATAATTACAGGCGTTCTTTAAAAATCACAAATTACAATATACAAATTACAAACAAACCACAATACCAAAATCACAATGAACAAACATTATTTTGTGATTTCGGAATTGTTTATTGTCTATTGTTTGTGGTTTGTCCATTGTGTGTTGTGATTTGATTTACCGTTTAAAAAAGGAGTACATATGAGGTCAATGACTGCTTACGCTAATATCTACAAAAGAAAAAAAGCCCAAACAATACAGGTTACCTTACGTTCGGCAAATTTCAAATACCTGGATATTTCAATACACGATTTTCCTTCCCAAAACATACTTCTGGAGGAGAAAATTAAAGAGGAGATAAAGAAAAAAATAACACGGGGCAAAGTAGAAATTTACGTATATCTTAAAGGGCACATTGAAAGCGATGTTTTTATTGATGAACTTAATCTTGCCAAATATGTTTCACAGGCACAAAAATTGGCAAAAAAATATAACCTCTCGCAACAAATTAAAATAAGCGATTTTTTCAATCTTCCCCAGGTTGTTTCCTGGAGCGAAAAGAAAATGGAAGAAAATCTTATACTTTCGGCAGCAAAGGACGGCTTACAAAAGCTGCTGGAATTTAAGATAAAACAAGGCGAAATAATCCGGCGGGACATGATTAAAAGCCTGGAGGGATTAAAGGCGAATATAAAGATTATAAAAGAAGGGAGCAGCGCCGTCTCCTCGCAGGATAACGGCAAAGACGATATCAACGAGGAGGTTTCCCTGGCCTCTTTTTATATCGGAGATTTGGAGAAAAAAATAAATGCGAAAGCAATCATTTCAAAGGGCAGGTCTATTGATTTTTTAACGCAGGAAATTTTAAGAGAATTAAATTCAGCTTCCAGTAAAACAAAAAAGAAAAACATCGCGCCCTTAATTGTTGAGTCAAAAAATTATTTAGACAGGATAAGAGAGCAGGCGCAGAACGTGGAATAACCCCGTAACCGCGCTTAAGGTGTAAGTGTGAAAATTCCCACGATAATTATACTTTCCGGCCCCTCCGGCGCAGGCAAAACCACACTGCTAAATAAAGTTTTTCGCAAAAGAAATATAAAAGAAAAATTTATACGGGCAATTTCCTACACTACCAGGAAAATCCGGCCCAAAGAAAAAAACGGCAGAGATTATTTTTTTATCAGCAAACGTAAGTTCTTGCAGCTCAAGGAGAAAGGATTCTTTCTTGAAAGCCAGAAAGTCTTAGGCAATTATTACGGCACTGCAAAATACTTTTATGACAGGGCAGCGAAGGAGAACAAAAACCTGATATTATGTATAGATGTGAAAGGAGGATTGTATTTGAAAAAAAAGCAAAAAGAAGGTAAAATAGTCACTCTTTTTATAGCCGCTCCGAGCGAATTGGATTTATTTCAACGTTTAAAAAAGAGGACAGAGGCTATGCAAACCATACAAAAGAGGATTACGCTTGCCAAGAAAGAAATGAAAGTTTCAAGGCAGTATGACTCTATTATAATAAATAAAGATTTAAGCAAGTCACTAGAGGAATTGGAAAAAGTTCTTTTGGAAAACCAAAACTAACGTAACTAAGGAGGAGAAGATGAACGAAAAATATATTCATTTGGAACGCCTTATAGGCGCCGCAGCAGGCTCCATATATAATCTTACAATACTTGCGGCGAAAAGGGCTTTGCAGCTTGCCGACGGCGACAAGGCGTTGGTAGAGAAACCAACGGAAAAAGTCTTGGATACAGCGCTTCGTGAAATTGCTTCAGGCAAGATTTGTTTAAAAAAGAAAGAATAAATAGCGGCGCGCGGAATTTGCCAAGGGAATAAAGGTTTTGGTATGGGGGTTAAATATAAAGTTAACAGTGATTTTTTCAAAACTTGGTCAAAGAATATGGCATATATTTTAGGTTATCTTTTTGCGGATGGCAGCCTTGAGGATGCCAGTTATTTACGTGGCAAATACCTAAGAATTACAAGTTGTGATCTTTCGATTATCCAAGCAATACGAACGGCATTTGGGTCAGAACACAAAATTGTTAAATTGCCACCAAGCACAATAAATGGCAAATGCCGCCATTTCCTTAGAATAGGCGACCATGCTATTTATAGCGATTTAATAAGTTTGGGGCTTACGCCAAGAAAATCGTTAACAATGGTATTCCCAAAATGCATACCTTCTAATTTTATGAATGATTTTATAAGAGGCTATTTCGATGGAGATGGAACATTTTATTGTGAAAAAACAAAACATGGTATAATCCCCCGTACGGTTTTTACTTCCGGAAGTAAACAATTCTTAGAAAGCCTCTCGGAAGTTATTACAAATTCCTGTCATTTGCAACGGATTAAAAAAGTTTATGTTAGCCATAGAAGTTATCAGTTGGTATATAAATCAAAAGAAGCCACAGGATTAATGAATTTTATGTTTAGGCTTGTAAGCGACAACGACCTTTATTTAGATAGAAAACATAAGCTTTATAATAATTATAAATCAGCTCTTTCTTAAGACAGATAACATCTATGGCGTGGTACCCAAGTGGCTAAGGGGGTGGTCTGCAAAACCATTATTCACCGGTTCGAACCCGGTCCACGCCTTAAACGAAAATAATTGTATAAAAGGTTATTCCTTCGTTTTCATTTACTCAGGGGCGACATCAACAAGGGGTAAAAGGTTAACTTAAAAACAAAAATGTTAGCGCGATGCCGGAGTGATGAAATGGCAAACATTCTGGACTTAAAATCCAGCGCTCCGTAAGGAGCTTGTGGGTTCAAGTCCCACCTCCGGCATTCTTCTTCGCCCTTCAGAAGGTTTAGCCGCTGGTAGGGCTACGAAGCAACTTCGTTCTTTTTCACAAATATAATATTACTGCGTAGTCCGGCCTACTATTAGTTAACAAAGGGCGAAGCAGAAGGGCACTTGGCTCAGCCTGGCTAGAGCACTTCCTTGACATGGAAGGGATCACAGGTTCAAATCCTGTAGTGCCCACCATTTTAATTAAAGAATTAACGTATTAACGGAGTAAAGAATTGGAAATATTTGTTGAAAAGAAAAGTTTTCACTTTATAATACTTAATCATTTAATTCGTTAGTTCTTTAATCCGTAATCATTATGGGGACGTCGTCTAGCCTGGTTTAAGACCCATGCCTGTCACGCATGTGACCGAGGGTTCAAATCCCTTCGTCCCCGTCTTCATCTCCAAAAACCATCTCCTGTAATAATATATTGTAGATAGTTTTTATTGTTTGGAGAATAGAAAAATTAGGGAGGACAATATGGCTCGGAAAATTCTTACCGGATTAAAGAATCTGGTTTGGTTTATTATTGGTTTCCTAATAAATTATCTAATCTTTTTTTGTTTTAACTACCTTGTGCATATTTTTGGATGGGATTTACGTATTCCTATGATAACTGTAATTCCCTATGGTATTGTTGTTTTATCAATTTCGTTTGGTTTATGGAAAACTAGCAAAAATTTTGTTTACGGACTGCTTTTAGGCGCAATTATGTGTTTTTTCGGTTTTTTTACCACAAGGCATTGGGTATGAGCCAAAGGAGTTAATTTAAGCAACCACAATTATCAAGAAGTTGCGAAAATCGTCCAATGCCAAATTTCTTACTACACAATTTACTACACAGAAAAACAAATGAGCGGTAAAATCTATAATACTAGCAAGGAGATTTTTAATTTTAACGATATATTCCCTTCGTCCCCGTCTTCATCCCCCAAGAAACCCGCATATTTATTTGTCTTTTCCAATTCAACCAAAGAATCTTTGCCTAAAAAACAATTTTCTAATCTTTACTATTTTTCTTATTTTTATGAACATCATTAGCTTTATCAAAAATACTACACAACCATGCCGCTAATCCAAATAGTATTTCAGATGTTCTGTGGTAATATATTATAGATAGTTTTTTGTTGTTTGGGGAACAGGAAAACAAGAAAGAGGAGACGCAAATGAATAAAAAAATAAGTTTTATTTTACTTTTATTATTCTCAACCATCTTTTTGTCAGCCTTTGCCGAAACAATTGTTTTTAAGTCAGGCAAAACCATCGAAGGAAAGATCATTGAGAAAACAGATAAAAGCATAAAAGTAGATATAGAAGGCATACCGATAACCTATTATTTTAATGATATTGAGGTCATTGACGGTAAGAAGATAAGCATTTCATTTTCAACAGAGACAGCTGACAAAGAAGAACATTCAAGAGTATCGCCTGGCGAAAACACATCAACAAATGGAGTTTTTGATAAAAGGGAATCGCCGTCTAGTTTTAAAACCGAAGACAAAGAAAAGGTCGGAAAAAATAGTGACGATGACATTTGGGAGATGACGATAGAGGGGATACAGCCTATGTATACTGATTCTGACCAAAAAAGAGGTGAGAGCCAAAGAAAAATGGACGAAGATACTTTAAAAGTTGCCGTTCAAGAAGAAGGCAGCAAAGAGGTTGTTGTTTCAAAAATTATGCGGTCAGCCTGGAGTTATTTTAACGGTGGCTATCCTAATATTGCTATGAGAAAGTTTAACCAAGCCTGGAGTCTTGACCCCAAAAATGCCGAAGTATATTTTGGTTTTGGATGTATCCTGACCAATAGAAATGATGTGGATAATGCCATAAAAATGTATACTCAAGCAATAGATTTAAATCCTAAATATTACGATGCATATGCCAATAGAGGGTTGGCTTATGCTAATGATGAAGCATATGATAAAGCTATCTTAGATTTCACAAAGGCAATAGAGATAAAACCTAACGAAGCGCAAACTTATAACGACCGCGCAGTCGCTTGCTTTTTTGAAAAAAACTATGACAAGTGCTGGGAAGATGTTAATAAAGCAATCCAGTTAGGATATCAAGTCAATCCCCAATTTTTAATGGAATTAAGAAAAGCATCCGGCAGAGAAAAATAACTATATGCTATGGCAAATTTACTGCACAAATTACTACACAAAAAAGCGAATGGGCGATAAAATCTATAATGCTAGCAAGAATATTTTTAATTTTAGCGATGTATTCCCTTCGTCCCCGTGTATTTATTCAATAAACACGCCGGGCTTAAAACAATCAAATTTTACAGCTTGAGCCCTTGTAGCCTAAGCGCTTTGTTGGCCACTTGCTAAAACTATGTACCAAAGGCTAAGCTGGCGCTATAATTGCCGTTAAATGAGGAGGTGATGGAAGCGTAAGAAATCATTACGATTCTGCAAAATAACAGTTATTAAAATGTCCACAAAAAAAAGGGGCATAGCCAAAATGAGAAAACAAATTTTAAAAATCAAGTTATTGTTAATTGTGATTCTTTGTCTTATGTTTATACTGCCGTCCGCAAATATATTTGCTCAGCATAGAAGCGGCGGCCACGGCGGCGCAGGTCACGGTAATAGAGGCTACGGCGGCCGGAGCCATAACTGGGGCCATTCCAGCAGAGGCTGGTGGGATTGGGGGTATCATCATCCAAGAGGGTACCATTGGTATAACGGCGGTTGGTGGCTGGGAGATGCCATAGTAGAAGGCTTGGTCGTAGGTGCAACATTATCCGCGCTTCCACCCAGCTATAGCACTGTATATGTGGGCCGCGTTCCATATTACTATGACGGCATATATTATTACCGGCCTTACGCTTCAGGATATGTAGTTGTGGCAAACCCGACAATAGCCCCAGCTGTAGTTACCGCTCCTGTTGTAGTTCAGCCCACGGTAGTTACAACAAATATAGAGCCGCAAACACAGCCTAGCGGGACAATCACAATAAATGTTCCTAACTCAAAAGGCGGCTATACTTCGGTTCTGTTAACTAAGCGCAACGATGGTTATCTTGGCCCTCAAGGTGAGTTTTATCCTGGTAATCCTACGGTTGACCAGCTAAAAGCTTTGTATGGTCAATAATATAGAATAAACATCAAAAAGAGAAAACAATCATTGGAACAAAATTGTCCCTCTTGATTTAACTCCCGGCCGCACAAGTAGCCGGGAGTTAAAATTCTTCATCTTTACCCGCGCGCCAGAAAGCCACGGCTGTAAGGCCGTGGAGCTTCACTTTTTTTGCTTTCTGCCGGAAAATACCCATCAAAAATCAGCAAAAATTGCCCAAAAAATCTTCTCTTGCACAATGCTAAAAATATTATGCTTAAATGCAAAGGGTTTATTCTGCTAAAAAATAAAATAAGTTGTGGATACCGGTTATTTAGTATAAAATATATATTTATATAATTAAAATATGCCTATTTTTTCTATAAAAAACACAAAAATTTACCACAATTTATCTACTATCAGAGATTTTTCCCGCAAAATAGCTATTAAGCCGAGTGATTTTGCAGCCTCATTTTTCCTCAGTATCGTTGCTGTAGGATTTGAAAGTTTTAGCGCTCTTCTTATGATTCCTCTCGCAAAAGCTGTAGTTGCTCAGAAGATAGACCTGCAAACAAACATACCTGTTTTAAAGAGCATCACAGATTATATTATGAGATACCCCATTTCTTTTCGCACCGGGATTGCCCTGCTAATTATAGCGATAACGGCCATTACTCTTTTAAAAACCATTTTTTCGTATCTTTCCGGCCTGGCTGCAACCCGCCAGTTTTTAAATTTTTCTTATAAAATAAAAAATCTTATTTTTAAGAGATACCTGCAATTCGGAAAACTTTTTTTTGACAAAACAAGCCAGGGTTATTTAAGCGATATTATTATGTTTTACGCAAATGAGCTGGTTAACCAGCTGATGAATTTGCAGTCGCTATTTTTTAATTTCATTTTATTCGTAGTATATTCTGTATTTATGGTTACCATTTCGTGGCAAATGACTATTTTTGTTATTGTAGTTTTTGGCCTGCAGCATTTTTTATCAAAGAAAGTTTCTCAAAAAATTGCCCGAACTTCCCGGGCTTTCGCTGATTCCCAGCAAAATATCAGCACCCAGGTTTTTAATATCCTGTCATGCATACCGCTGGTTAAAGCCTACAATAGAGAAAAAGACGAGGAGAGGCGGTTTGACAAAATAAACAGCTACAGCAGGGATTTGCAATTCAGTATGGCCAAGAAAGCGACAATTTTAGGCCCTTTTTACGAGGTAACCACACAGACTACACTTCTTGCTCTTCTTTTGGCGACGGTCTTTCTGATAAAAACCGAAGGCTATAATAAACTTCCTCTTTTTTTAGTATATTTTTACATCGCAAAAAAATCTTCGGTCTGCTTCGGGGTTCTTTTAAACTTCGGCATTTCAATATCAACGGCAAGTGGTATCATAACCAATCTTTTAGAAATATTTAACGATAAAGATAAATTTTATATTTTGGACGGAGAAAGAAAATTCAACGGGTTGAGAAACAGCATAGAATTACGGCATTTAAATTTTTCGTATAGCGAAAAAATACCTGTATTGCAAGATGTTAATTTTTCTATTAAAAAAGGCGAAATTACGGCGATTGTCGGCCCTACAGGCACAGGTAAAACAACAATAATCAGCCTTATCTTACGTTTTTATGACTGCCCACCGGACTCTATTTTATTAGACGGCATTGATATCAAAGATTTTATTATTCCTTCAGTCAGGTCCCACATAGCCTTAGTAAGCCAGGACGTGCAGTTGTTTAACGATACGATAAAAAATAATATTACATACGGAATGGATAGCGTTGAAAACGAGAAAATAGAAGAAATCATTGAAAAAGCGCAATTAACTGAATTTATCCGCAAACTGCCGCAGGGCCTTGAAACACGGGTTGGCGACAGGGGTATCAAGCTTTCAGGCGGAGAAAAACAGAGAGTGTCCATAGCAAGAGCGCTGCTTAAAAACTCAGAGATACTAATTCTAGACGAAGCAACAAGCTCTCTTGATACAAAAACGGAAAAACTTATCCAGCAAGCTATAGAAGAACTGGTAAGGGGGCGCACAAGCATTGTTATTGCCCACCGTCTTTCTACAATAAAGAACGCTCACAAAATCGTTGTTATAGAACAGGGCCGAGTGGCTGAGGAGGGCTCATTGGCAGAGCTTTTAGATAAGAAAGGTAAGTTCTATGGATACTGGCAGGAGCAGAAATTCTATTAATTACAAACAAACAATTGTTTTTTTCTGCAAGGTAGAATTATAGTTTGTTAAACACCTCTCGCGCAAGATGGCAAAATCTTTATATAAAATATTACTTATACAAATTTGGTTTGGCAAGTGGCCTAATTGGATAAATCTCTTAATAGAAACTTGCAGGCATAATCACGAAATAGACTGGCTTATTTTTTCTGATCAAAACCCGCCAATAAACCAATCGCAAAATATAAAGTATATTAAAATAACTTCAAGTCAGATAGAATCATTAATCGCTCAAAAATCAGGCGTGGAAATATGTTTAGAAAATTTCTGGAAGGCAGGCGATTCAAAGGTGTTATTTGGGGTTATTTTTCAAGAATATATTAAAGGCTATGATTTCTGGGGCTACTGCGATAGCGATTTAATGTGGGGAGATATAAGAAATTTTCTCCCCGAAGATTCCCTGAAGGAATTTGATATCATCACCGCTTGCCGATGTTGTATTTGCGGCCAATTTACAATTTTCAAAAACAAAGAACCGATTAATTTCTTGTTCCAAAAGGCCCCTTATTATAAAGAAAAGTTTAAAAGCAATCAAGTAGAACATATTGATGAAAATCTCATAAATGAGGCCGCGCTGCAGGAAGAAAAAAAAGGGAATATAAAAGTTTTGAGACGGCAGTTGCAGATTCACGATTGTGATTCTAGCGAATGGTTTAATTGGGCAAAACAGTTAGAAGAAAGCGAAAGAGGGACTTCCGAAGGAATGTTTTGGTTAAGCGGCCCTTCTTATTGGAAGAATGGAAAAGTTTTCCATGAGAAATTCCACGAAGAAGCCATGTTTTTTCATTTTAGCGGATGGAAGCACAAGTGGAATTTGCCATACTACAGTATTCCTGATAGTTCTATCGCGGGATGGATGATAGACGAAAAAGGAATACATATGATTTTTAAAAGTTTCCAGAAACTACGCAGCGCGGTTTATTTCTTAAAACATAATGTTCCTTTCCTGATAGGAATGGTTTTTAAAAAAGTGCATAAAAGATTTAGCCGCAGATATAGTGACAGGGGAAGGCATTAACGCTCATCGCTATATAAAAATGGATAAAGCTATTTACATTCTTGCGAATGATAAAGTTCTAGAATTCACAAAGGTTCTTTTTAGAAGCCTAAGGCATTTTAATAGAGAGATACCAGCGCTTATCATTCCTTTTGATGATAATGTCGGTGCCCTAAGAAAAGAAGCAATGCGGTTTAAGATAAATTTTTTTGAAGATGGACACCCGGAAGAACTTGATTCGTTAGCCCTAAACTACTTTGATGAAAAACGCGAGGGCGGGCATATGTTTCGTAAGTTTGCTGCTTTTTGGGGACCCTGCGAAACTTTTTTTTATATTGATTCGGATTGTGTTTTTTTGGATGACCCAGAAAAACTTTTTACTGAGTTCAAAAAAGCCGACTGTGATTTTATGTCTTTTGATAACGATGAAACCAGGGCATATTTGCCCGGAGCGTTTCGCGAAAGAATGCAAAAAAATTACGGAACAAAATCCTTTAACGCCGGAGCGTTTATTTCCAGGAGAGGCCTGTTTAATATTGCAAAACTTAAACTCATCGCCCAAGAAGCGCAAGCCATTAAAGACCAATTTGCTCCTAGGCTCGGAGACCAGCCTTTTTTTAACTTCGCCGTTGACTCAAGCAGGTTAAGACAAAAGAGGCTTCCGGAAATAAATAAAAACTATCCGGATAAAGAATGGGCAGATCAGGTGCCCATCCGTTTTAAAGACGGCGCATACCGCTTGCTAAACAAAAATTCCCCTGATTATTATAAGCCACTACCGTTTATTCATTATGCCGGATATTGTTGCGATGCAGGGAAAAAAATTCCCAATAGACATATTTTTCGTCATTTTCAATTATCGGGATGCTCTTTTGGCGAAAAAATTGCTTATGCTATTTCTTGTTCTTATAAATTAATTTCCGCAAGCAAAGCTGGAACGTTATCCGGCAGGGTTGTAAGAAAGATTAAACGCCTGTTAGGCATTTAAAAAAATAATCACGAAAACAAAAAGGATTTTTACAAAGTTTGTATTCAGATATATGTTAAATCCTACGAATATTAAAATTCAAATCGTTACCCGGCACAATCCGCTGCCCATGGAGGACGGAACAGGAAATTATGTGTGGGGTATTGCCAGTTACCTTAAAGAAAAAGGTTTTATTGTTCAAATTGTGTGGGTCAAAGCCGAGGGCTGGCTTATAAAAAGGGGCTTCTGGTTAATACCCAGGCGTTTTGCCCGGCAGGTAGATTTGCATATTATCGGCGAAGTGGCTCTGGGCCGTTTAAGGGTGTTTCCAAAAATCTGGTGGCTGCCTTTAAAAGCGAAAGCGCTTAATTTTATAAAAATAATTCTTAAAGCCATAGGGGTATTTCGTTTTATGCAGGCGCTTCGGGGCATAAAGGAGGAAAAAAACTTTTCGGAAATTGCCAAAGAAATTCCCTGGGACAGCGTTCCCACTAAAGAAGAAAAATTATTTTTCCAGAAAAAATTTAAGCATTTCAATCCAGATATAATCTTGGCTATTTTTTACTGGATGTGCCCTTTGTGGGACGGCTTGGAACATAAAGGGGCATTGCTGCGGATTTGTTTAGCCCAGGATATTATGCATATGCGTAAAGACCCATTAGTAACAAAAAGCGCCGCAGAAAATCTGATATTAACTACCAAAGAACAGGAAAAAAAATGCCTTTCCTCAGCCGATGTAATAGCGGTGGTTAGCGAAGACGGCAGAGAATTTTTTCATTCAATATTTCCGGAGAAAGAAGTTATTTTGGTATCTAACGGGGTAGAGGTATTTTCTCAAAAAAGCCCTCCGGTTGCGGGAAGGTGTTTATTCGTAAGCGGGTTTCAACAATATAATGTGCAAGGATTGCGCTGGTTTTTAAGCGAAATATGGCCTAAAATAATCCAAAAACAACCTGAGGCAGAACTCCACGTCTGCGGCAATGTCTGCAAATTTTTTGAATCAGAAAATTATCCCAATGTCAAATTCCTGGGAAGATTAGAAACCCTGGAAAATGAGTATAAAGAAGCGCAGGTAGTAGTTATTCCTGTTTTGTTCGGAACAGGCTTAAGCATCAGGCTGACAGAAACATTTTCTTTCGGCAAGGCTTGCGTTACAACTACTGTTGGAATACGCGGATTAAAATTTGCCTGCAGCGCGGTTATTTGCAGCGACAAGCCTGATGAGTTCGCAGAAAGCGTCATTCGCTTGCTCAAAGATAGCAACCTTAGAATGGCTTACGAAGAGAAAAGTAAAGCTTTTGCCAGAGAGTATTTGTCCAAAGAGCGCTGCTATCAGCCTTTAATTGATGTAATTAATAAACATATAAGGTTGTCCAATTGTCGTGGGGGCGCAACAATAAAAACTGTATAGTCATGTTTTATCTAAAGAAGGACAGGTCAATTCGTTTTTTAAACCATACAATAAGCATAAATGGCATAAATAGAGGGATTAAACGCATAATAGTAATATTGCTGGAATATTATTTTAAATTATTTGGGAAAATGCCCAGAGTGTACTTAAGGGTAATGATTTCCGCGGAAAGAGACCTTGGCCTTATTCCGCATTTTTTTAACTATTATAAAACAATGGGCATTAAAGATTTTTTCGTAATTATACACGCGCAGAATCCCGAGAGCGAAAATATAGCAAAAGCGGTAAGCCTCATAAACGAACTTACGAAGAATCTAAACGTTGAAATATCAAAGTGGTTAGGCGAACCTTTTGTTGCTACAGTAACGCAAGACAAGCTGGATGCAATTATCGGTAACCTTGATAAAAACGCATGGATAATATCTGCTGATGTTGATGAATTTCAGGAATACCCTAGGGGATTAAAAGCGGTTATAAAAATGTGCGAATGTTTAAACTATAATTATGTCGCAGGCAGATTAATTGACCGCGTTTCCGCCGACCACAAACTGCATCCAATTAAGTCCGATATGCCTTTATGGAAGCAATGCCCGGAAAAAGTTATACTATGCGACGAAAGTGTCCAATGCATAAATAAAGTAGTTTTACATAGAAAATTCATAAAGCTCTGTACCGGAAACCATTTTTTTAAGGAAGCAACAAATGGAACAGCGCCTAGAGAATATATTCTTGTTATATATGTCAGCCACTTTAAGTGGTTTGATAATGTTATACTTAAAATTAAAACAATAAAATCATGGCATGGTGCGGATGATGAAAGAGACAAACGCCTGACGCGGGCTGAGCAATTTTTCCATCTTGAGGAGGAAAAGCATAATGGTTAGCTGCGAAGTTAGCGTGGTTATGCCGGTATATAATGCCCGCAGGTATCTTAGCCTGGCAATTAACAGTATTCTTCAACAAACCTTTTCCGGATTTGAATTCATAATTGTTAACGACGGGTCTTCTGACGAATCGCTAAAGATACTTGAAAAATATGCAAAAAAAGATAAACGCATCAGTATAATCAATCAACCTAACCAGGGAATAGCTGGCGCTCTTAATAATGGGATTAAAGCTTCAAAAGCTAAGTATATTGCTCGTATGGATGCGGACGATATTTCTTTGCCGCAACGCCTGGAGCTGCAATTTAAATATATGGAAAAGCATCCTGACTGCGCTATCGTGGGGTCATGGGTTTATTTTATTGACATAAGCGGAGCAATATTAAAGATATATAGGCCGCCATGCACCCATGAAGAAATATTAATTGAGCTGCAGAAAGGTAACGGCGGCGCCATTATTCATCCCGCTGCAATGTTTAGAAAAAAAACATTGTTGCAAGTAGGCGGATATTTAAGAGAATATAACTATATAGAAGATTATGATGTGTATACGCGCATAGCAGACAAAGGCCGTTTGGCAAATTTATCCGATATACTATTTAAATACCGATTGACGCCTACTGGAATTAATTATAGCGAAGGGACTAAACAGCGCCGGGGCATGATTAATGAATTAAAAAATCAATTTTGTCTAAAGCGCGGGGTTCCTCCGATAAACCATATAGAACCATTGGACGCAAGCAATATGACACAATCGGCCATGCATCGTCAATGGGCATATTTTGCCTGCGAAGACGAACATTGGAATGTTGCCTTAAAGCACGCATTGTTAAGTTTAATCCGCGAGCCCAGAGGGGCTGAGTCGTGGAAATGTTTCAATTATGTTTTAAAGAAAAAACTAGGGTTAAAATAATTTATTAGGCGTGGTATGAGTGAATTTAACTTAAGCGTAATTATCTGTTCCCACAACCCTAACCCAAGCTATCTTAACGAAGCATTAGCTGCTTTGCGCAACCAGACGCAAGCAAAAGAGGGCTGGGAGCTAATTTTAATT
>Ga0265297_10001075_pt1 | contig 68002 bp, 107 predicted proteins | sample Munlanlwell13791_FD_192502 | JGI IMG/M metagenome (GOLD analysis project Ga0265297, IMG submission 192502) | Leachate microbial communities from a municipal landfill in Southern Ontario, Canada - Leachate well 137-91 | ecosystem: Engineered > Solid waste > Landfill > Unclassified | place... | reverse complement strand
GTGGATGTAGGTCGCCAAAGGAAGGAGGTTGTTAGATACTTTAGTAAAATTGGGTCGCCGAAATTTATATATGTTAGTGTTTGGGTCGCCAGAATTCCGGTTAGCTTTTATAACTAAAATAATTTATAAAATAGTTAAAATAAAACTTGTAAGTAAATGCTTACATCTGTATAATCTCTTTCAACGGTTGAGAAAGAGCCGGACAACAATTAACAACAATCCTTGAGGACAAACAAATGTCAAACGAATTACAAGAAATTAATGCAAATGAAGTGGGTTCAGTAGAAGAAGTGCTTGCACCAGTTGAAGCTAAAAAAGACCGTTTAGTAACTATGCAAGACGGCTCTGTAAAGAACTTTGGTGTACGTGCTAACCTATTAACTAATGTAGATCATGAAACTGGTTTAGTTACTTTCGACTTCTTTACTGGTGAAACTATCTCTTTTAATGCTTTTGGCATTGAAGGTCAGACAGTAGAAACCTTTACTGCTTTCCAGAAACAAGTATTTGTTTATGGTATTTTGGCTAAAATTAAAACATCTTTGGCTCCTATTAAAGTAGATGGTTTGTTTACAGCAGTAACTAAACAACTGGATGCTATTGCTAAAGCTGAATTTACTACTCGCGGTCATGCAGAAGCAGAAGTTGGTTTAAGTGATCTTGAAAAAGCTTATGCACTGGCTAAAGTTGTTCAAGGTGACGCTCCTGAGTATTTTAGTGACTTGGCCGACCAAAGAACTATTGAAGAAGTTCAGGCTTACTTTGCTACTTTAACTACTGGTGGCAAAAACAAACTGCGTAACCATCCTAAAGTTGCTTTGGAACTGGCTAAACTGCGTTTGGAAGAAGCAGAAGCTATTTAAAGGTTAAAGATAGCTAACTAACTAAAACTAACCATTCTATTAACATTATATATTAGCGGTAGGATAGTAAGAAAGATATTTAGTGATTTTCATATCGGTTAGTTAGTGACAAAAGGGTTATGGGTGAAAGATACCATAACCCTTTTCTTTTTTTTTTAAACTACATTATATTTGTAAAACCTTTCATCCTCCTGCTCTTTCACATACACTTGTACATTATCTGCATCTCCCCATTCAACACTTCTAACTATTTCCATAAAATCAGAAAGGTCAATGTTGTTAATTGCAGCTATATAAACCCCACATTCCATACATTTAGTACTGTTAACGTATTGATCTACTTTGGTTAAATAACCTGTATATCCTTTAGCCTGTAGAATTTTGTTTATTTCTTCGATAGGTTCTTCATTTTCAACAACGGTTGTTGTTAAAATAATATTAGTTACTCTACTCATTGTTTGTCTCCTTAAATGATTATATGATTTAACATGGTTCTTCTACAGTATGTAGGAAGGTTAAAGAACATAAAGCAAGGTTTTCCGGGTATTTTATACTAAACCCGTCTTTATTAGCTTCTTTTACAATCAATCTTTTTAGTGTAAGTATTGCATTTGGGTTATCAATCTTTTCATCTGAGGTATATAAACCATCGAAAGTTGCTCCCTCTTGTGCTTTAGCATAGTAATGATAAATATAAACAGTTTTTGTTTTTGGTTGTTTGGGGTGATAAATTTCATTTTCTAGTTGATTTATATAATTTTGTACTGTCTCTTCTAAGTTACAAGGCAATTCAGCTAAAATTGTATCCACTTCTTCTCTAGTTATCATCTTTATTTTCCAATTTAGTAAAACTTAATAGGGCTTTTTGGTGCAGTTCGGCTGCTTTTTTTGTTAGATGTATTAACCCAAGATTTAGCCATAGTTTATCTGAATCATGGCCTGTCCAAGAATAGGTTTGTATGTTGTTAAATATTATGTTTAGTAAATAGAAGGTAGTACCATCTTGTAAAGGTTTACTAACAGGTGCAGGAACTTCGAAACCATTAATGTTGATTGTTTTGGATTTGATTTGAAACAAGTGTACAAAAGATAAACTACAAACTATTCTTTCTGTACTAAGTCCTTTATTGTAGACAAGTTTTGTGTTGTCCAATGTTACTGATAGGTTAGATGTATCAACTATTGTTTCACCATCCAACAAAGCCTGTAAAATTTCTCTATGGTTCATTCTGTTTCTCCATTTAACCAGTTGGTTATTATGTTCACCATATCGTTTACATCTGAGGCTACTACGCCAAAAACATCATTTGGGTATACCCTACCGTTTACTATAACAAAAGAACAATTATACTGTGTTTCAATTCTATCTCGTAACCAACCAGTTATAACAAGTTCCTTATAATGTAACATAACACAAAACATATATTTGTCAGTGTTACAAGTTTTAAGACTTTCAGTTATTTCATCGTACAAAGATTTTAGTTGTTGTAGTTTGTCTAGTTGTTTCATTTCAATCTCTTTGTTAACCCTAGTTGTTGTGCTTTTTTAGAAATAGCCACTACCGTTCTCCCAAAGTCATTTGCTAGTTCTTTTAATGATTTGGTTTTGTAGTTTGTTTTGAGTAAATTAATGTCTGCTTCTGTCCAACCTAGTTTAGTTATTTGTTCTCTACTTGCCCTATCCTGAAGAGCTTTTGTAGTTCTATTGGGAAACCTTTTAACCAAATCTTCCAGACTTTCTTTATTATAAAACTCCTTTAAAGTTTCTTTTTCCTCTACTGAATAGTTTTTATGGGTTATACCTAGTTTAAGTGCTTTACGTTTTATAGATTCTCTAGTTCTATTAGGTAATTTCTCTTTAATCATAGAAACAAAGTTAGATTTAAGAGAGGTTGATTTATAAATTTCTGTAAGTATTTGAATTTCCTCATCTGACCAGCTATCTATTTTCTTTAGGTTTAACTGTTTAGTCATATACCTTATACTACCTAAAGTTCTATTTGGTAATCTTTTAAGTACTTCCTTGCTAGTTTCTATAGGGTAATATTTTTCTAGAATCTTTATTTCGTGAACTGTCCAAGCATTTTTATGTTCCACATCTAAAACTCCAATTTATAGTTATTTCTGTAGTATCTATTAACTAGTTTTAAATTCTTTTTGGCTATCTTGAAAGCATGTTTTCTATTAGAATTTTCTCCATTTATAATTTGGTTGTCTAACAAATGTTTAGCTAGTTCATTTATAGACCAACTCCTATGTTTATTTGCTAACATCTTAACCCCTTTGTTTAATTAATTTATGATGGTAGTTTATAGCTCTTTCTACTCTAGCACGTTCAACTAGATTAGCTTCTCTTTCTTCTTTAGTTTTTGGCAGAATGATAAAATGTTTCATCCAGTTAGATTTAGGTCTTTTCTTTTTATTCTTTAGACTATTCATGTTTGTCTCTTAAAGATAATTATTATTAATGATAATAATGAGGTTTGTGTTAATGCCCCATGCGGAGCATTATACGCCGATTGAACAACTTGTCAAGCTTTATTTTCTTTTCCAATCATTTCTAATAAATCAATAATATTTTCCTGTAAAACAACTAAACCAAGTACCGTAACACTATACACCTTAACATCTTTCCTATAACCTCTAGTAGAATTTGTTGCACTGTAGTTAACATCTATATAACCCAAACGGTTTAATCTATCTAACACAGTATATAAAGCACCAACTGAAACTTCTTTACCAATTTTAGTAAATATATTTGATTTAATCTGTGTAGCGGTAAAACAACCTTGTTCTATAGAAAGTAGAATGTATTTTTGTAAATCACCAAGTAGTTTCTTTTCATCGAGTTTCATTACACACCTTTACAAGTATTTGCATTTTGTTTAATTAATTCTATAGCATCTTCTATAGTTAAATCAGGATAGTGCCTTATATCAAACTGCCCTGACGCTAACCAGAACTTACCATTAAACTCTTTATAACCAGTTTCTGTATCTCTAGGTGAACCAATATAACCAGTAACTCTATTTAACACAGTTATTCTACCCATTTCCTGCGGTATATTTGTTGCCAGATATAAAGTATCTCCATACGTAGCTTCTATATCTTCCAACCAAACTATATCACTTACTTTCATAACTCAACACTCCCAGGTACAAACACATTAAGTGCAGATTTGACACCAATTTCAACAGTTCTTGAGGCAAGTAGCGCCCATTCCAAGGGTTTCTTAACTCCATTTGCTTTAGCCGCACGTAGTTTAGATACTAAATTAAACTTATTTATAAAAATTTCAGCTTGTAAAGTTGTTTTAAACTCCCGTACTTCTTCTATTAAAGGCGTTTTACCTTTCTTATACTCTATAATATATACTTTAATCATCTTATTTACTCACAAACATTAGTAAAAACACAATTTATCACTTCTAACTATCGGCTTATCAGTAACAAACCTCCTACCTTTCTTACCTACTGTACAATTATTAAAGAAAGTCCGGTTCATTATCTTCTCACGTTTAATTGCATGTTCGGCTACAAGTCGGGCTTGAGTAAGTGCTTCTTGTTCTCCAGGTAGCTTGGATACTTTAATCAAGTTTTTCTTCTTAAACAACTGGACTTTTCTCTTTCGCAAGTCACCATTCCACGACCAAGAATAGGTATGTTTGTCAGTTATAGTTTCACATACTGTTCTATTAAGACGACTGGCAGTTGCAAGTGCAAAAGATGCTAAAAGGTCTTGTGTGAAAATGGATTGGTTGGAACCTTCCATGAAAATTATTAAGGTTAGGCAAGTTAATGTATTCATTTAAATAGTACCTTATCTATATTATTAGTATATTTAACTGGTTCATGTAAATTACCACTTTCAGCTATTTGTAAAGCTATTTTTGCTTGGATAACTTTAGCTTCAAGGATAGACAAATACCTTTGTTTTCTATAAATAAACGACTGTAATGCTTTTTCTTTAGTTCTATAAGCCGGTGCTTTTCTCCAACTAAAGTTAACAAATTTCTTTACACCACAATACCATATCCAAGCCCCACAAGGGGTAAAACTTATAATGTCACATTCAATAAGTTCTACTCTTATAACTGTATCATAGTAGAAATCTTCATACCGATACAGTTTTGTTTGTTGTTCAATCATTCACCAAACCTCTTATATTCTCTAGCCAAATTTTTTAAAAAACTTTTAGCACTTCTAAAAGAAGTTTTTCTGTTCTTAAAGATTGTAGGTTGTTCTTTTAAATTAGCTACTGCAAATTCATTAAGAGAGTAACTTAATAATTTTCTAACTCTCATTAGTACTCTTCCCAGGTAATGTTGTTGTTTTTTAGGAACTCGGTTAATGGTGCGTAGAGATTACCCCATTTGTTAGCTCTGACGATTGCATATCCTTTAACAGAATCATCTACATCAAAAGCACTTGGATAGTTTGGCAATCTTCCATAAGTTTCTATACTTTTTAACCATTCAAGATGTTCCTTATTAGCGTTAGTGGGTTCACCAGTGAACATTATATCTGCTGCTAGTATTTCCTCATCTGTGCCAATAACTTCTGTACTTACGGTTAAGCCAGCTTGTTTAGCAAGTTCTAAGTTAAACTTAATATCTAATCCCATCTTAACACCCCTGAGCTGAGTTATTCTTGTCAGTTACAGACCAAGATTGTACATTATATTGGCTATCATAAGTAGCTAATGCTGTACAAGTAGCACTATCCATAACAGTTAATTCTAAAGGCCAAAAGATCAATTCACTCAAACCTAAAGTAAATACATCACCAGCAATATAAAGTATTGCCCTTGCTTTACTGGCTTGGTGCATACCTGATTGAAACTCGAACATATCCTGTTTTGTCCCATCATGTAGAGTATCTATCATTTTAGGAGGGCCAAGTCTAGTTACTATTGATTGTCTAGAAGTACCAATACCTATTCCTGTTAGGTCTGCTGGCCCAGGTTGTTTAACTGCTTGGTAAGCGGCGCAACCAGTTAGGTTTAAAGCAATAGCTGAAAGTAATAGTTTAGTTTTCATAAATCACCTTTATTATTGTTGTTAAGATAGTAGCTAGAACAAATGTCCCAGCGATTAGGGTAAATGTTATGTAAATTTGTTCTTTGTTCATTGGTTATCTGGAATACTTTATAAGTTCTGCTGCATGTTCTACTTCAAAACTTTCTTGTCCTCTTTTCTGTCTTTCTGTATATATTGGAGATAATGCAACTGCCCAATCTACTTGAGAACCAAACCAAGCAATTAAGGGAGACAGCCTATACTTTTGTTTACCTGTTATAGTTACTAAGCCACTTTCTGTAAGTTCCTCTATAGCCGAAACAACTGACCTTACGGATATGTTACAAAATTTAGCTAAAGCACTATGACTCACACTAACTACACTTTGTTGTTCTTTTCCATTTAAATATGTTGTTAGAATAATACCAACTCTAACTGCTGAACTCGATAGTTTGCATAGTTCAAACAATCCTACAGGATTTATCATTGCTGCTATAGGTACAACTAATGTATCATCTTTTAAGGTATCAACTGTATGTGTTCTTGATACTCTTTTATAATGATCTGTTTCAGATGTTTCTGTTTTTGTTTTATACAATCTTGGTTTATGATGCTTTACAAACATTTTATCTCCCGAATTTGTTAGTCTATAATTGCATTTTAGCACGTTTATTTGTCCTTGTAAACTGAAATTCATGCTCAACAGTGCAGAATTGTATAAAATTTGTACGATTTTAGGAAATTTTGTGAAAGCTAAGTTACTGTTTTAAAACAACAAATATTCCTTGACTTTCACAAATTGCATTTTAATTTTAGAATTTTTGCCTAAGTTTCCTTTAGAATCAATAACTTACAACTTTTTGTGATTTAACTGCTATGTATATTTTATATAGAAGCTTTGTTATCCTGATCTAACCAAGCAAATAACATTTGTAATTGAGCAGGATAATAGACTTTATATTTAGCCCTTGTTATAGCAACATACAATAAATTACCTACTTGGTCTTTAACTAACTCAGCAACTAGGTTAGCACCACCTAAAGGAGTTCCTTCTTCATCCGTAGGTAGTAAATCATCATCCAAAGTAACAACATCATACTCCAAACCCTTACTTTTATGGCATGTAGTTAAAGTATAATTAGCTTCACTAGCACTTGACACAATAGCCTTCTTAATATTACTTATATTCGTATGTAAACCTGCACCTTGAGAAAGGTTCTTAGATAGGTTAAGCAGTTTACTAAGTTCCGGTACAGCTTGTGCCGCTTCTGTTAATTCTTTAAAAGTATTAAACATAGCTAATTCTTTATTAGGATACTTGGGTTCAGAGTTAAACATTAAAGCACTGATATGGTACAACTTGCTCCATAAATCATTTAAATCAGCAACTACATAAACCTTTTCACCTTTATCATAAGCCTCAAGAAGGTAATCTAAAAGTGTAGAGTTGTTTCTAACAATAATAGCTTTAGTAAATTCAGGACTATCTTCATTAAAGTTTGCCGGCTTAACCCCTCTACCTATAATCTGCTTAGTATTGCCTAAGATTTTAGTTAATCTAGTAGCTAGGTCGGCAATATCTTGTGTAAATCTAAAGCTTTCGGTTAGATACAAGTGTACAAAATCATCCGGTAAGTTTTGCATAGCATTAACAGCACCACGCCATTCATAAATACTTTGGTACTCATCACCGACAAGTATAATTTGTGACTTCTGATTTAAGATAATATCTAAAGTAACTGGATTCGAGTCCTGTGCCTCATCTAAGTAGATGGTTTGATAAGGTATAACTTTAGTAGCAAATTTCTCCCTTATATGTGTAGTTAAATCAGGTTTAGACAACTGGAATAGTTTCAAATAAACATCATGAGTTATTTTTACATCATTTTTGTCATTAACTAACTTATCCCAGTACTCCGAACATAACGGAATAACTAAACCTAAATCCATTTCATCTGTAGCATTTTCGGTAATAAATGAAATAAGACTGTAAGAAGCTGATTGACAGAACTTAGTAATAACATCTGCAACCATAAGTTTTAAATCAATATCACCTTCAATAGGCCAGCTTTTTAACTTTTCTATATCACCAAAGTCTAAGAAGTTGTTTAATTTCTTTCTAAAACCAGGAGTTACTATTGCCCTATATGCTATCGAGTGCATAGTTCTACATTCTACATGCTCAGGGAACTTTTCAGAAGCTTCTTCGGCTATGGACTTGTTGAAAGCAACATAAAGACTAGGTTGCACTAGTGCTTCTGCTATTAGAACACAGGTACTGGTTTTAGCTGCACCTGCTTTAGCACTGACCGCAATATTACAACCAGTTTCAGCAGTCTCAACAATAGTAGCTTGTTCTTTAGTGGGTTTAAACATGATTTTATCCTTCAATTAAAGTTAATAGTTCTTGTATGATTAAAGAAGTACCGTTAATACTTCGGTTATCAATACGCATTTTACAGGTAGTAGGCCAGATATTGACTGTTACTGTTTCACCTTTATAGTACCAGTCAAAGTAAATATGTATTCCGTTGTTACTAGTAAAGTACATTACATTATGGTGAGTTAACCATTCCATACAGTACTTGCTTCTTTTATGTTTATCTTTGTGGCTTGTACTAAGCCAGTTTTGTTCTAGTTTAGTTACCCAACACATTTAATCTTCCTTCTTTTTAGTAACTACTTTAACGACACCTACCCTTATTAAAGTATCTACTACAGCTAGAATAGGCCAGAAAACCATAGTTAATAAAAACCATTTAACATATCTACCAGTGTTAATTGTTTTTATATCCATTTTTCTTGTTGATCTAATGAATGTAACAGTTCCGAAAAGTAAATATAACCCTAAAATAATTGTACTCATTTGTTTATCCTCTTAATAATTGTTGTAATGTTACGTTCTTTTTGTAATCCTTGTAAACTACTTTAAATCTTCTTAAACCTAAGTTGTGTTTAAAGGTATTAGCTAAAGGTGAGTCTGTTAACATTCCGTACATTAAAGCGTAAGATAGTTTCTTTATGTACTTGCTTCTTTTCATAACCCAAACTCCAAACCATTATAACCATTCAACTCATCTTGAACTTTATCATAGTCAATCTTATTTACAATAAACTCAATCAACTTTGTTTCATCAAGAAGTCTTGCTAAACTATCTCGCATAACTGAATCTATTGCTAACCAGTTCTTACCATGAAAAGTATGTATTGCGTATGGCTTGTACTCAAACAACTCTACTTCTTGTCCTTCTGGATGGTATCTATAAGTAGTTAGAACTGCAACTTGTTCTACTTTAATTCCTATCCATTGGCCGATTTTAACCATTTCTTCATCATCTAAGTCATACGTTATTTCATCTGTACGTTTCATAGTTTTTCTCCTTAAATAACTGATCTTATGTAGAAATTATTATAAAGTTCTTCTGTTAAACTATCTGCTTTGTCTTTCGGTAAGTACTGTCTAACAATAACATCCAGCGCCCCTCGACCTATCTGCTCTGTTTTCATCTGCTCTATGTGTTCTTGTCTTTTAATCTCTTTAATTAAATACTTTAGAACAATAGTTTCAATTTGTACTTTATTTAACTCTAACTGTGACCAGTAGAAAGTACTTTGGGCTTTCCTTCTTTCTTCTATCGGTGCGCCAGTTATCTGTTTAATATTTGAACGTAACTGGCTTTGTTTGACTTCCAGATAAACTATCTTATCTATAACTTCTTGTCGTTCACAATACTTGTACTTATCTTTTATTTCTTTAATTGTATTGTTTATATCACTATCTTTAACTGCTAAGTTCTTTAAGTAGTTTCGTAGTTTAAAGTTATCATTAGCATTAGCTTGTTCTACATCAGTTAAGTTTTTACCTATTTTTGTTTTTATCATAAATTTATCCTTTTAAATTAACGTAAGTTTTAAATAGCTAATAAAACCTGCCGTGAAATTATTATATTAAAGGCGGCAAAGCCCTGTCAAGCACTTTTTATTAAATTGTTGAGCCTGGGCTAACCTTATAAGTATTTTTGCGTAGGGTTCAAAATTTATACTTATTATATACCTAAAATTTCCTTTAAATTTAATTAAAAATATCTTAATTTTTTCTTAATAACCGCTTGACGGCTAGGTAAAACAGCGTATAATTCTCAATCACTGGCACAGCAGTAAGATTTTTCTTACAGGTGTCAGACTAAAAAGAATTAAAGTAAAGACAAAAAACAAAAACAATAACCTTTGGAGCTACAAATGGATAATGTATATACTTTACGGACACAAAGAAGTAAATTCTTGTCAAATGAGCAGTTGTTAGATTTAATCCTAATTGTAACAACTAAGCTATCAGTACACCACAAAGAACTTGTTACTAGAGCATTAAGGTACAAGTTCTATACATTAGATAACAATGAATACTGGAAGAAGTTTAAACTTAAAGATAATGGTTTAATGTTTGAAGCTTTGAAGAATCCAGTAACAGAGTTAGCAGAAATAAAGAAAGATTTAATTAGTCAAGCCGAGTTATTATTTTCTAAATAAGGTAAAGAAGATGTTAAAGTTAACAGAAGAAACAGTTACAACTATTGAGAATTTAGTTAAGTTGAAAAAACCTTTTAAATGTAGAGTAGGCGTACATGAAAGTCAATTAGTACAAGAACTTTTATTTAAAAACAACATTACTTGGAGTATTAAAGGCGGGGAAAGGGAGTTACATGGTGTTGGTGATGGTAATTTAACTATAGGATACTTTTTAAATGATTATTGTATTACTAGGTATGTTTTACCGGCTGATGAATACAATTACCTACATTGGGATGTAACAGAAGTAATTATCAAAACAGAAGAAGTACCACAAACTTACACAAACATAAAAGAAGTTATGGAGGCTTTATTAGCTGGTAAGGTTCTTTTAAGTAGTAATGGAAACGCTATTTACAAGTTAAAAGACAACAAAGTACTAAATAAATCAGCAACTTTAGGTAATGCTTGGACAAACTCTAACTTATTTCCGCAATATCTAGTACCTTCAACAGAATACATACCACCAAAAGAATGGTATGAACAAATACCAGAAGAAGGTGTCTTATGTTGGGTAGATGATCGTAAAGATTCTGTACTTACATCAACAGCAGTAATAGTAGCCTATCTAGAAATCACAAGCTACCCTTTTGTAAGTAAATCAGGATCACAATGGATTTATGCAAAACCCCTTACACAAGAAGAAGCGAATAAACTAATTTATAAAGGTTAAACAAATGAACAAATTTATTAAATTACATTCAATCAATAAGGCAACAAATGCACCTATGTCAGTTATATTACACATAGAGGAGATACGGTTTGTGGAGCATAACAATATTGAAAAGTCAACAGGTATAGCCGTACAAAATGTAGCTGGAATGGATGTTCTGTTTGTAACAGAATCAGTTGATACAATTTATAAACTTTTAGAAGAAAAAGGTTGCTAAAATGTTTAAAGAAATTAAAGTAAAAGTAGAAAAACAATTTGCTGAATTAGCAAAACATCCGTTGTTTATAGTGGAGTTAAACCGAGATGCTTTAGTAGACGCTTACTTGTCTTGCTTCTCTGATCCAGACATCAGACAAGAACATAACTGTAACTGCTGCAAAAGCTTCTTACGTCAATATGGTGGTATAGTAGCTATTGTGAACAATGACGTACAAACTGTTTGGGATTTTGAACTCGAAGGTATGTATCAAGATGTTCCTAAAACATTAGCTAAGTTAGTTCGTGAAGCTACAATTAGAGATGTTTTTCTTTCTAGTGAAATAAACTTAGGTACTGATTTTAACATACAAGTTAAAGCAGATTACACTAAAAGATGGGAACACTTTAGTATGCGCCTTCCAGCAGAAAAAAGACATACTAGTGTAGCTTCTGTAGAGTCAGCACAAGGTAATCACAGAACATCTAAACAAGTATTCAAACGTGCGTTAGATGAGATTACTATTGAAGCAGTAGAAACAGTACTTGAGTTAATTTCACAAGATTCTATTTATCGTGGTCAAGAGTTCAAACCAACCTTAACTAGATTTCAGGAAGCTAAACGTGATTACAGTAGATTAACTGAACAACAAAAAGAACTGTTTGCTTGGTTAAACTGTGGAGCATCAGAAGCTAGAATTAGAAACTCATCTATCGGAACTTTACTTGTTGATTTGTCAGAAGGTCGTGATTTAGAACAAGCAGTTAAGGCTTTTGAAAACATGGTAGCACCAGCTAACTATAAACGCCCAACAGCTATTGTAACTAAAGCACAGTTAGAACGGGCAGAACAAGATTTAAAGGAGTTTGGTTTAGATCAATCAATCTACCGTAGATATGCCGTACCAGAAGATATTACAGTAGATAATTTAATCTTTGTAGATCGAACTCCGGTTAAAAATGACTTATTTTCTGGCCTGAAAGATGATGTTGCGGTAAACCCTAGAACATTCTCTAGAATGGAAGAAGTGCCAGTAGATAAGTTTATTGAAGAAGTTGTACCTACTGCAACCAGTTTAGAAGTTTTGCTGGAGAACAAACATACAAGTAACTTTATGAGTTTGTTTGCACCAGAGTATCGTGAAGCACCTACTTTATTTAAATGGGATAATGGTATCTCTTGGTCTTATGCTGATGGTTTAACAGATAGTGTTAAAGAAAGGGTTAAAGCAGCAGGTGGTACAGTAGAAGGGGAATTAAGAGTTTCACTTGAATGGTTTAACTATGATGATTTAGATTTAAGTGTAGAAGAACCTAATGGTAATAAGATTTGGTTTAGAGCAAAAGTGTCTAATAGCAGCGGTTTCTTAGATGTAGATATGAACGCTGGTGGTGGGCAAAGTAGGGAAGCAGTAGAAAACATTATCTTTAGAAACAAAAACCTTATGCACGATGGTTTGTATAAAGTGTATGTACATAACTATAGTAAACGTGAAAACATTGATCTTGGTTTTAATGTTGAAATTGAGTGTAGAGGGAGTGTAGTACAATTAGGTCAATCAACAGCAGTAGGAAACGATCAACGTATTTTAGTTGCTTCAATCTACTACACTAAGAAAGATGGTATTGTTGAACTTAAAAACAATATCAGTGAAAGTACAAACGTACAATCTAAAGAAGTATGGGGCATTGATACAAACAAGTTCCATAAAGTATCTATGGTTCTTAATTCTCCTAACTTCTGGAATGGGCAAGAAATTGGTAATAAACATACATTTTTTATATTAGATAAGGCAAGAAACACAAGCAGACCTAGAGGTATCTTTAATGAGTTTTTGAAACAAGAACTTTTGCAACATCATAAACGTGTATTTGAACTACTAGGCAATAAAATGGTAGTTGCAGATTGTGATAGACAGCTATCAGGGCTAGGTTTCTCTACTACACAGCGTAATGAAGTGTTTGTAAGAGTAACTGGTAGAACAACTAGAGTAATTAAAGTTAAATTTTAAGGAGAATAACAATGTTTGAACAAGCATCTAAATTAAAATTACGTTATAAAGTAGCTAATGGTACAATTTCTACAGAAGATTTATGGGATTTATCATTAGAATCTTTAGATAAAATTGCCAGAGGATTACATAAAGAACTACGCGAAGCCGAAGAAGTTTCTTTTATCACCAGTAATATAAGAGAAGCTGCAACGAGCCTTAATGAGTTGCGGTTTGGTATTGTAAAGCACATTATTGAGGTTAAGGTAGAGGCAAGAGAAGCTAAGAAAGTCAAAGAACAGGCAGCAGCAAAGAAAGAAACTATTAAACGTATCTTAGCTGCGAAACAAGACGAAACTTTGCAGAGCATGAGTATTGAAGATTTGCAGAAAGAACTACAATCATTGGAGTAACAATGCCTAACATAACCCACATACAACTAACAGTTGGAGCTACAGATAGAGAAATTCTTTTCCCTATAGATAAGATACTAATTTCAGATACAGATGAAGGTACAGGTGCTATAGTGTATGAGATAGGGAATACTAGAGAAGATTATCAAGGTCTAAGGGTTAGGGAACACTATGCTGATATATGGGCTAAGCTACTTACACTTAAAAGAGTTCTTATAATCTAACATGGCGCTAAACACAGACCAACAACAAGCATTACGTAGAATATGTAACTGGTATCGTGGAAACGAGATGTACTTTCTACTTGATGGGGCTGGTGGGACTGGTAAGTCATACTTAGTAAATGAGGTATTGAAGAACATAAAATCAATACCTTTACTACTAAGCCCAACTAATGAGGCATTGAAGCAACTAAAGGACAAAACAGAAGGTGATTATGAGTTTAGAACAATTCACTCCGCCCTCGGCCTTGCACCTACAACTACTGAGAAGGACATAAAGTTTGAACATATAGCTATACCTAGTTTATGGGATGACTTTAACCTAGCAGTAGTAGATGAAGTTTCAATGGTAGATAATTGGGCAATAGAATTACTTATATCTATCGGAATTAAAATACTTTACTTAGGTCACGGGAGCCAGTTACCGCCAGTTAAAACAAACCTTAGTGTATTTGATAAGTGCGTGTCGCCAGTATTTGAGAAAGGGTATCCCACAACTAAACTAACTATACCTATGAGGAATGTAGGTAAGTTATGGGAGTTTAATAACTTAATTGAGGAAACTATTTATTCAAAAGATAGACGAATTCCGAATGATTTTGACATAGATCGTGCAAATATGTTACAATACTTAGACTCACCGCAAGGTAAAGATGAATTACTACATGGTGAAACTAAGATAGTTCTTTATACTAATGGTGGGGTAGACAGGTATAATAACATAGTTAGAGACAAATTGTTTGGTTCAAGTGCTAAAAGTAAATATCTTTCAGGTGATAAGGTTATTCTTATTCAACCATTAACGGAAATTAATGAACTCGAACGATACTCTGATCTAGCTTTAAAAAGAGCAATGAATAAGGAACATGCGAAGCATTATGCTAATACAAAAGCAGAAGTTTATTCTTGTAAAGAGGTTGTTATTAAGCTTAATAATTCCTTACATATTCCTTGTTATAAGATAGAAGTTAAAACAGATGAAGGCATGAGCCAGTTTTACGAATGTATTGATTCAAACGATTATTTAAAAATATCAACGTATTATGAGCATTTAGCATGGGGCAAGCATACTAAAAAAGATAAAGACAAAGCATATAAGGAGAAACACTTTATACTAAGTTGTTTCGCTAACATTAAGCATTACTACGCTGCAACGGCACACAGATTACAAGGTGCATCAATACCTAAAGTTAAAGTAATCTTTAATGACATAGCTAAGTGTGGTAATCCGATATTGAAACAAAAACTATTATATGTAGCTTGTTCTAGAGCTATAAATGATCTAGGTATATATAGGGGAATGTTATGACAAATGATGATGGTTTGCCAATAGAGACAACTAGTTGGTACAAGGAACTAGATAGACTTTGCCAAGAATTAGGCGAAAACCCAAACTTACTTATTAGTGATATAAGTATAGAAGCATTACATGAGGAATTTGTTGTAGGTACTTTTAATAGCTCAGAAGTTACTGCTTGGACACCCAGGTATTCTTTTAAAAGTATATTGATTAATGACCATGAACATATAGTCTATGTTCCTAGAAATCCAACAAGGACGCATTAATGGCCGAACCAGTTAAAAGTTTTGCAGCTAACCTAAATCCAGAACCAGTTGCAACAGAAATACCTAAATACGAACATGGTTATTCAGAACCCGAAGTAGATAAGATAGTTAAAGCTATGGAAGGGATCAAGAAACGTGACTTACAACTAGAACCAGTTACTTTAGAGGAAATGAAAGATGTTGTTGTTCCGTTTCAAAGAATCCACAGGACAACTGTATTTAATCTAAACCCTGAAAAGCCTAAAAAGGAACCAAAAGAACGAGTAGCTAAAGAACCTAAAGAGAAAAAACCTAGAGTTAAGAAGTTAACAGCAGCAGAAAAGAAGAAAAAGATTAATGATATTGTTATGAAAATGGCAACAGGACAAGACTTAACACAAGAAGAAGAAGAATTTTTTAATGCAAATACAACTAAGGTTTAGAGGACAAATATATGTTTACTAGAAAATTAAATAAAATTTTAAGCTCGTTTCAAAATAACATCAAAGAGCTAGAGAAACTACATAACCAAATTGTAGAAACTAGAGTTGGTATTGGTTGCGAGATACAAAACTTGAACAAACAAATTGTTGTTAAGAATGAAGATGATCTTAGGCTTAGAAAAGAACAACAAAAAGTAGATACAATCAAACACAACTTCCAAAAATTAATTGGTGAGATAAGTGAATAAAGTAGATACTTTATTTCCAATAGCTTTTAGTAACTCCATGATGAATGATGTGTGGTTATGTGAGATGCTATGGTTCAGGAAGTATTGTCAAAAGTTCAGAAGTTCCGACAAAGAACCTGATTTAATTGCTGGTGGTCATTTTGCGAAAGCTTGTGAGATCGTAAGAAAAGCCTACCATAACGACAAAAAAGACCCCGAAGAAGCTATAGAACTAGGTTCAAACTACATACTAGAAGCTGAAAATACCGGACACGTTGAGAAAACTAATGAAAGAGTTGCCTTTGCCTTACGTAGATACTTTAGAAGTTTTCCCCTTGACAGTAGTTTAACACCAGTAGAATTAGCTGATGGTACTTTCGCTATTGAGTATGTTTTTGAGTTTGATTTAGGTATAGCGCATCCTGAGTTACCTGAAACTAATTTAACGTATAAAGGCAAATTGGATGGTTTATATGAGTATAGAAGTCATGGGGTTAGGGATGAGATAGTTGTTCTTGATGAGAAAACAACTAGGAAACTCCATCGTATTAATGGTACTAAGTTAGTTGATAAGACTAAAGAGGAATTACTTTATAAAACAAACGGACAATTCATCGGGTATCATTGGGCAGCAAGGCAATTAGGTGTTAAAACAGAAAAGTCTTTAATCCGTAAAGTACCCATAGCTGCAACTTACGAACCACCAGTAGAGTTGATAATTCCAGTAACACCATTTCAAATAGAAATCTGGTCAACTACTATGGTAAATAAGATCGAAGAGTTGAAAGACAAGTATATTTACTACAAACAGAATGGAGGATTACCTCATGTGGCATTTTATCCGATACTTGGGAATGGTTGTAACAACTACGACCGACCATGTTATGTTAGTGATGGTTGTTTTGACAAGTATGGTGAACAACTGATTGCAAGTAAGTACCAACAACTTGTATGGGATTCAGCGAAACAACTAGAAGTCCCATTACAACAATTTAAACTAGAAAGGGGTTTGAAATGAGTACAGAAGAAACAACTAAAGAAGTAACTTACCATGCTAGGTTAGAGAATTGGGTATTTGATTTTAATGGTAGGCTCTATGGTAATATCTTTGATGATATACAAAAGAGATTCCATGATGCTGCTATAGTTACAACATCACCAGTGGTATCTGGTAGTGTTGAAGAAGGGCAATTAATAGTAACATATTCTGGTACAATTTACTTATTAGGAAGAAGAAGATAATGGCAGCTAACATACCGTTAAAAGAAGTTTCATCAGATGCAAGGTTTGAAAAGGCAGATAAGGTAATTATTTATGCGGAAGCTGGTTTAGGTAAATCCTTTAGTGTGGCTACAGCTTTAATTGATGCACCAGAAGATCGTAGAATCATATATTTAATGACTGAACGTAATGCCGCGATAGGTTTTGAAAACGGTCTTAAACACTACAATATTAAGCCAAAAGAAGGCCAAATTATTTATGTGTTCCCTAAGCAAAAGAAAAAAGCTTTTACCAATTTATCACGGTCTTTAAAGGCTTTTGTTAAAGAAAGTAAGAAGGATAGCTTAAAGGGTAATGCAGATACTACACAAGGAACAGAACATTATACCTATCTACAAGACATTATCACAGCTTTAGAAGATTTTGTAGGCATTGATTATGTAACAGGTGAAGAAGTTAAAGTAGGTAATGTCTCGGTATTGGGTTTACAAGATATTCTAGTTGTAGATGGTTTATCACCTATAGGGTTAGAAGTTTGGAACTCAGTTGTAGGGGATAAAATCGCCATTAGTATGACAGACTATGGGCAACCACAACGGTTAATGCACATAATCTTAAATGAATTGTCGATACTGTCTTGCCCTGTTATTCTTTTAGCACATGAGAAACCTTTTACAGATGATAAAGGTAACTTAATACAACTTAGAGTTAATACTTTTGTTGGTAATGCTAACTACGCTACATTAATGGGCTTATTTACTGATGTTATTCATGCTACTAAAGTTGGGCCTACTTTTAGGTGGGAAGTAAGTAAACCTGGAGTATATACTGTAAGTAGAAGAGTAGTTGGGCAATCACAAATTGAACCTAATTTTGCTAAACATGGCTTTTTTACGGGTAAATAAGATGAAAGTACTAAATTACACATTATTGGCGTTAAATCTATTTTTCTTTGTAGCAAATATAGCACTATGGGTAAAGTTTGGTGGTTACCTGCAACTTATTGGTATACTAGCTTCTTTAGTGGGAATGTATTTTGCGTATCAAAAGATTTTAATTGAACGAAGAATAGAAAAATTAACAAAAGGTAAATAATGTATGTATTATTTGATAGGCTTAGGTATCTTATATGTAATGTCTTTGACAACAGCATATTTTATACAAAATTATAGAAGAGAACGTAGTTTCTTATCACTAGGTTCAGCTATATTTATGACAATGAACATAATTTTAATTTTAGGAAAAATGTTAAGTTTGTAAAAATATTTTAAATAACCTATTGACATAAATTTAAAAATCTTTATAATAACCAAACACTTAGAGATTAAACAAATGAAATTAACTTTTACTTCTGTACTATTTCTTATCTTTTTAGTACTTAAACTTACCAATACAATAACTTGGTCTTGGTGGTGGGTATTCTCACCTTTCTGGATTCCACTAACACTAGCTGCATTTTTCTATTTATTAGCATACATACTAGCTAGAAAGTATTAAACGTAAGGCCGATACCTTACAGTCATGACCGTTGTACTTCAAACAACTGTAGAATATGGTAAACTACAATAAACTAAACAAACAACTTAAATTTAAATAAGAGACAATTAAAATGGCTAAATCAACTACTACAGCAAAACGTTCTTTCGGTGTAAATACTCAAGACATTCCAGAAACACTCCCATTACTTGAAAATGGTTTCTATGCAGGTGTTGTAACTAATACTTCTATTACAAAAGCTAGTGACCAATCATCGCATATTAAGATTGTAGAAGAACAAGTATATGATCGTGATGGTAAAAAATGGGATAAAACAGGTGAGTACATTATTGATGGAACTATCTACTTTGGTGTAGCATTAAATAGTAAAAAAGCAATTAAAGTACTTCAACGTGATGAACCTAAATTCTTCGGTAGAATCAGATTGAAGTTCGATAAAGAAGCATTAACGTATGTACCTAACCAAGTTCTTGGTGGTTTCTTAGCAGCATTGGGGATTAAGGATATTGACTTTAATGCACAAGCTGAACAAGACTTTGTTTATAATGATGCTATTGAGATTCCAGAAGAATTAGCACACGTACCTAATATTGTGGATATGCTTAACTCAGTAGAATATCAAAAGATTTTGTTTGGCTATATTTGCCAAGCGGCTAACGGTCTGCCTTGCATCGCTTCAATTGTCAAAACAAACGGTTATCCCGATACAACAAAACAAATTAACGCTTTAGGTCAAGGCCAATATCAAGATTCTTGCGGTATTGTGGCTTATACTGAAGGCGCAGAGTTCGACCTTGAAGATTAATAGGAGATGGTTCTATGATTTTCGAAGATATTGTAAATGGCAAAACTTACCGTGATATAGAAAATGGTATTACAGGAAAAGTAATTGGTAAATATGATGGTTTGCATGTAAAGAATGTAGACTTTCAACCACTATCACCTGATGGTACAAGTAGGGCACAGAGTTATTGGGCTTGGCCTAGTGTCTTAGAAGAAGTATAAAGGATTCATTGCACAAGGAAGTGCATTTACTAATAGGTAAGGTAATGCTTAGAACAGAGTGGTATGCTATTAATTCTTGGAGAAGATTTGATACTCTAAAGAAGAAAACTAAGTTATCTAAACGCCAGAAGATGTTAAAACAACAAGAAGAGAATAAAAATGTCGAGACAAAATAAAAACGCTAGAAAAATTGCTTTACGTAAACAAGTTACAGCTACACATAAGCAAGGTGGAAAGATTCCATTTACTAAAAAGTTAACATCAGTAAACAAAGGAAGATGTATCACAGTAAAAGGGGTTAGACAAAGCATTAACACAAGCAATCAAAGTTCAAATTCACATAAGAAAGAAGATGTTTAAAAAAGGTGACTTTGTAGGGTTTAATTCCCATAACAAACAATATTATCTTTTAGTCTTAGATACCCTACCTAACAAACTAATTCATTGTTATGATCCGTTTCTTTGTGTTAAATTAAAACTTAATCGTGACCGACTAACACATTTACCTGATTTTATGCTAGCTAATTGTGTTAATCATAGAACTTTGGGTTTACGCACAGTAGGTAGTGTTCTAAAACAAGCTAAGGAAAAGTATATTAATGAGTATAATACTTAGAAGTAAGTTTCCGAAAGAGAAAACAGTTTTACTCCTTAACGATCAGCCATTTAAGAATGAAGTTCAAGATGGTGAGAAATTTAGTAGTGCGGCCAATACAGGTTTATTAACTGCTTTACGTACAGGTAAATGTAATAATTATAGTGGCATAACACCAGAAGGTTATAAAGGTATTGTTTCTACTGACATTTACCAAACATACTTAGACTACGAACCATTCAACGAAGGTAATTTTGACTATACTAGGGAGATTAAGAAAAGAAAGGATTTACAACTAGTACAATATGGGGAAGGAGAGGGGGAGTATTGTCTTTTAGACAAAGAGTATGAGTTTGTTGTAGGTGAAGATATTTTACCTCATGAATATCACAAACTAGAACATCAAAAAGATGTATATATCTCAAACCGTTTACACAAAGAACTTCAAGGTTTAATAGAAGAAATAAGAACTGTAAAGCCTAAGTTAGTTGTTGTAACTGGTAAATGGAGTTTGTTCTTTTTAACTGGTTTATCTAGTGTAGCACAAACACAAGGTAATCACAAAGATAAAAAACCTTTAGGGGCGTTAAATACATATCGTGCATCTATTCTAGAACCACATGAAGTATACAATCTACCACCTACAGTAGTTGTACCTATCTTTCATACAGTAAATGCAATGGGTATGCCTGATAAAGTTCCAGTTATTAATATGGATTTACAAAGGCTAGGTTGGGTTTATCAGGTTATCAAAGAACAAGGAGTACAACATTACTTAGTTCCAGATAAGAACTTAATTCTTGGTACAGATAAAGAAACGGTTTTAAGTTATCTAAATGCTTTGCTGGATAGGTTAAATGAAGGTAAACGTAAGGTATCGGTGGATGTAGAAACGATGTTTTCTTCATTGATTGATTGTATAGGTATTACAGACTCAACAGAAGAAGGTTTATGTATCCCATTTGCTCATGTGGGAAACCCTAACTACTGGTCTGTAGAAGATGAAATAGTGATTATGTGTAAGATACAGGAGGTAATGCTTCATCCTAATTGCTTGCACGTAGGGCAAAACTACTCATACGACTGTCAGTTTTTCTATGATATGTGGGGAATTAGAGTAGATTCTGATACCGATACAATGATTCTTGCCCATGTATTATATAACTATCGCCCAAAAGACTTAGCATTTTTAGCTAGTTTATACTGCGATACTTACAAATACTGGAAGGACGAGGTGGATGCAACCAAAGAAGCACCAGAAACTAGATGGAAGTATAATATCAAGGATATTTGTTACACCCTTGAGATTGCAGAAGTTCTGTTAGATTTATTAAGTCAGCAACCAGTTAAACTACAAGAATTTTACCAGTTTCAACAGTACGAAATTGCACCAGTTCTAGTTGACGTAATGAATACAGGTGTTAGGGTAGATTTAGATGAGAAACAAAGACTACATGACCAGTTGTTAGCATTAATGAATCGTGTAGAAAAGATGGTTAATGATATTATTGGGATGGAGATAAACCTAAACAGTCCTAAACAGATTAAACAACTCTTTACGGACTTCTTAGGTATTAAAGCAGTAATAGATAAAAAGCGTAAAACTGAATCATTCGGTAGTACTGCGATGGTGGTTTATCTAGCTGAATACCCTATCTACAGACCATTGATAACATTAATCTTAGAGTACAGATCAATTAAAGTATTTGTTAAAACATTTTTATCAGCTAAAGTTGATGATGATGGAAGGATGCGGACATCTTATAATGTAGCTGGAACTAAATCTTATCGTTTATCTTCTAGGAAAAATGCTAGAGGTAAGGGTATGAACCTTGCGAATGTACCTTCTAAGGGTAAGATTGACCTAAAATACGCTTTAATGGAGTATGAAGAAGATGAAGAGATAGAAATTGATGAAGATATTGATGGAACTATACCAGAATACGAAGGTATTGTAAAGTTACCTAACTGTAAATCATTATTTTTACCAGATGATGGACATACTTTCTTTAATATAGACTACTCCGGTGCAGATGCTATGGTAGTAGCTTGGGACAGTGATTGCGCTTGGTTAAAGAACTTCTTTAATACCTGTGATGAGAAGCTATATATTTACATTGCTAGAGAGTACTTACAACGAGAAGTTAATTCAGATGATCCATTCTATAAGAAGATTAAACAATTCGTCCATTTAACTAATTATGGTGGTATGGAAGAAAAGGCAGCAGCAAGTTCTGGTTTGCCTATACCTGTAGCTAGGGAGTTAAGAAGGTGGTACTTTGATAAATGTCCTGAAATTCCAGATTGGCAGGAAAGAATTAAAAGTGATGTTTATAGTAAAGGGTATATTGAGAATATCTTTGGGGCTAGGTTCTGGTTATTAGATAGGAATTGTCCAACTTTACTTAACCAAGCTTATGCTTTAATCCCTCAGTCAACAATCGCTATTCTAGTTAATAAAGGTTTAGTTAATATCCATAAGAATGAAAGAGGCATTGTAGATGCTAGAGGGGTAAGAATAAGAAATGTTCAACCATTAATGCAAATACATGATGCTGTAGCAGGACAATTCTTGACAACAGATGTACAAGCACCAAGACGAATTAAAGAACACATGACTATAACCATACCTTACAATGATCCACTAGTTATTCCTGCTGATTTAGAAACAAGTGTAATTAGTTATGGTGATTGTAAAAAACATATTTTTGATAAGGCGGCCTAATGTTTCCAATTAAATTTAAACTAACAGAACAAGCAATTGAAATCAGTAAAGAACAAGGTATTGACTTTACACCAGTAAGAGGAAGTAAGTTAGCAGGAGGTTATGATATTAAAAACTGCTCATCAGAACCTATTGAAATCCCTTTAGGACAAACAATCCAGTTACATACAGGTATTCACTTAGATATTGGTGATACGTCTGAAATAACTACAGATGATGTTGTATTTGCTGCATTGATCGTACCTAGAAGTGGTTTAGGTTCTAAAGGTTTCTATCTACGCAATACAATAGGTGTAGTTGATGCTGACTTCCAAGGGGAAGTACTAATTCGTGCAAGTAATAGAAATGAAACCCCTATTACTATCTTACCTGGTGAACGTATTGCTCAATTGTTATTTGTGCCTTGTGGTGTCGTTCAGTTTATCGAGGTAGAAGAGTTTGAAGAAGTAACTGAACGTGGTGAAGGTGGTTTCGGACATACAGGTAGAAGCTGATGAAACCAGACCAACAAAAATCATCTTACGATGCAGCAACTTATCTAGGTATTTCAATAGATGACCTACATTCTTACGATAAGTTGATTAGTTATACTATGAGAGGTTTTAATAGAATCTATAGGGTTAAAGATTTAGATTTGTTAAAACTAAAACTTGAAGATTTTAAAGGTGGGAAGTTATGAAGGTAGAGCTAGTTGATTGGAAAACGCAAGATTTTCCAGAATATTTAACAATACTTTTAGATAAATCTTTAGATGTTTTATTAACAGGTAGTAGATATATTTGTAATCCTCCAATAGAAACTACAGATACAGATATTGTTATTCTAGTTAGAGACAGTGAATCTTTTTATAGCGATTTTGAAAGGGCTTGGAAAGATTGTAGCAGTTCGGAATATTCGGAATATTGGGATACAGGTACTTGTATAGTTAGACGGGATAAGTATAATTTAATTGTAGTAGATGATTTAGATAAGTTCAATCGTTGGGTTCTTGCTACTAAAATAGCAACTATATGTAATATACAAGAAAAACCCAACAGAGCTGAGTTATTTGAGTTTGTAAAATATAAACCATTTATGTCACCAACAAGTTAAAATATGCTAAAACTACCTAAAAAAGAGTTAGATGTTCCAGTATTAATTCGCCAAATTCTAATCGATACAAACTGTTCTATTAAAGAACTAGCAGATGCTACAGGTTACTCTGAAAGCTATTTAAAGAAAGTAAAGGTAGAAAGTATGGATGGTTTTGAGATACAAAGGGCAGTTAACCTTTTAGGTATTTACTTACTTAACACTTCTAGAGATATACCTTTAGTTGGTGATTATGAAGAATAGTGGTGCGTACCTGCTAACTCCGAAAGTACGTAAAATTATAAGATAGGTGTTCTATCGGGGAAGTGAAATACCTTCCCTTCTTTTAACTTATAGGCTTAATATGATCTATTACTTTAGTTTTACAACTTTATTTACACTACTCATGCTTGTGATTTGCTGGAAACAGTACAAAAGAGCATCTTTAGCAAAGAAACTTATTATACCTATTGGTACAATAATCTTTTTTCCAATACTTGTCGGTATGGTTATATATGATATGCGGAAAGAGCGAAAACAATCCACTAAAGCTTAAATCAACAAAACAATGTATTTGTGGCAATGACCGATTAATTAAACTAATGTCCTTAAAACGTAAAATATGTAATCAATGTGATACTTGGATATTTTGGGATTTAGACGAGAATCAAGAACCTTTATTGTAGGAGCTAGAAAATGATTAAAGATAACCAGATTAAAGAAGCATGTAAAGAAGTAGATACTTTATTACTTACTGAATCAAACAAAACATTAATTAAAGAAACAACTGATGCTTTAATTACTTTAAATAAGGATAAAAAGGCTTTACATGGTTTAGTTAATGAATTGTTAACAGAAAATCAACGATTAAATGCTTTAATAGATAAGTATAAAATTACCTTTTGGGGTTTTGTTGGCTTAATTTTACTTTTATTGGTGTTATAGATGACATTAGGAATACAAAAAGTACTGCATCTTCACTTAGAAGAGTCTAAAAAACGTCCCAAGATTAATGGTGAGTATATGTACTCAACTAAATTAGATGGATGGTTTTGTTATATAGACTATTTAGGCTATGGTGTATGGGATTGTGTACGTAGTAGGCAGCATAGAGAAATACCTTCTATGTACCATGCTATGCTCTATTCAAAACAATTACCTAATCCTAATGGTAGATATAGATTCATCATGGAAGCAGTTATACCTGGGAAGTCTTTTTATGAAGCCAATGGTATAATGAATAGGTCTGTAGGGGATTGCCAAGCCGAAGAAGTGGAGTTTCATATACATGATATGATTAACTTAGATACGTACAATAAAGATTGGTTATCTAATGAAGCTTGGCATAGGTACAAAGACTTAAAAGAATGGTTTGGAGATACTGAATCAGAGAAGTTTAAGATACACCCATTGTTAGGAGTATCAGCTAATCGTAATGACTGGATGGAAGCCTTCTATAATGCAGAGCAAACTGGTGAAGAAGGCATAGTACTTAAACATTGTCATAGTTTATATCAACCAGACAAACGTAACTCATCTTTGATGAAAATTAAACTGGAAAATAGCTTCGATTTACTTTGTATCTCCCACTATACATCAGAAGGTGAAAAAGGTAATTTAGCACATAATTTACTACTTAAAGATAAAGCTGGTAATAAGGTTCCTGTAGTAATAGCTAAACATTCAGTTATTGAATCATTTGATTATATTGATCCTGTAGGTTTAGTAGTAGAAATATGGTGTATGTTACGTACTAGCGATGGAGTGTACAGGGAACCGAGATTCAAAAGCATCAGAACAGATAAACTACCAAGTGAGATAGATTAATGAAACAGCATTATGAAGTTATAGTAGCAGACGTTGAAACAACTGGATTAAATAATCATCCAACATTAGGTCGTCCACAAGTAATTGAGTTAACAACTATCCCTTTAGACGAAGATTTAGTAATCTATAAAAATAAATTAGCGTCTGTAGACATAGATTATCTATCAAATGCTTTACAGGCAATCGCCTATACTGAAAGGTTTTTACCTAGTATGCCTATTCACCCAGAAGCAATTAAGGTTCATGGTATTTACTATAAAGACTTAATGGGGTGTAGGAAAGAAGAAACATTAACTTTCTCACCTACAGTAAAGTATATGTTAGGACATAACATTAAGTTTGACCATAGATGTTTAGGGAAACCGGATGTTAAGTTAATTTGTACAATGGAATTGGCTAAAGTAATTGACAAACACTTTAAACTAAACTTCGACTCACATAAACAAGATAATTTAATAGTTCATTTTTATGGTGAAGAAGCTAGAAAAGTAGTTAAAGATAAACATGATAGTTTTACAGATACAGTTAAGACTGTTATGTTACTAAAGAAGCTATTAGAGTTTATTCCTGCGATTGATAGTTGGCAAAAACTATATGAATTCCAAACAATTTTAAAAGGTAAAAAGAAATGAAAGTAGAACAAAAAACACCAGAGTTTAAACCCGTTGTATTAGAAATTACCTTAGAAACTTTACAAGAAGTACAAGACTTTTACAACATATTCAATCACTCAGGTATACTAGATAGTACTAACTTTGATGGAAGTATAATTAGAAATAAGTTAACAAGCAACCACACAAATGTATCCGATAATTACCAACCATTCGCTGATAACTTAGACGCTTACTATAAAAGGAAGTTAAGTTTATGAGTTCAGAAAACAACGGAGGAAAGACTAACTACTACGACTTACCTTTACCTGACAGAGATAAGTTAAGAACCATTTTGATAACCTCTAGTTTAAGTGTAGAGCAAGCTATTGACGAAATATTAAAGTTATGTCCACAAACACTTAATGATTTAATAGAGTATAAACAAATGAAACCTTGGCAGCATGAAGTTATGAAAGCTAACTATGCTATAAACGAAAGAGCTAAAAAAGGTGAGTTTGCTTCCGAAGAAAGGGAAATTAATAAGATTATTTATTATGCTAATCGTGGATTGAACTTAGTTAGGAAAGATAAATGACCGAACCATTAAAAATAACACAAAAAATAGTAGATCAACAAGTAAAGAAAGTAAAAGGAGTAGACCAAAGTGCAGATAGGCTAGAAATTACAGTACCGGAACCTGTAGGTATCCATGAAGGTGTAGCTAGAGAGGAGATACTAGCAGGAACTACCTACAAAATAAAACCTAACGGCCAATTCAGCTACTATATAACTATAAATAACATAGAGATTGATAACAAAGTTTATCCTTTCGAAGTGTTTATTAACTCCAAAGATACTAAACATTTTGAATGGACAGCTACTTTAACTAGATTAATCTCAGCTATCTTCCGCAAGGGAGGTGATACTAGATTTATCATTGATGAACTAGCTGCAATTCATAGTCCTAGTGGTGGTTATTGGAGTAAAGACAAAGTAACAGGTAAAGGTAAATACTATCAATCATTAGTTAATGAAATTGGTGATATTATTAAACTCCATTTAGATAGTTTAGATGATATAAACAATTGCAATAAAGAACCTAAAAAGTATGTAGTAGCCTTGGAAGATGCTATTGTACCAAGTGAGGGTGAATTAACTATAGGAGAAGTTAAAAAAGGGTACACAAATGCTAAACAATGTCCTGATTGTAATAATATATCAGTAGTAAAGTTAGATGGATGTGATACTTGCTTAGAGTGCGGATACTCTAAATGTGGCTAATATGACTAAACTACTTCTCGAATGTTATATTATAGTAATGACAATAGCAGTTATGTTTACTATTGGCCTTTTAATAGGAGATAAACTAGATGTTGGACAAGATAGCTTTTGTAGTTATTTTAGTGGTGTTGTTTGTAACTTCTTATATTAAAAAGATTTTCGACTGATCCACAACTGCACAAGGATGTGCAAACCTACCCACCAAATCCTTCCAAATTCTGGCGAACTAGATTTACTAATACGTAGGTACAGGTAAATTTATCGACGCTCAAATCAAATAATTGTTGAGAATCATTCTCATCTATCTTCCTTTATTTAGTTTTAATTGGTAATCTACCTTATCATAAACTACTAAAATGCCCTTATTAAACTAAATACTAAATCTTAATTAGCTAGTTCAACTGGCGACCCAAACACTAACATATATAAATTTCGGCGACCCAATTTTACTAAAGTATCTAACAACCTCCTTCCTTTGGCGACCTACATCCACTAACACCTATACATACAACTAACAACAACAACTAACTCCCAACTTCAAAACGATAAAACATCTTACCATTTAAAATCATTGCCGAAGGCTTGACAATCATCCAAAATTCCGGTATTCGCGCGCCCGCTTCATTTATATACGCTCACACACCGATTGGCACGATCCTTGCTTATCCTATCTACTCTACCCACAACTAACTAAACCTACCAAACACTAAAATAAATAACTAAACCTATTGACACTTACCACAATATGTATATAATTCTCCATCAAGGACTTCGACAAACAGTTATACAGTAAACGGACTTTGAAACAAGCTAAAAATAAATTTGACAAGCTTGTAAAAATTAAATTAAAATAGAACTCAAGTTAGAAGCAACTAACTTAAACCTTAAACCTAAAAATAAACTGGAGTTTCCAAATGAACACAATTACAGAATCAGTTAAAAACATTTTATCCTCTAATGCTATTGGAGTTGGCAAGACAACCGACATTGCAGAAGCATATACTTTTGTGGATGAAAACACATTATCAATAGAGTCTGTAGGCAGCTTTACACTTTCCGACTCTATTCAAAAAGCAAAACTGATTCAAATGCTTGCATCCGAAGGCAAAAAGACATCATTAGAGTCTTTGTCTAAAACTTTAAAGGCTATGGAACTCGGTTATCTTGGCGTAGCACACCAGAACAATGCCGGTAAAGGAACTAAAACATTTTCTAAGCCAATTCCAACGGGTTCGAACATTACTTCGGATGATTACCTAAAAAATGCCGTTGTACTTAACCTTGCTAATATTGAATTAGCGGATGAGTTACTAAGTTTAGATACAGCAGTTATCAATCTAGATGGTGACATACCAGCAAGCGCAACTAAAGCAGATATAACTAAGAAATACAATGAAGCTGTAGAACTGCTTAAAGCCTATCAAGATTTATTCATTACTGAAACGAACAGAGAAACTTATTCTGTAATGGTAGATAAGGAACAAGCTTTAGCCGCTAAGTTTGCCGCCTTAACTGATGATGGTTTCACTAACATTTTGCCTGCTGGTGATAGTCTTACAGCTTATGTAGATGTAAGTAATGCTAAAGACCTACAAAACAGACTCACAACTTTAGGTTATAGCTTTATCAATGCAGACTTTTTGGCCGATAAAGGTGTTATTTCAGTCTATTTCAAAGAACTACCTAAGAAAGAAACTAAAGAAACAGAACCAGCTTAGTCAATAACTTAAATAAAAGGGTATATTACCGTATACCCTTTATCAACCTAAAAGGTGTCATCATGCCAAGAATAAAAGCACTACCTAAACCAGTTAGAACTATTATTGAGTTCCACATAAGATCGTATTGGGATAAAACAGCAGGCAATACCTACTTTTCGGCTCAAGTAATAGTTAATAAAGATCATGACAACATCATTTATATACCTATGCAAATAGGTTATGATAATCATCCTTATATAGTATGTCTGGAAGCTGTATCTAAAACCTACAAACGCTTAAAAGATATTAATTTATATGGTTTTGACTTCGGAAAAGCAGGTATTTATATCTCTAAAAATATTAGAGATGTAAATTATAAAGGCTGTAAAGAGTTTGGAGAACGATAAATGATTACTAAAGAGCAAGCTTTAAACCTTAAACACGGTCAAGTTATTAAACAAGTTAGAACCTACGGCCCGGATTACATAGTTAAACATGATTCAAATATGAGAATGTATAAACATTATCTTAATGAAACTGTTTTAGCTAAACCTATTAACTGGCGCGTTAATGGTTCCATTAAAACATGGAAAACACGCCCGGATGAGTTCAAACTGCCTATTAAACATGGTCTATACAACTATGGATACATTGACCATACAAACAATCATTTATTTGAATTGGTGGAATAGTTATGTCTAAACAATACAGAGTTATAACAAAAGATTCTGATAGTAAGTACACTTTAATGACTAATTGGACAACTAAGTCCGAATGTAAACAATATATTATTGGCCGTTGGGGACATTGGCCGCCATTCGCTTTTATTTCTACTGCAAAAACAGATCAAACAATTAAACGGGTTTTAGGTTTATGAAACCAACTAAAGATAAGTTTAAAAACAAAGACGGTAGTTTGACTTTATATTCTTTAGCTTGTGGTTATTTGCAACAAAAGAAACTACACGACGACACAATAATAGTTGAATTAAGCCTTGATGGCTGTTTCCATATTAAAGTATATAAGGATTGTGGTTTAAACCGTGAAAGCCTTTTATGGGATTGTTACGACACTTTAACAGAAGCTAGAAAAGCGTATCGGCAAGCAATAAAGGAATTTAAACATGAAACACAAGCTAATTAAAAATGGCCGTACAATCGCTTACATAAACCTTAACAAAACATGCCTTAAATCCTTTCTACAATTAGTTTTAAGAGGATTTACGGTTGAACCAATAGAAGGATAAAGGACAAGCTCACAATAAACCCTATTAGCCTACAAGCTTTTAGGGTTTTATTTTGCCTTCGGGCTTGGCAATTAGATTAAACTACTATAACCTATAGTCTAACTTAACTAATTTACAGGACATTAATCATGATTACTTTAGTTATCCTACCATTAATTGCTTTAATCATTTACTTTATAAAGGTTTCAATATGAATAATATAGATAAATTAATAAATATAGCTACTGGGCAACATATAGCTGGTTATATCTCAAACTTAGGTGATAATAGCATTACATTTTATGGTTTAACTGATATAGAGCTAGAACGCTTTGTTAATAGAGCAGATGCTTTAGACATTCAATTTAAACCTTACAATAAACAATCCGGTGCAGTTACTTTAATTATTAAAGGTTAGTTTATGAACAATATCCTAGAACATTTAATCGACGTTACTATAAAAACAATCTTGTTATTAGTTGTTGTTGCTTGCGTAGCATATCCTTTAGTTAACTATGTCAAGGCCGCTAACAACTATCATCAATCCGAAATTAATAAAGTAATTGGAGAATAGCTGTGTCTATACGTAACATTAAATTAATTGAAAGTAAGTCCATCTTACATTTAACAACCTACGTGCAGGTTAAATATAATAGTGACATAAAAGAATACTATTGTGTACTGACTGTTAATGGAGTCAGACAATCTGATTCAACATACTACACAGACGATAAACAGGACGCATTAGGTACAGCAAAAGCCATGCTAGAACGTGTTATAGGTGACTCAAATGTATAATAAACTCATTCTTGTACTTGTTATTGTAGCTTTAACCGGATGCACTACCTTACCTGCAAGTTCAACAAGCCCTTATAACATGATTCGATCTCAGGTTGATTTAGTTAATACCGGATTTATCTACACAAACTATTAAACCGGCGACATGGGCGCACATATACATACAAACAAGGCTAGATACTTCAATATCTGGCCTTTTTAATGCCCTTTTACATTAGTTTATTATCATTTAATTATATAAACTAGCTAGTACAATAAACAACTAACTGTCAAGATATTTATTTACGCTACGCAGTATTGACAAACTAAAAAATGCTCATAGCGCCACGTTTAACTAGTACCCAATACACTTGTTTAGCTTATCTATTAAACGCCTCGCTACGACGATATTTTACTTTGTCAAGATATTTATTTTAAGCTAAAAGTTTGTAAGCCTAGGGTAAAGTATGTTATGTGCGAGTTATGGCTAATTAGATAAGCTACTTGACAAGATTAGCTAACTTGATATAATGGAGCCATCCCAGACGGGAATTAACAAATAACCCTTTAATCTAGTAGGAAATTATCATGACAACTAAACAAATAAACGAATATTTAAGAATAGTATTAATGAACTATGGTGTTAATGAAATTGACCAGATTAGTTCTAAAAATGAAAGAACAATTGCTATATATACAGACTTGGATGAATGGAAGCTAAACTGTTTAATTAACTCTTTGGAAGTTATGTTCCATGAAGTTCAAGTAATTAAAGATAACTTTGGAATCATGCTTACAATTACTTTACGCAAACCAGCTTAAGGATAAGCCCATGTTAAATAAAATAATAAAAGACGTAGATCATACTAAGTACAAATACAATGATACTTGGTTAGTTATAGATAATAACAATTTAATCATTGCAACTTTTGACAATGAAGATGATGCAATCTATACAGCAATACAATTAACGCCCTTGGACGAAGTGTGTTATTCAGTTCTTAAAGCTTGTAATGTGATTATCTAACCGGCGACAAGCTTACCACTAATGTACATGGATGTACTTTAATAACATTAAGAAAGGTACTCCGAACAACAAAATCTATATGCGTAAAGTTTACACGTGGACATAGAGTACATACCAAATTTTCCCCAAAAGTCCAACAACAGTTATAAATAACAACTAAATACTTGCTTCGCACCTTGTTTACCTGTTAAACTTACTTTATTTATATAAATAAGGTATTGAAATGGACAAGGTTATACAATTAATAGGGGCGGAAGGGTGTTATAGTCGTAAGTACAAGCCTAAACAGAAAGGAGTGTCATACTATAAACCATCCAAACTGTATTACTTGCAGTTTATTTATGGTAAAAAGGTTTATTATAAACTTGGAATTACAACAAGGACAGTTGAAGAGCGTGTTAAAGAGTTAAAAGTTCCTTTATTTATACAAGTTAATGTTATTGCGACCTCAACAACTCAACCTTTTATAGTTCTTTATAATATAGAACAGAATTTACATAGGTTGTTTAAAGAAGATAGGGCGAAGGGTATTAGTTTTATATCTAGTGGTAGGACGGAAGTTTATAAAAGAGATATATTAGGTTTGTCGGGAACCGACCCTGAATAGTGCTTACTTCTACTTTCTATTTATATATTTATATATATATATAATAGGTTATATAGTTAAGTTGCCAGCTTGTCTGGCCCTGAACAGTGGTTGTTAGATTAACTGTTGTTACTTGTTTATAGTAGTTAATTTAAACTAGTAGTTGTTTTGAGTGGTGAGTAACGCACACCCACCGCCACGGCCTTTAGGTTGTTATCTAAGTTATTAGTTGTGTTGTGAGAACTAGCTTATGAAATAAAGAAAATTTTGTTTGCTTTTGATTTTCTTTCATATACATATCATAGGGCGGTCGGGGCCCCTGGAAGCCTTGATTTTACTGGGTTCGTGAAAAAACAGGGTGTACATTTTATCCCGAAAAGTGTACAAAAAATCCCGAAAAGTGTACAGTTTATCCCCCGACTGACTTTAAATGTTAGTTGACTAGCTGTTTAAAAAGGTGTACAATAAAACTTTAATTACGTACACCTAAAGATAAGAATAATATGAAAGCAATAGAGACATTACAAAGATTGGGTTTAGTTAAATCATTAAGAGATAACTTAGTGTATATAGATAAGTGGGATTGGGTACACTATATGCTGAAAAGAAGAAGTAAGAGGAAAGCTAAACCAGTAACAACATTAGGTTTAGCTAAGAAGTTGGAAAAGTTAGGTTTTGTTGTGTTGGTGGTTTAAACCTTTATAGGTTATTTCGGATATGTGGCGAAGGCAAGCTAGACAAATTTGTGTGAGAGTCTAGCTTGCATTTGTTAACACACTTACTTACAGTTAAACACTTGTCTTGTTTTGGTGGAATTAAATTCATCACAATACCATTGTTTACCTAACTGTGTATTCTCTACTTTATCTTTAGCTTTACTATCTAAAATTGTTTGCCATTGCATATTACTAGGTTTGTCAATCCCTCCATTAAACAAGCTACATTTATGATCCACCACATAACCTTTTCTACCATTAGGGTATCCGGTCAGTCTCTTAAACTTCTTAACTTGATAGGATGATCGACAAGCAGCATAACTTTGATCCATATAAACGGCCAAACCTAATAAAATAACCACAAAAACACACGTTTTAACCATAAATTTCTTTACTTTATTCATTTTAAACCCTTTAAACTTCTATAATAGTTGTTGGTAAACTGTAGTAAGATGTTAGATGATGGTCGAGTTGTCCTAAATCTTCTAACTTACCTTGAATAGTATACATTAATTCTTTCTTTTTATCCAAATCTTCTGGGTACAGGGACATAAAAATAGGCCGATTTTTGCCGTTTGAGCGTAGTAAATTTAACATCGCATCCCTATCATTACTTTCCATCAAACCGAGCTTGAGAGCAATTCTCCGGTACTTGACACCAGCTTCCGTCAACAAGTCTGCACTATCAGTTCTATAATGGTTTCCTGTATCAACAATAGACCATGTTTCGCCCTTTTCAAAATTCCTCGCAGGACTCCAGTACTTACCTATAACCATATTACCTACTTCCAAGTACCCATCAGTATTACCTGTATCAGTTAAACCTATAGTTACTTTCTCACCACTTATATCTGGAAAATAAACTACCCCCATAGCGCCAGCACCATAAGCGTAACTATGTATAGTAGGTGAGATACCAGAAACACTAGATTCATTTGACATAACTAATGTGGCCGCTGAAGTATAAGCAGGTACAACATCTGTATCTAGAGTAAATACCTTAACTTCAACCGTAGCTAGTACTGATAAGTTAGTAAAAAACAGTGCAATAAAGTTAATAGTTTGTGAAGTGTTAAAAGTAGTTGAGATAATCTGCTCACTAGCAACACTTGTCGTTCGCCAAACAGCAGATTTTCTAGAGTTTAGTAGATTATTTACTGGCATCGTAGCTACTTCAGTAGTTGCCGTTAGGCTATTTACCAGATTTCCACCTTCAACTAGATTGTTTGCACATATACGTAAGCAAGCCATTATTCCCATCCTGTAGTTATGTTATACGAAAGTATGTTATTTAGGGCAGTTTCAGTGTTTTCTTGACCTAAAGTAGTTATGTTATCTTTGTGAATAAAGCTTTTTGCCCAAATTAAGGTTTCTCTGTCGCCTAGGGCAGCGACTACATTATCTAACCAAGTAGCATAAGCAGTTGCATTTGCCCAAGTATGTATTGTATTACCTGCATCACGCCAAAAAAGTTGATCAACAGGTAAGGTAGAGGTAAGTCTTGCTTTGGCACCTATATGTTGTTGTTTCTTTTCTATGTTTCTTATAGCTTCTTCATCTGCTTGGATAGTTATGCTATCTACTGTGATATTTGCAAACCTACGAGTATCACGTTCTTTTTCAATGGCTTTGTGTATAGTATAAACTGCTTTGGCTACAGTAGGAACCCAGGAGTTACTTACACTGTCCCATTTATGGTACTCAGTAGGAGGATTACCTTTCTCTACAACTTCCCAATTAAGCATGTAGTAGTTAGTTTTAGGGTACAAACCTTCAATTATAACTTCTCCAGTGCCAACTTGCGCCATAAATTCATTAAGAGGACAACTACCATGTCGTAGATATTCCCCATTCATATCGTAAATTGTAAATGTTTTCATCGTTTCAATGCCATTAAAGTTAAACCTACATCACCTACAAAACCAGTAGTACCTCCACCTGTATCACTATAATGTAACTCTGCACTAAATGATATTGCACCAGTCCCAGGAGTAGATACAAGTACTGGCTCACTAAAACTAACTACATGACCTGATATTGTGCCAGCCGGAGCATTAGGTGTTACTGCTACAAATTTGTTAAGTATATAAGTACCATCTACTTTTAACTTACAAACCATACTAGCGCGTGTATCTACTGTAGAGTTGTAGCGGGAAGTTAGTACTCCTGTTATAATAGCTAGTACGTTTTCAGAATCAGAGTCAAATGCTAAAGATGTTACTATATTAGTTGATGAAGTTCCTGAGTTATTGCTATAAGACATTTTAGTAATAGTGTTATTAGCTATAAGTGTTTTATAGTTAGCTGCACCTATTTGACCATTTAAATCTGTACCTATAGTTGCCCCTTTTGTAGCATCCATCGCTCCTGTATAGTCTGTACGGAAGTTAGGTGGTTGATTAAAGGCAGATGGTATAGTAATTTCACCTGCTAATTCCTCTAACATCAAACCATCGAACATTACAATAGCACCAGTACCTCCTTCATTATCTACTCTATAGATGGCTTTAGTAGAAGCATCAGCAGTTAAATCTAAAACACCGCTTATTAAAGTCCATTCGCCAGGAGTTGCAGAAGTAGTTGCATCTACATTATAGTGGTTTCCAGCAGATGTTTTTAGATAAAGTTGTACTGGTACATTAGATGCTGCGGAAGCCCTAACCATTCCAGAAATTATCCATTTTTTGTTTGGTTTAATAGATATATTGTAGTCTGTTGTTGTTGCTCCCATATAAGCGTAGGCATCTGTACCAGTAGCAGTAATACGTAGAGCTTTAGCCCCGTAGTAGGAAAAAGAAGCATCTTGAGTAACTGTACTATTAAGTCCAGGAAATACTGGAGGTAACGAAGATTCCTCAAAGCTACTATACCTAGGGTGGCATATATTAACACCCCGACCAGCTAAAAGGTTCTGGTTATAGTAAGTTGTCCGTTCTTGTATTAACTCTTGTCGTTTGGTATAGTAGTCATAAATGGCAGAGGTAAAAGCATCTCCATCTATAACATCATCAATTACTAGACTTACCAGAACAGGTGTAACTAAGGCAGCTAAAGTGTTGTAGTTAGTTGTATAATCTGCCCGTATAGTTGCATCTAGGCCAATAATTGCTGATTGGTCATTTAATACTGTATACTCTTTAACAACAGCCAACCACCAAGTATTAAAAGTAGTTTTCTCAGCAACCGCAACAACATTATTATCTGTTATAGCAGTCATGTTAGCTATAGTAGTCAACTGGTCATCAGTTAAACCAGTTACAGATAATGGTGTAAACCTAGGTACTATTGCTTGCAGAAGTAAATCTGCTTCATTTTTTATAGTTGCCATTATGCAAGTACTCTTATTGAGGTACGTAAAGTTTTCCAGTTAATCGTAACACCAATGATTAAACCAGTAACACCAGATTGTAAGTTAAATCTTGAGTGTTGTAAAGTTATTGTTTGTCCGATTGTTAAGTTTGCTGTGTTAGGTGTTCCATCAAATTCAAATACAAACCTTTGTGCTTTCCATAAATCCCTTCTTCTATCTGCTTCTGTCTGTGCTTCTGCCTTATTAACTAGATAGGAATTTGCAGGTTCAGGATAAGTAGTTTGTTTGTAGTTGTCCTTGACAGTTGTATCAGTAGATGTTACAAGTCGCCATTCATCAGCTAAAATACTTCTACTTTGGTTAGCCAAGCCCGTTTGTAAGTTGTTTTGAGGAGTCCAGTTTTTACAGTAATTTAACATAACTGTACTTTGAACTTCTGGTTTAGCAACTATCCGTAGCGAATTAGCTACCATATCAGAACCAGTAATTGTTCTGTTTGGGGTTCCAGATAACGCTATTTGGTGTAGTTGTAACCTTCCTAAACGATTGCAAAGGACTTGAGTTTGTAAACTAGATGCAAGTTCCTGTATAACAGTTATAATGTTTTGTTTATCGTTAACGTAATAGCCAACTGCTTGTGTATGAGTGGCAATATAAGCTGCAAAGTTAGAAGAATCTATATCTCCTGAACTAAACATATCTCCAGGTTTGCCAAAGTTCAAAACAATTAATTGAATTAAGTTACCTATATCATTGTAGTAAGTTGTGTCTTTATAACCTTGTACTGAACAAGTAACATCACCATAAGGCCGACGAGTTAAGTTAAATTTACCAGTTGCAAGTAGTTTATTTATACTTACTGGCGCACCTGTAGCTCTGGTTTCTATAACATCTTCACTAGCATGGCCGCAAAACTGGTAAGTTAAGTTAAGTTGGTCAGTTAGTAAAGGAGTTACGTTGAAACATTCCCCAAAAGCATAAGGTATAATTGCTTGGGCATTTTCACTTAAACCACCTAAAACGGTTTCAGTTATTGGGGTATTTAACCTTTGTAACTTATCCCTTACTTTAATGTTTAAGGTATTTCGACTTTTTGAATCTATATCAGCAACAATTCCATCAAACACAAGCACAAAACTGCTTCTAGCGGAATTATCTAGACCGATATAGATTCTAATTGGTTGATTAACCCATATATCTAATAGCCAACTATCATACAAACCTTCCTGATTGCTTATTTCTAAGTCAGTAAAGCTAAAACTAGGAGAACCGTCTAAAGAAATATCTTCTGATGTTTGTATGTTACCAGATAGAATGTCTAGATAAGGTTGATTAGCAGGGCTGTCACCTGCTTTAGTTTTATATATTTTGTTAGACAATCTTCTAGTTATGTCAGAACCACCAGATTTAACACCTATTTCAGCAATAAGTGTTAACTGGTCTGCTTTTTCAGACAAAGAGTTTAAATCAGGTAGATTTAATAAGTTTAATAGTATAGCTAAAGACATATTTTACCTTTAAGCGTTAGTTGTTCCATTAGTTGCAAGTAGATCACGTATGGCTTTAACTTGTTGTGCTAAATCTGGTAAGGTTACGGTAGCTGTATCAAATGCACCTTTACTAGCAGTTCCAGTTGCAGCAGTCCAACCAGTATCTTGTGGGCCAAGTACTTTAGTTCCAGCAATACTAATAGAAGTAGCTACATCTATGCTTCCATCACCCTTAGCAGTTAATGTATCTACAGTTGCCCCAATAGTACCATTATGAACTTTTAATTTAATGTAGTTAAGTGCAGTGGTAGCTGAGTTAAAGACTTCTAGCTTACTTCCACGATCTGCATGACCTGGAAGCCTAGCAAATTTAAGAGAACCTGCTTGTTCTGCACTAGAGAAACAATGAAATACAGAATCTTTAGCTACTGTATTAAGCGTTCCAGATGTTGTATCCATAACCATAAAGTTATATGGGCTGGCATCTGCTGGAAAAGTTATATTTGCTATATTTGTTGTATAGATAACACCACTACCTGCCGCAATATTTTCTAACTGTATTGCCCCACCTAACACGCAGTGAATATCACCAACAAAAGTTAATGTTGGTGCATCAAAGAGTGGTACAGCCGAACCAGCATAAGATCCTCTTAGCCTGATAGTGCCATAGAATGTAAGATCGCCAACAGGCCCACCAGTAGGATGACTGACTTTTATAATAGCTGTCTTAGCATGTGGTGTAGTAAGATCAAAATCATTGTCTTCAGTTGTAGTTACTGCTCCTGTACTTACCCAATACTCAACAGCATAATCTAACCCAGGTGCTAAGGTTGTTTCGAATAGTCCTTTTAGAGATAACCCGTAGTTTCTGGAGTTGGCTTCGTTACGAATACGCACAGCAGGGCCGGTAAATGCCAGAAAATAACATCCTTTATCGAATGACCAGCCAACAGTATTTTCTATGTAAACAGCCGCCCCATTATTTACAGTAGAGTAGTTTCTAAGTGAGCAATGATTAAATGTGTTTTCTGTGAAACTGGCAGCCGTATTAGGTGCGCGTATAGTTTGATACTCACTAACAGCACCGAATCGGTTCATGCCGTCTCCTACATACGCATAAGAATCCCCGATGGTATTAAAGTTTGACAACCGTACATTATCAAATTTAGTTGTTTCAGAGCCTATATTTAATAATGGCCCCGCACTGTAATACCCTTCAATCTTTACATCAGACAGCTTGTTTATTCCACAAGTAGCAGTTCCTATTGGGCCTAACAATAAACCAGTTTTAGCTACATTAACAGCACCACTTGTTACCGTTAGCCCAAGTATATGAGCACCAAGCGCCCCAATCATGTCTATAATATTGCCGCCCGCAACATCCCCAATTATAACTGCTCCATAGCCATAAATACTCAAGTTATAGGCGGCGCAATCTGTCCAGTTAATACTGGAACCAATATAATATTTGCCTGGAGGAATTACTATACTGATATGCACATAACGCTCTAACCCATAAAGCGTTTTAGTTTCTATCATCTTCGCCCATGCCGCACTAAACGCGGCTGAGTCGTCCGTTATACCATCACCTACGGCACCAAATTCTTTAACGCTAATGATCTCTTGTAATTTACCTTCAACTGTTCTTGGAACTGCTCCTACAAAAGCTGCAAGATAGCCAATTAAAGACGAACCAGTATTGTAGTTTAAAACAGCCAAAGCATTTCTAACTGACTTAAGCATTAGTTACCTTCTCCTGTAATTATATGTAAAGTAGTTCCAGATGCTGAGATATGACTTAAAACATCATCACCAGTCGCTTTAGTTATAATAACTTGTGAGCCAGCTAGGACAAGAAAGTCTGCTACAGTTGCACTCATAGCATTAGCATCTATACGAACATGGCAATCATTTAAACCAGTATTAGTTAAACATACCTGTTTATCTGTTGAGTTTATAGCAACACTAGCAGCAGCAGCAGCAGGAGTTACAGTTTGTCCAGTTGTGTAATTGGGTTTAAAGGGTTGTTGGTAAACTGGTAAAGGGTTTGCAGAACTTGTATCTGTAGCAGTACCATCTGGCCCATGTACAGGTTTAACCCGTTGGTACTTAACTCCTCCAATGTCATCTGCTGCAAGAACATCTCCACCAATACCTATATTAAGATTAACATTATCTGCCATAATTATTTCCAAAAAGATGGTAGGTTAACTTTTACATTAACCTACCTTATAAATATTAAACTAAAGCTGGTTTAGATTTCTCTTTCCAATTAAGTTTATCCGTTGCTTCATCAGTCCCTTTAACTATAGTTTGAGCGGCTTTATTAGTAGCATCATAGTTATAAGCAATTAGATCGCCAGTATGTTGTTTAGCTTCATTACGTAAAGAACTAACTTCTTGTCTTAAAGCCCTAACTTCTGCTATCAATTCCTTACTACCACCTATATTTGCATGTACACCTAGTATACCACCAACATTAGACAAAGGCAATATTCCCTCACTTCCCTTTTCACCCATTACGGCAGCATTGAACAAAGTAGGTCTACTTACTACTCCATTAGTAAAGGCACCTCCAACTGCGAAACCATTAGCAGCAAACCACTTCATAGTGTCGCCTTGGGAGATACCGTACACATCAGACATGTACTTAGCAATAGCTTGTTTACTATAACCTTTGCCTAAACCAAACTTCGCAGCTTCGGCAAATCTAGATGCACTTATTAAAGCATTAAAGTGATCTATGTTTTCTTTCCTAACTTTAGCATCTACTGTAGTGAAGTTGTTTTTGCCTGAAGTACCACTACCAGTTCCACCATAACTTCTACCTACATCTACACCACTTCCAGGAGCTGCTTTATCTACTAAGATTTGTATAGAAGATAAGAAACTAAAAGCAATTTGATCGTATTTGGTAAGTAAAGCTTCACGGTCGGTAACTGCAATTTCTTGTCTTGCTAGTTCTAACTCATCTAACTTAAGTTGCAGACGTTGCAGTTCTGATACCATATTAGCTGTGTTAGATTCAATCTTTTCCTCAGTTGTTAAAGCCAAATCTGTGAGACTTAAAGCATCTGTAGTAGCTTGTGTAAATATTTTACTATACTGCTCAGATGAAGAGTAGAATGTTCTAGCTTGTTGTAAGTAAGCATCTAATGTGCTGTTTACATTACCTAAAGCAGTTACATCGCCACCTTTTGCCGCTTGTAAAGTTAGTTCAAACTGTTCACGAAGTCTTGTTAACATTTGTGTGTTAGACAAAGGTGACAATGTTTCGTTTGTTAACAATTCTCTTACATGTGTTTGTATACCTGAGATTGCAGTTATAGTTTGTGTTAGTAGTTGTAGTTCCTTGTCATATTTAGTTTGTACTAGGTTCTGGATTTTCTCTAATGCTGAGAACTGGCGATTATAGCGGTCTTGAAAATCTTCACCAGCTATATTTCGATTAAGTTCCGCATTAAATCTAACTAGTTGCCTATGTGTTAAGGCATCTTCTAACTTAACTACATTAGCTCTTACCGTTTCTAACTTACGTTGAGCGGCAAACTGTTTATTCCAATCAGCACTATTTAAGTCACCAGCTAGTCTAGCAGTAGCTAAAGTCTGATAAGTATTTATACCGATTGTAGTAATTAAGTCTTTAAAAGCATTAGTTTTATCTAAAATACCTCGTTGAATAGATGCAGTTAATTGGTCTAAAGCGTAGAGAGAAGCATTTAAACTTTCTTTAGCCGCTCCTACAACTTCTTGCATCTTGTTGTCAAAACCTGCCCAAGTTCTATTAGGATCAATAGACATTACAGCAAAGATATTACTAAATTTAACGTATAAGAAGTTTAATTGTTCAATTAGTTTATCTATAATGTTTTGACCACCACTTGAAACATTCTGGAACCTACTTTCGCCTTTTTCTAAGAACTTATAGAACTCATCAGCAGAAGTTGTTAGTTCGAGCAGCCTTGCAGCAGTAGTAGCTGTAGCAACACCACCTTTTAACATTTCCTGAGTTAAATCTTTCCAACCTTCTCTAGAAAACGGAAGGGTTAAGTTCATGTCTTGTAACATACCCTGCAAGTTTTCAAAGTTATATAGCTGATGATCCAAGTCACTAAAGAACTTTTCAAAGAAACTTTCAAAGTTACTTCTAGCTTCTTTAATACCCCCAGAAGCAGTTACAATAGCTTCTGCAACTTGTATAGCATCTAAACCAAGAACTTTTAATGGGGTGTTTACCATCTTTAAACTATCACGAACTACAGATACATCTATAACTATTCGGTTGACTGTTTCAAACATTCCTTCACCAAGTTGTTGGAATTGTTTTAATGAGTCAAAGATAGCACCAGAAGCAGTATCTAGTAATGTTGAAATAGCTTCTTGCATCTTCTTAGCAGCATCTTCTCCTTTAAGGTCTTTCAAATCTACCTTTAAACCAGGCAGCACATAGTTGTTTATTGCTTCATCGAAGATATTATTAAATACTTTAGATGCTCCAAAGATAGCTTCACCAGCATTAGCAAAGATTTTGTTAATAGTCAAGGCAGTTTCAGTATCTAATGGTGAGTTAAATTGTTCATCAAACTCTTTGTTACCGCCAAATAGTCCACCTAATGCACCTTTCTTTTTAACGTGATTTATTTGGAACTGGGTAGGATTGACACCAGCAGCTATATTAGTTAATTTAGTTATAGCAGTTTCAATACCAACAGCCTTTAGCTCTACTTTTTTAGTGCCGAATAAAAATCCATCTATAGCTTCCATAAACTTACCTACAACTGGAAGTTTACGTACAAGCAAATTGACTGGATTGTAGATATTATCAAAAGTTCTCACCGCAGTTTGGGCAAACCCTCCTACCCCTACCCCAATCGTTTTACCAAAACCGGCTGACGTAGTCTCTAAACCACCACCACGAAATACACTAGCTACCGCATCTTGTATACCTGCTGCCATACTAGTTACAGATTGATTAATACCAACCAGTTCTCTATATTCTTTAGCATGAATGTCTTTAAGTAGTTCTGCTACATTAGATAAAGATTGTGAACTAGCTTCATTGTCACCCAGAACTGTACCTTTAGTTCCACTATCAGTAGGTATTTCTTGTTTAGATGTACCACCAAAAGCACTATAGCCTAAACCAGCCATTAAAGCTAAGAAACCAGCAGCACCAGCAAAGCCAGCCCAACCAGATTGTTCAAACATCTTAGCTACACCTCCAGCAACATTAACTGCCATAGTTTTTAAAGACTCTGCTTTTTCTGCTATAGCCATTGCTATCCTAGCAGCACTTAGTACAGCATTTAATGAATGTAATGCCTTAGCTGCACCAGATTCTTTCTTAAACATACCTTCTGCTGCACCTAACATCTGACTAACACCAGCTAGTTTAGCCTTAACTGTGTCAGAGTTTAGATTCTTTTGTGCTTCTGCCGCTTTCTCAGCTATATCAAGTTCTCTAGCATAACGTAAAACAGGGTCAAGTTCTTTAGAGTTTTCTGTTTCTGCTTTAAACTTCTTATCATTAAGTTCTAGTTGTTTATTTGCATAGAACTCTAAGTGTTCAGATAAGTTATCTAAAGCACCTGCTAGTTGATTAAATCCACCTAAAGCAGCATCAAAAACACCTGAGTTAGTAGCACCAAGGTCTTTAGTGTTAGCAATAATATCCTTAATCAGTTCATTGTACGACTTTAAACCTTCTGATGGTTTAGCATGTTCATTAGCTATCTTGTTTTGTAAGTCATCCTGAATACTTGCAAAGTCTTTAGCATCAATAATCGGTTTACCTTTACTATCTCTTACATCTTTTAATCCACGTAAAGTAGAAAGTAAACGGTTATATTTTTCTATAACAACATCTGTTTTACCAGAAACTTCATTTAGTTTGTTTATTTCATCTTCATCTATTTTACGTAATTGATCCGCAGTTGAAAGTTTAAGTTGTGTTAATTCTTGTGTAGCTAAGAACAACATTTTATTAAGTTCAATTTTACGTTTAGGATCGCCCTTAGCATCACCTACTTTACCTAGTTCAGCATTAATAGCATCAATCCTTTCTTTAATGCCTTTTTCCTGCTCAGCCGCACCTAGTTTAATTTCTTCAATCAAACCTGAGTAGTAAGTAGCTAATGAAACTCTACCTAATTTTTGCAATAAATCTAATTCGTTTTGTTTATCCTTATGAATTTTAACTTCTGTCTCAGCAGCTTCTTTAAGTTCAGCTAAATGTGCTTTTAACGTAGTCATACTTAGAGCATGTGCAGATTCTACAGCTTTATTACCTGACTTTTCTGTTTTAGTCTTAGCTTTCTCTGCTGCCTTATCAGCATTACTATAAATTAAATTAACACTATTAATTGATTGATCTAATAATGTTTTAGTTTCATTCAATCTTCCTTTTAAAGATTCAATAGCTATAGTAGTTTCTTCTAATTGTGAACCTGTCGCCGTAGAAGCTACTTTAGTTAAATTGGCTATTTCATCTTGGAGTACTTTTATATCTTTTGGGTATTGTTCTATCTTTTCAGATAACCCTTTAAGATCAGATGAAGCAGTTTCTAGATAGTTTTCTCTAGCAAAAGCTACAGGATTAGTAAAACTAAGCTCTTTTAGCTTTTGTTCACGTAAAACTCCAGCAGGATTTACACCCGTTAGATTAGTTAAAGTTCGTTGTTCAGCATTTTGAATTTGCAACTTTTCTTTAGCTACCTTTACTGCGTTAGCTTCTTCTTTGGTTAAATCCTGTAAACGGATTCTAGCCTCTTTAAGTTGTTGTACTCTTTCATCATTTTGTTTGATAGCTTCTTTAGTTGAAAAACCTAATGTTAATTGTTTTTTAGATAAATCAGATATATTTTTTTGCTCTTCCTGAATCTGTTTACGTAAGGTCTTTACCATAGAATCATTGGCAACATCAAAATCTAATTCTAGTAGTATTTTCTCCCTAGATGGGTTTTGAGCCGCTTTGATAGACTCTAACATTTCTTTTGATTTCTGTGCTACCGCTTTAGCAGTCTCATTAACCCTATCTTGTAAGTTACCAAAATGATAAATTAATAAACCAATACCAGCAATAATTGTATATGGGTTTACTAAGAAACCAAAAGCCAATTTTAGTTTATCTAAAGCCGCTACAGCTAAATAACCGGCACCAGACAGCCTAGCCATAACACCAGTAGTTGCGACTATAGTTGAACTAGCTAATAAAGCTTTGTCTATAACTTTTAAGAAACCTGCACTGGCTAAAAGTATTAAAGCTTCCGTTAAGCCTTTTACAGCAACAGTTAGATTTGTAGTACCATCTATAGATGATGTTAAGTAATTAGCAAAAGAAGTTAAACTTTTAGTTATATCGCTTAAAGCTCCAGAAGATAAACCATAAATAGCTTCTCCTAGCAATGTAAAACTAGTTTGCATCCTACCGATATTTGCATTTAATCCTTTACTAGCAATATCAAAAGAAGAAGCAAATCTATTTGATAGGAACGCAGCAAATCTTTCAACTGTTTCGTGTGCAAATACCGTTCCTTTCTTCATTTCTTCAATAAGAATAGACGAATTAGCAAATTGGGCTTTATTAGCAGCAGCAAAGGCAGCAAACGCACCAGGAATTAAGTTACCTAACTGCTTAACTAACTCTTCTGATTGTACTTTAGATTTGTTAAATATCTGAGCTAACGCATTGAATATACCAGAAGCTTTTTCAGCAGGTAAGTGTAAACTAGTCACAACTGTATTAATATCACGAAAAATATTAACAGTAGTTTGTAATGTTTCACCAGCTAAACTTGTAGATGCTTGAAAACCTCTAAAGGTTTCTCTTAACGTGCTTACAGCAATACCAGTTCTTTCAGCTTCATTCTTTAAAAAGCTCATAACACTAGCCAAACCAGATGAACTACCTGTTGTAGCAGTCAAACTTGCTTGGGTAGATTCTAACTCAATGCCTATTTTTGGGATAGCTTTTAAAGCAGCAACTACAGAGTTAATGGTAAAGTTCCATATACGGTAAATACCTACAATCTCACCAACCCGTGTAAATAAATTTTGGTGTTCATTTGCAGCTTCCCGCAAAGCATGTATCTGTTTATCATAACTGGAAGTAACTTGATTGATTTCACGTTCTTCTTGTTTAAGAATGTTCGAGCGAATTAAATTTGCTTGCCCTCTATTACCCAATGTACCTGTACGTAATCTATTTTCTACTTCAAGCAATTTAGCAGCCATACGTTCACGAATAGCTATTACTTCATTAGCAGACTTCAGTTCTAAGGTTTCTATGCTTTTAGCGCCATGCTGTCTAATGGTTTGTTCCATAGACAATCTTCTATTCATTTCAGTTATGGCTCTATCAGTTTCAGTTTTAAAGATATTAGCAGAAGTATCCCGTTTAACTATTTTAGACTCTTCTGCTTCAGTAGCTTTACGTATTTGTGTTATCTCTTTAGCAGCAAGTTTTACAGCATCTACCCTAGCTTTCTCAGCTTGTTTAACTTTAGTAATAACTCCATTTTTAATATCTTCTTCAATGGAGTTTAATCTATTAGCCAGATTTTCCTTAATAGCTTGTTCATCTTGTGCAGCTTTTAGCTGTAAGACTTTTAAACTAGTGTTTCCATTTATACGAATAGATTGTTCTAAAGCTAGTTGCTTGTATAAATTTGCAGTAGCTAGTCTGGATTGTTCAGCATAGGCAGCAGCAATTTGGTTTTGTGCCGTGAGTTGTGATTTAAGTGGATTTTCTGAGATAATAGGATTGTTGGTTTTAACTTTATTGTTAAAAACAGCATCAGTTACTTCTTTAGCTATTCTAAGATCGTTAAGGTTTTTAGAAAGTAATTGAATTGAATGTGTATAAACATCTACACCCTCTTTGTTTTTCTTTAATGTTGTAGAGAATTGATTGATTTTTGTGTTGTCAGAGTCTATACTAGCCCCTAACTTTTTGAAAGCATCTTCACCAGATAGTTGAGTAACTATCCTGATTTTTAGCGTTTTTTCAGTTGCCGTTGCCATTATCAGTAGTCCGAGGTTGGATGGTTTTAATGTAACCCGAATGTAGGTACGGGATATACTCTATAGTCTGTTTGACTGGTAGATTGTCAACATCTATAAGTTTTAGCATAACGGCTGAATTGATTTCGTAATTTGCAGAGTTGTAGTTTTTCAGAATTTTATATAATTCAAACAAGTAGTTTAAACTATCCCATAAGTAAAATACTTCCTCTTCTTCCTCTATATCTTCCTCTTCATCTTCTGCAAACACCATTCCAGGGAACTGTTCTTCCAACAAACTAGCTTCTTCATCTACCTTATCAATTTCAGCTTGTTTATGTATTGAAAGAACAGCCTTTCCTAGTATCTCACCAGCCTCTATTAGTTTTTTATCTCACCGGAAGCAAAGTCACTATTAACTAATGCTTTCATAGATGCAGATAAAAGACCTACTCTGTAAGGAGAAGAAGCGAGGTAGAGTTCAGTGAGGACGGCTAAACATTCCTCACTAGTCTCCCACAGAGTAGGAATCGGAGTAGCTGTACGGGTGTCAGCTATATGTACTTTCTTAACCTTGCCATTATCATCTTCTAGTTCAAGATTAACATCTTTGATATAAACGATTTCTTCTGAGATCGCTTTATCTAACTGTTCGGTAGTAGGTTCTTCATTTTCTTCTTCTGCTTTAAGAATCTCTTGAAGCTTTTTCAATTTAGCTTGAGAGTCTTTTTGTTCATAGCGTTTGAAGCCTACTTTAATTGTATCTATTTCACCAGCAGCATCTTTAGCTTTAACTGGTAATTCGATTGTGGGCTTTTGAAGTTTTACTGATAATTTTGCCATTGTTTTGTCCTCAATGTTGTTATTTAGAAAGTTGTTGGTTGAGCTACTGCTCTAACTAGGTACATAATACCTGTTTGTAAGTCTGTTTTACCTAATGCTACAAATCTTTGATCTAATTGTTTGTATAGTTGCAACTTTTCAATTAAAGAACCTAAGACTATACCTGTATCTTTAATTTCATTCATCAGGTTTATTTCTTCTTGTGATAAGTCCCTATATCCTCTAATCTGCGTATGTTGATCTTTCATATTGACCCCAATAGTTTAAAATGGGGAGTTGTTACACTCCCCGATAAAGATTAATAAAGTTTTAACTCAGTAACACCAATATTTCTGAAAGATAAATCCTGTCCAGAATAATTAGCAACCTTACTATTTGTTACTTTAGCCAACTGCAACTTCTTAAAAGTTTTCTCAACTTTAAAACCAGTAGTTGAACCATATCTCAAAGTCAATTTATGGTTAACCTCTAACTGGTCATCTGGATTATAAGTAGCACCAGCCTTATCTTCAATAATAGTAATAGTTACATCAGTAGGAACAGCACCTTTTGACCAACCATCACCACAACCAGTTAAGTATCTAGAGTACTCAAAACCAGATACATTTGGTGCATTTAGTTTATCGAAACAGACGTTACTAGTTCCACCTACTGCTGGTTCATTAGCATCAGTATAAAGTGTTAACTCAGACAATGAGATAGTAGAGGATTTAATCGAACCCGCAACAGTTGTTTTCTGATCTACAAAGTTGGGTACTATAGTTGTTTTATCTGCAATAGTAGTTAAATTACCTTGGAAGTTCCATTTTAACTTACCTTTAGTACCCATTGTATCGTCTAAGTCTACGTTACCACGACCATCAGTAACTACAAACGATTTTTGCAAGAACAATGCCGCCAAATCAGGACTTGACCGTCTAACTTCGATAGTCATATATACATTAGATGCAACACCATTAGTATATTTAACATAGCCACCTGAACCAGTAGATAGTACTGCTGCCATACCTGCTGCTTGAAACCAATCAGGCATAGGTATTTCATATACAGTAGGATCAGTACCAGCAATAGTACCTAGTGCTGGAATAAAGGTTTCAAAATCAAACTTAGCGTACTTGTCTTTAATAACAGTAGTTTCATCTCTATCTAATTCATCTCCTGTATATTGGAAAGCTTCTGTTTCTAGTTCAGTAGAGTAGTTAAGGTTAAGAACTGCTAATGCGTTCTTTGGGCCTAAGCCTGTAGAGAACTCAACATCAGTAACAGCAGTTGCAATAGCCATAACACCAGCACTTTGAACTGTAGCAGATGCAGGAACTACATCATACAAGACAGCAGCAGTATCAGTAGTTACTGTTTTAACCTGACCGATAATAGCTCCAGTAGGATCAAAAATATAAGAGTTAACGGTTAATTCAGTTAAAAATTCTGTACCTGTACCAACTAAGTTAGCCGAAGCTACTGTAGTAGTTACTGTACCAGTGGTTTGAGCAGTTGTCTTAATAGCTGAGTTGCCTTCTGCTATCTGAGCTACCCCGTAAATGGCAATCGCCTTCTCATGAAATTTAACACCCATAGATTATACCTCTTTCTTTTTTGATGGTACGGGTAGTTCAAGTAGTTCTTTAACACAAGGAGTTACTTCTAGTCCTTGTTCTAGTAAAGAGTTCGTCTTTTCTGTAATTACATCTGCTAGTGTAGTATCTGCTTTAACACAGGTTAAACTACCATCAGGGTTTTCTTGATATATTGCCATTGTATCACCTTTTGTTAGTGTTTGTAAAGTTGTTTATTTAGCCCATTCTAGGCATAATTGTTGCTACTATTTCTTGCCAATAGATTCTATCGCTATTCTTTTCTATTACACTAGCTTCTGCAAAACTTACCTTAGAAGTATCTGGATCGTCTATAACGAAAGAGTTATAAGCATTTTTCACATTAGTCCGAACAGTTACTAAATCAGTACGATTACAGATAAACTGTATGGATGTTAAAAGTACTTCTTGGTTCTCTTGTCCACTATAACCATTCCAATGTAAGTCACTAGGATTTTCTAATTTAATACCCAAATGTCCTACATAAACTCTAGGTACTGGTAAGTCTAGGTTATCTATTGAAGTATCTTCGGCTAAGTAGGTTGAATAAGAAGTTTGATTTCCAATCCATGTAACTAAATCACTTTCACTAAACATTAGCTTTTCCAGTTAGTTTTACTTTAATCTCAACCCAACCTGTTAAATCGTCCGAGAAGGATAAGATTTTAAAGGTAAACTTTTTAGGGTTTGAAGGATGAGTATATGTGAAGGACAAACCATCTAAAGAATTAGCATAAAAAGAAGTAGCAGATATTTGAAAACTAAAGTCTTGTTTCTCTACATCATAAGGAGAATCAAAGTTCTGAACATTATAAACTGCTTGTCCAGGTATTCCTTTAATAGTAACACCAGTGAAAACTAAGCTTTCACCTACAACATCTAACATTACTGTTATATCTTCTTGTGTTTCCATTAAATAACCTCAATAATGTATTCTACTAAATCATCTATTGCTTTAGTAACTTTAGGACTATCTAAACTTCTAGAAGCCATTTCAGATAGGGATGGGCCAAACAAAAGTCTTAAAGGTTTTCTTTCTCTACCCACACGTTCAAACATCTGAGTTCCGTAATAACCATTCTTTTGCGTAAAACCACCATGATTAGATTTACCATGTACTATTTTCTTACTTCCCCTTCTAACAGCTACCGAATGTACTTTACCTTTCCTCTTTTTAGGTAATGGTGGTATGTTACCCCACTCCCAAGCATAAGGAAATTTAGCTAGGTCTACTGGTTTCCATTTATAAACTAAACCACCTTCCATAACATTTTTACCAAAAGTTACGTTAGATGTAGACTTACCTACTAGAACACTATCTAAATTGTGTGGTACATTGTACTTTTGAGCTAGTTCGAACTTTAGTGCAGAATGAATAGTTTTAGCAGCAGAACCAATGCCTTTAGGTATATCTCGTTTTAACTTCTTACCTTCCAGTGATTCTTTCAAATCAGCTAAACCGTATATCTCAACGAAAGTACTATCTTTAGGCATTGGATCTCCAATTACTACCTGTTAAATTACTTAACTTTCCAGGCTACCACAGCATCAATGTCACTAAAACCCATCAAATAGTTACAATGAATTTCAGATTCCATCTTATCGGACTTAGGATCAATCCAAGTATTAACAAATCTTGGCATGGCAGCATATCTAGCTTTTAAGTGCATGATACGTCCATAGATTTTAATACCTTTATCAGATGAAGGCAGAATAGCCATATAACCATCTGGAACAAACTTAGCTGCAACACCAGTGGTACGGTTGTGATAAATAGCATCGTAGGTGAATACATCTACGAACATACCTTGACCAATAGGGATTGAACGTCTAAAGTTTAAATCCTGATATTTTTCAATAGTAGGAAGAATTTTCAGTTCAATTCTAGCTTCAACTGCTTTAGTTAAATCGGCAGCAGAAGAAAAGTTAGCAGTAATATCAGCTTCTAACAATTCATAAGCATCACCAGAAAGAACTGCCGCACGAATTGGGCCTTTACGTAAAGATGTTTGGCAAGCTTTAACAAAGTCACGGTAAGGTGTTGGGGCAGCAGTACCACCAGTAGAACCCCAAGCACGTTTACCTACTCCACCGTTACCGTTTAAAGTAGTTAAGTCAATTTCAGGAACATTACCAGCCAAATAACCTGCATCAGTAGTAACTTTAGTTCTAGCAAAATCATAGTACACTTTAGGGTGTTTTTCTGATTCAGCAGTATGTACACCTGTAAAGATTAAGTTAGAAGCGTTCAATTCGAACAAGTTTTCGAAGTTAGCTTCTGTTACTGTAAGTTTTTTACGTACATTAGCTACCCAATTCGCCATAATATCTACTTGGCCGAACTGTTGTCCCATTTGTCTAAAGTTGATTTCTTCGTAATCTGGTGAAGATAAACCTTCTTTAACATAGGCAAAACGCAGTTCCTTTGTACCATAACCTTGCAGTTGGATTAAAGGAGCATCTGCATTAGGAGCTACATACATTGCAGGAGTATTCTTTGTTGCAAATTCAACATCAAAGTTTACTGTTTCTGTGTCTCTAGTAGTTACAGTACCAAAAGCAGACTGTAACCAATTAGGTCTAGCTACTTTTTCGGCAGGAATAACGCCTTCCAGTAGCTTACTTGTTTCATAGGGTGAAAGAAATTCAGCCATATTAATATACCTCTCCTGCTTTTTTGAATCCTAATTCATGGAAAGGTGTATTTTCCACAAACTTTTGTTTAAGAATGTCTGATGTAGCACCAGTGTTGTAAGCTGTGACAGCTTTAGTAGTACCATCGTACAAAGTAATTGTATCAGTAGTAATGTCAGCATCCCAAACTAAAGCATCTGCCCAAAAACTAGCTTCTACATAAGCTTCAGCAACTACATCAGCAGCAGAAGCATCTACGTCATATAACAAAACACCAGCTACTTTATTAATAGGATCAACTACGGCTGTAATAGCAATAGTTGGGTCAGTAGCAGTACCAGAATCAGCTAAATCAGTTACACCCGCGAATGGCGTAGTTGATACAAACAACACACTGTCAGCAGTTGCAGAAGCATCTACATTCCAACCAGTTAAAGTACCAGCAGTAAAAGTACCACCAGTTACAGGATTTTGTGTAGTAGCCGCAGCAGCAGTAACACCAGCTTGTAAACCAGTCCAAGCAGTAACTAGTTCTTCTTTAGTTGCACCAGAAGCACCAGCAGTAAATGTCAAACCAGCTAAGATAACTGTTTGAGCGTTTGTAATATCTGCAAAAGTGACTAATGCTTTTTCATTAATGCCACTATGAGCAATAGCTTTACCATCTGTTCCTGTTTCCAGGAAAGACATAGCTTTGAGTACTTGACCAGACTTAACTGTTACAGATTTAGTCGCCCTACGTGAGTTACGAAAGAAAGTAGCTCTAGGACTTACATTAGCATAGTTATACCATGCACCGTTGTTAGTAGCCATTATTTCATATCCTTAAATAGTGGTTGAATGGATTCTACTTTTTTGAAGGCTTCACCCAAAACTGAATGAAAGTCTTGTTCTTCACCTACAGTAGTTTTAGTAACAGACGGCAAGACACCATCAGTAGTATCTAAAGGATTGCCTTTAGTAACTGATTCAGCAATATCTTCAAACATAGAAACTGCATCTTCTACAGTTGTGTTTGATTTAATGCGTTTAATAGCCAAATCTGGTTTAAGTTTAAATGTATTAGCGGCTTCCAGAATACCTAAAGTTCTATTACGTTCGTCTTGTGTTGCTTTAGCTACAGCTAGTACTGTTGCAGCTTTAGCACTATCTACTTGTGCTTTGAGATTTACATTCTCAAGCAATGCTTCTTCTAAAGTCATATAAATGCCCTTTGTTGTGGTTAATGGTTCTTTTTTAATTACTTCCGTTGGTTCTTTTAAACCATCAACCGGAAATAAACTCTTTACTTCTAATGTCGGTGTTAGAGAGTTTGCACCGAATAGTACACAGCTATTTTCCATTAAGTCTATTTCTGTAACTGCCCAAAAATAACCTCTTTTATCTACTTCTTCTTTATTAATGATTGAAGGATAGTATTTGTCCCATACGTCCTTATATGCAGCTTCATCAGGATCAGATGAGTCATAAGCTAAATAGATTTTAACGTATCGTAAACCTATCGAATGTTGATTAATCTTCCCATTCGCATAAAACTTAAAAACATCCTCATTATAATCCTTCCGTACAGTACTTTCCATAATCAAAGCAGTAGTTTTACCTTCCTGCTCTAACCCTAAGTCCTTTAGCGCAACTTCTTTTGTATAAAGTGCAGTTACATCACCAACATGACTTGTAGATGATTGTCTGTGATCTGCTATATGAGGTACAGTAGTTCCTCTAGCCTTAACTGAGTTGTTGTAACTATCAGCAGTAAGCACATCCATGTGACTGTCACAGAACCAAGCTGTGTTACATACTATAGTAACATCTAGACTATCTTTTTTTTTAACTTCGTCTTGGGTAGGTAGAGTAGATTCCTTGGCGCGAAGCAATGGAGTAGATAAGATAGTATCAGTGTATTTAATTTGCGATTTTTTAGACTCAAAAAGGGCTTTTTTACCCTCTGTATCTAGTTTACGTATATCTTCTAATGTTAGATTTTTCAGTTCCATAAAATAACCCTCTTTGAGTTACAGAAATGATAGCATGGAAGGTGCAAGTACGCAAGGAAATTTTGACTTGCACTTATAATTATTTAGTTCGATGAAGAGTTTGTATTAGCTTCCGTGTTATTAGCTTGTTTCATAGCTGCCCCGGTAGGATCAAGTAAGTTATCTAAGCCTATCTCTTTTATCTTTTCTCTATCTGCCATAACCTTGTCGTAAGAAGAATTACGTTTTTCCAACACTTCCTCTAAAGTTCCCATACCATTTTGAACCATTAACACATCTGCTTGTATATCTTTTAACTCATCTATACCTCTGTACCTAGGCAGTTGAAAGTCAGGAATTGCGTTAGCTACTTTAGGATTATAGAGTTTAGCTAAATTTTTAAAGTATAAAGCTAATGGCATTAAACCTAAAGGTATAGTAAAAAAGTAATGTATATACTCTATCCTAGTTCTTAATTCAATAGCTAAAGCACGAATAGAACTAAAGTCTAAACCAGAAGTATCGCCAGTTAGTTGATAGTAAGGTATGCCTAGTGATGCAGCTATTTTAAGTAACTCCGACCTAATCAAAACTGGTAAGTTAGCACCAATATCTGTTGACTGGTAAAAGTTAATCTTTTCACCTTTATTCAAATACTGGGTAGAACCACCTTGTGCCTTAAACACCACTTTATTGTTCTCTGCACTATCTTTAACAGTTACAGGCGAACCAGTTGGTGTCATAGCTAAAGGATTAGTATTTTCAATAATCCATGCAATAGCCTGTGCAGCTTTTTGTTTAGCTATAGTAGCGTCAGTTAATTCATCTATTTCATATAGAGGTAACAGAACAGATGATAAGAATGGTATACCTATCCATTGCCCAGGCGACTCTCTAATAAACATATGTAATAGTTCATTAGCAGGAATAGCTACTTGTGGGTAGTTAAGGTTAGAATCTAACCAAGCCTGTTCGTATAACCCTTTTCTAAAGTAATAAGTAACTGGTTTAGTATCTTCAAAGGTAATGCCGTACTTTGTTATCTCATTATGAGATTTACCCATATAAGAGATATCATGTAACATAGCTGGAATTGGTTGAAGTTTTAACGGAACTTTATTTCTATTACCATTCCTTCGAATGTGCATCCTAGTATAAGCTGCCCCTGCTTTAAACTGCGAACCATTCCAAATACTTTGGGTAGTTTTTAATGAACCATAACCATCTAAGTTAGGACTATCTGCAAACTCATCCCACATAGCTTGCATTTGCTTATGAGATTTACCTTTAGCATCTTTCCAAGTAACTGTAACTGCATCAAGATTAGTACAATATCTATCGAAAGCCGCTTTAGCATGCCCGTTGTTTCTAACAGCATGTTCAGAACGCATTTGTAGGTACTGGATTTCTCTTGCAGCTAAAGTATCTGCTTCACCAGCTAATAGACCTCTTAAACCTTGTTTGTAAGAAACTGATGCACCTTCATAAGCTAATCCAGGTTGGCTAACTATGTTATAAATTAATTCTTGAGATTCTTCATCTACGGCCATTAGAATATATCCTTACCAACTACCATTGGTATTGTTGCATTAGTTCTGAAAGTAGGTGTTACTGGTGTTGTGGATAACGAATCCCTTTCAACCAATAAATCATCCCGTAAAGCTTTTAAACTATCCATAGATATTTCTTGATAGTTGTATCTTCTACGAAAGTTGCCGGAACCTACTTCTAATTGTGTTACACGTTTGCCCTGTGTCAGTTGTTGTATAGCGGCATTAACTGTAACTAATTCTGCTTCTACGTCTGCTAATGTTCTAGCCATTTTAACCTCATTGATATAAATAATTTTCGATCTGTTTCCAATGCTCATTAGTATAGTTACGAATACCAATAGCGTGTGCAGCATGTAAAGCATTTTTCTCAGCGTCCATAGCTTCTTTACGTTGTCCAGGAATTAGCTTATAAACACTCTTATCGTAGTTACTTTCTGTATCTATAATCTTTCTACAAGACAGCATTTGTTTCTCATAGTCACCATAGGACTGTTCATTGTGGTAATACATATTACTTCTTGCATCTGGTTTCTTATTTAAAGCAATTCTTGTAAGGATTTCATCATGTGCGCGGTGTGCGCCTAGTTTAAATAAAGTAACACCCATACGCTCAGCTAATGATTTTCTATACTGTTTGTCTGCATTAATTTCAAGTAACCCAGGCTCCATATATATCTCATCGTCTGAATGACGTAAATCCCTAACACCTTTAGTAGCAAATACTTGTGGATGATACTCATTAATGGCTAGTATAAACTTATAAACAAGTTCTGTATTATCCCCAGAATCTATTGAGCAAGCGGAAATACCTAATTCTTTGCCGCTTGCATGAGGAACTTTTCCTAATATCCTGTCCCATAGTTCCCCCCAAACACCTTTAAACTTTCCATATTCATCTACTTCTTGTACTTTAACATCACCGAATATCTCTATCCAAGTAACTAACCAAGCGTTATTATTTCTTCCTCTAGCCCGAATAATTATAGCAAACCTGTTATCTTGAACGTCAACACCCATAGTTAAAACTAAGCCTTCCATAGGAACTATATGTTCAGGATAGTTCTTCCTTAAAGCAATCATTTCTTCTACTTCCATGGCCGAAACACCAGAAGCATAAGGCAGACCTTTATTATTATTCATAAGGTCTTTCATTTTACTTTCGTTACCTTTTTCAAGGGCTATGTTAGCTAAAATAACCTTCTTAGCCAGAGTGACATAATCTGAACTATCTGAGAAACTGTTGAGCAATTCCGGTATATGGAAACCAACCATATTAGATACGCTACTTTCTCTTTTACTATGCCAACCTTTTGAGAAATTTCCCCATTCGTCTGTAAAACCATGTTTCTTACCATTAATTATGTTTTGGGATTTTTCCTCAAAACTCCATCTACCGAGACAGTGAGGACATTCATAATAAGCTGAATATGGGTTATACTTCCCGTATACTTCATCAATGTATCTATCTTGATACTCATCATACTTTAGATTATCAAACGATAGTTCACTTAACTCGCCACATAAATGACATTCAGCTTTAAATACTAACTGGTTACTCTTCTTATATGCGTTATCTACTCTACAAAAATCCTTATGTGTTGGTGTTCCCCCAAAAATAAGTTTCTTTTGCCCTATATTAAAGGTCTTTTGGCGACCTATTGCAAGTTCTAATGGATCACCTTGATTAACAAGGTCATTTTTAACCTGACTTGGCTCTTCAATAATAATTACTTTAATTGAAGATGAAAGTACTGATTGTATTGAACCTAAAGTAGTTAGCTTTAACCAACCTCCAGGAAACTTAAAGAAGTTAAAACTCTCTTTAGCAACTCCTATGTTAATAATATCTCGAAGTACTTTAGTATTATCTATTAGTTTTTGTAGTTTCTCCCTACTATAGTTCCTACAAAGAGTTAACCCAGGAAACGCCATCATTATCTTACATGGGTTTGTGTGTATTAACTTACCTAAGAAGTTGTTTGTTAACTCACTCCAACCAATCTGAGATGCTTTCATCACAACTACAATATAAACTTGCCAGTTGTCTAAACAATCATAAACATACTCTAAAGCAGGTGTTCTATTACAATCGAATCTACCAACCATTTCAGATTCTTCGGAAGTCATTCTTCGATACAAATGCGCCCAATCAATCGTACTTATCCTGATCGCAGGAGCAAATAGTTTAAGTAATGTACCTATAAATCGCCTTTCTGAGATATTCTTATAACTTCGTTTAATCTTCATCTACTTCTTCCTCAATATCATCTATCTCTTCTGCATCAAATTCCCTTTCCAACATCACCTTAACATAGTTCTTCGCATCTATCTCTACTTTCTCCAACAAAGTTACCCCTAGTTGGTGTAACTCCTCCATCCCTTCATCTACCTTCTTCTGCACTTCCGTGTCTTTAGTAGTTCCTGCTATGTATTTTAGAACATCAGCTATAGCAGTTACAAAAGGTTCTACTAGTTCATACTGCTCATCTTTATCTATGTAATCTTGTCGTTCGATTGCATTTTTCTGTATTAACTGCTCTTCCCTTGCACGTTCCGTCTTTATATTCTGCTTAATTTTAATTGCCATCAAAGGATGTATACTATCATCCCCCTCTGTAGAGTAACTAATCTTATTCTTTTGTTTTTCTTCCCTCATCTTAGCTACTCTAGTTGCCTCTTCCTGAGCTAATCTAGCCTTTTCTAGTTTGACTTTCTCATCCGAAGCAAGTTTTTCTAGTTTTAGTTCCTGATCGTGTTTTTCTTTCTCTATCTTCAAATCCTGTTTTTTCTTATAGTAGTTAACATACTGCTGGACACATTGACGATAAGTTGCTACTGATAGATCATTGGGCAACCTACCTGCTTGACTTTCTTGGTAAACTAGGCTGACATTTATACCTAGAAGTCCTGCTAGTACTTGTGGAGATATTGTACTATCAACATTTATGTACGAATTGTTTATATCTTCTATCATTTCCTGCCCTTCTTAGTTAAAGGTCTTGATTTTGTTGTTTTAAAAGGATACACTATATAAGGAGTATATCAAGTTTTCTCTCACAAAACAAATCTATCTTTCGGTAGGGTTTGTAATAATACTAATAACAAATAACCTAATTCTTTAATAACTATTTGGATGTAGCTATGCCTGATAAAGACCCTACCAGTTATTCTTATATTACGTATCTATGGGTACTTATACTATCAGCTTGGGGAGGTGTTGTGAGCTGGAATACTAAACGTAAAAATGGGGATACACGGCCATTTAATTTTACAGAGCTAATTGGTGAAATAGTTACATCAGCCTTTGCTGGTGTTATTACCTTTTATCTTTGTGAAGCCGCGGAACTTAATCAACTTCTAACACCGGCTTTAGTAGGTGTTTCAGGTCACATGGGTAGCAAAATTATACTACAATTTGAAAAATTTGCTGAAAGTTGGGCAAATAAACGTCTTAACACTAAACTAGATTGAGGTTAAACAATGGCAAATAAATATTATGATAGTGCAAGTGCAGGGGCAACTGCTCCTTATGAATCACCAGAAACAGCTTCTACAACTTTAGCAACTGCACTTGCAGCTATTACTGTAGCAGGTACAGAAGCAATTTTCATTAATAACACATCAACTGAAGTTATTGGTGCTGCAACAACTTTCTCTTCCATTCAAGCAGATGCTAATCCACAAAAACTGCTATCTGTTTCTGATTTTGATGCAAGTCCAGGTACTTTAGCCGCCGGTGCTAAACTAAATTGGTCAGTAGCTTCTGGTGTTATGACTTTTGAGGGCAATTGGCACATATATGGTGTAGAGATAAAATGTACATCAGGAAGTACAAACCAATATCCTGCTTTTGGTACTATAGCTAAACACAGCAATATGTATTTAGAAAGTTGCATTATAGGTACATTATCTACAAATGCAACAGGTTTCTTAGCAAAATTTGGTGGGCCTTCTGGCAATGGTTGTGATCCTAGTATCTTTAAAACAAAGGATTGTACTTTAATAGCAGGACATATCGGCAATAAAATATCACTTGGGCAAGGTTATGTTGAATTAGATAATATTATACTAGGTGGAGCGGTTACACCAACCACACTATTTACTTCTGGAGCTGGTACAGTATCAAAAGTAGTAATTAAAAATAGTGATTTATCTATTAAGTCTTGGACAAACTTAATTGATGTTAGCTTAGATGCTCAAATTGAAGTAATCTTAGAAAACTGCAAGCTACCTGCTGGTGCTAATTTATTTACAGGTGCTTCTTTCTCACCTTATTCTTCAGTTACTTTAATTAATACAAGTGTCGGCAATATCCATTATGCTTATGAAAGACATACAGCAGCAGGAAGTATAACTACTAATGCAACTATCATATCAGACACAAACCCTATTGTTGATGGTGCAGTTTCTTTAAGCAATAAAATGGCTACTTCTGCTAATTCTGGTAGAGGTGTTCCACTAGAAAGAACCTATTGCATTGATATAACTACTTTAGCAAGTATCACTCCTTACGTTGAGGTCTTAGTTGAAGGTGATGGTGCAGCAGCTTTAAAGAATGATGAACTTTTTATAACTGCTAATTATTTTAGCGGTGCTGACAGCCCTTTAGGTACTTCTGTAACAAGTTGCCCAAATGTACTAGCTACTCCTGCTGATATTGCTGCTGGTACAGTAACTTACACAGGTGATGGTTATACTACTGAACGTACTCATAGACTAACTGTACCTGCTTTTACACCAACTCAAAAAGGATATGTTAAGATTAAGGTAACTCTCGTAAAACCATCTACAACTATCTACGTTGGAGCAGTCGGTGTCATTTAAAACTATAGGTAATGGGGACTTAGTACTCCTGTCCAATGGGTTTAAAACACTTCCAGATGGTACAGGTCAGATAGCTTTAATTGTACAATATGGTGAACAATACTCTTTTAAAACTTTAGCTAATGGTGATTTAGTTACAATAGTTACTTCTGGTGCAAAGACAGCCCCCGATGGAAGTCTAATTGTAGCTGATACAATCAATGATCCAGTACCTCCTTCAGGGGGTGGTTCTGGTATAATCATACCTTACTTTTACTTTATTAAATCTTACAAGGTAACTAACATGGCAGAATTTACACTTGATGCAACTACTTTAAAGCAGGGAATGGGTGGCTATACATTTCCTATGACAATAACACTCAATTCGGCGGAAGCTGGCAGAAAGATAGAAATTTCTACTAATAATGAAAAGTCTTGGGATACTTTAACACCAGATGTAACTGCTGTGGATCACATTTCAGTAGCCATTTTTGCACCTATATCTAACTTTAAAGTTACTGGTGCTATTGGCGATACTGTTGATATTATTAACTAAGGAGAACAACTATGCCATTTCCAGCAGGTGCAAGTATTACAGTCGGTGATGTTACAATAAGTAATGTCGAATTAGGTGCTACTACTTTAGCAGCATTAGAAACTACAGAGCTAGGTTCTACCAGTTTGGCTGCATTAGAAACTGTTAGTCTAAGCACAGAAACCATAAACGCATTAGGGGGCAGTACAGATGCTTCGGAAGTACATTCTACTGCCTATGAAGCTAGTCATGTAATCAAAGCTACTGCTGGTAAATTACATGGTTTTTCTGGTTATAACAGTGGGCCTGCTCAGTTTATACAAATATATAACTCAGCAACCTTACCAGCAGATACAGCAGTTCCAATTATCATTATTAAAATTGCTGCAACTGATAACTTTAGTTGGGACTCAGGAGGTAAACCTTACCCATTTGCTACTGGCATGGTTATAGGTAACTCATCTACTGGCCCAACTAAGACTATTGGTGCTGCTGATTGCTGGTTTAATGTGTTGTTTGAGTGAGGTAGTTATGAGAGTATCAAAAGCTACTGTTACTGGTAGCATACCAGATTGGGTTACATCAACTTATAATGTAGATGAAGTAACATCTTTAAACTCTTTTACAACATCGTTAGGACATACTTATGATGCTTCCATAGATTACATTGGAACAATGATTAGTCAAAGAAGAATAGCTGTATTAACAAGTCAAACAGATGTTAGATTTAGAACTAAAACAAATACCTTTGTAAATGTACCTATAGCTGATGCAGAAACAGAGATAACTGAACTTTTACAAAACTACTACAATGTAAGGAAAAATTATGTATAGATTTCTAATTTTATGTTTTATGCTGTTACCTACTATAGCTACAGCATATTACAATCCACAACCAGATACTATATCTAGACTAATAGGTACAGGAGTATCTTATCCATATGCTAAAGTATATTATATATGTGATAAGTTACCCAATGGCACAGTTAATTCTAGTGGAGATACTTCAGTAACACCAGAGAATCCAACAACCCCCTACCAAACCTATGCTAAGGCTTTATCTATTGTAAATACTTTACAAGCAAATGAAGCATTAGCTTTCTGTAGAGGTGGTAGATTTTATCAAACTGATCCAGCAGGCCCACCTAACATTGCTAATGCTAATGCTACGGCAGCGCAACCTATAGTTATTAGGGACTATATGCCTGACTATGCTACTAACATAGAACCGCCAGAGTTTATAAATATAGTTAATGGTAAGCCTATGTTTAGAGTAGAACCTAGTGGGAGGGAGGGTGTAACTTTCTTAAATCTGCATATTCGTTGTGGTTTAGAGTCTATACATACTGAACTAGGTGAGACAGACCAAGGTACTAACTACGGAATCAGATTGTACCAAGATGTAGACTATGTTACTATAGATAATCTATGGATAGAAGAATGTAGAATGGGTGTTATACCTAATGGCACACAAGTACCTACAATATTAAGTACTGAAACTTTATCTGACCTTACCTTTACACATAATGCTGACCCAAATGTAGGTGATACTATTAGTAGAGCCAGTGGTACTTGGACTGTTACACCTAATAAGGGGGATGGTATTATTATATCCGGTTCTTCTGGTGGCCTTAATGACGCAGATATAGAGTATAGTCAGAAAACTTCCTTTGCAACTAAAAAGAGGATGTATAGAGTACAAAGTGCAACTTCTACTACTATCACACTTACTCAAGGAGAGATTTGGGATGTTGTTGATGAAGCTAATACACCAGATGTAACTATATCTGTGACCAATTTTGATAGAGACTATTCATTCATCACTTTAAAGAATAGTAGGCTAGAGAATATGGCTATGGGTGTAGACCATATGTGGGGTTTTAAATCCTTAATAGATAGTAATATAATCATTAACAATGGTTTTACTGATAGGTTTTTACACCATAATGTCTATATAACTGGAAGTGACTATATGACGATCTCTAATAATATTATTGGAGATAACGCCATGTGGTCTGGAAACCCTAATAACGAATGTGAAGCTGTACAACTAGTAGCACATGGACAAGTAACACATTTATCTGTTATTGATAATCTAATCTACCAAAGACCAGATAAAACTAAATCCGGTTGTTGGGGGATATCTATTAATAAAGGTTATGCTTATCCTGAATGGTTCTCAAATACACTAATAGCAAGAAATACGATCATAAATGGTGGCAACTCTGCAATAGGTTGTACGTTTTGTACCGATACTACTATAGAAGATAATGTTATTGTAGCTACTAGAGCTACCGCTTTAGGGGCATCAACTGGTATTGCTGTTCCAGATACTAACTATGATCCTTTAGCTGGTGGTGTAAAAACAGGTAATGTCATTATTAGACGAAACAGATATTATGGCAAAGGTACTTCTGCTACATCTAATACTTCTACATATGGTATCTGGGTAGGTGGAACTGCGACAAACACAGAAGGGACTATTGAAGTGTATGATAACGTTATTGACAGTGCTTATAAATGTTTAAATGATTCGAACACAGGTGGGTTTACTAAGACTTGGGGTAGTAACACTACCACTAACTGTACTGTAGTCGGCCCATAAGGATAAACTAGCAAGGACGCTAATTTTAATTTAACTTTGAGGTACAATTATGTTTGGGATAGATGATGCAATAGTAGCAGGAGCCAATCTTGCCGATACAGTCGTTAAAAGGGTTTGGCCTGATGCTACTGAAATTGAAAAAGCTAAATTAGAGCAAATAACTGAACAAGTTAGGAATGAATACAACCTACTTCTAAATCAAATTGAAGTAAATAAGATAGAAGCAGGTTCTAGTAACTGGTTTACTAGCAACTGGCGACCATTTGTAGGTTGGGTTTGTGCGGCTGGACTAGCTTATGCTTCTATTATTGATCCTTTCTTGCGATTCATAGCAGTAATTGGCTTAGGTTATACAGGTATATTTCCTATTATAGATACTTCGATAACTGGTCAGATACTATTAGGTCTTTTAGGCTTAGGTGCTATGCGTTCTTTTGATAAAAAACACGGAACGGTTAAAAAATGATCTTACCTTTAACTATTGAAAAGTTAAAGTTCTTAATTCCTTATTCTTCTCTCAAGGATAGAGAGAAGTTTATAGAACCTTTGAACTTAACTATGGGTATTTACAAAATAAACACACCACTACGAATAGCTGCCTTTATAGCACAAGTAACACATGAAAGTGGTAGTTTACATTATGTACAAGAAATTGCAGATGGTTCAGCTTACGAGTGGCGAAGGGATTTAGGTAATTTAGAAGAAGAAGCACTAGTAGTTGCACATGCACATGGTACTACTACAGGTAGATTCTTTAAAGGACATGGATTGATTCAGGTTACAGGGTATTATAACCATAAAAAGTGTAGTGAAGGACTTGGAATTGACTTTGTAACTGCCCCAAATCGTTTGGCTGAGCCGCTCTACGCTGCGTTATCGGCTGGCTGGTTCTGGGATACACACCAGTTGAATAAACTCGCTGATGAGCGTAATTTTGTCCGAATTTCGAAGGTTATAAATGGAGGTACTAACGGATTAAAAGACCGATTAGCTAATTATGAAAGGTGCTTAAAGGTATTAGGTATATGATTAAGTGGCCTGATTTCACGTTCCCACCTATAAATTTATATACTATTGCCGCTTTAACACCGGATTTTGAAGCTAAAATAGAGAAAAAGGAAGAAAAAGTAGGTATTTCTCGTCCTGATTTCTCTATTTTATATAAGAAAAGGAATGAAGGTTAGGTTATATTTTGCACAAGGAAGTGCTTTTGTGCTTCTAAAAAAGTATTGTAATCTTCTAGTCTATAAAAAGTTAACGCTATCTCGATATAGTCATCATGGTGGTATATGTATGTTTGTATAGCTGCCCCCGAATACTTTTTACAATAGTCCCAAAGTTGTTCTTTATATCTAGTATCTAAACTATCAGCGTATCTAGGAAACGCGAATTCTATTTTTAATGCTTTAAAACCTTTCATTTGTTCTCCATAATTAAAAATCTTGTAACTGCACTTTACAATTATTGTACAGTACTTGCATATTTATACTATCTGCTAGTTCTCTATCTAATATACCGAATACTAGAATTACTTTGTCTCGTAGTCCCCGTAAACTATTTTTATGTAGATAAACTAATCTTTTTCTGTCAATACCTTTTTCTCTGGTGAAATAGCAATCAATATCGTAGCGAGTATAAGGGGCGGCCATATACTATATAAATAGGTTCTTCTTTCATCACCAACTCCCATAATCTGTTATATCTTCTTGTTCACTGTCCCAATCTTTAGATACTAAAGTTAAACCACCTATCCCACCTTCTTTACGTTCAACTGTGACACAATTTAAATTATTATCTTGCATGTATTTCAAAATAGCTTCTACTTCTGTTTTAGGTAAATTAAATTTCATCTGTCTGCCTTATATTAAGTACCACAATTTATCTATCTCAGAAAACCTATACTCATACCTTACCCAACTGAGTATTTGTTCTCTGTAGACTTGTATTGATTTGTCTGGAATTACTTGTGTATCGTGTGAATAGACTTTTGTATGATGTGTTAATGTTTTACCATCCAAAGGCCCACCAACTACTTTACCATTGTACATCGTAATCTACCTCATTACAAACTTCTATATAGTCCTCTCTAGCTAACGCTTCTGTAGCATGGTAAGCGTCATCACCATGATACTCAATAGCCCAATCTAGTGATATGTACCAAGTATCTCCTACAAGTACCTGCATATCTGTTTTGGTTGAATCTATTATATATTTATCGTAGACTATATAATGCCCATCGTACTCATTAAAAGCATTGTCCCATAGCCAAAACTCTAAACCTTCTTTAACTACATCTTTTAAATAATTAAAACTAAACATACCATTTCCTCCCAACAACCTTTCCACCTTTCTTAACCTTCCCCTTATACCCTTGTTTCTTCTCCAACTTTCTATACCCAGGTTCTTCCTTTCTAACTTTCTTAAACTCTTTCTTTCCCATAAAAGTAGAAAAGTCTTGTACAGTCAAAGGCTTTTTAAACAATTGTTGTAATGTGTTTATATCATGTACAGTTATTAAAGAATCGTCCGATATAACTAAAGTACATTTCTGCATAGCATAACCAGTATGTTCAAGAAACTCTTTGAATCTTTCCTTAAATCTTTCTCTAGTTTCCTCCATACTAGAATAAACTCCACTACAAGTCATGGCAGGTATCTCATTACCAATACTAACATACAACTTTTCTTGATAAGGTAATGGTTGAAATGATCTACCTAACTCTGTACCATACGTTTCTGCACATTCTTCAGTACTTAATCTACTTGCTTCATTAAATTTATCCATACTAATCTCCTCTTGTAAATGTTACTGTATGCTTATTACCTTTAACTGTCAACTTAACTCCCAATTGCTTATAAATATCTTGTAAAGTTGGTTTAATCAACCTTCTATTCAACTCTTTAAACTCCAAATACTCAGAAGAATCTACTTTAGCTGCATCACGTAAGTCACTTGTTGTAACTACAATTTCTTTTTGTTTATCGAATAAATACAAGTGTTTTTGTAAAAATTCATATAAAAAGTACCTTTTGCTAGATTTTATATCTGACATCCTAGCATCTATGTACAAGAACTTACCTCGTTCCATGTTGCCACTAATTAGTGGTATTAACTTCATATTCCATTTTATTTTAAGTACTTGTTGATCTTTGTTATATTGTATTTCGTAGATTAAAGAAGAATCCCAAAAGTTTCCTTTACCTAAATCCACTGTAATACTTGTATCTAAAAAGCGTTTAGCCAATGAATAGGCTTCATCATAGGCTTTTCCTCTAGATATTTTAGCTTGTTTTGCATAATAGTCAATATCTACAGGGTAAAATTCCTCTCTATCAAACTCTTCTTTCTGGTATTTACCTATTAAACAACTATTAAAGAATCTAATTGCATCCATGTTAGCAAATTCTCTAGTAATTGTCACCATATCATAGTGTTTTAGTATCTTTTGTCCTTTAGGTATCTTAAATAATGAACTTTGTTTTACTTCTGGTTGTTCTACATAAAATTGTCTTTTAAGCATAATGCTCCTTATTAGGTTAACAAATGCAAGCTAGACTCTCACACAAATTTGTCTAGCTTGCCTTCGCCACATATCCGAAATAACCTATAAAGGTTTAAACCACCAACACAACAAAACCTAACTTTTCCAACTTCTTAGCTA
>Ga0265297_10001074_pt1 | contig 68011 bp, 84 predicted proteins | sample Munlanlwell13791_FD_192502 | JGI IMG/M metagenome (GOLD analysis project Ga0265297, IMG submission 192502) | Leachate microbial communities from a municipal landfill in Southern Ontario, Canada - Leachate well 137-91 | ecosystem: Engineered > Solid waste > Landfill > Unclassified | place... | reverse complement strand
AACCTCCGTCTTTGCTCGTTTTGTCGTTTGCTCCTCCAAGCTTGTATTTGGCTGATTCCATGGAAGAAGTCAGTTCCCAGGAACCTCCGGTTATATACGTATAGTAATTACCCGTGCTTGTGGTATTGACGGGATCCACGGGTAAAGAAGATAAAGGAGTGGTAAAAGAGATATTGCTGAAATTGATCGGTATCCAGCCAGTACCATTGGTTTTTTGAAGATTTGTGCTTGTGGAACAACGATAACTCCAGCCTGTAGGTAAGGTGGGAAGACCCAGATTGGCGCAAGTAGCCGAAGAATCGGGAATGGAGACATATACGATATTTGTGGAACCTAAGGAAGAACCTCCATCTGCGACATACAGAGATATGGCTTTATTTATTGTTGTCAGTTCTTCGGCTCTTCTTGAATCTCTGGCTGATCTCATCTGTTCCGCAGGATTTATCGTTATTACCACTACTGCGGATAGAATGGAGAGAACCGCTATTACTATGACGAGTTCTATTAATGTGAAGGAGTTGGGCTTCATTATTTATTCTAAAATTAGCCTCTTTCGGCCATGCGTACAATTTCTTCCGCAATCATCTTTCCCGCCTCGGGTTTGGAGAATTGTTTTGCCGCCGCGGACATTGATTTAAGAGTTTCCGGATTTGAAAAAACTTTTTCCAATTGCTCTATAAAAATATTTTGTTTGAGATTAGGCTCTTCTATAACAACGGTCGCTCCAGCTTTGGCATATTCATAAGCATTTTTTGTCTGATGGACGCCAACAACTTCTTCAGGTAAAGGAATTAAAATTGAAGGTTTGGCAAAGGCGGCTATTTCAAAAATGGAACCGCTTGAAGCGCGGGAAATAACCAAATCGGCCGCCGAATAAGCGTCGGCCATGTCTTTTTCGAAATAAGGAACAAGTTTGTAATTTTTTTTCTCTTCCGGAGAAAGTTCTTTTAAAACGGAATCAAGTTCCGCTTTGGCGGAATCGAAATTTTTTATTCCGGTCTGATGCAAAATTTGGAATTTTTTAATCAGTTCCGCCGCGGTTTCTACGAAGAAATTATTTATTTTAACTGCGCCTTGCGAACCGCCAATAATCAAAAGTATCGGTTTTTCCGGATAAAAACCAAAAGACTGTTTCGCTGCTTGCGGGTCCATAACGACTTTTGAAAGTGAGTGTCTGATAGGATTGCCTATTAAAGCGGCTTTTTTTGCCAGCTTGGGATTATTTTGGTTTAAATCTTCAATCGCCGAACTAAAAGAAACTGCGATTCTTTGCGCGAAACGGCCGGATAATTTATTTGCCAAACCGATAATTGAATCCGAATCATGAATTATTACAGGAACGCGGTAAAACCGGCAAGCTAAAACAACCGGCAAAGCGCCCGGTCCGCCTTTTGAGAATAAAACATCAGGCATAAACCAAAAAACTTTCCATAGCGCCTGAATAAAACTTAAGGGCAAGAAAAAGAAAATATCAAAAAAATTCCTGATATCGAAATATCTGCGGAGTTTAGCGGAAAAAATCCTGGAAACTTTAATCCCTTTTTCTTCCAAGAAGCTTTTATAATTTCCCGGCGCACCGAAATACCTGAAATCAACTTGTTCGTTCGTTATTAAACTCCAAATTTCTTCGGCAACGGCAACAATGGGATAAATATGCCCGCCTGTTCCCCCGCCGGTGAAAAGTATTCTAATCATTTTAGTTGTATTTACTTATATTACCAATTACTCCCGTCATCGTCAAAAAAACCGCGAGCGACGTTCCTCCATAACTGATAAACGGCAGCGGAACGCCCGTTAATGGCATAAGTCCGGAAATGGCCGCTATATTGATAAAAGTTTGAATCGCCATTACGGAAGTAAATCCGACTATGACAAATTTGGCGAATTGATCGCTTGTCTTTTTCGCTATCATAAATCCTTTAACGAAAAATAATCCGAAAATCGCGATTAAAGAAGCCGCTCCAACGAATCCCAATTCTTCCGCGATAACCGCGAAAATAGAATCGCTTATCGGTTCCGGCAGGCGTTTAAATTTGGCCGTTGATTGACCGAAGCCCACGCCGGTTAAACCTCCCGATCCGATAGATATTAATGATTGATTAACCTGGAAAGCGCTGGATTCATAATCTATCGATTCCGAATGAGTAATCATTTTAAAATAAGTTTCCACGCGGTCCAAACGGTACGGTGAAAAAGAAATAAGCAGGCCAAATGCCACAAGCCCAATAAGAATAGTGCTAAGAATGTAAGAAATTCTGGCGCCGCTGGCAAAATAAACCAAAAGTCCGGCCGCCATAATAATCGCCACGGCGGAAGTCGAACGTTGAATAACGACTAAAACCGCCACCAGCCCGCAAATGACTAAAAACGGAAAATATCCCGCCCAAAAATCTTTTTGGCGCGCGTCTTTATTCGCGCCTTTTGCACGCGGAGCCAGCCAGGCGGCAAGATAAACTATAAAAGAAAATTTAAGCAGTTCGGCGGGCTGAATGGACATAAATCCCAAATCCAGCCAGCGGCTCGCGCCGGCGTGCGAAAAACCCAAAGGCGTGAAAACTAAAACAAGTAAAAATAAATTTAAGATAAGCAGGGGCGCTGCTATTCTTTGCCAAAAACGGTAATCTATGAAAAAAGCGAATAAAAATCCGATGGCGCCCAATCCCAATCCGTAAATAATTTGGTGTTTTAAATAATAATAAGTATCGTCAAATTTTATCTTTCCCAAATCCGAAGACGCCGAAGAAAGCATGACCAATCCAAAAACGGTCAGCAGTAAAGCGCAAACGATAAAAATGTAATCGGGAGTTCTCCCGCCAAATGCTTTAAACTTCATGTTTTAAAATTTGACCCGCCAAAATATTTTGGAAAGTTCCGTCTTTTACAGCTCTTTTGCCTGCCACGATAACTTCCCTAATTTGCGCGTTCTTGAAAAGCGTAAGGTCGGCGGCGAATCCTTCTTTTAGCAATCCCCTATTTTTTAATCCGAGACGCTGCGCCGGAAAACCGGTAATTTTGTAAATCGCGGTTTCAATAGGCAAAGATTTCCCTTTTTCCGCCAATTCCAAAAGTCCGGTGAAAGTTTTCGGAATATTATTCGAAGCGACAATCGCTCTGTCGTTTTTTATGGCGTTTATGGTCTTTTTCAGACTGACGTTTTTATATGAAATTACCGCCCGCAAACCGGTTATTTTCATTAATTCCAAAATTCCTTCGGCAGGCTTCAAATCCCTGTTTTCGGAAAATTCTTTTAAGGACTTACCGTTCAAATAAGCGTTTAAGGGCGCGTTTAAAATAATCGTTTCATCAATACTGAATCGTGGAAGCTCGCGCATAATTTTACTCCTGAATCCGGGAGTCTCGATGTCTTTTAAAATAGTCTCGGTATTTCCTTCTTTAACCCATTCGGGCAAAATATCGTGAACCAAAACCGCGCTTAAATCCGAAGGATAAATATCAAAACAAACGTCGGCTCTGGCGGAATTCTTACTTATCAAATCAATCGCTTCTTCGTAATCCGTACCGTAGCCTGAAAGCGGGCGGAAATGACTTATTAAAACTCTGGCTCCGGTTTCTTTGGCAATACTGATTGTTTCATTTACCGATTGGAGCAGTCCCCTTTTTTCGTTCCGTAAATGCGTCGCGTAAAGCGATTTGTTTTTCGCGACAACTTCGACAAGAGATTTTATTTCGTTGTAAGAGGTTTGTTTGGCATGAATGTATCCGAGTCCGGTTGAAAATCCAAAGGCGCCGTCTTTCAAGGCGCGGTTTAAAATCAAATTAAAAATTTTCAATTCGCTTCCCGATAAATCTCTTTTTGAATCTCCGGCTAGCGCCTGGCGAATCGTGCGGTGGCCGGCGAGCGTGCCGAAATTAACTCCAAATTTCAAACCGTTTAGAATATTCAAAAATTCTTTAACCGTGTGCCAACCGATATTCATTTTCCCGATATCCGCCCAATCTTTAATCGATTCCAAAGAACCATAAAGCAATGGCGCGAGCGATGCTCCGCATTGGCCGCCGATAATCGTGGTAACGCCTTCTAATAAATAATCCTTTTGCGAAGGATTTGAGAAAAGCGTCAAATAGTGGTCTGCATTGTTATTTATATCTATAAAGCCTGGCGCAAGATACGCGCCAAAACCCTCTATAGTATCGTGAGCTTTATAGGTTGGGAAATTGCCTATTGCGGAAATTTTTTCATTGCGGATTAAAACATCCGCCTTAAAAGCCGGTTTACCGGAGCCGTCAATAAGTTGAACGTTTTTAATAAGCGTAGTCATTAGGGTTTATTATAGCAAATTTAAAGACAAATAAAAAAGCCGGGAACTATACTGAAAGTTTCCGGCTATATAGGGGGAGAAGACTGGGACGTGCCGCGGCCCGGATTTGCAGTTCGGCTCCTGCTCTCGAGGATGATTTGCGGGAAATTCAACCACCGCAGAATCGCGAGAGATCCAGGGAGGCGACGACCGCATCCGTAACGCTTCATGCGATGCACCCAATTCGCAAACCGGGGCCCATTCGCCGGCGTTTGTGTTGGCCCCAAGCGTTGCCTCCGGCTGCACTGCGCATAGGTGCGGGATGAAACAACGCAGTCAACCCTAGACTATGCCGCCGCTGAGGACGAGTACCGACCCAGCCTTCTCCTTCAAAACTATCTCAATGAACTTAATCGTATTATAGCACGTCATCTAAATTTGTCAACCCCACACATAATTTCTTATGTGTGGGGTCAAGTAAAGAAAAAAGCCGTGAAACGAGTTCACGGCTTGTATCGAGAAGAGAAGATGGAAGGCTCTATACCATTCGGCGATTAGCCATTCCGCGAATGCGCGCGTAAGCTTTGTTCACGTTCCCGTCATTTTGAGACATCACAGGGGACAATTTTGTCTTTTGAACGAAGCTCGCACTTGTCATGCGGTAGTTGGGACTATATTGTCCCTCCATCTCCTCTGGTTGTTTTAACGATCTGATATCATTATATCAAAATCGCAAGAACAAGCAAACTAAAGTTATCAACATAAGCAATTAGAGGAATTTGCTTAGGAAAAACAAGACTAATCCAAGGCCGCTGAAGACGCCGGAGATAATCCAAAAACGCATGGTTACTTGCGTTTCCGGCCAGCCAAGAGCTTCAAAATGATGGTGTATGGGCGCCGACAAAAACACTTTTTTTCCTCTGAACTTTTTCGAGAGTAATTGAATTATCACCGAGCCCGACTCAAGCACTAACACGAAAGCGATAACTGGCAAGAATAAAACGGAATTCGTCAAAAAAGCGATGACCGCCAAAACAACGGTAAGCCCCATGATGCCCGTCTCCCCCATATAAAATCTTGCGGGGTGAATGTTAAACCACAAATAAGTCAGCAAAGCACCTATAATAATCGCGATGAAAGTCGCCATATCATAAAGTCCTCTTGAATAAGCGATAACTCCGAAAGCCGCAAAAATCGGCATTAATACTCCGGCCGAAAGCCCGTCTAGGCCATCCACCACTCCGCCCGAAAAAGTCGCCAAAACGACAATGATAAAAAGCAACATATAGAAACCATCTATTTCCAAATTTCCGTAAAAAGGAATATAGATGCTGGACCAGCCAAGCTTGACGTAAAACCACCAGGCGCCCGCGGCCGCTATCAATCCGATTAAAGCCATTCGCACTTTAAATCTGATTCCCCCGCCGATGTATTTACCTTTATTGTTTATAACCAATATGTCGTCGACAAGCCCAAGAATCGAAGCCGCCACCAAACTGAAAAGCGGCAGCCAGGTTTGCGAACGCGAAAGAAAATTCACTTTCATTCCCAGCGCTTCGGGCATGAATTTGGAAACGATAAAAGTTCCCAGGCTGATTATCAAAACCGTTCCCCAAATTAAAATTCCTCCCATCCGCGGAGTTGAAATTTCTTTCGTGCCATGAAGCTCGGTAAAAATCGGAGTTCTTTCTCCGCCCGGAGCGAACTCGCGAGGCTTTTTCTTCCAGCATTTATATTTATAAAGAAGCCTTATCAAGGCCGGTGACAGGGCAAGCGCCAAAGTGAAAGATAAAACAAACGCGCAAATAATTTTAATTATTAAAAAAATGTGGGTACTGTACATATTTAAACTACATACTATAAATTACAAACAATTTTGAACTAAGCTTTTTAATTCGCTTGTTTCGTCAAATGAATTATTCGCTCCCAAAACAACGGTAACAATCATTTTCCCGGAAATATCGAAAACCCCTATTAAGTTCCTGCCCGACTCGTCTATGAATCCGGTTTTGCCGCCGACAAAATCTTCCTGCCCCGCAAATTTATCGATATTCAATATTTTTTTAAGTTTGCCCGATTGAAGGTCTATTATTCTGATTTCTTCCTGGCGGGAAATATCGAGAATCTCCGGATGCTCGGAATAAATATAAGACATTAAAATTGATAAATCTTTTGCCGTAGATTGATTGATAAAAGAAAGTCCGGTCGGTTCCAAATAAGTCGTTTGAAACATTTTAAGCCCCGTGGCTTTCTTTTGCATTTCATCCACGAATGCCTGTTTTCCGCCTTCGAAATTCTCGGCTATCGCTTCCGCCGCGTCATTGCTTGAAGCCACAAGCATCGCCTTAATCAAATCAAGCTCTTTAAAAGATTCTCCGACTTTAAAGCCTCCCGCCAAGCCTTCCACGTTGACTATTTCCTCGGTAATTTTTATCTCTTTACCCGTATCGGTTTTTTCGAGAGCCACAACGGCCGTCATTAATTTGGTTATTGAGGCAATGGGCCAGCGGTTTTCGGAGTTTGATTCAAAAATTATTCCGTCGTCTATGTATTTCGCGAGCATCGCTTTATTGGTAAAATCATATCCGCTCGGGTCGCATTTTAATTGGACTTCGGCGATATCGGGCTTTGAAATAAGGGTTGAATCGGAAGTAGAAGTTGAATTTGGCGCCGGAACAGGGTCTTTGGCGGAATTATCGCCAATACTGCTCGCGGCAAGGGCAAGGCTTTTCCCCAGACTAATTGCTCTTTGGGAAACCGCCAAATAAACATCGCCGATGAAAACAATAAACGGATTTTTTAATTCCGGCTGTTTGTTTTCAATTGTTTTTTCTTCCGTTCTCGCGACATCTTGTTTTGCCGCCTGTGCGGCTATTTGCCCGCTTTGTTCTGTTTGAATTGTTTGCGAAGACGCCAAAGAAGGAGCGTTGTTATGCGTTCCCGAATTTATCGCTATCGATAACAAAATAACCAAAGAAAGTAATATTGCTTGTATTTGCATATTTTATGTTGTTTGTTGTTGGTTGTTTATTATAGCTTTAAACTTATCATATTCCGGCAAGTCTTCAATCTTTGAAATCCCCAAGTATTTCAATAAATCAAAACTGGCCTGATAAAGATATATGTTCGCTCTTTGCGGGTCATTATACCGTTCAACCAATCCGCGCATCAGCAAATTTCTTAAAATAAAACTGGAATTCACTCCCCTGTAATAATCTATCTGCGCTCTTGAAACCGGACCGAGATACGCGATTAAAGAAAGCGTTTCAAGCGACGCCGGAGTCAAATCTTCTTTAAATTCGTCTTTAATGAATTCCTCAATAAGCGGAGCGAATTCAGGTTTTGTTACGAGCTGGACTTTTTGCCCGGCCGGCGAGTCTGAAAAAAGCAAATTCAATCCGCCGTTTTCCGCATATTTTTTTTGAAGTTCGCTTATCGCGTCTTTGACTTCCGCTTCGGAAACCTTACTTCTGTTTTTCGAGAGCATTTTAGAAATCTTTTTCACTTCCAATTCTTCGCCATAAACAAATAGCAAAGCCTCTACTTCCGCTGTTATATTTTTCTTATTTTCTTCCATAATTTTTATTTTTGTTCTATTAGTATATCAGAAAAACCCTTGTTTTGCTGAACGCTTATCTTTTGTCCGGCAAGCAAATGAAGCAGCGCCAGGAATAGAACCACTACTTCCGAACGCGGTTTGTCTTTTAATAAACTTCCGAAACTTGTGGAATGTTCCAATTCCGCTTTTAGCCTGGCGACTATTTCTTCTATTTTCTCTTCAAGCGTTACGAGCGAGCGTTCTATTTTTTGCTCTTCGGGCATCTCGCGGATAGCTTCCAAAACTTTCTCCGCCGCTTTCAATAAATTTTCGATTGTAATTTTGGGCGACGGGTAAAAAACTTCTGGCCTGCAGAAAAACAACGGTCTGGAAATTTCAACGTTTTTTTCTTGCGCCAATCTTTTAATATGAGCCATTGCCGGCTTAAAATTGCGGTAAAAATCCAACCGGCCTTCCAAATCTCTTATATTTTCTTCTTCATCAGTCGTTAACTTAAGGTCGGGCAAGAGAGATTTTGATTTTATAAGCAAAAGACTGGCGGCAACGGCGACAAAATCGGCAAGTAGACGCGGTTCAATCGCTTCGATTTTTTTAACGTATTCTAAAAAATCGGCAGTTATTTCCGCCAGGCTCAAATCGGTTATCTCGAGCTTTTTTTCTTCAATAAGTTCCAAAAGCTTTTCAATGGGACCGGAAAATTTTTCCGTGGTGTATTCGTACATTTATTAGTTTGTTATGCTCGTGTTTGTAGTTTGTAGTTTGGTAAATAAGTACTCTGTTGGGTCGTAATAGCCGTAATCTCCCGGATATTCAGGCGTGGAACCATAGCAAAACCGCCATTCGGCGCCCGGACCCTGACATGCGTCCCCTTTCTCGGGATTTTCCAAAACAGGGGCTTTTTTCAATTCAAAATGAAGATGTGTATCCGCTTTGCCGGTTTCCTCGCAGCCATCTTTTCCTATGCGCCAGTAATTTTCGCAGCCATAACCGCTGTTGCCAATTTCACCGATTTTCTCTCCTTTCTTTATTATAGCTCCTTTGACGATACCCATGTCAATTAAAGAAAGATGTCCGTATAAAGAATAAATAGTTTTAATTTTTGTCGAACTCGCCGAAGAGATTTTATGTTCAATAATTACCGTATTGCCAAAACCATGGTCAACTTCTCCAAGCTTTACAACTTCAGAAACGACGCCGTCATAAATGGAATAAACGTTTTTATTTTTTGAATCGGGATTCGGCGCGAAATCAAGTCCAGTATGCTGGTAATAATCAAACTTTAAATATTCCGTTCCGCCGAAAATCCATGAATTGCGATATGGATTATTGTATCTTTGGCGAATCCAAAAATCTTTCAAATCAACCTGAGCGGAAAATCCTTCTTTAAGTTCTAAATCATCAAAAGTTTTATAAACCAAAATTTGGTCGCCCGGATTTATAAAATCGTATATTTGTTTGTCTATGCCTTCACCAAACCGCAAACAGCCTCCGGTAAAGCTTGAGGTAACTTGTTCGCCGTTTTTATAGTACGGAATACCATGAATAAAAAAGTCTTCGTAATATTGGAAAGCGTAAGGCATTGTTACCGGGAAAATCGAGGATACGTGTTTTTCGTATTTCGCTCCGGCAAAATAATAACCGGTTGGCGCCTGAAACCATTTTCCTTCCTGTGATTGGTAAGCCAGTGGAAAAACATTGGTTAATTTCTCGTTTTCATAAAGAAAAGCTTTCGACGCCGTTAAGTTTATTTCCAATCCTTTTTCGCCTCCGATTTTGGATTTTTGAGAGCAAAATTCTTTATCTGATTCTTCCGAAAATTTTATGTCCGGAGCGCAATAATTTTCTTTAACAATCACGGCCGCTTGAGTCGAAGTTGAAATTGTTTCGGTTATCGCCGGGGCGACTGAAGCGACCATTTGCGTTTTTTTTGAAAATAAAAAAAGACCGGCCTTAAATCCGGCGAAAAAACATACAGCGATAATTATTAAACTAATGAGAATTGTGAAATATCGCGAAGTTTTTTTATTTTGAAACATTTTATCAAAGGATTTCCAGGTCGGTGATTTTAACTCCAAAATTTAAAGCTTCTCCCTTGCTTGGAAACCAAATATCAACTCTGTCATTATAACCGTCTTTCAACCTGTCTTCAACGGTAAAAACTCTGTCGCCGAAAACCGCCGGCAATCTAACTTTGGAACCGAACGGTAAAAAGTTGGCGGCAACGATTCCATTTCTCACGTGATTTCCCGAAGCAGTTATAAAAGGAGTGTCATCCGTCTCATCAACCGAACTTGAATAAGCCGTGGCAAGAATTTTGACCACTTTTTGAGGTTTATTGGCTGAATCCCGCAAAACTGACGATTCTTTCAGAACCGGATGACCTTGAGCTAAAAGCTCTACTTTTTGACTTTGAAGCGGGCTTGATTTGAGCGCGTCTACTGATTCCGCGTGGCTGGGGTCCACATTGATAAGTGGCCCGGCAGCGACTAAGCTCGCTATAAAAAAAGGCAGCACTAAGACTGCGGTTGTACTCATATAGTATTTTCCTTATTATAGCGCGGTTTTCGGACTTGTCAAGACGCAGGTCAAGAAATAGTCAAATTAAGCCCATAAAACCTACATTTTAGGCGAAAAGCGAAAACCTGCCTTTTCCAGTCGGCGGATCTTGACCGGTTAAACCGGGAAAAGAAGATTTTCGAGTATTGAGAGTTGTATTAAAGCAATTATTCTATTATTATAAGTAAATTATGTTAGTTCTCTACCGAAAATATCGGCCAAAATCATTTGAAGACATCCTTGGACAGGATGTTATTTCTGAAACCCTTAAAAATGCCGGCCGGCTGGACCGCTTAGCCCACGCTTATTTATTTTACGGCTCAAAGGGCAGCGGCAAAACCACTACGGCAAGAATTATCGCCAAGCTTGCTAATTGCCAAAAAAGACAGACCGACGAGGTTTTTAAGAAAACCGGAGAACCTTGTAATGAATGTTCTGCTTGTCTTGAAATAGATGCCGGTCGGGCGCTGGACGTTATTGAAATAGACGCCGCTTCAAACAGAGGCATAGACGAAATCAGAAATCTTAAAGAAAATATCCGTGTGTCCCCCGCCGCTTTAACCCGCAAGGTCTATATTATTGATGAAGCCCATCAGCTAACCAAGGATGCATTCAATGCTTTGCTTAAAACTTTGGAAGAACCACCAGAGCACGCGATGATGATTTTAGTAACTACCGAACTGGAAAAAATGCCGGCAACGATCGTTTCAAGAACTCAAAGATTCCATTTTAAGCGTTTGCCGCTTGAAACGATTATCGGAAAGCTGAAAAGCATCGCCAAGTTAGAGAAAATAAACATTTCCGATTCCGCCATAGAACTTATTGCCGCAAGTGGCGGCGGAAGCTTCAGAGATGCGGAATCATTGCTTGACCAGATAGCTTCATTGAAGCAAAAAACGACAAAAAATAAAAAGAAAGAAGTTCAGATAGAAATGGAAGACGTGGAAAGCATTATCGGCCAAGTGGCTTTCAAGCGGATTTCCGAACTGGCAGAGCTTTTAATAAGTAAAGATTTAGCCGGTAGTTTAAAATTTCTTTCGGAAATTAACGAAAACGGCTACAACCTAATTCAATTCAATAAAGATTTAATCCATTATTTGCGTAAGGTTTTATCTTTGAAATTCAGCCCGGAGCTTGAAGAAGTTTTTAGCCGTGAAATGACAGACCAGGAATTGAAGGCTATAAAAAAACATTCCAAATCCGCCGATGCCGAAAAAACCATTAAGCTTATGAAGCTGCTTATTGAAGCGCACACGGAAATGCGATACTCCCCCTTCGTAATAGTTCCTTTCGAGATAGCCATTATAGAAGCGCTTAAAAGTTAAATTCTTAATTCGTCTAGTGGTAGTATAAAATCCTGAAATATGGTATTATTATTTAATGCCATGGAATAAGGGGCTTACAAAAGAAACGCATCCAAGCGTAAAGAAAATCTCCGAAACTTTTAAGCGGAAGAAAATTAACAATTTCAAAAAATGGGCGGACAAAATGAAGGCCGCAGGTAAAATTAAAAGCAACTACCCGGATTTTAAAAAAGATAAATATCTGGCGGAATTAGTCGGTGTTGTACTTGGAGATGGACATATCGGTAAATTCCCGCGAACCGAACGGCTTATAATTTCGTGCAATTCCAAAAATAAAGGATTTATAAATAGATACGGCGGTATTATTGAGAAGATTTTCTCTAAAAAACCGACCTATATGAAAGTTAAAAATTCAAATTGCGTAAAAATAAGCGTTTACGAAAAATTTGTCAGTAAAAGATTAGGGATTCCAAGCGGAAACCGCGCTAAATTAAATTTTAAACTACCGAAATGGATTTGTGAAAATAACGACTATTTGGTAAGTTTTTTAAGAGGTCTATATGAAGCCGAGGGAAGTTTTTGCGTTCATCTGCCTACGAGCACATATAAAATTTTCTTCTCAAATAAAAATACTTCCCTGCTTAATATTGTATATGCGAGTTTAAAAAAATTAGGATTTAAGCCCAATAAAAGCAGATATAAAATTCAAATATCCAGAAAAAAAGAGGTGTACGAGTTTAAAAATTTGATAAATTTCCGGAATTATAATAATCTTTAAAAGTTAAATCTTGCGGGGTGGTGCAATTGGCAACACGTCAGACTCTGGATCTGAAGTTCTAGGTTCGATTCCTAGCCCCGCAGCAAAATGGAAAACCTACACGAGAGAATAATTAAAATTATTCAACTACTTCAAAACGAAGGGATTAAATCTCTTTTATACGGCTCTGCGGGCGCTTCACTTTATTTGGGACCGTTCAAAACAGTTAATGATATAGATCTGCTTATAGATTCAAAATTGCTAAATGAAGATTGGAGTAAACTCAAGGAATTTATGCAGAAAAATGGATTTTTTGTTTTTGATAAAAATGAACATGAATTTATTGACGGGACCGGGGAGAAAATTTCATTCGCAGAAAAAGATATTCTCATTAAAGATCAAATCTGTGACTCACTTCATGATGTTGTTAATATCCAAATTGAAAATCTAACTATTGCCACTCTGTCGCCAACAGCTTTCCGTAAGGCATATATCTTTAGCTCAAGGGATGGCTACCGGCAAAGCAAGAGAGAGCTAAAAGACACGCAAATTATTAAACTTTTTGACCAATATCTTGCATCTCATTAAATTTACATAACACGACTGAGACTAATCAGTTAGTCCCCTTTTCCGACCTCAAGAAAACCTTTATAATAGTTTAATATGAATAATTCATACGATTATATTAAAAATGAATTTAGTCAAAATATTTGTGTTGAAGACATATATAATTATTTCCTAAAAAGGGTTGATGAAGGCAAGCTTACAAGAGATGAAAATCCAATAAGCCATTTTTGTTGTTATTTTCTACCTTATAATTCAAAAACTAAACAAGTATTTATAATTCATCATAAAAAATCCGGTCTGTGGCTATCCCCAGGCGGTCATATAGATGAAGGAGAAAACTTGATGCAAACTCTAAATAGAGAAATTCAAGAAGAACTTGGCATAGAAAACAAAATTAAAGAGAAAATAAAGCCATTTTTACTTACAATTACGCCGATCAATAATACGGTTCAACCTTGCAAAGAGCATCTGGATATATGGTATCGATTTGAAACCGACGGCTCCGAATTTAATGTCGATTTAAAAGAATTTCACGATACAAAATGGCTCAGCATAGATGAAGCAAGAAAAATAATAACGGATTTTCCCAACCTGCAAGCATTAGATAAAATGGAAGAATTTTTTACAAAATGAAAACTCAAACAAAAATTATTTTTAGCATTCTCGCAATTGTAATAATCGGCGGTGGCGCTTACGGCGTTTATTGGTTTGTTAATCAAAAATCCGAAGTTCCCGAACAAGTTTTTTGCACTCAAGAAGCTTTGATTTGCCCTGATGGTTCGTATGTCGGCAGAACCGGACCAAAATGCGAATTCAAAGCATGCCCTAATCAGCCGTCGTTTACCGGAATTTTAAAACAAACGGGAGACGGATTTTTTCTTATTCTCGGTTCGCCTGAAAACAGCGGTGGAGACGTAGCTTATTCGATGCCACTTATTATTAAAGTAAGCAATGTCGTGGGTCAGCTTATCAATCAAAAAGTCCAAGTATTTGGAAACTTTACCGAAGGCGCCACTTTATCTGTTGACCGTCTGGAAGAACTTCCCGGAGATGCCGGCGACCCGACTCTTGGAGAAATTAGTATTAGAAAAAGCGTTTTTATAAATGGCGTTCGCATAACGCTTAATAAAATAGTCAAAGATAGCCGCTGCCCGATTGATGTCAAATGTATCCAGGCCGGCTGGGTAACAACCAATATAACGCTTGAAAGTGATACCGATAAAGAAACGATAGACGTATCTTCAAATAAACCACCTGTGGCTTTTGATTCATATCAAATTTCTATCGAAAATGTAAAACCTTCACGCGTCGCAAGCGCGACAATAGGGCAAGAAAATTATTTAATTACCTTCCGTGTAAAATCAAATTAATAAATACAAGGTCGAATAATTAATTTATTTATATATTTAAAATATGTGTCATTCTGGCGGCGGCGCTTCAGGCGCCATATACGGCTTAGGCTTGATAGGCGCTTTGGTCTATTTCATCCAGCACGCGGATACATTCTGGATGGGAGTCCTCGGCGTATTAAAAGCCATTGTTTGGCCGGCATTCCTGATTTACAAAGCGCTTGGAGCTTTAGGATTATAATTTTTTAGATAAAAAAACGCCCCGCGATGCAAATTGCGGGGCTTTTTGGTTTTTGGGAATTGTCGAGTTCCCTATTTTGCGGTTATGTACGCCATGACGTCGTCCATCTTCTCGCTGGAGATTTTCTTCTCACTAACGAGAAAACTGAGAGTGTCTTCCAGTGTGGTAACGGCGTAGGCGTGATTGCCTTCACTGAGTAGGTCATGCAGGCCGCCCTGTTGCCGGTCGTAGAGCACCACAGTGGCCGCCACCTCGAGACCGTTTGCCTTCACGGCGTTAATGGCTTCTCTCTTGGTGTCCGCCTTAGTGATAACATCATCCACCAAAATGACGCGTTTGCCCGGCTCGAACTGGTCGAGAATATTCGCCGAGATCTTCCGGCTGCCCTTGTCTTCGATCTTTCCCATCCGCAGAAGCGGTTTGCCGATTGCGTTCGCCAGAGCGCGGCCGATGGGTTCGCCCGCCTTCGGGATTCCGATGACGTAGTCGAACTCGATGCCGTTTCGCACGACGAATTCGTGCAGGATATCTCCGATAAGCGCGTAGGCTGGCTCGGACAGGTTCCTGATGTCCATGTAAATCGGCGACAGCGGCGCATTGGGGAACTCTTCATGAAGTTTGAGTTTGAAAGCCCCAAACTTAATCTTCTGCGAATTGAACAGAAGCATGTGGAGTTTCTTTTTCAGCCCTCTGGCGATTTCCGCCGAGATTTCCAGGACCGCCTCAACCGGGTCTTTCGCGGTCGTGATGGGTCGTCCGATGACCAGGAAATCCGCGCCCTTGTATGCCGCCTCTTCCGGCGTCAGAGTCCTTTTCTGGTCGTCAGGCGCTGCATTGGATGCCCGGATTCCAGGCGTGACCTTAAGCAGGCTTTTGACCTCGTCGTTCTTCGCGAGGAATTCGAGTTCCTGCGGCGAGCAAACGATGCCGTCGCAGCCGGCGAGTTTCGCGTCGCGCGCGAACTGCAAGACTTTCGCCTTGCTCGGCGCGCCGAAAATCAGATGGGCATTGTTCTCCTCAAGCGAGGTGAGAACGGTCACTGCCAGGACAAGCGACTGGCCTTTGTTTGCCACGGCCGCCCGCATGCCTTCGATGCCAGATGAAGCGTGCAAATTGAACATCTTCACCTTCATCTTGGCGACCGCTTTGGCGGCTCCGGCGATTGTGTTGGGAATGTCATTGAACTTCCCGTCGTAGAAAACTCTGCCGTTGAGCATACTCATGGTTTTGGTGATTTCCGGCCCGCCAACCGAAGTTATGAGCTCTAGTCCGACCTTGAAACACACTCCCCGGGAAGCGAGGAGGCTCACAAAAAACAAGGCCTTGTCCATGTCACCAACATCCAACGCGACGATAATCCTTTCTCTTGCTAACATAACCTTTTACCTCCTTGTTTAGTTGTAAAATAAAGCAATAAATGCTCCCTGTTTGCTGACAGGATAATAACCCAAATCAAGAAAGACGTCAATTAAAAATTTCGGTTTGATAATGTCAATTTTTGATATACAATTATGACATCGGGAGTCAATCAAGAATGAAAAAATGTAATTATAAAAAATAATGGAAAATACATCAAAAACAAAACAAAATAATAATCTAGGTAGATTTTTTAGCGACGCAATTTTTTTAGGACTACTAACTTCTCTCGGATATGGGCTTGCGTCTGTATATAGAAGTGCTTATTTTGATTATTTTGGAATACCATCAAAATTTATAAATATCTCTACGTTTGAAATAGTATTTGTTTCTTTTTTTATCTTTCTATCTTTACTTATGGCGGGAATGATGGCGAAACTCGTCTATAGGCTCATTGCTCAAAAAAAAGACTCCGTACAAATTCAATTTTTAAGTGTCTTTTTTGCTTATAGTATACCAATCTGGTTCATGAGAGCTTTTATTACGAAATCGTACTTATATATCCTTATTGAAGGTTTGATTGTTACATCTTTATTTTTTCTCTATATTTTAATTCTTTTCACTTTAGTCCCGAAATTTAAAGAAAAAAACGAAAAGGAACCAATAATAACATTTTTTTTAGACAAATTCTTTTTAGAAAATCAGATTAAAAGATGGTTTGGAAAAAGCTCGTTCGGTTTTTTTTCGTTGATATTATTTATAATTTTACTAATGATAACTTTTTGTCAAGATTTGGGGCATAGAATAGCACAAAATGCTCATCTCTATATAGTTTCAAATGGAAATATAAAAATGGCTGTTTTAGAAAAATATGATAATTTTCTTATAGCATCTCCATTTAACGAAGAAACAAAAGAACTTAACAATCAATTTTATTTTATTAATCTTAGCGATATAAATAAACAAAATTATATTTTATCTCAAGAAAATATTGGTCCTTTAAAACATAGCGATAAAATAGAAGATGGTCGATGGGAAAAATTTATTAAAAAAATTGAATCAAGGGTATTAAAAATATTTATTAACACTAATTAATAAGTAATCCCCAAACCATCATTATCCACGACAAAATAAATATAAAAAAAGAAAGGAGGCTCGCGAGAGTCTCCTTTATAAGGGATGGGATGGCGAAAGCTATCCTCTCCATCTTCAGTTGGTCCAATTCCCGGAAAAGAAAAATTGTATGGTTCCGGCAAGGACTGAAGATATGGAGAGGAATCGAGAATTCTTTATATGAGAAAAATAAAGGAAAAATGTAAAAATATGAATTCTCGATTTAGTCTAGTACGCTCCGCTACCCAGTTTCTTATTGTAAAGAACTTTTGAAATGGCATTTTGCCAGTTCAGGAAAGAATTTTTTCTCATCCCTTCCGCCTATATTATAACAGATTTGTTTGATTTTGTCAATATAGCTTCCCTCTCCAAAACAACGATTTTTTGATATAATAAACTTGGTATGGACTACAAAGGAGTAATAATTGAAGAAAGTTTGGAAAGTAGAGATGTCCTTGAAAGTATTGAGATTTTAAGCACCGAGGTTGAAGAAGTGACGGAAGAACATGAAACACCATGGCTTTCGCAATGGACGTTATATACCGTTAAAATCCCGGAGAATAAAGCTAAAGAGATTGCCGAAATAATCAGCAAGTCGCTTGACCCCGACCACGAATGGTACGCCGATTTTAAAAATGAAACGCACCACTATATTATTTTCCGAAACAAGATTTTTTATGTGGATAGGAAAAACAAAGAACAATACGATGAAGCAAAGCGTTACGGGTTATCGCTTGGGATACCGGAACGCCAAGTAGATTTTCACCCCGAAGTCGCGGAGTGGAAAAGATAATTTAAAATAAAATCTATACATGATTAAACGCATACATTCAAATTTATTTTACGCCAGTAATCTCGAAAAAACTCACGAGTTTTATAAACAGCTCGGTTTTGACGCGAAAAAATCCGATGACGGCGTCCGTATTAAACTTGGCGATTTTACTCTCGCTTTTATTGATGAAAACAAAACGCCGATTAAAAACGAGTCGGGCATTAAGCCAAAAGGAACAGGCATTTATACTTATATTGAAGTTGAAGACATAGATAAATATTTTGAATTCATTAAAAACAACGGCGTAGTCCCCCGCACCGAGCCGAAAACCTGGCCGTGGGGCAAACGGGAATTTGTCGTCAAAGACCCGGACGGATATAAATTTGTTTTTTATTCGCCAACAAATAAGTAAATTATTTACTGCGAATCAAAAAGAGAGATAAGATACTCGTCAATTTCACGCTGGGTTAAGTCGTAGAAATTCTTGTTTTCAGTATGCAATTTTGTCGCCAAAGCGATGCCGACAAATCTCCAATGCCACGGCTCAAATTGGTAATAAGAGTTATTTTTCGGATATGAAAGGACGAATCCGAATTTGTAAGCATTGCCCCTTAGCCAGGCGTAGGCGTCGTCGTTCTCAAATTGTAAAGACAAACCATTAAGCTTTGGCACGGTTAAATCAACTGTCGTGCCTAATTGGTGTTCGGAATATCCCTGATCCGCAGAAAATTGATTTGCGCCCGAACCATAAAGGACTTTGTAACTTGTTTTTGTGAGCAGCTGGTCGTAAAACGAGCGATAAGCCGAAACAATCTCCAAGTTGATTCCGCTGCTGCTTGCCATAATAAGCATATTCGTAAGAAACGGCGCCGTGTCCCCTTGAATTTGCTGAGGCTTAGCTTTTTCCCAAAGATATTGAGAATCTATCTGAACAAGTTTTGCCGGAATATAATTTTCGCTCAAAAAATAAACTTTAGAATATTTTTTAAGAAGTTCGGGATCTGTTTGGCTTAATTTTTGCAGAGTTCCCACGGTTCCTGAAATTTCCCGAATCTGCGATTCAAACACGGCGTTTTGCGCCTGCGATGCCGCCAGGCTTTCTGAAAGATTATCATTCGCCTCTTGTAAATCCGCGTTGTCTTTTTGAGCGCGGCTGATATTTTCTTTGGCGATATCCAAAGAATTTTTTAATTCCAGTGACTCCTTATAAAGCAATAAATAAAAATACGCCGCGGCCATGATAATTACTACTGATAAAAGCACCGCAATAATAATAAAAATCCGATTTTTGTTCTCTGGTTCCATTAATTAATTTTACCATATCTCGCTTTTTTATGCTTTTCCAGGCGTCTTGAAAATACTCTTAACAAGATTTAAACTGCGGATATATGCAACCTTTAGCCGCAAAAATAAGGCCTAAATCGCTTGACGATTTCATAGGTCAAAAACACTTAGTCGGGCCGGGCAAGCCAATTCGTGAAGCCATAGAAAAGAAGCATTTATTCTCTTTTGTTTTGTGGGGCCCGCCCGGAGTCGGTAAAACCACACTTGCCAAAATTTACGCCAAGTCTTTAAACGCCGACTTAGTCGAACTTTCGGCGGTTTCAGCCGGAAAAGACGATATAAAAGAAATCGTAAAAAATCAGCAAGGATTAAAACCGACTATTTTATTTTTAGACGAAATTCACCGGTTTAATAAGGCCCAGCAAGATTTCTTACTCCCTTACGTCGAAAGCGGCAGGCTGACTTTAATAGGCGCGACCACGGAAAACCCGAGTTTTGAAATCATCGCTCCGCTTCTTTCACGCTGCCGGATTTTTGTTTTAAACGAACTCTCGCCCGAGGAACTCGGATTGATTATAGACAGCACCGGAATAACGCCGGACAAAGCGGCTCGCGAATGGCTGGTTAATTTCGCCAACGGCGATGCCCGCCAGCTTTTAGGACTTATTGAAACAACTCAAAGCCTTTATAAAGAAATAAATATTGAAACTCTAAAAAACGCTTTGCAATCAAAACATATTCGCTACGATAAAAAAGGCGAAGAACACTACAATACCATTAGTGCTTTCATAAAAAGCATGCGGGCTTCAAACCCTGATGCCGCACTTTATTATTTAGCCCGTATGGTTGAATCCGGCGAAGACCCAAAATTTATCGCCCGCCGGATGGTAATATTCGCTTCCGAAGACGTTGGACTAGCCGGGTCTGGAGCTCTTAAAATCGCCAACGATGTTTTTCGTGCGGTTGAAATAATCGGTTTGCCCGAGTGCGCTATAAATCTGGCTCATGGGGTCGCGTATCTGGCTCTCGCGCCAAAAAGTCGGCGTTCGCATGACGCTTATTTTGAAGCCGTGGAAGACGTGAAAACTTACGGTAATCTGCCCATTCCGATGGAATTAAGAAACGCCGTCACAAAATTTATGAAAGATATCGGCTACGGTAAGGGCTATGATAAATACACGGAAAAAGATTTACTCCCGAACAAACTTAAGGGCAAAAAATATCTTGAGTAATAAGATAATTAGAGATATAATTGCCATATGACTAAAAACACAATAATAAAACGCGCTTTTATTAATGCCGTGTGCGCGGCGGCATATATCGCATTAGTAGCAATATTTATGCCTATTGCCGGAAAAATTTTCGGACCGGACGATGATAAAAGCGTCTTGGGACCCATGGTTTTTTTGATGACCTTCGTAATTTCAACTGCCGTAATGGCTATGCTGATTTTCGGCAAGCCGATTTTGCTTTATTTAGACGGACTTAAAAAAGAAGCTGTCTCAATGATAATTTACACTATCGCCTCTCTTATCTTAATAGTCGCGGCCGCCACTATAGCGCAACTTATTATTGCATAATTTATGAAAACCGCGATTTTAACCAAAAAAGCTCCTTCAAGAATAGATTGTGACGGACAGTTTGAAATAGTCAAAACGGAATTCGAGATGTCGCAGAACCAGATGGATAAATACGACGACATGTCCGTGAAAATAAAAACTTGGGCGGCAACTCTTTGGGGCGCTTCAATCGGCTGGGCATTTCAGACAAAAAATAAAGAAATTTTGCTTTTGGGGATAGTTATGGTGATATTTTTCTGCGTGATAGACGCGGTAAATAAAAATTTCCGGGCGAATTATAAAACAAGAAGAAACGAAATTGCCGACGCGATGAATGGATATTTCCAAAACGGAGTTTGGCCGCAAGAATTTACTTCTCCCCAACTTCCGCCATTTAAAGAAATTGAAATAAGAAAGGCCATGATGTCTCCGCATATTTCTCTTTTTTACGCCGCCTTAGCAGTACTTGCTCTTGGAGCGTTTTTATTAGTTTAAAATAAACTATAACAAACACCGAGAGACGCGGAAGCGGCTTTTTATTTGACAAAAAATCATAAATTTGCTTAAATAAGCGCAGTTTTAAAATAGCACATTGATACAAATTACACGCGTAATAGCGTTTTTTTATAGGAGTGTTTTAATCGGAAACCAAACTCAAGGAAAGGAGAAAAAGATGGAGCGATCGCAGATCATGAAAACATTGATGGGGTTGGCGAACATGGGCGGTCCCGAAAGCGCCGACGACATTTTCCAGAAACTGATGGAAATGAGACGGCCTTCGGAAATGTCGGGCATGGTCCTGGATTTTACAGCCGTCGACAAAAAGACAGGCGAAAGGAAGCCCATTCCCCTGATCCTGGCCGAAGCCGAAATCAACGGCATGAAAGTCAAAATCGACATGCTCGGCACGCTGCTGTCCTGGTACGAGGAAATACTGACCCAAACGGAAAAGCGCCTCGCCGATTTCGAGAAAGACGCCGAAGAGCGTATCGCGGAGACCGAAGAACTCATTAAACGTCTCCGGGAAGAGATCCAGCAATCGGACGAGAAGGCCGAAATGTTCGAACAGAACAACAATCGTCTCGTCGAGCAGAAGGAGAAGCTCGGCAAAGCCGTCGAGAAACTTTCGAGGAAGAGCGCCAAGCGCAAGGAAATCATCCTGCGCTTCATCGCCGCCAGGAAAAAGATGGAAAGCGAAATCGCCAATCTGCCCAAGCGGCCCACGAGGACCGACCTGCAGAACACGATTCTCGCTATCCAGAAGATCCTGGCACAGCCGATCGCCGACGACCCCGACGCCGACCTGTCCGAGAAGACCGAGTAAACCCGCAAACGCTACACGCACCAACCACACAAAGGCCAATTCCTCCCGGAATTGGCCTTTTATTTTTTCCTATTACAACTTATTCAAAAAGACCTATAATAAAAACATGTTAATAGACGACGTAAAAATAAAAGTTTCTTCGGGAAATGGCGGTAAAGGCGCCGTGGCTTTTAATAAAAATTTAATGAGTTTGGGGCCGACCGGCGCGACCGGCGGAAAAGGCGGAAGCGTTTACGCCGAAGCCATTGCCGATTTAAGCGCTCTTAACCAATTTCGATTTAAAAAAATACTTTCCGCCGAAAACGGACAAGAAGGCAGAAGTCAATTCAGAGACGGGCAAGATGGAAAAGATTTAATTCTAAGAGTTCCGGTTGGCACACTGATTCATAATTTGACTACCGGCGAAGAAATTGAGCTTGTAAAAATCGGCGAACGCGCGCTTTTGGCAAAAGGCGGAAACGGCGGTAAGGGAAATTTTCATTTCCGTTCTTCCCGTAATACAAGCCCGAAAGAATTTCAGCCCGGCCTGCCCGGAGAAGAATTTGAATTGCGGCTGGAATTAAAACTTATTGCCGATATCGGTTTTGTCGGACTTCCAAACGTTGGAAAATCCAGTTTGTTAAACGCGCTCACAAATTCAAAAAGCAAAGTGGCAAACTACGCCTTTACGACTCTTGAGCCGAATTTGGGAGTTTATTACGAACTGGTTTTAGCTGACATTCCGGGATTAATAGAAGGCTCTTCGCAAGGTAAAGGCCTGGGTATAAAATTTTTGCGCCATATCGAAAGAACAAAAATAATTTTTCATTTTATTTCCGCCGAATCCCCTGACCCGCGCAAAGATTACAAAACTATTAGAAAAGAACTTGGTTTGTATAACGCCGAACTTCTAAAAAAAGATGAGTATTTGTTTTTAACCAAAAGCGACCAGCTTGCGCCGAAAGATTTAAAAGTTAAACTCGCGATTCTAAAAGGCATAAACCCGAAAGCAATGGCGATTTCAATTTTAGACGACGAAAGTATTGAAAAAGTGAGAGAGATTTTAAATAAGATAAAAGCTGAAAAATAGCTACTATCTCCTGCCCCTATAAGAATTAGAGCTTCTACGCTCTGAAAGTCTTTTGTTTCTGCCAAAACTATTCCTGCCGGAACCGCCTCTACTAAAACGCGGCTCTGTTCTTTCGCGTATCAAATCGCTTCTTCGTAATGGCGGAAGCTCCGGAAGCCTTGAAACCGGCAATGCCGTCCGAATAAGCCTTTCTATGCCTTTTACCTTGCCGCGCTGATCCGGCGTGGCAAAAGAAATGGCGTGTCCGTCCGCGCCGATACGCGCCGTTCTGCCGATGCGATGAACGTAATCTTCGGAACTTTGGGGAAGGTCGTAATTCAAAACAAGTTCAATCCCCTTTACGTCTATTCCCCGCGCGGCAATATCCGTTGCCACAAGAACGCGGTATTTGCCGTTTCTAAAACCTTCAAGCGCATCCTGGCGCTGTTTAAGCGAACGGTTTGAGTGAAGCTCGGTAACCGTGTGTCCCATCGAATGGACATTTGAAGCGATTTTTTTCGCCCCGAATTTTGTTTTTATAAATATCAAAACGGAACCGCGGTATTCGTATAAAAGTTTTTCCAAAAGCCTGGGTTTGTCGTTTTTCTCCACAAAGAAAAGTTCCTGGGTGACTTTTGTTGCCGTAGTGCCCGAAGGCGCGATTTCAACCCGTAGTGGAAGTTTCATGTGAGCTTGCGCCATAGCAACGATATCTTTCGGCATGGTTGCCGAAAAAAGAAGCATTTGTTTTTCACGGGGCACGGCTTGAAGTATCAATTTTAATTGCGGAGCAAAACCCATATCAAGCATCCTGTCCGCTTCGTCGAGCGTAAGCACGCCAACGGATTTAAGGGAAATAATTTTTTGTTCCAAATGGTCGATAATTCTTCCCGGAGTACCGATTATAATTTGCGGATTTTCGCGGATATTCCTAATTTGATGGCGGATAGGTTCACCTCCGATAAGCACGGCCGTTTTTATTCCAAGAGGCGCTCCGAATTTGCGAAAAACGTTATTTACCTGGGAAGCAAGTTCTCTTGTGGGCAATATTACAAGCCCTTTTTTGCCGTTAAGCGCGGCTTGAATCATTGGAATGGCAAAAGCCAGCGTTTTGCCCGTGCCCGTTTGAGCAACGCCTATCATATCTTTTCCTTCCACTGACAAAGGAATAGACTTTTCCTGAATTGGAGTAGGAACTTTAAAATTAAACTTATCAAGTATTTCCAAGATGTTCGGAGCAATACCAAGATTGTAGAAACCGGAAGATTTATTCATTGAATTATATTTTAATTATTGCGATTGAACGCCTAAAAGCTCAACCTCAAAAATTAAAGTTGAATTCGCGGGAATTAAACCATTGCCAACTTCTTGGCTGCCATACGCAAGCGCCGGCGGAATAACAAGTTTTCTTTTGCCGCCGATTTTCATTCCGGCAACTCCTTCATCCCAACCCCTAATCACCTGTCCGATTCCCAAAGTAAAAGAAAACGGCTGATTCCTGTCGTAAGAACTGTCGAATTTTTTGCCGTTTTCCAAAGTGCCAATATAGTTCACACTGACAATATCTCCGGCTTTCGCTTCAGCGCCGGTTCCAATGACTTCATCTATTATTTGCAAACCATCTTCCAAAGTTTTATTTTCCATTTGATTTTGATTATTAATATTATTATTTAAATTCTCCCCTGTTTCATCTTCATTTTTATTTCCCATAAATAAATAAACGCCGACCAAAGCAATTACAATCGCCATGATAACCAACAAAATAGTAAGATTTTTATTCATATAACGCCTATCTTACACTAATTTAGATAAAATTACAATTAAAAAATCCCCGGGCGCGAAATCAATCAGCGCCCGGGGAAACCGTCATTACATCAACTTAGCCGCCAGCTCGGAAAGATACGATCTCTCGCCGCGTTGAAGCGTAAGTGTTCCAAAAACTTCCTGTCCTTTGAATCTTTCGATCGCATACGAGAGGCCGTTACTGACTGGATCGAGATAAGGAGTGTCTATCTGGGAACAATCGCCCGTCAACACAACCTTTGTGCCATCGCCCGCCCTGGTAAGGATGGTCTTTATCTCGTGAGGAGATAAATTTTGCGCTTCGTCGACGATAACGAATTCGTTGTTTATACTCCTCCCCCTGATAAAGTTTATCGGCATAATCTCGAATTGGCCGCTCTCAACCAGATAATCCCTCGTCATATTGTGGCCTTTGCCTGTATGTTGTTTCCCGTCGTCCTTGCCGTTTTTCAAAACCAACCTGAGGTTGTCGAAGATAGGTTTTGTCCATGGGCCGAATTTTTCGCCGATGTCCCCAGGAAGAGCTCCCAGTTTGTTTCCGATTTCTTCGTTCGGCCGATAAACCTCAATCCCTTTGTACGGATTTCCCAATTGCTCAAAGGCCGCAAGAAGCGCGAACAAAGTCTTTCCGGTACCGGCCTTCCCCGATAAAGCAATCAAGGAAATCGTTTGATCCATGAGCAACTTGAAGGCGAATGCCTGCTCGTTATTCCTGGGTCTGACTGAAACGTTTTTTTCTTCTTCGAGGCCGGGACGAACAGGTTTTTTCACGAGGGTGAACACGCCTTGAGATTTTTTGAAAATCGCCAGCGCAGTTTTCTCGCTGACGCTGATCTCCAAGCACTGATTCGGCATCAACGCACCGATTTTTGCCAGGTCCGGTTCAGATAAAGCGTTTACCGAAAAAGAACCAGTTTGGTTTAATAACCTGAGAAAATCGGGGTTTTCCAAAGAAACGCCGGCGAAACCCGAGTACAATTCGTCGAGTCTGGCGATGCTTTTGTCGCTTTCGTAATTTTCGGAGTCGATACCGAAAGCGTTCGCCTTCACCCGCAAATTGATGTCCTTGCTCACCAAGGCGATCTTTTTATACTTTCCCTCGGATTCATTCTTCCATCTGAGAGCCGCATCGATGATGCGATTATCGTTGGTCTTTTCGAGACCCGCCATGCGTTTTTTGAAAGCTTTATCATCGCCATTGTGGTCAACAACAATGATCCCGCCGCTTTTCGTTTTGACTCCGGAAACCAATGATCCCTGGCTTCGGTATTCGTCCAAGAGCCGGGCGATCGTACGGGCGTTTACTCCTTTCTCATCCTGAAATTTTTTGGCGGCATCGAGCTCCGCCAAAACGTAAATTGACAGAACGACCACGTTCCCGTCGGAGCTGAGCTTCTCAACGACACTCGGATTATGCATGATAGCGCTGGTGTCGATGAAATAAACGTTTTTGCCGTCCGGGAACACCCGCTTTTTCAAACCGTTGCCCGTTTTCTGAATATTACTCATAAAGCCTCCTTTTCTTTGTTTATTCAAAAACAGTCATGTTTAATTGTTTAAGACCTAAGCTTAACTTTAATCAGTATGGATCCGAAAATTTCCATTGTCAATAAAATTAGTATCTCAAAAGCGGTAATCCAGGCTTGCCAAAGTAACATTATTACAATATATTCGTAATATACTATGGATAATCTCTTGGAAAATTACCGCGGGCGGAGATTAAACCGTCTCGCCAAAAAAATGCAAAAAGGCGACGCCGGAGCCGCCGAAGAAATTTACAAATATTTCGCGAATAGATTATTCGGATTTCTGTTTAGCCGGACTCGCAGCAAACCAACCGCCGAAGATTTAGCGCAAGATATTTTTCTAAAACTGGTAAGCAAAGTTGAATTGTTCGACCCGAAATTGGGAAACTTTTCCTCCTGGTTTTGGCAATTGGCGAGAAACACTCTTATAGATTATTATCGCAGTTCAGATAATAAAAAATCGAATAATTTTTCCGAACTTAAAGAAGAAATCCTTGAAGAGGCTTCCGCCATCGATGAATCCCGACGTCTGGAAAATAAAATTGAATTAAATAAAGTATTTGAATTTTTAAAAACCTTACAGCCGGAAGAACAAGAGATTTTTGAAATGCGCTTCATCGCCCAGCTTTCATTCCGTGAAATATCGCGAATGTTGGACAAAAGCGAAGGCTCGCTGAGAATCAGCGCCATGCGCATCAAAAACAAAATAAAAGATAATTTAAAATAAATGAAAGATTTTAATAAAATATTAAAAGCTAATAAGGATTTTCTGGAAAAAACCAAATCCGTTTACATGGTAAGCTTCAGAAATAAATTCCCCGGGGCTCAAAAAAGCCGGTATTCATACCGCCCGTTCGCGCTCGGCTTTGCCGGCGTAATATCTTTAATGCTTGTTGTTAGCTCTTCGGCGGTTTACGCCGACCAGACAAATGCCGGAATAGACAGCCTGCTTTATCCGATGAAACGCGCTTACGAATCCGTCAGTTTGACCGTCGCAAGCACCGACGAAAAACCATTGCTCCAGCTGGAATTCGCCGGACGCAGGCTTAAAGAAATAGAAAGTATTGCCCAAAATAATCCCGACCCATCCAAAGAAACAAAACTTTTGGAAGATTTAAATAACTCGATAAGTGATTCCATGGCCGCTCTTGGTGACGGAATCGAGACAGGCGCCGTTGCCACAATTCAACAAACTTTCCAAAAAAGCGTTCAGCAAGATAACGCACGAAATACCGCGCAAAGCGTTCCGGAAAATGTTCCGCAAACGGTTACAATGTTCGCCCCATCCGCCGGACTGTCTGCTTCCTCTACTCCTACCGGCGCGGCCGGCGGTTTTTCCGCAACCAGCATTGAAGACTCAAAAGGTGCCGAATCGCCCGTTGTTGAAGTTAAAAAACCGGACGAAGAAAAAAATCTCGCCGGAAGCCTTGATATCGAATCCGGCGAAAAAAATGTTAAAAACACGGCTGTCTGCGAATCTTTCAATAATCTTTTTAACAACGGCTCTCCCTACATCGATGAAATTTTGCGAAAAAATCCGGAGTACTTGGAAAAATTCGAAAATAATTGTAAATAAAAATAACGGCTAATTCTTTACGTCGCGTCTGACTCTTTTTCTTTCGATTTCGGTAAGAAGTATTTTTCTAATACGGACGCTCTTGGGAGTAACCTCAACCATTTCATCATCGCCGATATAACTTAAAGCGTCTTCAAGAGTAAGAGTAAGAGGCACTTCAAGTTGGTCCTGAAGCCCTTCGTTTTTAGCTCTGAAGTTTGTAAGCTCTCTTTGTTTACAAACATTCACGGGAATATCGCCCGCTTTCGCGTTTTGGCCGACAACCATTCCTTCATAAACCGGAACGCCGGCGCTCATAAACAATTTTCCTCTGCCTTGCGCGGCAACCAAGCCGAAGTTATTTGAGACTCCCGTCTCGGTAGCCACAATTGAACCGCGCGTCTCGGGACGAATTTCTCCCTTATATTCTTCATAGCCCAAAAAGATGCTATTCATGATTCCCATGCCCTTTGTGCTGGTCAAAAATTCTCCGCGCGAACCGATTAAGCCCCGCGTCGGAATGGTAAAATCCATATAAACAATCCCCTGGTCAACCCGCATTTCTTTCATTATGCCGGAACGCTTGCCCATCATTTCAATTATAGTTCCCGAATACGCCTCGGGCGTTTCAATGGAAACAAGTTCCATCGGTTCCATTTTTTTACCGTTTACTTCTTTAAAAATAACCTGGGGCTTGGAAACTTCCAGCTCAAAACCTTCGCGGCGCATTTTCTCAATTAAAATCGCCAAGTGAAGTTCTCCGCGGCCGGAAACGACCCAGCGATCGGTTGTTTCCCCTGGAGCGACCGAGAGCGCAACGTCCGTTTCAAGTTCGCGTTCAAGCCGGTCTTTTAAATTACGTGAAGTCGTGTACTCTCCTTCTTTGCCTTTAAACGGCGAAGTATTTACGCCAAAAGTCATTTTAATTGTCGGTTCGTCTATCTGAATTGTCGGCAAAGCAATCGGATTTTTCGGGTCGGCGATTGTCTCGCCTATTGAGATATCGGGAATTCCGGCGACCGCCACAATATCTCCGGCACTTGCCTCTTCAACGTCAATTTTATTCAAGCCGTCAAAAAGCATGACCGAAGTAAGTTTGATTTGTTTTATTTCTCCATTGCGATTTATGTACGCTATGGTTGTTCCCTTTTTTAAAGTTCCGGAATAAAGTCTGCCCACCGCGATTTTCCCTTTATAATTATCGTACGCCAAATTAACCGTCAGCATTTGCAACGGCTTTGATTCGTCGACAACCGGCTCGGGAATATATTTTATAATCGTTTCAAAAATACATTCCACGTTTTCCATTTTTTCAAGATTCGGCTCGTAGCCGGCTTTGCCCGTAATCGCCGAAGCGTAAATTACCGGAAATTCTATTTGCGATTCGCTGGCTCCAAGTTCGAAAAACAAATCATAAGTGGCGTTTAAAACCCACTCCGGCCTGGCGTTCGGCTTGTCTATTTTATTTATAACGACGATTATTTTGTGTCCGGCCTGAATGGCTTTTCTCAAAACGAATTTCGTCTGAGGCATCGGGCCCTCTTTGGCGTCGACAAGTAAAAGCACGCCATCAACCATGCGCATGATGCGTTCGACTTCTCCGCCGAAATCGGCGTGTCCCGGAGTATCAACAATGTTTATTTTTATATCGTGGTATTTGATTGAGGCGTTTTTGGAAAAAATGGTAATTCCCCTTTCTCTTTCAAGTTCGTTCGAATCCATAATCAAGTCTTTCGGAGCGTCGGTTTTCATTTTAAAATTTTCCGATTGTCTCAAAAGAGCGTCCACTAAAGTGGTTTTGCCGTGGTCAACATGCGCGATAATGGCTATATTTCTTAAATTCATGTCTTTTTACACTAAAAATGCCCGTGAGGGCGTTTCGTTGAAACTAAATAAAGAATACATCTATTTATCCACTATTACAAGCCCCAAGAAAAGCCTATAATGACTATATATTGAAGAATTAACTATTTATTTTTTATGAATAAAAAAATATTAGTGGGAATAATTACCGCTATCATATTGGCGGGGGCGGGAGGGTATTTTTTGCTAACTAAGGAAATAACAAAAACAAAACAAGTTGGGAAAATAAGAATCGGATACATAGAAATTATAGATTGCCTGCAATTGCTTGTGGCTAAGAATGAAGGATTTTTTGAAAAACAAGGCTTAAAAATAGAACTTATTTCAATGCCAAGCGGTGAGACAATCATTCCAGAGGTTGAATCGGGAAATTTGGACATTGGTTTTTCAAATATAGTATCTATAATTACCATGCATCAAAAAGGATTAGATTATAAATTTATTGCTCCGGGAGCTTTTAGAGATTCGTCTAATAGCGCGACTATCCATAAATTGTTGGTAGCCGTAAATTCAAACATCAAAAAACCGGAAGATTTGGAAGGCAAAATTGTAGCCGTGAATAGTTTTAATAATATAGCCGATTTAGCCCTAAAAGCCTGGGTAGAAAAAAATAATTTAAATTATAATAAAATAAAAGTTGTTGAAGTTCCCTATTCGCAAATGGAGTCCGATTTAAAAAACAAGACAATAGATGCTGGTATTTTGAATGAGCCATATATAACACTAAGTTTGTCTAATGGGACTGCGCGGGTATTGGACGACGACCCTTTTAATGCTATTTCTTCAAGATTAATGCTTGGAAGTTGGTTTGCCAAGAATTCATGACTGGAAACGAATTTGGAAAAAGAATTGGCATTTATTAACGCAATTAGCGAAGCAAATAAATATATAGCGAATAATAAAGAAGAATTGCCAAATATCCTTTCTAAAAACACAAGATTGGCAAAAGACTTGGCAAGTAAAGTCGCCCTGCCGCTTTTTAAAGACAACATAAATAAAAACGATATCCAACCAGTGATAGATGCCAGCTATAAATACGGTTTTATTAAAAACAAATTTGACGCCGCCGAAATTGTAGTCAACAATTTAAAACTTAAATAAATTATGAAAAAAAGATTATTTATTGAAATAATAATCGTAATTGTTTTATTGGCAGCCGGAGCTTGCTATATATTCTTTCAACAAAAATCGGAAAAAGTTTACCGCATCGGAATTTTATCAGGAATAGAATTATTTTATGATATAGCTGAAGGTTTTAAGCAGGAAATGACAAATTTAGGCTATATTGAGGACAAAAACGTAATTTACGATATTGTCAGGCTAAACGCCGACCCAGAAGGCGAAAAAGCGGCAATTAAAAGATTTCTCGAAGAAAAAGTCGACCTAATTTTTACGGTGCCCACAGAACCCTCTTTAACAGCAAAAGATGCAACTAAAGATATTAGAACACCTATTGTGTTCGCGTTGGCGACGCTTGAAGGAGTAGATTTAGTAAACAACACGCGCGAACCGGGTGGAAATATCACAGGAGTGCGTTACCCCGCTCCGGAATTAACCGCAAAAAAATTTAAGTTATTACTTGAAATAGTTCCCCAATTAAAAAACCTGTATATAATTTATAATGTTAACTATCCAGCAACGAAAATTGCTCTTGAAATTCTTGAACCGTTAGCTCTTGAATTAAATGTTAATCTTGTAAAATCTCCCGTAACAACCGTTGAAGAATTAAAAGCTGAAATACAAAAGAGGGATTCTTTAGAAAATACCGGAATAGACGCAATATTTATAATGCCGGAAGACATTGCTCAATCGCCCGATGGCTGGAAAACAATAAGCGAATTTGCTCTTAAACATAAAATACCGATTAGCGGAGGCGCTGCTTTTGAGGCCGAGAATGGCGCAATATTCAGCTATGTCTCGGATAATATCGAAACAGGAAAACTGGCTGCGCCTTTAGCAGATAAAATTTTTAAAGGAATTTCTCCGGGAACTATTCCTATTGTAACTCCGGAAGCCGTATTACGCGTAAACTATAAAACAGCCCAAGAAATGGGATTAAATTTAAGCGAAGGATTTTTGGAAAAAGCTGATGAGATAATTCGATAAAGACAGACGAAAGACAAATGAATAAAAAAACTAAATTTAGAAGCATAACTTTTACTTTAATTGTTGTTTTTACGTCCCTATTCGGCGCAATCCTTTTAATCGTCAACAGTTTTTCTATTTTTTTTAATTATCAATCACAAAAGCAATCTCTTACCAATGAACAACGTCTTATTGCCGAAGACGCAGGAAATGCCGTTAAAAATTTCATTCAAGAAAAAATAAATTTATTAAATTCGACTGCTAAGTTTTCAAATTTGGTAAATGCGTCGGAAAAAGGCGAGATAGATTTTTTGGAAAAACTTTTAGGCGCCGACAAGTCATTTCGCCAATTAATAATAGCATATCCCGATAGAGAAAATTTCACTGCCGTTTCCCGACTTTCCGAGATAAAAATGCCTGAATTAGTTACCCCCGAAGAAAAAGAAAGGGCTTTTTCTATAACAAAATCCGGCGATACATATATTAGCCCAATATATATAGACGAAATTACTAACGAACCGTTGATTGCTATTGCCGTACCAATAAAAAATATTTTCGGAGATTCTAAAGAAATGCTGATAGCTGAAACTAATTTAAAATTTATGTGGGATTTGGTTAATAGTATAAAAATCGGCAACGAAGGTTTGGTATATGTTGTAGATAAAAAGGGAAGGTTAATAGCATTTAATGACACCAGCCGCATTTTGAAAGGCGAAAACTTAACTGATAGCCTTGAAGAAGTCAACGAATTCGTAAATGGGACTGAAAGAATAATTGAAGAGGCGGAAATTTTAAGAGGAATTTCCGGCGATTATGTTGTGACAACAATGGAACAACTCGGTCAACCCGACTGGGCAGTAATAATAGAAGTTCCGATAATGGAAGCTTATGCGCCGATAATAAATACTTCTTTTTGGGCGATATTTTTAACACTAGTAGGACTTACCATTAATATTATTATTACGCCATATCTTTCAAAAAGAATAACAAAGCCTATTGAAATTTTAACCAATACCGCCGTTGAAATCGGCAAGGGAAATCTCAACGCGAAGGCCGATATTTCTTCAAATAATGAAATAGGCCAATTGGCAACAACTCTTAATTTAATGGCTGAAAGGCTTGGCGCTTCTTACGGCGAACTTGAACTTGAAAAGGCGCGCTTGCTCTCTTCTATTAATAGTTTGCCGTTAGGATTTATATTATTGGATGCCAATTATCAGCTTTTCCTGTCAAACGAATACGTCAGCCATTTATTCGAATTTGGAGAAAAAAACCCGTTCTCTTTTCAGGAAGTAGAAAATAAAGTGAAAAATTCGATAAATTTGAAGTCTTTTTACGAGAAAGCGGCGTCAAGCGGAAAAATCGTTATGACCGATGACGTCAGATTCGGTTCAAAGTTTTTGAAATTGTTTTTTACGCCCGTAATGTCCGCTTCCAAAATTGCCGGAATAGTCATATTAATCGAAGATATTACGCAGGAAAAACTTTTAGACGAAGCCAGAAATTCTTTTGTTACCATTGCCGCCCATGAACTCAGAACTCCCCTTGCAATCATCCGGGGCAACAGCGAGTTGCTGCTTGAATCGCCCGCGCTCAACACAAATTCTGGCGGAGATTCAAAAGAAATGGTAAAATCTATTAACAAGAGCAGTATAAGATTGCTTGGAATAATAAATGATTTTTTGGATTTGGCCATAATTGAAAGCGGCCACATAAAACTACGTTCCGATTCTTTCGATTTGTCCGAAGTCGCCAAAGAAGTTACAGATTCATTAAAACCTCAAGCCGATTTTAAAAATTTATTCATTAAATTTTCACCTCCCGAACGCGCCGAAACGCGCGTTGTCGCCGACCGGGAAAGAACAAAACAAGTAATAATCAATCTCGTATCTAACGCGCTACAATACACCGAAAAAGGCGGAGTGACTGTGGAAATCTTAAAAGAAAAAGATTCTGTCAAACTTTCGGTTTCCGATACCGGTATGGGAATAAAACCCGAAGACCAAAGTTTGCTTTTCCAAAAATTCCAAACCGTTAACGGCCAATTCATGCACAGTAAAGAATACGGAAGCGGCATGGGCCTTTATATCGGAAAATTACTTATGGAATCCATGAAGGGCTCCATTAAACTTGAGAAGAGCGAGCCGGAAAAAGGAAGTATTTTCACTATCAGTCTGCCATTAGCATAGATTGATTCCCCCATTAAAATAATTAACTTAAAAAACGAAAATATGAAAAACCCGCCATTAATACTTATGGTTGACGACGAACCGGAAATCATAAAAATTTATACGACAAAATTGAATTCCGCCGGATTTAAAATTATTTCCGCTACCAACGGCGTGGAAGGGCTTGAAGTTGCCAAAAAAGAAATTCCCGATTTAATTCTGCTTGACGTTAAAATGCCAATTATGAACGGAGTCGATTTATTTTATGAACTCAAAAAAATTCCGGAACTAAAAGATTCAAAAATAGCTTTTTTGACCGCTTTCAGCGACCCCAATATGCCCGAAACCGACATTAAAGCCGCAAAAGACATGGGCGCCACCGATTTCATCAAAAAAGGCTCTTCTTTAGACGAGTTTGTTGAAAAAGTAAAAGCTTATCTTCAGCCCCAAAAATAACATAAAAAACGCCGAAATCCGGCGTTTTTTATTTGCCTATTTTTATTAATTAAATTTTAAACTTTGAATTATATTCCCCGCTTCTATGTAATAGCCATTCAGCTGTTCGTCCGGAATTCCCGGAAGCATCGAGTCGTCTCTGTAGCTTGAACCGGTTTTAATCTGTTCTATTGTCAAACAAGCATTATCGCGGACGATTCTATAACTTACTCCTTGAAGATACTGCATCATTCCGGCGCCGCCAAAATCAAATTTCTTGAAATCAACTCCATTTATTTGAACGTCCGTTATTTGCTGATTCTCATAGCCCGGGTCAGGCTTGTAACAATTGGCGACTTCTGCCGGGTCAGAGCTTGCGCCTATTCTCACTTCCGCGTCAAAATAAAGCGGATAGGGTTTGCCCGTGGCGACTCCCCCATTGTCCACCCTAAAAACCGGAATGGAAAACAAAACGTCTCCTTTGCTCTCGGAAGACGCTTCGGCGCGCCAATTATTGGAAAGATGATAATACTGTTTAAATTGATATTCGGGAACGATATTTGAAGGAAAACTTATTTCAAAGCCGTATTTATCACTGATATATTTCGCCGTTGAATAATTTTGCGCGGAATTGCTTTCGGAATCATTTGTCGCGCAATCTTGATAAGTAGTTTTCCCGTTTTCGGTGATAAAAGCGGTGTTGCCTTTGTTCCAAAAAACAAAACTTTCATCCGCGTTGGCATACCTCGCGCCCGAGCCGGAAATCGCGCGCGGAATCGATAATTTTCTTCCATCACTTAAAACAAGGTCAACGTTTTTATCATCGGGCAAATGGAAAACGGCAGTTATCGATTTTCCGTCGGTACAATTAAAAACCGCCGCTTTATCCTGGTTGCCCGGCTGTTTATTATTAATTCCCAAAAAAGTTATTACCGCTATAATTACGACAATAACAAATACCGCACCGAAAATTATTTTGTTTCTCATGTACTCATATTATACTTCTTGTTTATAATTATTCAAAATATCTATTATAATTAATCAAAAAGTTTTATAATAAACGCATATGTTTTTTTCACTTGAACAAATAATAGAGCTTCTAATTCAGTATAAATACATTCTTTTATTACCCGTCGTCGTGGTTGAAGGCCCGATAATTACCGTTATCGCCGGCTTTATTGTCTCGCTTGGACTCATGAATTTTGTCACAACTTATCTGGTAGTAATTTTCGGTGACGTAGGTGGCGACATAATTTATTATGCCATCGGCAGATGGGGGCGAGAGAAATTCTTGGAAAGATGGGGTAGATACATCGGTTTTCCCATTGAAAAAGTCGTCCCAATAGAAAAACATTTTGAAAAACACGGAACAAGAACTCTCTTTGTCGGCAAAATGGCGCAAGGTATTGGTGGAATTTTTCTCGTTGCCGCCGGCCTGGTTAGAATGCCTTTTTACAAATTTGTTTCAGCTAACCTGATAGCGACGCTCGCCAAATCTTTTGGCTTGCTCTTATTGGGATATTTCTTTGGAGAAGCGATTGACAATATAAATTCTGCTCTCGGAATTTTTAGTGCCACATCTCTAGGCATCGGCATTATTGTTATTTTTATATTTTTCTATCGCCAAAAAAACAAAAAAAATGAACAATAGTCATCTTGAACAAAAATCGGCAGAAACCGGCAAAGGAAAAATCGCTTATTTTTGCGACATGTCGTTTCCGGGCAGGCCAACTGTGGTTTTGCTCCACGGCCTTTCTTCAAACCACACAACCTGGGAGGGGCCAATGAAATTTTTACATGAACGCAAATATAACGTTTTGGCGCCGGATTTACGAGGACACGGATTTTCTGATAAATCAAAAAATAAAGAGCTTTACCGAATGCCTGTTTTTTCCGATGATTTAAATAAAATAATCAAAAAGGAAAATATCAATAATTTTGTTCTGGTGGGTTATTCATTCGGCGGACAAATCGCCCTTGAATACATTGATAAACACCCCGAAAACGTAAAGGGACTAATTTTAATAAGCGTGAATCATGTTAATCCTTTTAGATACTGGGGAATTGATTTTTTAAGTCCCGTTGCCGCCGGTTTGGTTAATTTAGCGGCAGCAATGCTAATATGGCAAAAAAGAAAAAATTATTATTATTACCAGCATAAAAAATCGGAAGGTTATTGGGAATCTGTAAGGCACGGCTTTATGACAATGCCATTATCAATAAACTTCTGGATGATTTCGGGTATGGCAGACATTGACTTCAGCGAATCGATTAAAAAGATAAAAATTCCCACTGTTATTGTTTGGAGTAAAAAAGATTTTTTTGTCACCAAAACGGAAATTAAGGATATGGCAAAAACAATCAAAGGAGCTAAAATTATTATCTCAAAAAGCAAGAGCCATTTCATCGGGACGGATTCTCAAGACGAAACCATTGAAATTATCCTTGATTTTTTACATACTAATCTAATATGAAAATAGCCATTTTTAGCGATACATTTCCTCCACAGACGAACGGCGTCGCCAAAGTCGCCTATCAATCGGCCAAAATGCTGGCCGATCTCGGACATAAAGTAATGGTATTTACCGTCGCTAAAAATTTCGGTGACGACCCGCGTTTTACCCAATCGGATAATTTCAAAATAGTCCGGTTGCCTTCTTTGCCCGCGCTCGTTTATCCGGGCGAACGCTTTACCATACCGCTCGGCATTTCACTGCCCTATCTAAGAAAATTCAAACCGGACGTTATTCACGTTCACACTCCGCTTTTGGTTGGTACCGAAGGATTATTCACCGCCAAAATTTTAAAAGTTCCATTTATAGGCACGCATCACACTTTTTACGACCACTATTTAAAGCATGTAAAACTCGATTACGATTGGATGAAAAAACTTTCCTGGAAACTGACTGCCGGATTTTATAACCGCTGCGATTTCGTAATAACGCCGTCGGATGAGATGCTAAAAGATTTAAAAAAAAGCGGGCTGAAAAGTGAGGTTGTTCTTTTGCGAAACTCGATAGATATTGAATCGTTTAACCCCGTTTCAAGCAAAAAGGAGAAAGAAAAAATAAAAAAGAGCTTAGGAATCAAAGGAAAATCTATTTGCTACATCGGACGCGTAAGTTATGAAAAAAGCATAGACCAAATAATTCGCGCGTTTGTCATAATGCTTAAAAAAATGCCCGACCTGACATTGGTAATAGCGGGAGGCGGCCCGGAAGAAGAAAAATTAAAAAAACTTGCCAAAGAACTGGGAGTGAAAGAAAAAGTAATATTTACCGGACCTTATAATTATACTTTTAAGGGAGATATCGTAAAAATTATACAGGCCAACGACCTTTACATGACTGCGTGCAAAAATGAAGTAATGCCTCTCGCGATCCTTGAGGCAATGGCAACGGGATTGCCATTGGTAGTAGTTAAAGAAAAAGGACTGTCGGAACCCTCTCTTATGGTAGACGGTAAAAACGGTTTTTTTGCCAAAACCGATGATCCGAAAGATATGGCGGAAAAAGCGCTTAAAATTCTTTCCAACAGCCGTTTGGCCGCGAAATTCGGTAAAGAATCCCGCGCAAAAGCCGAAGAATATTCCAACGAAAAAATTACGAATAAATTAATCGATTTTTATGAAAAAATTGCCAAAAATAAAAAATAAACTTGTCCGTCTTACCGCGCAAAACAACGGCATTCCCGCTTTAAACGTAAAAATCTGCCTTTATCTGGAATATTATTATTTTCTAGGCGGAATTCTTTATAAAAACATCGGCACAGGATTATTGGCTTCTTACGAAAATCAGAGACGCACTCTTAAATCGCTAAATATTCCATTTACCGAAAAGTGGGACGGCTCCTGTGATATCTTACAAATAAACACTCCGTGGCTAAAATCTTTATGGCTTATAAAAAAAGCCCGGCGACAAGGGAAAAAAGTGATTATTTGGGCGCATGTTGTAGCCGAAGAAATTCCGGAAGTTTTCCGCTTCGGCAAACTGATTTTCCCAATCGCCAAAAAATACCTGGCCTATGCCTACGGCCAGGCTGATTTAATTTTTTGCCCGAGCGAATACACGAAAAATCTTTTAATTGAAAATTATGGTCTGCCCGCCGAAAAATTATTCGTCCAATCGAACGGCGTCGATTGCTCCATCTATTATGCAAACCACCAAAAAAAGGAAGAGGGCAAAAAACAATTCGGTTGCGAAAAACTGGTCATTGGAAGCGTCGGATTGGTAATACCGAGAAAAGGCGTCGACAAATTCATCAAACTAGCGGAAACTCATCCGGAACAACAATTTATCTGGTTCGGAAAAATTTACAGCAAATTAATGGCAAAGGGTCTGCCTAAAGTTTTGCCAAACAACGTTAAATTCACGGGGTACGTTTCCAGCGGCGATATTTGCGCGGCTTTTAACGCGATTGATATTTTTATTTTCCTTTCATCGGGAGAAAACCAGGGCATGGTTTTATTGGAAGCGGCCGCCACGGGCTTGCCAATCTTGGTCAAAGAACTTCCGACTTACCGCGGCTGGCTGATTCACAATGAAAATTGCTTGATAGCCAAAAACGACGACGAAGTTAAAAAATATCTTGATATACTAATAGAAGATAAATCTCTCCGCGAGCGCTTGAGCAAAAACGCCCAAAAACTCGCCGAAAAAGAAGACATAAAGTTTTTAAGCAAAAAATTATTGAAAACTTATAAAAAACTTTTGGAAAAATAAAAAACCGCCTTTTCCGAAGAAAAGGCGGGCGTATTGACTGCATGCGATATGTAAGTCTAAGGAATATTCTTTGGCACTCCCAATAAGGCGCCTAACCGGTCTCGTCGCCGCACACGACAAAGCGGCAAGTCGATACCATGGTCCGCGTGCCACTCCGGTTGCTGAAGGCGACCGTCTATGATATCAAAGAGTAAGGTCAAAAGCCACACAAGTAGACAAAAAATGACACATGTTTTTTCAAACCATACGCCATAGAGCACGGTGACTGGGACTGTGGTAACCAGCATAAACAGGAGCAACGGCGCGATGAACATGTTATGAAAAGCGTCCGCAGCCGTCCCCCACTTATTGCCGAGAAAAAAAACGACGAGTTGGTATAAAAGACCAAATGAAACGCTCACCGCGAAAAGTATGAATTGAAAATTTGTCCCCATCCACTCCGGCAACGATTGTTGCCGTTTCAGGATTTCCACGCCGATGAGAATCGCCACAATCAGAGCTAAATCACCCTGCTGCGACGCCACGGAAATGTTATACGGCAACCCTTCCTGCCAGTCACGGATAATAAAAAGGATGCCGATAACCAAGAAATACAACGCGCCCGCAACCGCCCACATTGGGCACCAATACAAAAACTCATAGATACCTTCCATTGTCTAAATCTCCTTCCTGTATGGATTTTTTAGTGAACTGCTTTTCCAGCTATATTAAAACAAAATCCCCTATTTGTCAAACTTGATTTAAGCCGAAAAAATTTGTATTATTTAAACTATGATTCGTGATTTAATTGCCAAACATAAAAATCAGTGGACACAAAAAGAATTTATTAACTCAACCGCCTTCGGCGCAATTTTTTTAATCACAAGTTTTTTTATAAACTACGGCGCGAGCGTTTTCGCCACCAGAAAAGCCAGCAATGGAGTAGCCGACCTTATTTTAGATAATATCCCCGTTATGAATGTCGGCGATTTATTCGTTTATGGCGGCGTAACGATTTTTATTTTCGGCTTTATTGTTCTTCTTTGTGAACCTAAATATTTTCCTTTTACTCTTAAGTCAATCGCTTTATTTATTTTAATCCGTTCTATTTTTATCACACTTACTCATATCGGCTTGTATCCCGAACTCGCTCCACTTCCGGACAGCCGGCTTATCGGCAAAGTATTTTTCGGTGGAGACCTTTTCTTTTCGGGACACACGGGAATGCCGTTTTTAATGGCGCTGATTTTTTGGAAACAATTCCGCCTAAGAATAACCTTTATCGCGATTTCAATCATTTTCGGCATACTGGTTCTGCTCGGCCATTACCACTATTCCATTGATGTCGCCGCTGCGTTTTTCATAACTTATTCTATTTTTGAGATTTCAAAAAAACTCTTTCCTAAAAGCTATAAACTTATTTCGGAATAGTATAAATAAATTCTCCATTAAGAGATAAAAGGTGCCATTTTTCAAGTGCTATGCTATAGCATAGCACTATGACGCGTCATAGCACCTTAATGAGGAAATAATATGCGACTAAAATCTTATCCGTGCCGGATTTCAAGCACGTCTCCATCTTGAACGACATAGTCTTTGCCTTCCAATCTTAGCCAGCCTTTTTGTTTAGCCGCGGTCCATGAACCGGCCTCAATAAGTTTTTGCCAATTTACGGTCTCGGCGCGAATGAATTTTTTCTCAAAATCGGTATGAATTTCACCGGCCGCTTCCGGAGCTTTTGCTCCCCTTCTGATTGTCCAGGCGCGAGTCTCGTCTTCTCCGGTAGTCAAAAAACTTATCAAATCCAGTATTTCATACGCTTTTTGAATCAGTTTATTTATACTGTCTGAATCCGCTTCCGCCAGATTAATTATTAAATAATCCGCTCCCAAAGATTTTATCCGCGCTTTAAGTTCATCGCTTACGTCTTCGGGCGCGCCGTTTAATAAATATATCTGCGGCTTGGCGGCCAATAAATTCATTTCTTTTACTATCGGCTCGTTAAGCAATTCTTTATCCAGTTTAAAAAGCAAATTTCCGTTGTTTAATTCTTCACGAATTTTTTTCAAAATCTCAAAATCTTTGGCTTTTTGTTTGTCTCCACTTCTTGCCTCGCCTTCAAGTTTAGCAAGCCGTTTTTCAACGCCGTCCAAATCTTTAAAAATCAGTTCGGCGTTTATCGTTTCTAAATCCCTTATCGGATTAACTTTTTCTTCAACGTGAATTATTTCCGCAGATTCAAAACATCGCACGACTTCGACAATCGCGGCAACATCGCGGATGTGCGAAAGAAATTGATTCCCAAGCCCTTCGCCTTTGTAAGCGCCCCTAACTAATCCGGCGATATCGTAAAATTCAACCACTGCCGGAATGGTTTTCTTTGATTTACTGAGTTTTGTCAGTTTATCCAGCCGCTCATCGGGAACCGCAACCACACCCACGTTCGGGTCTATGGTAGCAAAAGGATAATTGGCGACGTTTATTTCCTGTTTTGTAAGTGTTTTAAAAAGCAAGGATTTACCGACGTTCGGCAAACCCACTATCCCTATTGAAAGTTTCATGGTTTTATGGTATTATTATGTCAATTATAAATCAAGGTCGCAAGACAAATTAGATTTTAATTATAAAAATGTTTAAAGAAATATTTAGTAAAGGAGAAAAACCCGAAGCAGGACAACAAGCGGCGCCGGCTGAAGAAAAAAGAGATTTTCAAATCGGTCCCGATGGAGTTGTTATGACCAAAAAAGAAGCAATAGATGAAAGAAAGGCAAATCTTGAAGACCCCACCAGACGCTACGACTTAAAGTAAAGATTCCTCCATCTCCGAAATAATTTCCGCCGGCAATGGTTCTCCGGGCTTGGTTGTCCCGGGATACCGCCAGGCGGAAATTATTTTTGTCTGCTTAGCCTTTTTTTGCAACATCACCCATATTTCATGTGGGTGTTTTTTACTTCCGGCAACCTGCATCATCGCGACCGTATTCGGCGCTATGCCGGTTTCAATTCTTTTTGGAGAATTTAAAACCCGCCTTACCCTTTGCTTAGATAAGCCATGAAATCTCATCTTAGCCTCCGAATGCTTGGTCCAAAGCGGGTTTAAATACATTATCTGCGGCTCTTTTTCTTAGCCGCCCTTTTTGTTTTCTTGGTCACTTTCTTTTTAGAAGGTTTTCTTGCTACCTTCTTCACTTTTTTTGACGCTTTTTTTACTTTTTTCTTAACCATTTTATTTTTTATTAATTAATTTTTCGACCTTTAAGATTAATTTAATTTTTAACTTATCAACTTACCTATATTCTAATTTTACAACAAATTTGTTATACTTAAAATGTTAATAACTTTTTAAAAGAATTTTTATAGAATTTTATTGAAATTTGATTTATTAAATAAAAATATTAATTAATTTGCGACCTTATGATAAATATTAATAAAATTTTCCCATGGGCTTTTACTTTTCTGATTATAGCGTCTTCTTTCAGTTTAATGCTTTATTCTTCAAGCCAAGAATCCGCGATTATGGACGAACTCGCGCATATTCCGGCAGGCTACGGTTATGTAAAATATTTTGATTACCGTTTGAACCCCGAGCATCCCCCACTGATTAAAGTCATAGCCGCTCTGCCGCTACTTTTTGAAAATCTCAATTTCCCAACCGATAAATCCGCGTGGCAAAGCGATGTTAACGGCCAGTGGGCGGCCGGAACGCAATTCCTTTACGAATCAGACAATAACGCCGACCAAATAGTCCAAACTTCCCGTTTTGGACCAATATTATTAACGCTTATTTTAATACTATTTATTTTTATCTGGTCCAAGGAATTGATCGGCCGCTGGTGGGCGCTTTTACCGACTTTTCTTTTCGCCATGTCGCCCACGGTTCTGGCTCACGGTCACTATGTAACGACCGATTTGGGCGCGGCACTGGGAATATTCGCGGCGACTTATTATTTTGTAAAATTTCTCTTAAACACGAATAAAAAGAATTTTGTTTGGGCGGGAATAGCTTTTGGCATCGCCCAACTTATGAAATTTTCCGCCGTTCTGCTCGTCCCCTTTTTCGGAATTCTAATTATAATTTTTTCGCTTTTCGTCTTGCGCGAGAAAAAATTCATTTCTCTGTTGAAATATATTTTCGCGACCGGAGTTATTTTCATAATCGGCTATGTTTTGGTTTATGGCGTTTATTTCCTCTTTACCATGAATTACCCCATTGAAAAACAAATTTTAGACACCCAATTCACACTTACTTCTTTCGCCGGCGGAAATGACGGGGGGTTACAAAACTGCAAAGGAATAAGATGTATAGCCGATTTAAATATTATGATGGCGGGGAATAAAATTCTGCGGCCGCTTGGAGAATACATACTTGGAGTTTTGATGGTGTTTCAACGCTCATCGGGAGGAAACACGTCTTATTTCTTAGGCGAAGTTTCAGCCGCAGGCTGGTGGTATTACTTCCCCGTTGTTTTCGCGCTAAAAGAGCAAATCGCTTCATTAATTTTAATAGCTCTGTCGTTTATAGTGTCTATTTGGCACATTTTCAAAAGTATCAAGTATCAAGTATCAAGTATCAAAATTAATTTTTTGAATTATCTAAGCACGCATTTTGCCGAGTTCTCAATGATATTTTTTGTAATATTTTATTGGGCTTATAGCATGAAAAGCCCGTTAAATATCGGCGTCCGGCATATTCTTCCAACTCTGCCTTTTATTTACATTTTGGCCGCGTCGGGAATCAAAAGATGGTTTAATAACGGCAGCTCAAACCAAAGAGAAGGCTTTGAATCGAAAATTAAAAGTTTTAAAAACGATATTTTGAAAATTTCCATTAAAGGAGTTTTTGTCGGCGCGATCGTCATTTGGTATTTTGCCGAAACTTTGCTTGTCGCTCCAAATTTTCTTTCATTCTTTAACGAATTAGGCGGCGGAACTAAAAACGGTTATCAATACGTAACCGATTCAAACTACGACTGGGGACAAGATTTGATTAAACTCAAAAATTTTGTCGCGGCGCAAGAAGTAGATAAAATCGCGGTTGAATATTTTGGCGGAGGAAGCCCGAGTTATTATTTAGATGATAAATTTGAAGATTGGAGATCTTCCAAGGGCAATCCGGCCGATGTCGGCATTCATTGGCTCGCGGTTTCAATAAATAATCTCCAAAATAATTTAGGCAAACTCGTTCCAGGCCAGCAGCGAAATCCGGAAGACGAATATCAATGGCTCCAAAAAATTAAAAATCCTTATCAACCCGACTATAAAGCGGGAACTTCGATATTTATTTATAAATTGTAAGCAATGAGAAATATTAGCAGGCCTAACTCCTTCACATTAATTGAACTTGTCATAGTCATCGCAGTCTTAGCCATATTGTCCGCAGTAGTGGTAATAACGATAAATCCGGCAGAACAGATGAGATCAGCCAGAGATTCAACAAGAATGTCGGACCTGCAGACAATTCATAGCGCTATAGGATTGTATCAAGCCGATGGAGGCACAAGTATAGGTTCTATAAACACAGTATACGTCTCTATTCCCGATTCTTCGGCTACCTGCGCCAATTTAGGACTTCCTATTCTACCTACAGGCTGGAGTTATGCTTGTTCCAACTCAACAAACTACAGAAAAACCGATGGCACGGGATGGATACCGGTTCATTTCTCCGATATTTCATTTACCAATCCTTTGAGTTCTTTGCCTGCAGACCCTATAAATACCACAAGTACCGGAAATTACTATACATATGTCACGGGAGGCTCTTGGAGCTTAACCGCTTTATTTGAAACTACTAAATACCAAGATATTGCGATAAAAGACGGCGATGCTTATCCCGGAGTCTATTCTATCGGCACTAATGTGTCTCTTACTCCCGGATTGAGAGATATGGGACTTGTAGGCTATTGGAAGTTTGATGAAGGTTCCGGAACTACCGCATATGATTCGAGTGGGAATGGAAATAATGGGACTCTTACGAATGGGCCTGCATATACAACAGGCAAAGTCGGAAGTTATGCGCTAAGTTTTAACGGAACAACTCAAAGAGTTGGCACAAATAGAGAACCAATACCACTTTCAAACACATATAATTTTACGTGGTCTGTCTGGATATATCCAACATCTGTTACAAGTGGAGCGGCAATTGGACGACAAGCCCTTAAAGATGATTATTTGGGTGTAAATTCAGGAGCGATTATTTTAACCAGAGCACAAACAGGAGCTATAACCGGAGGAACTGTTATTCCTAATCAATGGAATTATATTGTTGGCAAGGGCGATTCGCAAAAATTATATGTTTTTCTAAATGGCGTTCAGGTTAATTCAGGAAATCATACAACGCCTTTTTCGGCCACTTTTTTAAATTGGTATGCTGGATGTCTACATTCATCATCTGCCTATTTTTCGGGCTTTATTGACGACGTTCGCATTTACAACCGCGCGCTTTCAGCCGCCGAAATTCAGGCGATATATAACGCGACTAAGTAAGCTTATTGGATAATTAGTTAATTAGATAATTTGGTAATTGGTTTTAAAACTAATTCACCAATTCACCAATTATCTAAGCTTGTAGTACACCCTATTCCCCACTCTTAAATCGATATAGGCTATTTTTTCCAGGCCGATTTTTTTTAAGTCGTTAATCGCCGCCAGAGTAAATTCCGGATTTTCCCGCAAACTAAAATATATTTTCGGTAAAGAGGTTTGTGGCTGATCGAAAACAATTTCCTGAAGAGCAAGATTTTCCAGTTTTAAAGCCCGTATGCCAAGACCGGATTTTTCCAAAACCCCGAAAATTCCGGTTAAATTAGAAATAAATCTTTCATCGAGTGCCGAACCACCTAACATCAAATCTCTGCCGGAAAAATCATCAACCTTGTTTATTGCATTTCCTTCAAGTTCCGGCGCTGCTGCAAAAAGAACGCCGTCTTTATCAAACCACCAACAAGACTCTGCCACTTGCTGTTCGGTGCTTGAGGTATTCACTTGTTGGCTATTTTGGCACCACACTCCGAATCTTTCCCGTAATTTAACGTTAATCTCTATCGTCCTTTCCGCGTAATCTTTTTTAAGGCTTATCTCGGCGATCTCCGGATCTTTTTCAAATTTCTCCAATTTATTTCCATTCCAAATTAAAATATTATCCGGACCAAGAAATTTGGTGAATTTAGACTGATTTACGAAAAAATCTTTCAAATTATTCGCAAAATCACCGTCAACCAACGGATTATCAACGTTAATCTTTATTACTTGGAATAAGGGTGAATAAACAACCGCATAAAAAAATCCGCCAAGTAAAATCAAAAAACCCGCCACTGCGGCGATAATTTTATACTTCCTAAATTTTTGGTCTTCCTTTTTATATTTTTTATCAAAATTGATATAGGTATGGGGAGTCATTTTAAATTTTAAAGTTGTTTATTTTATCCTATCCACTCCCACATATTCCCGCAAAACTTCGGGAACCAAGATTGAGCCGTCTTTTTGCTGGTAGTTTTCGATAATGGCAATAATCATTCTGCCGATGGCAAAAGCCGTGCCGTTAAGCGTATGGATGAATTTATTCCCCTGCTGTTTGTCTTTATAGCGTATATTCAGCCTTCTTGCCTGGAAGTCCGTGCAATTTGAAGTTGAATGAGTTTCGCGGTATTTATTTTCGCTCGGAACCCAGGTTTCGACGTCGTATTTCGCCGCTGCCGGAGAACCCAAATCGCCAGTGCAAATCCTCAAAACGTGATACGGCAATTTAAGCGCCTGCATAAGCTCTTCTTCAATGCTTAAAATCAATTCGTGCTCTTCTTTGGAGTTTTCCGGATTGCAAAAACTGAACATCTCGATTTTATCGAACTGATGGACTCTTAAAATACCTTTTGTGTCTTTTCCGTATGAACCGGCTTCACGCCTGAAACAGGTTGAAAAACCGACGTATCTTTTCGGCAAATCTTTTTCATCAAAAATTTCTCCGCTATGCATCGGCCCGATTGATTGCTCGGAAGTGCCTACCAAATACAAATCGTCTTTATCCAAAAAATAAGTTTCGTCCTGATCTTCGCGGCGATCGACATAACCCATCGCTTTCATCATTTCGCTTTTTATCATTACCGGTGGCACAACCGGGACAAAACCCTTATTCATCGCCTTTTCCATCGCCAGTTTAATCAGAGCGAATTCCAGCATTGCCGCTCCGCCTTTAAGATAACCAAATCGGCTGCCGCTCGTTTTTGAAGCTGTTTCAGTATCGATGATACCGAGATTCTGGCCGAGTTCCATGTAATCTTTCGGCGCAAAATCCCACTTCGGCAAATCGCCGACAACTTTTAAAACAACGTTTCCGGAATCGTCTTTTCCCACCGGAACGTCTTCAAAAGGAAGATTCGGAAACTTATTTAAAAGTTGCTTTCTTTTTTCTTCAACGGAACGCAAACTTTCCTCCAAAGATTGGATTTTCCCCTTTAAAGATTTTGCCTCTTCTATTTTTCTTTCCTCGGAAAGTTTTTTTTGTTGGGAGCGCAGTCCGTCCGTCTCTTCGGTTAATTTCCGCCATTCCTCGTCTACTGCCAAAAATTCATCAACCAAAGACGGGGGGTAATTCTTCTTTTTTATTCCCTCTTTGACGATTTCCGGATTTTGGCGGATTAAATTAACGTCTAACATAGTTTAGGTTACTTTAAGTATTTTATACTTTATTTTGCCCGAAGGAGCATCCATTTCCACCATATCGCCCGCTTTTCGGCCTAAAAATGCCCTTCCCAGGGGCGATTCGTTCGAAATCAGGTTATCCTCGGGTTTCGACTCGTTTGAGCCCACAATTGTATAAACAACGATTTTCATGCCTTTTTGAGCCTCAACCGTCGAGCCAACGCCGGCAATATCCCTATTCGCGCTTTTCTTAATTATAACCGCTTCCTTGAGCGATTCTTCAATATCAAAAATTTTAGCTTCCAATTTTGCCTGCGCGTCTTTGGCATCCGAATATTCCGAATTCTCACTCAAATCGCCGTAATCTTTCGATTTTTTAAGGCGGTCGGCGATTTCCATTCTACCTTCAATTTTGAGCCGTTGAAGTTCAGCTTTTAATTCTTCGTAGCGTTCTTTTGTTAAATAAGTTTTCATATATTATATTTTCCCGTTATTAATCTCCATTTTATTTTGAAAAGCTCTTTCAGTGAGCGAAAGTAATCCGCAAAAACCACTTTACTCTCCGCCGGATTTATCCAGGTGACCGGAATTTCTTTTATCTTGTACCCCATTTTTTTGGCAAGAATCAGAATTTCTATATCAAACAGCCACTTCATAACCGTTTGGCGGGAAAATATTTTTTCGGCGGCTTCTGCCGGAAAAAGTTTGAATGCTCTTTGGGTGTCATGAATTTCCCAAATAGTCAAAGCTCTTATCAAATATTTCGCCAGTTTACCGAGTAATCTGCGGTACCCCGCGTCATGTTCCACTATTTTCGCGTCTTTTAATTCTATTGAGCCAATAACAATATCGTAACCCTGTTTTAAATACGGCCAGAATTTATCAAGGTGGTCTATTTTAATGGCACCATCCGCATCTATGAATAATCTGTATTCACCTTTGGCGTTAAGCATGCCCGCTTGAACCGCCGCGCCTTTGCCCGGAGTTTTGCATTCAATCATTCTTAAATTCTTAATAATATGAGAAAGTCTTTCAATGACTTCTTTTGTGGCATCGGTCGAATTATTATCGACAACGATAATTTCGTAGTCGTAATCCACGTTTTTAAAATATTTATCTATATCAATTAAGGCCGGAGATATTCTCTTTGCCTCGTTATACGCCGGAATAATTACGGATAAATGTATTTTCATGTTTAATAATTTTAAACTTAATTAAATTTACGTCAATACTTTCTGTCCCCTTTCAATGATTACCAATGTGTGCTCAAAATGAGCCGATAAGCCGCCGTCGGCCGTTGCCCAGCTTTCATCGGGCCTTTGAATGATTTCCCATGAGCCTGTTGAAAGCATCGGTTCAATGGCTAAAACCATTCCGGGTTTTAAAACCATCCCCTTGCCTTTATCGCCGAAATTATAAATTATTGGGTCTTCATGCAGGGCCAAGCCGGTGCCATGACCCGTTAATTCTTTTAACACGCTTAATTTATTTTCCCGCGCCAATCTTTCAATGGCATAACCGATATCTCCCAACGTATTGCCGGGCTTGGCGGCTTTAACCGCTTTTTCAAGTGCTGTTTTTGTCGCTTTTATTAAAATTCCGGCATCTTTCGAAATTTTCCCCAAACCGACGGTTGTTGCCGAATCCGCGAAAAAACTTTTTCCGCCTTCGCGATACTCAACGCCAAAATCAATTTTTAAAATATCTCCGGAACGGAGTTTGTAATTATTCGGCAAGCCATGAACGATAACGTCGTTTAACGAAGCGCAAATTGAAGCGCCAAAAGGCTTATAAGCGGCGTCGGGCCGATAGCCCAAAAAAGCCGGCTGAACGCCGTTCTTTTTTGATAATTGATAGGCAAGATTATCCAGTTGTTTTAAAGAAACGCCTATCTTGGCTTCTTTCTCCAAAACTTTAAGGATTTTCGCCAAAATTTTGCCGGCAACGGCAATATTTTTTATTTCTTTTGGAGATTTTATAAGATTTGCCATTAAAATTATTTTACCTTGCCAATAATCGCTTTATGAATTTTATAAGGCAAAGGAGTGCCGTCTATTTTAATAATTTTATATTTTCTCTTTCTAAGTTCAGTCAAAATCGGCGTTGTACGATTTTTGTATTCTTCCAGTCTTTTCATAATGCCCTCTTTATTATCGTCTTTACGTCTTACCAGCTCGCCTCCGCAAAACGGACAAGAATCCATTTTATATTTCTGGACCATAAACGGACTTTTACAAACGGAACAAGTCAGCCTGCCGCTTGTTCTTTTAAGCGATTCTTTTAGTGGAATATCCAATACGAACGTAAAAACATTTTCTTTCCCATAAGATTTACTTAAAACATCCATTAAGCCGGTCTTATTTTTTTTATTTTCACCCTGATTATAACCAAAAGCTTCGTAAATAGTCCGGGGGGAACCGCTTAAAACAATTCCCTTTTTAAGCGCGGCTGTTTTTTTAACAATCTGGGAAAATATTTTTAAAATCCACGACGGAGTGTTTAAAATTCCAGCCTCGTTAAGTTTACGCTCCCTCTGGATTACTTTGTCATTTTTGGACGCCGGATCGTAAAGAACCGCCCTCAAATACTGGCCGCTGTCAAAGTGAAAGAGATCTAATTTTTTAGCTAAGAGTTCCGCTTGAGTTCCTTTGCCCGAACCCTGCGGACCCATAACTATAATAGCCTTCATAAATTTTCGATTATCAATTAAATTTCCTCGTATTCTCTCATTATCAATTGAGAATTGATTTGCCTGATTGTTTCAAGAGCGACCGAAACGACAATCAAGAGCGCGGTGCCGCCGATTGTCAAAATTTTGATGCCTGTCGCCATTTGAGTAAGATTCGGCAAAATCGCTATTACTCCCAAAAATAAAGCGCCCGAAAGAGTCAATCTGTTGATTATTTTTGAAAGAAAACCGGTAGTTGACTCGCCCGGTCTTATGCCCGCGACGAACCCACCAGAACGCTGGAGATTTTTCGATATTTCCTTCGGATCGAAGGTAACCGCGGTATAAAAATAGGTAAAAACCACAACCAAAAAGAAGTAAAAAGCGCTGTAAAGATACTGGTTATTAAAAACATAATTAACCCAGTCCGTAAGCGTAAGCGACAAGCTTTTAGAAAAAATCGCCACCGCTTGCGCTATAAACTGCGGAAAAAGCAAAATGGAAATGGCGAAAATTATCGGAATAACTCCAGCTTGGTTTACTTTAAGCGGCAGATAACTTGAAGCGCCGCCATACATTTTCATTCCTCTTACTCTTTTGGCGTAAGCTATCGGAATTTTCCTTTCGCCTTCGTTTACAAAAACCACTCCGGCAATTACCAAAACCGCCAGAATCGCGAAAATCAAATACGTCGGCAAAGTTTCGGCGGTATAAGAAAAGAAAGCCTGGCCGATAGTCGCGGGAAGACTGGCAACTATACCGGCAAAAATTATCAAGGAAATGCCGTTACCTATTTTATATTCAGTAATCAATTCGCCAAGCCAAACTAAAACCATTGACCCGGCTGAAACGATAACGACGTTTTTAATCAAATCAAACAGTCCCATTTGAGAAATAACGCCTTGAGAAACCAAAATATTCAAAAATCCGTAAGCCTGAAGCCCGGCCAAAGGAACCGTAATATAGCGCGACCAGCGATTAAACTTCGCTTTCCCAGCCGCTCCCTCTTCGTAATACATTTCTTTCAATTTCGGAAAAATCATTGTCAAAAGCTGCATGATGATGGTCGCCGTAATATAAGGCGCCACGCCTATCATAACTATTGAAAGACTGCTTAAACCGCCTCCGGAAAAAAGATTAACAAAACCGAATAATTGGCTTGAGGCCAAAAATTCTTTCATTTTAAAAGCGTCCACCGAAGGAATAGGGATCGCCGACAAAACTCTTGTCGCCGCGAGCAAAAGCCCGACCATTAAGATTTTTTTTCTAAGGTCGGAGATTTTAAAAAGTTGTACTAATTTATTCATTATTTTAATTAACCCACTTTGCCTCCGGCTTTTTCTATCTCGTCTTTTAATTTCTTCGAGACTTTAAGACCGCTAATTTCAATTGCTTTCATCGACCCGCCTTCTTTTTTTTGGCCGACGATTTTTATATTCTTTTCATTTTTACTTATCAAACCGGCGGCAATCAGGGCATCTCTGTTAATTATGCCGCTTTTTATTTTCGAGGTCAAAAAGCCCAAATTCAAAACAACCGGCTTTTCTTTTAAGGGTTTAAATCTGAAACCGCGGAGTTTCGGCAAGCGCTGGATTAAATCTCTTTCCGCCGGTCTGATTACGTGACCCGAACGGGATTTCTGGCCTTTTTGTCCTTTTCCCGAATAAGTGCCTCTTTTGCCTCCCCTGCCAATTCGCTGACGGGCTTTAGATTTAGATTTTGATTTTAATTCATGAAGTTGCATAGTTTTAATTTTTAGTTTTTAAATTTTTCAACGCTTCCATTGCCGCTAAAGCGTTTGTTAATTTATTTTTAGTCCTGCCCGTGCATTTCGCCGTGGCGTCTTTAACTCCGGCCAAAAGCAAAACCACGCGAACCGCTCCTCCGGCCTTAAGACCGTGTCCGTTCTTCGCTGGCTTGATAACAACTCTCGCCGCGCTGAATTTAGCGTCGATTTCATGCGCAACCGTTCTGTCTTTTAACGTAATTGTTACCAATCCTTTTTTGGCGTTTAATTTCGCTTTTTCCACCGCTTGAGCGACGTCCAATCCTTTGGCTATTCCGACTCCGACTCTTCCTTTCTCGTCGCCAATAACAACGGTCGCGCGGAAGCGGAATCTTTTACCACCGGCAACAACGCGTGTTACGCGGCGCATATCCAAAACTTTTTCTTTAAATTCACTTTTAGGTTTTACTTGTCCTTTATACATGTTAGATAATTAGTTAATTAGATAATTGGATAATTAGAATTCAAGACCGCCTTTTCTCGCGGCATCGGCAACTGCTTGAACCCGGCCGTGATAATTATAACTTCCCCTGTCAAAAACGACTTTCTTGATTCCCTTTTCAACCGCTTTTTTGGCAATAAGCTCTCCAAGTTTTGCCGCCAATTCTTTTCCCGGCGCTTTTGCCTGTTTTTTCAATTCCATAGTCGAAGCGCTTGCCAAAGTCTTTCCATTTTCATCATCTATTATTTGAACGTAAGTATAGCTATTGCTCCTGAAAACCGAAAAGCGGGGGCGCTCCAAAGAACCGGACAATCTCGCCCTTGTTCTTTTCTTCCTTCTATCCTTTATTTCGTTTAAAGCTTTTCTTTTTTTCATATTTTAAATTATATTATTTTGCCGTTCCGGCGACTTTCTTACCGGCTTTTCTACGGATAATTTCATCGCTGTATCTGATTCCCTTGCCTTTATACGGCTCCGGTTTCTTGAAAGCTCTTATTTTGGCCGCTGATTGACCTACGGCTCCTTTGTCATAACCCTTAACTTGAATTACGTTTTTATCAACGGAAATTTTCACTCCCTGCGGAGGAATAAATTTAATCGGATGAGACAATCCCAAATTCAAAACCAAAGCCTCGCCTTCCATTGCCGCCCTGTAGCCGACTCCTTCCAGTTTCAAGCTTTTTTCAAATCCCGAAGACAATCCGTTTATGGCGTTATTCGCCAAAGCTCTGGCCGTACCCCAAAGCGCTTGCGTCAATCTCAATTTATTTTCCGGAGAAAACGTTAATTCATTTTCTTTCAGTTCGGCTTTTATACCGCGCGGCACTTCCAATTTCATATTCCCGTTTGAGCTTTTAAAAAATAAAAAGCCGTCGTCAATTTTAACTTCAACGCTTGCCGGAACAACTATGGGTTTTTTTCCTATTTTTGACATAATTTTATGTTTACCAAATCTCGAATAATAATTCTCCTCCAATTTTCTTCTTTTTCGCCTCTCCGCCGGCCAAAACTCCATCGGGCGTAGAAAGTACCATCAATCCATAGCCGGATTTTATCGGCCTTATTTCTTTATAGCCGATATACATCTTACGCGAAGGCTTGCTGATAAATTTTATTCCGGCGATGGCGCCGTCATTAGTGTCTTTATCGTATTTCAATTGAATATCAAAAACGCGCTTGGCGCCTTTACCCTTTTTTTCAAAGCCCGAAATATAACCCTTTGCCAAAAGAATTTCCAATACTTGCTCGTCCATTTTCGAAAACGCCGACTTGGCGATTTCTTTCTTGACGGCTTGGGCATTTTTAATTTTAGTCAATAAATCTATATACATATTTATATTACCACGATGACTTTGTTATTCCGGGTATTTCTCCGCGTGAAGCCAATTCCCTGAAACAAATTCTGCATAATTCAAAATCCCTCAAATATCCCCTTTTGCGGCCGCACTTAAAGCAGCGCCTGCTGATGCGGGTTGAGTATTTCGGTTTTTTTTTCGCTCTCGCGATTACTGATTCTTTTGCCATGTTATTTATGATTTCTTAAACGGAATTCCAATCGACTTGTATAAATTTATCGCGTCTTCCTTGTTTTTCGCACTACTTACAATACTTATTTCCATACCGAAGTCAAACTTTGAGAGTTCAGAATCTATTTCCGGAAAAACAATATGCTCTTTCATGCCTATCGTCAGACCTCCGTTTTTATCGATGTTTTTCAGACTGATTCCCTGGAAATCGCGGACGCGCGGTAAAGCGATATTTACCAATTTTGCCACAAAATCTCGCATTTTTTGGCGTCTTAAAGTGACTTTCAAGCCCACTGTTTGGCCCGCTCTTAATTTAAATCCGGCGATTGATTTGTTGGATTTGCAAATAACCGGCTTTTGTCCGGCAATCAAAGACAAGCTGCTTATTATTTCCGGCAAAATTTTGGTCTCAAATTCCTGTTGCTGGGAAATTCTTCCAACGCCGACGTTAATGACAACTTTTTCTATTTTTGGATTTTTTAAATCGTTTTTCTTTGTTTTCTTTTCCATGTTTTTATATAGTTGCTCCGCATTTTTTGCAGATTCTTGTTTTCTTTCCTTTGGTTACGGTAAAACCGGTCCTTGTCGCTCTGCCGCAAGCCGGGCAAACCAGCATTACGTTTGAAATATTAATCGGCCTCGGAACCAAAACGGTTTCTCCTTTCTCTCCTTGTCTTTTCGGACGAACGTGTTTTTTATAAAGATTTAAGCCGTCAATCAAAACTCTTTCCTTTTTTATGAGGACTTTCAGAATCTTTCCGGTTTTGTTTTTATCCTTACCGGCGATTATTTTTATATTGTCGTCTTTTTTTATTTTCATGTTTGTATGAATTTTTACACTATTTCTTCCGCCATTGTCGCTATTTTTTCATATCCCATTTCTTTTATTTCGCGCGGGATAGGTCCGAAAATACGAGTCGCTTTCGGTTCCTTTTTATCAACGACAACAACGGCATTTTCATCGAAACGGATATACGAACCATCATTTCTCCTTAACGGATTTCTTTGTCTGACTACCACCACTCTGACGATATCTTTCTTTTTTAAAGCTTTGCGCGGTTCGGCTTTCTGAACTGAAGCGACAACAATGTCGCCGACCGAAGCATAACGCCGTCTGGTTCCTCCAAGGATTCTGAAACAACGGACTATTTTCGCTCCGCTGTTATCCGCAACTTTTAAAATACTTCTTTCTTGTATCATAAATTTAAATCTTAGAAATTATTACCCACCTTTTATCCTTCGACATCGGTTTTGTTTCTTCTATAACAACTTTATCACCCGTTTTATATTCATTCTTTTCGTCATGGGCTTTAAAATTCTTGGTAACTTTGTAGTACTTAAGGTAGCGCGGATGCTTTTTCAAGCGCGTGATGGCGACTACTCTTGTTTTTTCCATTTTGTCGGAAACTACTATTCCTTGTAAATTCCTTTTCATGTTTTTATTTATTTAAATCTTTTTGATTCATTACCGTTAATATTCTGGCAACCGCTTTTTTCGTTTTCTTGATTTCTTTGATATCTTTCACCTTCCCCTGGCTCAAATCAAACTTGAATTTCCTCAATTTTTCGCGGTAATCAACTAAGTCCTTATTAAGGGCTTCTATCGGCTTTATTTTTACTTGTTGAAATTCTTTGTCTTTCATTGTGATTTTGAAATTATTCTGGTCTTAACCGGCAATTTATAACCGGCTCTTTTCAACGCTTGTTTTGATTCCGCTTCCGGCAATCCGTCGAGCTCAAAAAGCATTCTGCCGACTTTAACCGGGAAAACATAATATTCCACGGCTCCTTTTCCTCCGCCCATTGTAACTTCCGGCGGCCTCTTGGTTATCGGCTTATCGGGGAAAATTCTTATCCAAATTTTTCCGCCCCTCTTGGTGAAATTGCTGATGGTTTTTCTCGCCGCTTCTATCTGGCGGGAATTAATCCAGCTGTTTTCCAAAGCTTGCAGCCCAAAAGAACCGTAAGACAATTTTGTCCCGCGAGTCTCAACCTTCCTGGTCTTTGATCGTCCTTTCTGCCATTTTCTATGTTTTACTTTTTTAGGCATTAACATAATTATTTTTGAAATACGTCTCCTTTATATATCCAAACCTTTATTCCGATTGCTCCGAAAGTCGTCCGGGCCGTTGCTGTACCGAAATCAATATTCGCCCTTAACGTCTGAAGCGGAAGTTTTCCTTTTTCCAAATGCTGATCTCTAGCGATTTCAGCTCCGTCCAATCTTCCTTTGAGTAATATTTTCGCACCTTGAACGTCTCTGTTCTGCATTACCTGGTCCAAATATTTTTTAATAGTCCGGCGAGACGGAATTCTTTTTTCCAAATCCCAAGCGATGTTTTGCGCGGTAACATTAGCCGAAACATCCTGCCTCTTTAATTCTTCTATATTTAAATTCAAATAAATCACTCCGTCGTTCTTTCTTTCTTTTCTTATTTTTCTCAATTTGCTTTCCAAAAGTTTCGTTAAATCTTCAACTCCTTTTCCGCCGCGGCCGATGATTATTCCCGGACGCGAGGCCTTAATGGTCACTCTGTAATTTTCTCCGGCTTTTTCTATCAAAATATTATCGATGCCGGCATTGCCGATTTTTTCGTTTATTATTTCTCTAATCAAAATGTCTTCCTCGAGCGAAGCGCCGAATTTATTTCTTTTCGGGAACCAATTTCCCGACCAGCCTCTGATAACTCCCGTCCTTAATGAATTTGGCCTAATTTTATTTCCCATGATTTTTTATATTGATTTTCTCCTAAAGAACTTTTTCGTAAAGCCCGGCTTTTCGGCCTGCTTTTGCGGTTCCGCTCCTTTTATTTTTTCGTGTTCCTTTTCTTCTTTTTCTTTCCTACTCTTTTTAGCCATTTCTTCCTTAACCCTCTTTGAAACCTTTTCAACTTTGGCTATTTTAAAGCGCGGCGCTTTCAAATTTTCCGCCTCGCCAAGAATCAAAGTTATGTGACTGCTTTTTTTCTCTATTCCGCTGGCGCGGCCCATCGCTCTCGGCATAAACCTTTTCAGCATCGGTCCGTTATCGACTCTGACTTCTTTCACGAAAAGTTTTTCCGGGTCCAGCTTCTGATTATTTTTGGCATTGGCAACCGCCGAACGGAGCAATTTCAAAACCGCGTCGCTGGGCCTTTTAGGGTTAACCAGCAATTGGGCTTCCGCTTCGTTTATCGATAATCCTTTTATCATGCTCGCAACAAGCCTGGTTTTACGGGGCGCTATGCGTAAATAATTCAGTTTTGCAATTTGGGTTTTCATAAATAATCTTATTTTTTCTGCGAATCTTCAGCTTTCTTTTCCAATTCTTTCTGAATCTTTCCTCCATGCCTTACAAACTTTCTCGTCTGAGAAAATTCGCCGAGCCGGTGGCCTATCATTTCTTCGCTGACTCTGACAGTTATAAAATCTTTGCCGTTGTGGACGCCGAAAACGAAACCAACCATTTCCGGAGAAATTTCCGAATCGCGCGACCACGTTTTAATCACCGTGTTTTTTTCGTCCGCCTTTAACCCGGCCATTTTTTTTAAAAGCTTCGGATCTATATACGGACCTTTTTTTGATGATCTTGACATGTTTTTTTATTTTTACCTTTTTTTACCTCTGCGTTTAATTATCATTTTATTTGACCATTTCTTTTTCTTTCTCGTTTTTCTTCCTCCAGTAATCTTGCCCCACAACGTCTTCGGCCTCTTGGTGCCTCTCGGTCCTCTTCCTTCGCCTCCTCCATACGGATGATCGACGGGATTCATAGCCGAACCGCGAACCGTAGGTCTGATACCCATCATTCTTGAACGGCCGGCTTTTCCGATAACGGTAAGATTATGGTCTGAATTGGAAGTTTGTCCCAAAGAAGCGAAATTCTCCCAGGAAAGTTTTCTGACTTCTCCCGAAGACAATTTCAGGTTGGTGTATCCGTTTTCCTGCGCCAAAACTTCGGCGTAAGAACCGGCAGACCTCGCCATTTGTCCTCCTTTGTTTCTGTCTATTTCAACGTTAAAAACAAAATAGCCAACCGGAATATTTTTCAATCTTAATCTGTTTCCTTCTTTCAACGGCGCGTTTTCAGCGGCTATTATTTCGTCTCCGGCTTTCATATTCTTTGAAGCCAGAATATAACTCCTTTCACCATCTTTATACAAAAGACGGGCTATAAAAGAAGTTCTATATGGATCATATTCCAATCCTTCAATTTTAGCGGGGACGTTTAACTTATTCTGCTTGAAATCTACCATTCTGTAAAGCTGTTTCACTCCGCCGCCCTGATGCCTCATCGTAACCTTGCCCTGATTATTTCTTCCGGAATGGCTCTTCAAGTTTTTTAATAATTTCTTGAGCGGTTTGGCTCCACTTAAAACACCGTAGTTAACGGTTGTCATAGCTCTTCTTGATGGACTTGTAGGACTGTATTTTTTCATATCTCTAATTTATTTATTTTGGCATTATATCTATAGTATTTCCTTCTTTAAGCGTGATTATCGCTTTTTTAAAACCTGAAGTTTTGCCCATGCTTCTGCCGAGCCTTTTGGTTTTTCCTTTGGTGTTCGTAATATTCACATCGGCGACTTTAACGGAATAAATTTTTTCTATCATCTTTTTAACTTCGGGCTTGTTGGCTTTATCATCAACCATAAAAACGTATTTCCTTAAAGCGCCCGCATTAACGGCTTTTTCGGTAATCCACGGCTGCTTTATCAGCATGACCGAACCATTTTTATTTTTTCCTGTTGAAATCGCCATGTTTATTTATAATGTTTTTCTATATCGCTTACCGTTTGTTTTTCAATAATTATGTTTTTTGCCTTCAATAAATCGCGGACGTTCAACGATTTCGGGTTTATTGAACTGACATTTTTTATGTTTGAAATCGTTTTATTGATATTATTTTCCGCTGTCGGAATTATCAAAGCTTTTGACCTCAAATCAATCATGCCTTTCAAGAAAGTATTCCAGTCTTTCGTTTTATCCGCCACTGCAGCAAAACTTTCAACGACTTTCAAATCATTATCCTTAACTTTTCTCGACAAAACGGTGAAAATCGCCAAACGATTCATTTTGGCATTTATTTTCTTGCTGAAATTTCTTTCTTTGTTTGGACCGAAAGTTACGCCGCCGCCTTTCCAAATCGGCGAGCGGATTGAACCGTGCCTTGCGCGGCCCGTGCCTTTTTGTTTCCACGGCTTTTTGCCTCCTCCCCGGACTTCGCCCCTGCCTTTGGCATGCGCCAACGGCTCGCGGCTGTTTCCCAATTGCGCGATAAGCGCCTGGTGAACCAGGTCAGCATTCCATTTCAATCCGAAAATTCTTTCCGGCAAATCGATTTCTCCAATCTTATTGTTTTGTTTATCAAAAACTTCAACTTTCATATTTTTAAATTTTTATTTCAAGCAACGTACCTCTCATTCCGGGCACGGCTCCTCTTACCATTAAAATATTCTTTTTTTCGTCTATCGCGGCGACTTTCAAATTTTTAACCGTTATTCTTTCCTGGCCCATTCTGCCCGCCATTCTCCTGCCCGGCATAACCCTTTGAGGAGCCGTCGAACCGATGGAACCCGGAGCGCGTAAACGATTTTTCTGACCGTGAGTCTTCGGACCGCCGCTAAAGCCGTGTCTTTTTACTCCGCCTTGAAATCCTCTGCCTTTATTCAAACCGCTGACTTTTATTTTATCGCCTTCTTTGAATTGGCTGACGTTTAAAACGTCTCCGACGTTAAAATCGCCATCAGCTTTGAATTCTTTTACGTATTGAAAATTTCCAAGCTTCCCAAATTGGCCTCTTTGGGGCTTTTTAACGTTCTTTTCCTTCTTATTTCCGAAACCAACCTGAACGGCTTCATAACCGTCTTTTTCTTTTGTTCTGATTTGGGTAACCGTAACCGGGCCGGCTTCAACAAGCGTCACCGGAATGATTTTTTCATCTTTCCAAATTTGGGACATTTTTAATTTTTTTCCTAAAATGAATGCCATCTCGAGTCAATTTAAAACAGCCAGGTTTAGCCGGCTGTCTCAAATAATTTTAATTATTTTGGGCTAAATCCTAAAAACTGATTATAAACTTTTAACTGAAAAACTCAACATTATATTGAAGCTAAATATAGCAAATCGCAAAAAATAAGTCAATGCCAATTGGCTTTTTCGAGGTCTCCATTATGCGGCTGCAATGGCGGCGAACGCCGCCAGTTTTTACTACCTAAGTGGCCACGATGGTGACCTCCAGTTTTTTTGTTTAGTGAGTGCTCTCTCGTGGCCACTTAGGCATAAAAAGCAGTGAGTGCTCTCTTGCAGCCGCAAGATAATTATGCTGTATTTGCCTAATTTTCGCAACAACAAAAACCCCCCGCTTTCGCGGGGGGACTGGATAAATATTCCTTGAATTTTGCCGCGACTTGCGTCTTGGCAACAAGGAAAATTCACACTCACTGGCTACATTATACTCAAAGAAATGGCATTTGTCAACCCCATTCAAATAAATCTTTTCCCGCCAGCGTTTTCCGCTCGGATAAATTGTATTCGCTCAAAGTAAAAAACCGACGGAAAATAGCGAACTCAACCTTCGCTACGCTTCGGGATTCAAACAACGCAATTTTCCCGCTTTTTTCCCTTTCGCTCATCAATTTATAACCTCGCTCCAAAATGCTGGCTATGAAAAAGGTTTATTCTGTATTTTGAGAAGAAAATTTTGTTTTCTCCGAAACCCCGCAGCAGGCGAGCTTGGTGGTTTTATTATAATTCGGAAGCGAAGCGACCAATAAAATCTCGCCGTCGCGAGGACTAGCGAGCCCCGCGCTGGACGGGGCGAAGCGGGTTAAGGGAAAATTAAATTTTCTGAACTCACTTACGCCGGAGCGCGGTGAAGAGGAAATAATATGCGAAATAAAAAAGACTCCCCTGTTCGGGGAATCTTTTTTTGGCTTTATGCCATTTTGATTTCGATTTCTACTCCTGCCGGCAATGTCAGACTCGACAAAGCTTCTATTATTTTCGGACTCGGAGTCAAAATATCTATTAAACGCTTATGGACACGAAGTTCGAATTGCTCGCGGGAATTTTTATGAACGAAAGTTGAACGGTTAACCGTATACTTTTTAAATTCGGTCGGCAAAGGAATCGGACCAACCACTTCCGCGCCATTCCTCAAAGCGATGTCTATAATCTGCTTTAAAGAATTGTCTATCAGCTTGTGGTCGTACGATTTAACCCGCAACCTTATTTTGCCTTGTTCTAATTCTTCCTTTTTTTTGGCCATGTCCAATGTGCTATTTTATATTTTTATTTTAAGATTTTTGTTACTGAACCAGCGCCAACCGTCTTTCCGCCTTCGCGAATAGCGAACCTTTGTTTTTCTTCCAAAGCAACCGGCGCTATAAGCTTAACCGTCAAATTTACGGTGTCGCCCGGCATAACCATTTCAACGCCTTCCGGCAAAACGGCTTCTCCGGTAACATCGGTTGTTCTGATGTAGAATTGCGGTTTATAACCTTTGAAGAACGGTGTATGTCTGCCTCCTTCCTCTTTGCTCAAAACGTAAACTTCCGCCGTGAATTCAGAGTGCGGAGTAACGCTTCCCGGCTTGGCAATAACCTGGCCGCGCTCAACGTCCTCTTTCTTGAGTCCGCGGAGCAAAATTCCAACGTTGTCTCCGGCTTTTCCTTCATCGAGAAGTTTATTAAACATTTCGATCCCGGTAACAACCGTCTTTTGCGTCGGTTTAATACCGATAACTTCGATTTCTTCGTTTACTTTCACGATTCCTCTTTCAACTTTTCCGGTAACGACTGTTCCTCTTCCTTCAATCGAGAAAATATCTTCAACCGGCATCAAGAACGGTTTATCGGTGCCCCTGACCGGCTCCGGAATGTAATCGTCAAGAGCTTTGATAAGTTCAAGAATCGGCTTGGCATCTTCATCATCGGCGGATTTCGCTTCAAGAGCTTTAAGCGCCGAACCTCTGATTATCGGAGTTTCGTCTCCGGGGAAATTATATTTCTTCAAAAGTTCGCGAATTTCGCTTTCAACCAAGTCGATAAGTTCCGGATCATCCACCATATCGCACTTGTTCAAAAATACAACCATCTTCGGAACGCCTACGTTGTAAGCCAAAAGAATGTGTTCTCTTGTTTGAGGCATCGGACCATCGGTGGCGGCAACGACCAAAATCGCACCATCCATCTGCGCCGCGCCGGTTATCATGTTCTTAATGTAATCCGCGTGTCCCGGAGCATCGATGTGGGCATAATGCCTTTTTTCCGATTGATATTCCGAGTGGTGCAAGGCAATCGTAATTCCACGAGCCTTTTCTTCGGGCGCGTTGTCAATTTGATTGACTCCCTCTTCTTTTTCAATAAGACCTTTTAATTTAAGGATATGCATAATCGCCGCGGTCAAAGTTGTCTTGCCGTGGTCGACGTGTCCTATTGTGCCGACGTTTACGTGCGGCTTGCTTCTATCAAATTTTGCTTTTTCAGCCATTGTTTTTTTTGAAACTTAAAACTTGAAATTTGAAACATTGTTTAATCCAGTTTGTTTCATATTTCAGGATCCACGTTTCGTTATTTATTTTTTACGTTTTTTTACGCGACGCTTTTAATTATATTATTTATTGTGTTGTTGTCAACCCCACACCGGTTTAAACAAACTCTATTATTGCCGTTTTTGCTCCGTCTTTTTTCCTTTGAACGGCCGATTTCGTTATTCTGGTGAATCCGCCTTTTCTGTCTTTATAGCGCGGAGCCAAATCAAAATAAACTTTTTCGGCGGCTTTTTTATTCAATCTGGACATCAAAATTCTAAAACTCGCCAAATTTTGCTTCTTGCCAAGAGTGATAAATTTTTCAACTCTGGTACGAGTTTCTTTGGCTTTAGCTTCAGTAGTTTCCATTTTTTCTTTCAAAATGAAATTGTCAGCCAAGCTTTTAAAAAGGGCTTTTCGCTGCCCTTTTTTGCGATGGAATTTTCTGTTGGAGCTTAAGTGTTTCATAAATTACGCTTTCTTCTTTTTTGTTTTCTTTTCTTTCTTTTCCAATTTTTCTTCTTTGGCTTCTTCCTCGGCGGGTTCATTTTCATCTTCCATGACTTCGATTTCCGCCATTTTTTCGAAATGGTCTTTCAAAATATTCGAAGCTTTGCGCAAAGCGCTTGAAGGATAAATGCTGCCGTCTGTTTCGATTTCAATTTTCAGTCTGTTGAAATCCGTTCTGTCGCCGACGCGCATATTTTCAATCGAGAAATTAACTTTAACCACGGGCGAGAAAATCGCGTCTACGGCGATTGTTTTAATCGGAAGTTTTTCCGTTTTGCGCGCTTCGGCCGAAACGTATCCGGCTCCTTTATCAACCGTAATTTCCATTTCCAATTCCGCGTTTTTATTGGTCAAAGTGGCGATATGCGCTTCAGGATTGACGATTTCAACCTGGGCGTTGCCTTTTATGTCGGCGGCGGTAACTTCTTTTTCGCCCTTAACTCTTAAGGTTAAAATTTGCGGCTCGGAAGCGTAGAAATGAAAACGAACCTTTTTCAGATTTAACGTTATCTCGACTATATCTTCCAAAATTCCCGGAAGCGTGGAAAATTCATGTTCCGCTCCTTTAATTTTTATTTGAGTGACCGCTGCGCCCGGCAAAGAAGAAAGAAGTGCTCTCCTTAAAGCGTTGCCCAAAGTAAGGCCGTATCCGGTGTAAAGTCCTTCAACTTCAAAAACTCCCTCCTTTTCGGTTTCGGAAATTTTCTTAATTTTTACAGTATCGCTTAAACGTGCGTATTCCATAAGTTTATAAATTATTTTGAATAATAGTCGACGACCAAGTTAATATCAAAAGGCATTTCCATGTTGCTGGGCAAGGCCAACAATTTGCCTTCAAGTTTTTCCTTGTCCAAAGAAAGCCATTCCGGCGTATCGTATTTTTTAAGTTTATCGGATAGGTCTTTAAAAATCAATAGTTCTTTGGATTTCGGGGTTATTGAAATAACTTCGCCGACTTTCAACGGATAAAACGGCGCTTTTATTTTCTTTTTGTTTACCGAAAAATGCCCGTGAGTAATCAATTGCCTGGCGATGGTTCTTGAATTGGCAAGTCCCAAACGGAAAACAACATTGGCAAACTGCCTTTCCAGAGTCTCTATTATTGAGTTGCCGACTCCGCCGGCTCCTTTTTTATCCATGGCCTTGGTAACGATTTCTTCAAGCTGGGCCTCTCTAAGGCCGTAACTAGCTCTCATTCTTTGTTTTTCCATAAGCTGTCCTCCGTATTCAGACGGCGCTCTGCGCCTTTTGGCGCCATGAACTCCCGGACGGCTAGGCCTTCTTGTCATCGCACATTTCGGCGAATTACAACGGTCCCCTTTTAAAAAGAGTTTAATTCCCAACGACCTCTCTAATTTTTCTTTTGATTTATTCATTGTTTAAATTATTTTTATTTTTTCTCCATTTCGTTATATACCGTTCCCAAAACTCCATTGATGAATTTGCCCGAATTCGGTCCGCCATAATTTTTTGCCAACTCTATCGCTTCGTTTATCGCGACTTTCGCGGGAACCTCGCTCCTGTCAGCAAACATCAATTCGTAAAGCCCGATTCTCAAAACATTCCTGTCTATTATTGAAATCTGGCTTAACGGCCATTCCGGCGCTGATTTTTCTATTATCTTATTTAAATTATTGAAATTTTTCACTATGCCGTCTGCTATCTTCCAGACAAAATCGGTTTCGTCAATTCCCGGTCCAAATTCCTCCAAATTGCGTTCCAGGATTTTCGGCAGGTCGCTTTTGCGGCCATAAAAATCCCACTCATACAACGATTGAAGAACGATTGAACGAGCCAAGTGTCTTGTAGCCATATTATTTTTTGACTTTCAATTTCGGCTTCTTTAACACTCTGCCCTTATAGTCTCCACAATTTGAACAAAATCGATGAGGGACAATCGGCGAGCCGCACTTTAAACACGCATGAATCTGCGAGGGCTTTAAAGCCAAATGCGACCGGCGTCGCCCGGTCTTTGAACGTGTGTGATGTTTTGTAGGTACTCCTCCCATAGTTTTATAATCCTATATTATATATTAATTTCCATCGGTTTCAAGCTCCCGGCGAGAAATTTGGAATGTTTATCGATGTTGTCCGTAATGATTCCCGCTCCGCGCACGACGCATGTTAAAGCGTCATCCACGACTGTAGCTTCCACCGCAATCTCTCTTTGAATTAAATTACTCATTCCTCTTAATAAACTTCCGCCACCGCAAAGAAAAACTCCGTTTTTTAAAATATCTCCGACAAGCTCCGGCGGCGCTTTTTCTATCGTTTCTTTTATCGCCTCAACCACCGAACGCAATGAACGGTTTATCGCCATTCTGACATGGCCTCCTTTCACTATCACTTCTCTCGGCAATCCGGTCGCCATGTCTCTGCCACGAATAGCGAGCTCCAATTTTTCATCCATCGCTATGGCCGAACCTATTTTCATTTTAAGCTCTTCAGCTGTCGGCTCGCCTATCATCAATTTAAATTCGTCGCGGACAAACTTAATTATATCATCGTTTAATTTGTCTCCGGCTATTTTCAAACTTCTCGAGATAACCACTCCGCCCATTGAAATAACGGCTATTTCCGTGGTTCCTCCGCCCATATCGACTATCATGCTGGCCGTCGGCTCGTCCACAGGCAATCGCGCGCCCAAAGCGGCCGCTACCGGTTCTTCAACTAAATAAGCCCGTGCGGCTCCCGCCGAAAGAGCGGCGTCTTCAACCGATTTTCTTTCAACTTCCGTCAAATTAGTGGGAACGCCGATAACTACCCGAGAATAATTAAAAAATTTGTTATTGTCAACCTTTTTCAGGAAATGATGGAGAAGTTCTTTTGTTATTTCAAAATCCGAAATTACGCCGTTTATCAAAGGGCGGACAATCGAGATGTGGGCCGGAGTGCGGCCAACCATTTTTTTGGCTTCTTCACCAATAGCCAAAATCTGGCCGGTCTTGGTATTAACGGCAGTCAAAGAAGGCTCATTCATAATGATTCCCCTGTCTTTAACGTAAACCAAAGAATTGGCCGTTCCCAAGTCTATGCCTATGTCTTTTTTGAAATAATCAAGAAACATTTTAAAAATTATTTTAATAATTCCATCAGCTCTTTCTCTCCTATCAATTCCGCCTTAGCTTCGCTTCTCTTTTTCGCTTCAATTTTGTCTCCGTTCTTTTCGCTGATAACCAGCCTGTACGAAATTCCCATCAAATCGGCGTCGGCGAATTTTTCTCCCGCGCTCGCTTCTTCTCTGTCGTCATACAATACTTCAATATTTGCTCTCTGTAAAGCCTTATAAAGCTTTTCCGCTTTATCTTTTTTATCTCCGCTCAAATTTATCAAATGAGCTTTAAACGGCGTTACGGCCTCCGGCCAAATTATTCCTTTTTCGTCATGGCTGGCTTCAATAATCGTTCCCATTAATCTGCTCAAGCCGATGCCATAACAGCCCATTACAACTTCTTTTTCCGCGCCTTTTTCATCTTTGTATTTCAAGTTGAACGGTACGGAATATTTCGTTCCGAGTTTGAAAATATTTCCGACTTCAATTCCTTTTTCTTCTTTCAAATTTTTGTTTCCGCATTCGGGGCAAACATTTTGTTCTTCGATGATTTCTTTGTTCACCGCGACGCGGCATTTTTCGCAAAGATAAATTTTATCTTCTCCGGCTTCCGACAATGTTTGAAACTCGTGGGAATATTTTGAAAAACTTCCGCCCGAAGCAAAAGTCAAAACGGTCGAATCGCCGAGCCCGGCGCGTTTAAAAATATTAAAATAAGCCTGCTCCGCTTTTTCATAATAAGCATCCAAGTCATTTTCGTCCGCGTGGAAAGAATATAAATCTTTCATCATGAATTCCCTGCCGCGTAATAAGCCTGATTTTGAGCGTAATTCCATGCGGAATTTATCCTGAAACTGATAAGCGTAGAAAGGCAAATCTTTATAGGAATCGACGAACTTTTTCATTAACGGAGTAATTATTTCTTCATGAGTCGCGCCAAGCGCAAATTCTTTCTTGCTTTTATCTTCAAGTTTGTATAAATCGTCCATCGAATCCCATCTTCCCGTTGTCATCCAATTTTCTTTCGGCAGAAGCGCCGGCATAAAAATTTCCTGGCCGCCGATGGCATTCATTTCTTCACGGATGATATTTTCAATTTTTTTCATTACCCGCAAACCAAGCGGCAAAAAAGTGTAGACGCCCGCCATTAATTTATCCACAAACCCCGCCCGGATAAGCAATTGGGCGTTAATGGATTCTTCGTCTTTCGGCGCCTCGCGTTTTGTTTTTATAAAAAGTTGAGATTGAAGCATATTTAAATTTAGAATTTTAAATTTATAAATTATTTTAAACCAAATCTCATTAAACAATTTCCGTAATACATATTTATAAATTCTTGTCTCTTTATATCGTCGGGTTCAAATGTAGCTCTTTTGTCAAATTCTGCCTCAGCAAAACACCGTTGTTTTGTTTGTGTTGGTCGCCATCCATACCAATAAAAAACACCAATAATAGAAATTGCTAAAATTATAAGCAACCCAAGTTTAAACCAATTTTCTTTAATAAACTTTTCCATGCTATTACCTAAATTCTACCCCCAAAATAAAAAAACGGCAAATGAATCTTTACCGTAGCCAGCATTTTGGAGCGAGGTTATAAATTGATGAGCGAGAAGGAAAAAAGCGGGAAAATTGCGTTGTCTGAATCCCGAAGCGTAGCGAAGGTTGAGTTCGCTATTTTCCGTCGGTTTTTTACTTT
>Ga0265297_10001072_pt1 | contig 68107 bp, 113 predicted proteins | sample Munlanlwell13791_FD_192502 | JGI IMG/M metagenome (GOLD analysis project Ga0265297, IMG submission 192502) | Leachate microbial communities from a municipal landfill in Southern Ontario, Canada - Leachate well 137-91 | ecosystem: Engineered > Solid waste > Landfill > Unclassified | place... | reverse complement strand
ATGGCAAGACATCAGCTCTGTACCCAGCCAGTACCAGAACTCGAACGGCGCCAACTCATCTCAAGCTTCGGCATGATAGAAGAAGCCGCCGAGTACATGGAGAGCGTCGAGTTCAAGGGAGTAGATGACCGCAAGGAAGAACTCACCGATGTGCTGTTCTTCTGGATGGAGCAGCTCATCATGAGTGGATTTACCTGGGAGCAGATAGAAGCAGAATACCATCGCAAGTGGGCGGTCAACATGGATCGCTACAAGCGGGGTAAAGATGGTGACTATTCCTGGGACAAGCGCAAAGAGGGGAAGCTCTAAGTGCTAGCCCCATCGTGTATATACACCGATGGCAGTATATCGGAAAGGAGGGAACACCATGGAGGCCTATTGCGTTAAATGCAAAGAGAAGAAAGAGGTAAAGAACCCGCGCAACATCGTCATGAAGAATGGCCGACCGGCCGTCAAAGGCGACTGTGCTGTTTGCGGTACCAAGGTCTTCTGCATTGGCACCACTTCCCAGGCGTAAGTTTCCTATAGGCAGCCACGCACATTTATGGGTATTGGGGCGTGGATTATCTGCTGACTCAGCACACTAGGAAGTATTCGCCGGCGCTAGTGTGCTGGGATGAGAAGATAAACACAGAAGGGAGATAAAGCAGGATGTCAGTTGAGGATAGGATCGCCAAAGAGCCTAGACCCCGTGTTGTGAACGGGCGAACCACAAAAGTCGTTACGCAGTGTGGTAATCTCTACGTCACAGTCAATAACAAAGACCACCACCTCTTCGAGGTCTTCGCAGTGCTTGGAAAGAGTGGTGGATGTGTTCAATCCCAGATGTCTGCTCTAACGCTAACGGTCACGATGGGCATCAGGCGTGGTATCCCTGCTCAAGTCTATGTGGAGGCGCTGAAGGGAGTCCGCTGTCTAAATCCGTCAATCGATGATGGTGTGCCGTATCTGAGCTGCGCTGATGCGATCGCTCAGGTGATGGAAGCAGAGCAGGCATTGCTGGTGGAAGAGGCAGAGGAAATGGTGGAACCGGCGGGCAACCCACCAACGCCACCCTCATCAACTACTCGGGAATATGTGCCACCAACTGCACCCTACATGTCAAATGATGTCCAGCTTGAGCCTGCTAGTGGTGGGCCTTTTCCGGGAGATATATAGATGGCTAAGAACAACATAATACAGTCGCTTAGGCATCTCGGCAAGCATGGCTTCGTCAAAGCGAAGGATCTGGGTGAAGGGCTATCAGATGATGAGCTGCAAGAGCTTACACGGGCTCTCAGCGATATAGGGTGTCATGTCATTTATGACCGTAATGACATCTACGACATCAGGCGCGCTAGCATTCACAAACCACGTGAACCACGTGCTCAATGCTTTGGTGGCGGTGGTGATGACTTGAGCGACCATGAAAAGCCAATGATTCGACATTTCCAAGATTGATATTAGGAGGCATACCATCATTATCTTAATTGGCCCAGACGGCACAGGAAAAACCACCCTCGCTAAGAAACTTGAAGAGAAGGGAATGGGCTACACTCACTTCACTAAAGACTCCAACTATCTTGATTACATCAACCCACTCTGCAAACTCTCATTTCACAATGCAGTGCTCGATCGTCATGGTGCTTTCTGTGAAATACCCTACGCCACGTGTATGCACCGCACCATCAAGTTCAACCTTAAGCAGCTGCACAACCTGCTCACGATGACACTCATCCAAAACCCCGTCATCGTATTATGCACTCACAAACCCTTGCGCAGTCAATATCCCTCAGACCAATACCTTCCCTATGACCTCTGGGACATGTGCATGGGGGAGTACCGTAACCTTCTCAACACCCACGGTATAATCTACACCGAATATGATTATGCTGTTGCCAGCCCACACACAGTTGATTATCTGTACGAACTCAGTGTTAAGTTCGAGAATGATATGGCGTGGTGGTATAAGCACTGGACTGAAGGCTATGGCTGTGCTGGTTCTCCGTCCCCCAAGATATTGCTTGTGGCTGAGCGCATTGGCCCTAACAACTCCCATAATATCCCATTCGAGACCGGGCCTACAGGGCAAATGCTATCCAACATGCTCTATGAGACGCGTACTCCCCTCGGCTCCCTCACAATCACCAACATGGTGAAGTCATTTCGCCGGGATACTCGTCAAGTCAATGATCGTGATGTTGAGCTCCTCGATGAGGAAATCACCAATCTCAAGCCAAAGAAGGTCATCTTCATGGGGTCTCCAGCACGAAAAGGTGTTCCCATAGCGAAGGCACATGGTTGTGAGACTGGTACCATCGTTCACCTTGGTTCTCTCAATCACAAAGGCATCACCGATATGTCTGGTTATCACAATGAATGGAGGAAGCTCATAGGACTTGTTCCTGTAGTGAGCTTCAAGTAGGAGCTTAAGCATGACCGCAATAATCCTTAAGTCCCATACGGTGATATGCGTCCACTGTGGGTTCGAGTACACTATAACCTATAACACAACCTTTAAGATGCTACGCCGTAAGTTAAGGTTCTGCACGTACTGTGGGGAGCACCTGGTAACAAGCATTCCAGCGGACTCCCCAATAGAGGAAGATAAAGACAACACTGATACTAACGCTATACGATAGGAGGATCCCATGGAAAAAGAATTCATAGATGAGCTTTACCACCAGCTCCGCCTGCTCTCGATGCAGGAAGACACACCCCAGAAGGAAGCCCTCGAAGGCATAACATCCCATCTGACATCACCAGGTGGCAATTATGTTGGTCTTCTCCGCTTCCTCAACTACTACGGGGAGAAGTACATCCTGCCAAAAGCAATAGAGCTGCTATGGCCCTCTACCTGCTTCAGCACCCTTAAATTCAATAGGGTGGTTGATGTTGGCGCAGGATTTGGCTGGCTGGGGCTCGGCATAAGCAGACACTTCAATATCCCTCTGGTGATGGTTGATAAGAGGCAGTGGCCGCTCATAGATGTGGTAGCAGATATTGAAACCGTCAATGGTGCCAAGCGCATCCAGGACGAGCTCAAACCTGGGGATCTGATAGTCATGTCGGAGCTCATCCACTGCCTTCAAGATCCAGCAAGTCTTAACATCTTCTCTCATCATCAGAAGCTCGTCGTGGAATACTGTCCCTCTAATGGTGATTACATGGGCAGCTACAACTTCCAGATAGCACGTCTCGGGTGCTCTGCCACACCTCCCATTGATGATGTATTCCCGAATAGCAGAGTCCTCAAGAAGAACGCCGACCCGTACATGATATGGCACGTATTGCCACCGCTGATATTTCCCATATAAGGAAGAAGAAGAATATGAATAAGAGGAAGGTGAAGGAATGATACATCTCAATGCTGGCAACCTCTGGGATCGCAAGTACCTCGATAGGGTGATTGAGCTCAATGAGCAGTACGGGGATAATGTCCGTGTTGATGCGCTATTCGGCTCAATTGCTCATCTCACTCCAACAGCTCGCTCTTTTGATCGGATACCATTCCTTGACTGGGGGATGCTCGACCATTATGTCGATAAATGCTTGAAGAATGACATCGCTATCCGCTACACCCTCAACACTTCTTGTGTTGGCGCCATGCAAGACTTCAAGGCTCAATGGGATAGCAAACTCCGCGCGGACGTAAAGGAGCTCCACGCTATCGGCGTTAAGGAGTGGACAATCGCTTCTCCTCTGCTCATCCAACTCGTGAGAGAACTTCTCCCGGAGGACTTCATTGAAGTGAGCACAATCGCTGAGGTCTCAGCAGCCCATGAAGCTACTCGCTTCTTTGCGCTTGGAGCAAACGGCGTCAATATCTCCACTTCCATCAATCGAGATCCAGACGCCATTGACGCTATCTCCCACACTGGCTTAAAGGTCAGTATCCTCGCTAATGAAGCCTGCCTGTACAAGTGTGCATGGCGGCGAGAGTGCTATAATCTCTCAAGCCACGACAGCAAACGTGGTGACGAACTCTTTGGGAGCTATCCCTTCGCGAACTGCAACCACGTCCGCATGAATAATCCCATAGAGTGGGTAAAGGCTCGCATGGTAATGCCTTCCTGTATGGAGAAGTACGACCTGGACTTCAACGTCAACTGGTTCAAGATCGCATACCGTACCCATCCCTATGAGGTAGCGATACCAATCCTGGAAATGTACATGAGGGAGCGAGATCCTGAAAACCTCCTCGAGCTCTGGCCAACCATCGCTAAACTCGGCAGCACAGAAGAGCCAAAAGACCAGTGCTTCATAAAATCGAAGGAAGTCGCAGAAAATTACGAAGCCCTTATGGCTGCAGGATTGAGCTGCAGTAAGAGGGTGTGTGGTTCAGAGTGTTCGATCTGCCATGCTATCTACGACAGGGCGATCGCCTAAATGGGAGGGCTTAATACCTGCTCCGACCTCTTTACTCTTGTAGAGAACAGCAAAGAGGTTGGTGTCACAGCAGATGAAATCTCCAGGCACACCGGGATACCAAGAAATGAGGTGGCTAACTGGCTATCTAAATGGTGTAGGCGTGGCTTTCTCAAGTACATACCGCCAAAAAACGATGAAGATGAAAAGAGGAAGAGAGGTCGCCCAAGAGGGAGATACATGCTCGGAGCCCGCGAATGGGGCTCATACAGACACGGCAGATACGATGAACGTATCGCTGTACGGGATTCAGTAAAGAAGTGGTAATCACTAAAATGCACGATTGGCCAGCTGCCGACTTTTTGGACTTTCAAAGTGCTATTTGGCGATTGTCCAGGTGGGCGACAGCACTTCGCATGGCTTTAACACCAACTTTTGGGACTTTCAAAAGTGCGCAGAGGTCGAGTGCTTGTGAGTCCCCAGAAAAGCACACATCGCAAAAAAGTGTGCAAAGATTTTTTCTGCACACCATAAGCAAATTAAGCACACCTGGAAGTGCACATTACTATAATACTAATAGCTAGCGTATTATATAATACGCTAGCATGCTAGCATTGCACGATAATGGAAGACACCATCAAGCTGCCTGAAAAAATTGACGATAAGGACATTTGCTCAAACCGACTTTTTTGGTGGTTGAAATATGGTAAAAAACTTAAAAAGTAACCTAACGCGAGAGGCCTTCAGTCAGCTTTTGGTGAAGTGCAAGTGAAGAGAGACTAATCACACTGCAAGGAGAAGGCGTTGCCTAAAGAGAAGCCGAAAGACGTCAAGCAGTCCATACCGCCAAGCACTACGCCTATAAAGGATAACAGAAAGAAGCCTTCTGACTGGAACTTAGAGTCACCGTATGATGCACCTGCAACAATAGAAGACCTGGTGAATCTAGCACCATTCAAAGACGCGAGTGACTCGAAGGGTGGATCATTCACTGCGGCGTCTCGAGTACCAACGTGGCTGGAGCGAAAGATAATATGGTTCACGGAGATGAAGGGAACTCCATACCAGCTTAAGAGTGATGTTGTGAGAGATGCCATATACCTTGGGATAAGGGTACTACACGCGCGGTATAAGGGTAACCCAGATTGGGCAACAGAGGCTAAGATGACGGAAGCAGTAGGCCAAGTAGGGGTGTTGGCGCGTGTAAAGGAGCAGGTAACGAGCCTATCGAAGGGGCTGGAGGAGCTCTGGACTGAAGGCGATGAGAAACAGGCCATCGAGGGGTTGGAACGCTTTGTTGGGGCTGCAGTGGAAATGCAGGATGGCTGGCAGAAGTCCAAGGTGTTCCAATACATCAGGGGGAATAGGGTACTTAAGCAGATCTCAGAGGAGTGTAATGCTGAGGTTAAGCAGGCAGTGTTTGGTAACAGAGAGCACAAGAAGTGAGTGATGACTATGCTAAGAAGACTGGTTAACTGGCTCCTATATAAGCTCCATTTCAAGAAGCTAGAGGCAGGCGATGCTTACGTTGACCTCTCACGGCTTGTGGGGGTGTTGATAGCGTTCGCTATAATGGTTACTATAATGAGATCATTAGGGCTGGACAAAGGACCCAGGCCATGGTACAAGCGCCTGTGGTATAGTATACGCCATGGTATTCGCGCTCTGCGCGCCAAGGTAATAGGTTATTAAAGGAGAATATCATCTTATGATAACGCCCATCATGTTCGACTTGCCAGAGAAGTTCTCATCCTTTCGGGAGAACCAGTTTGAGGTGGCGGCGAAGATAGCATCAAGCCCCAAATACTGCTTCATGCTGGATGCTCCCACAGGCTCTGGCAAGAGTCTTGTCGCAGCAACAGTGCAGAGGCTGATGGAGAAGCAGATCTTATATATATGCACAACGAAACAGCTTCAGGATCAGCTTCTTCACGACTTCCCATACGCTCGCACACTTAAAGGGCGAGGTAACTATCCCTGTCTGAAGTTCAAGAACATGTATCCTCGCATCACAGCCGAAGAGTGCACCAACAAGGAGAGCGATCCCTGTCCGCTTAAGAACGCGTGTCCGTATATGGTTGCGAAGAGAGAAGCGCTCGGGGCACCAATTGCCGTACTTAATACATCCTATTTCCTCACCGAAGCCAACTACATCGGTACATTTTCCGGCCAAAACATGATAGTTATGGACGAAGCAGACACTCTCGAAGACGCGCTGATGAGCTTCGTCGATGTTACCATCACCCAGAAGCAATTAGACTCGTTGAGGTTGGAGCCTCCGAAGTTCAAGACGAAGTTTGAGAGCTGGGTGCAGTGGGCATCTGAAGCGGCACAAATTCTTCGGCCCCGTCTTCAAGCCATTCGACGTGACCTCGAAGGTGCTTGGGCTACCACCGACTTCGACCTCATGCGAGAGGAAAAGAAGATCGATCGTCTACTGGGCAAGCTCCTCTTCTTCATCAAGGAGGTGGACAAGAACTGGGTATGGTTTCCTCAAGAGCAGCAATGGTCGTTCAAGCCCGTATGGGTGGCGAAGTATGCCCAGAACGCGTTTTGGAAGCACACCGAGAAGATTCTCATGATGAGCGCTACTATCCTGGACTATCTCCAAGTCAGTAGGAATGTGGGGCTGGAGATAAGCAAGGTGAGCTATAAGGCCCTCAACTCTCCATTCCCGAAGGAGAACCGCCCCGTCTACCTCGACTACGCGGCGGAGGTCACTAACAAGACCATGGATCTTGCATTACCACAGCTCCTCGTCAAAATCCGCAGCATAATGGAGAAGTATCCAGATGATAAAATCCTCGTCCACACAGTCACATATAAGATAAGGGACTATCTCATGAAGTATCTGGATAGGGGCCGCATAATGACGCATAGCTCATTTGACCGTGAGCAGGTACTGGAAGCGTATAAGCTATCACCTCAGCCTAAGGTACTCCTATCGCCGAGTATGGATCGTGGTGTGGACTTGCCCGATGATATGTGCAGGGTGGTGATAATCGCCAAGTGTCCGTATCCTGATTTGGGCGACCCGCAAATAAGCAAGCGTGTTCATGCGAGCAGAGATGGTAACACCTGGTATGCTCACAAAACCATCAGTAAGATAATCCAGATGAGTGGACGTGCAGTGCGTTCGAAGACGGACTACGCCTCAACCTTCATCCTGGACGAGAAGTTCGATAGGCTCTACACAGAGAATAAGGGTATGTTCCCGAAATGGTTTAAGGAGGCAGTGATAAAATGAGGGATATAACTCTCAGCTGGGCTCTACCGGGCGAGATATGGAAGTTGGAGGTCACTCCTGTGATGAGAATATTCTGTCACAGGTGTATCGACAAGAAGCTCCTCACTTCTGTTGGGTACACCAGCTACATGCAGGGGTATCGAGAGGGCTGTGTGTCGAAGAAGACTAACCCTCTCATAGGGATAGGATGTTTCCTGCCAATTGACATGATGCAGGCTATCCACTACGCTCTCGCCATGGAAGCGAAGACAAGAAGAGGTGACTCTGAACTTTGGGTGTGCTGGGCATACGGAGAAGTGGTAGAGGGTAGGCACTCAGAAGACTACCACGTCTCAAAAGAGGTTGATTATCTCGAGCCCCGTCTCAAACTCATGGATCTGCGCGATATGGAGATAGCTAGTCTAGACAGCATGTGGGACAATATATGGAGCTGGAATGGAGGCATGTAATGACATCACATAATGACAATCCCTGGGTTACTACCTATTCTGGTATACAGTTCTTCTGCCTGAACCCCGATCCAGGTTCTGTCAGGATACTTGACATCGCCCATGGCCTCAGCAATATCTGTCGCTATATGGGCCAGTGTAGGGAGTTCTACTCGGTGGCAGAGCATTGCGTCAGGATGGCTGAGTACCTCCAACGCACCCGCCACATAACGTTCATGTCTGCGATGGCACTGTTCCATGACGCACCAGAGGCCTACTTAAGCGATATAAACTCCACCCTGAAGGACAGGCTCCCAGAGTACAAGCGCATAGAGGAAGGCATAGCAAGCGTTATCTATAAGGTGTATGGAGTACCAACAAAGGGTCTTGTTGCTGCCCAATGTGGTGCTGCTGTGAAAGAACTCGATGTTCTCATCCGCACAGCGGAAGTACGCAGTCTCTTTAACTCTCACAATGGTTGGGTTCTAAGAGACTTCGATTACCCCAAAATCAAACCCTGGTCTCCACGCAAAGCAGAGCGCAAATATCTCGAGACATTTAGGAGGATATATGGAACTCACTTCAATTACGGCACGTGACCTATCAGAGGCATGGTTTCTCTGTCTGAAGGCGGCGCTAGCGTCAAAGCGAGAATATACCATCGAGAGAGGGAGTTATGTTGGGCAGAAACGCCGGGAGATAGAGTTCATCACGCTGAACGTTATCCATCCAGGTACACGCCCCATTGTGCCCGATACCCCGCCAGGTATTCCACCACCAAGCTCCATGAAATACATAGAGGAATATCTGCCTTATCTAATGACCGATAAGATCAAGCCCAACGAGCAATACACCTACGGGATGTATTTACAAGACCAGATTGCCGAAGTTATCCGCATGTATCAAGATGATGGTTTCCACACCAATCAGGCGTGTATGGTGGTAGGTGAGCCCAAGTGCATATATATGAGTGATCCACCATGTCTCCGCCAAATAGACACACGCATTGAGAACAGTGGCCTCAATCGTTATCGGCTCAACTTCTACGTCTATTTTAGGAGCTGGGATTTATGGGCTGGATTTCCTTCAAATCTCGCCGCTCTTCAACTCCTCAAGGAATATATGGCAGACGAGATTGGTGTAGAAGATGGAGAACTCGTCGCCTGCAGTAAGGGACTCCATCTCTATGATTATTCTTGGGACTCAGCGAAAGCAGTAGTGAACAGGTAGTGCGATAATGCGATCCCATGAATTTTCTAGGAGAATAGTTTAGGTGGCGTGTGCAGAGTGAGATATTTACATTTTTTCTACTTTGCACTATAATTATAGCGTTCAGTTTAGACGCTCAGCCAAGGGGGTAAGCATGGTAAAGGAACCCGTAGAGACAATCCCTATACCGGTGCTAGAGTGCAATCGTTGCGGGTACAAGTGGGTTCCGAGGACCACCCAGAAGCCGAAGGTTTGCCCTAAATGCAAGCGGCATGATTGGGACCTTGAAACCCCGCTGAAACGCAAGGGAGGTAGGAAACATGGCATAGCAGGATCTACGAGGCCGAGACGTAAGAAGACATCAATCGGCCCGCAAACTGAGAAGTTCTTGCAGCTGCACAGCTCACAAAGCCCACAAAATTCATAAGGAGGATGTCTAATGGTAGACGAAACACAGGAAAGAGGACCATGGGAAACCGAATCTGGTCTGATTGACGATGTCGATGGCCAGATTGCCAATCCACATTTTGGCATCAAGGAAGAATATTCCAATGTGGTGGCGGAGACGACTGGGGGCGAAAGCAAAGGCGCTATGTTCCTAGTTGACCTCGTTGATCCCGCGACTGGCGAAATCATCGGTAACCAGGGCTGGTCAATCGGCACCGGATGGGAAATCTCCGAGGATGGTCTCACCATTTCCCACGCCAAGAGAAAGAACGTTGTAACGAACACTCTCTATGGCCAGCTCCAGAACCAGGTCGTCAAGAAGCTCGGTGTCGATATGGCCCAGTATGGCCTTCCCACCGAGGCAATGTCCTGGGACGGCTTGACCTTCCACTGGAACCAGGTTGCTCATGCCACGGTTGGTGGCCAGGACAAGACTGGTCTTATGCCAACCGGGTTCCTGGGAAAAGCAGGCGAGGAAGTTGCTGAAGCTGAGGCTGAAGCTGCTCCAGCGCCCGCTCCAGCAAAGGCTCCAGTAGCTAAGGCTCCATTAGCCAAAGCTGCCGCCAAACCGGCTGGTAAGGTATCAGCCGCAGAGCAGAAGGCCGTTGATCTGGTAGCCCAATGTGGCACCGTCAAGGAGTTTATCCTGAAAGCGATGAAAATCCCCGAGATCGTCGCCGACGACGCACTCATGGCGAAGTGCTTGGATGACTCACCGGCCGGCTTCTTCAAGTCCCACAAGGGGAAATAACCCGTCGATGAATAGTAGAGTGGGGGCGAGTGACTGGCTGTTACCAAAGCAATTTGGCAGAGGTATTTGGCAGAACAACCCCCCACTACGCTATCTATAAGTCAAGGAGAACAATGTCAGAAGATAATAAAGAAAAACCTCGTACGAGCCTGCTTCGGCCGAAGTACGTCGTGATAAGGATTAACGAGGAGGCAACACAAGAAGGCGATGGCCGGGTATTCTTCAAGGGGCCTCATATCCAATCCACTAATCCTTCAGACGTCAACTCGCCCTTTGTGTTAATGCCGAGGAAAGACCCAGCGGCCTTCGCCGCACTAATGGTCTACGCGCAGTTGTGTGAGCCACAGTTATCTAATGAGATAAGGGCGTGGCTAAGGAAGATCGCGAGGGCAGAACCCAAATTCGGTACACAAGGCGCACGAAACTTCACGTCTGTTCGCCTAAAGGACATAATAGGTAATCTCGGGTAGGTGCAATAGGTAATGACAGTGTGGATTGGTACTCCAAAGAACAATATCCAGAAGGTCGATTTATCAGAAGACCAATGGAGCATGCTCGAGCGTCTTAGCCAAAGTGACTCTGAGTACTGGATGACAGCGCACGACTTCATAACACGCAATAATGGTCGTGCGCTATCGTCTCTTACCCAGGCTCAGTATAACTGGTTCTGTGAGCTAGACGCCTCCCTTGATGTGGAATTATGGAGACGAGAAGGAAGGATAGCGTGGGGATTAGAAGAAGAAGATCTCGAGGGAGAATAACACCATGAGAGTGAAGGCAAAAGAGTATTATCATAACGCCGCCGGTGATAGAGTACCGAGTGTCACAACCGCACTCGGCGAACTCAACAAGCCAGCACTGGTGAACTGGGCGAACAGACTTGGCCTGCAGGGAGTCGATGTCAACAAGTACAAGGATGAACTCGCCGATGTTGGAACCCTAACCCACTACCTCATCATGTGCAAGCTCCAGGATGAGGTGCCAGACATCAGCGATTACACACCCACTCAGGTAGAATTAGCGCGTGGATGCTTCAAGCAGTACACGGACTGGGAGATAAAGAACCCCATAACCCCACTAATCTCTGAGGAACCATTCGTCTCTGAGAAGTATCAGTATGGTGGAAGACTCGACCTCTATGGGGTGAGCAATTCGGAGTTCTTGCTCGCTGACTTCAAGACTAGCGCATCGGGTATCTTCCCTGAGATGATATATCAAGTGGCTGCATATCGTAATCTGCTGATAGAGCAAGGGTATAAGGTCTCAAAGGCGGTGATATTAAGGCTTGGGCGGGGCAGCACAGAAGGCGCTGAAGAGAAGATAATCACCCCCTTCGAGCTCGACACTGGATTCAATATCTTCCTGCGCTGTCTGGACATCTACCGCCTCAAACGTAATCTACCGGCCATCTGCACGGGGGTGTTATGATGGCTGTATGTAAACGCTGCGGTGATTATTACGAAGACCCCACTCCCACCATTACCAACCCTAAGACTTCCAATGATGAGATAGCTACAGCAGAATTCTGCGCGAAGTGTAACCGCGCCGTCATGATGTACACGGCTCGTGACAGGAGCTCTTTCTTCGACAAGAACATGGTTGACCCAATGAAACATGGCGCACCGATAATTGAAGAGACGTGGAGGATACTACATGAATGCAACGGAAATCCAGGCGGCGCTCCAGCAGATCTCCCGCCTTCCTTGGGAGAGAATTCTATCGATGGGGGTAACTGGTAGCGGTAAATCCTACCAGTGGCTCTGCATCGCCCGCAGGCTCAAGCCTCTCGGGGTGAAGTTCAGGGTAGTTGATACAGACAACGATATTGACTTCATGCTGAGGACACAGTTCCCAGAGCTATTACCGGATAACGGCGGCAACGTCTATGCGTTCCCTGCCTATGACTGGCCGGAATATGAGAAGGCAGTGAAGTGGATACAGCAGAAGCCATTGACCCCTGATCAGATCAACTCCATGAATAAGCACCTCCAGCTAGCGTATAAGACTCCGATAAAGCCGATAGATTGGGTGGTAGTAGATAAGTCCAACAACGCCTGGAAGACCGTCCAGGACTACTTCGTAAATGAGGTGTTTGGGGAAAGCACAGGTGAATACTTCTTGGAAGTCAGGAGGAAGCTTCATGATGCTGGTGATATTGGAAAGAGCGGTAAGAAAGCCACCAGCACGATACTCGAGGGCTTGGATGGTTGGAAAGACTGGTCAGTCATCAATAAGCTCTACGATGACTGGATTAACCCCATCGTGTACAGAGTGAGATGTCATGTTTATGCGACGTCGGATGTTGATAAGCTAGATGATAAACTCGAGAAGGATCCAGAGGTGCTGAGTTTGTTCGGCGAGCTGAAGATAAAGCCCTCCGGTCAGAAATCGATTGGTGGCCAGATGCACACCATAATGCTCTTCATACCTGGCGTTGATAAATGGCTTATCACCACCGTAAAAGATCGATCTGGTAGGACATACTTTAAGAAGGTAACACTCGGTGATTTCTATACCCAGTATCTTGTACTCAAGGCTGGGTGGCCAATGCTAGTAAGCGATGAATAAAAGAGAAGTAAATAAGGGATAGTAATAGCGGGAGGACAATCACCATGATGAAAGAATATAAGGTACTCACTACCGACTGTAAGGATGGCTTCGTGCAGTTACCAGAGAAATGCACCGTTATTGGTACTGTATCAGTGCCTGACCCTGTGCTTGGTGTAATAACACCTATGGTGGTGTTCATGATGACACCCGAAGACTATGCAGTGGAATTCTTGGGCGCCAAACCCCCCGAGAAACCAGAAATCAAGATGGAAAGCCCCGATGTTAAGTCGGAAGGTGGTGGCAAAGTTGGGTGACGTATTTCTCCTATCCCCTTCAGAGAATGAGCTAGCAGAGAAGCTCGAAGACGAAGCGGTCACCAGCGCGCTACCTGAACAGAAGGGCGCCGATATTCTTCTCTACACCAGCATGGGGATATTCGGCTGGCAGAGAAAGAAGGTACCAACGGACTTCATAACGTCTGTGACGGATGGGAGATTTGCCCGGCTACTCCCTCTTCTCACCAAGAGCTGTGTCTTCTATCGCGTCATCAAGGAAGGCAAGTTCACATACTGGCCTGATGGTACCGTGTTCCTGGGGATGACAAAAGGCAGGAAGAAGATACCCACCAGGTTCACTCGCAAGCATGTGCATGGGATATTGAACGATATTGAGGTGGTGTGGAATACCCCAATACGCGACACGGAAGATATAGATGATACGGTAATGTATCTTCGGTCGGTAAGGGAGTTTCTCCGGGCGAAAACCCACGTGGGGCTGTATAATCGCCCAAAGGTACAAGGCACCTGGTATGTACCTACTGCCAATGAAACTCAGCTCTGGATACTGCAAGGCTTTGGGGGGATTGGGCCATCTACAGCAGATAAGATCATCAAGCACTTCGGCCAGATCCCTATTAGATGGACATGCTCGGCAGAAGAACTCGCTCAGATAAGTGGGATTACGGTGAAGAAAGCCAATGATCTCATCTGTGTGCTAAATGCTCTTCCGGGTGCCAAACAAGAGTCCCAGGTGAGAACTCAGAGAACAGATGCTACCCAACCTCTAACAGATATTGAAGCTCTCAGGAGGATGATAAGACATGGCTAGCCCAAATAATGATCCTGTCGGAAAACCAGGAGTAGTAGTGGTAATGACTATCATCGTGGTATTTACTCTTATAGGAGCGATAGGTGGCTGGGCATACCTCATATCGCTGATATTTGGGAGGACGTAATGCTTAGATCAGACCTTGAACGGCTGAAGGAAATCCGTGAAGAGATGAACAGCTTGCTGGATGAAGCAACCCAGCTGTTGAAGAAGAGCGCGACCTCCATCGCGTACCAGAGAGCAGCCAGCTACTGGCTAGCCCAGGTAAGGATAGAGTTGAATATAGAGCATGATTATCTTGCCCGCTCTATGTGCTGCATGGAGGATACCATCAACGACCTGGAGGAGGAAGTAGAAGAAGACGGAGTAGAGGAAGAGGAACCCGAAGAAGATGAAGCCGAAGAAGATGGTGATGAAGAAGTCACCGACGAGGCCAAAGATTGTTAGACTTCGGTTACGTTTCCACAGACGGCTCGCTACCAGATCTTGAAGATCTCGCCAGCGCCAATGTGATCGCTTTCGACACAGAAACCTCTGGCACCAATATAGCGACCGACATCCCATACGGCTTCTCACTGTCAACAGATCCCACGGCAGCGTATTACACGTCCATGAGCAATAGGATGTTGATGGATGTTGTCGCCAACGAACACACTCTTAAAGTCGCCCACAATGCGAAGTTCGATCGGGCTATGCTAAAGAAGTATGGTATAGAGGTTAATAACCTCGCTTGTACTATGGTGGCAGCGCATCTACTCGAGGAGAGCGGATTATCATTGGAAGTCCTCCTCAAGCGCTATCTCAAAGGCTACGACATGGACGTCAAGTTCTTCAAGGACTTCCATGGAGACATCGCTCACACAAGTCTTCAGGACATGGCAGCCCACTTTGGCCCCCATTCCGCCGCGTGTTTGGCTCTCTGGAATACGATGCAGCGTGATATGAGGGCGAACATGGTATCCAATGTGTTCTGGAAGATTGAGATGCCCGTAGTGCCAGTACTGTGTGATATGGAGATGCAGGGTGCCCATATCAACATAGATACTCTCACAAAGCTGGGAGAGTCTTATGACCTCCGGATAGACACCCTCAATGAGTCACTTTGTCATTACTCCGACCGCACCGGTGTCAATTTCAACTCGGCAGACCAAGCGGCTGAAGTTCTCTATGACCAATTTAAGGTACCCAAGCCACCTGCCCACATGAAGAAGCTCTGGACGCAGAGTGGCCGCCCAACAGTGGACAAGACCTACCTTGAGCAATTCAAGGAGAGGTTCCCTATCATAGCACTATATCTCAGGTATAAGTTCTTCAGGCATCTCAAAGACACATACGTCGATGGGATATTGAAGCGCCTTGTGGAAAGCCGCATACACACCAACTTCAACCAGACTCGTACCCGTACTGGTAGACTCTCATCAACAGATCCCAATCTCCAGAACATCCCAATGCGGGATCCAGAGGGTAAGAGGATCCGTAAGGCATTCGATGCACGAGAAGGATATTGCATTGTTAAAGCCGACATGAACCAGGTAGAGCTCAGAAAAGCGGCATGTTTGGCGAACTGTAAAGCCATGCTTGACGCGTTCAGAGAAGGGCGAGACATTCACACAGAAACCGCTGTTCGTGCTTATCGTGACGCTGAAAGGAGACGTGATGGTAAAACACTCAACTTCAAGCTGGTGTATGGTGGTGGCACAGAAGAAGAACAGAAAGCCTTATTTGAAGCATATCCTGAGGTCAAGAAATGGAGTGACGACATGCTCCAAGAGTTTGAAATGTTCGGATATGCTACCACTCATTACGGCCGTGTCCGCCATCTTGGTAATTTCGACAGAATGGGGGCAAAAGAACGTGCTCACGCTCATAGAGAAGGACTTAGCACGATGAACCAGGGTTCCTGTGCCGAATACTTGAAGATAGGCATGAGGAAGATCTGGGAAGAGATAAAAGGCTCAGACATCATGATGGAATTACAAGTGCATGATGAGTTAGTGTTCGAATGTCCCAACAAGATGTTGCCAGATCTCATGGACTGCGTACAGCGTAACATGACCTATAACGAGCTCCAGATACCCTTGACCGCTGCAATATCTGTAGGGCCGAATTGGGCAGACCAGGTCGAATTGATAAAGTAGGAGATGTATGAGATGTCGTTAGAAGATGATATGTTCAACGCGTTCAAATACGCGAACTTTAGTGGTGGCGTTGATCCCACTAAGATGATACATGAGATCTTCAAGAACCTCGAAGTGACACTATTAACTCGTATGCAGGATCAGATAAGGGCACGCTTAAAGGAGATAGGCAGGGCTCCCCCAGACATCTCTATGGATCCCTTTGAGATATTGGGAGTTGATGTCGACGCCACTGAGGAAGAGGTAACTCGTGCGTACAAGGAAAAGGCACGCATGTACCATCCCGATTGTGGTGGTAGTACAGGTGATATGGTAAAGCTAAATGCAGCCTACGAAGCCATAAGGCTATTTAGAGGCTGGAAGGAGTAGTAGCAATGGAAGTGTTAAAGGAATACAAGAACTGCGTCCACTGTGGCTCAGACAATCTCCTCATGAGGGGAATACTAGAGGAAGGCAAGAAGCTCGGCAGCATAAAAGCAAATGTGACGCCGTGTTCCCACCTCGACGTCTACTGCAATGTAGACCCCACCGTTCCTATTATCCAAGGAGGACGCATTCTTGGGGCCCGCGTCTTCACGGACATCTGTTTGGACTGCGGGGGCGAAACGCCTGTCCGCATCGAGAAAGGGTATGTGGTAACGAACGCAGACCCTAGACTTCCACCAAGGTTCATCTAAGGTATTGCGAAAGGAGCATTCATATGACTGAGTTGAACGATCACGACCTAGAAGCCCTGCGCAAGATGTACACCTTCGAAAAGGGCGCCAACAAAGAAGAAGTGTGGAGTCTTGGGTGGGAATGGCATCAAGTCGGCGTTCCACAGGCCACCATTAACAAGTTCATCACGATGGATTTGGTGAAGCGGACATTCTCTTCACGTTCTTCAAAGTGTCATGAGCTCACCGAGAAGGGTAGGAGCCTTATCGAGCAGAAGGAAGTGAAGCCAGACGTGCCAGTGCACATAGACACACCGAACACTGATTTCTCAGCGATGTTCAGTGATATTGTGGGCTATGAAGACCTCAAGGAACTTCTCCGGGAGTGTCTTCGTGTGGACAAGCCAATCCATGTGCTACTGGTTGGGCCACCTGCTCTCGCTAAGACGATGTTCCTCTGGGACATTGAGCGCGCCTGGGCAGAACAATCGATGTGGCTTGTTGGAAGTGGTACATCTCGAGCAGGCATGTGGGATGCTATTGCCGAAAAGCGTCCTCGCATAATACTGATAGACGAGCTCGACAAGATGGCAGTGACTGATACCGCCGCCCTACTAACCCTCATGGAGAAGGGTAGACTCGTCCGGACTAAGGTCAACCGCAACCTCGACATTGAGATAGACGTCTGGGTAATTGCGTGCGCCAATAGCACGAGGAATATGTCTCGTGAGCTGCTATCCCGCTTCAAGGTGAAGGAAATCTACGAATATAACGCCACAGAGTTCCGCATGGTGGTAAGAAACGCCCTGGTGACACACGAAGGACTTTCAGACAATGAGGCGGCGGAGGTCGCATCACGGCTTGTTGGTAAGAGTCACGATGTCCGTGATGCAGTACGGGTAGCAAGATTGTCGAGGCGAGTTGGGATACAAAGAGCCGTCGAGCTCCTAATAGGGTAGGCAAATAAGATAATAACAATCATGACGTCACAAAAAATGCGTTGCAAAGTTGCTGCCTTGTTTTTCTGGACATGCTATAATGCTGCCAGCCCCTGCTTATTAGTGTATCTGGCAAACTCCAAAAATTGGGCTATTTAAGTGTGTTTAGAAGCTACAGTATGAACTTTCAGTGCATTGAAATGGGAAAACCAGGGTTGCTCCTACAAAACCGATGTATATTACCGAATAAACTTGTTTACAACGCAGCCTGCTTGTGCTATAATGTAATAGTCGCAGATCAATAAGTGAACGGGCTGCGCGCGGAGGTAAGCAATGGTAATAGTAAATGGTGAGGACTCCCTCAATGAGAAGACGGAGGAATTTGATGGGGGAGGGCGGGACATCAACGATCTCAGAGAGAGGCTTAATAAGATAAAGATACCTTCGAGCAGTGATGATGAACCATCTGAGGAGCAGTTAAGGGCTACAGGAGAGCTCGACGAAGAGGAGGTGAGGGATGAAGGTGGATCAGAAGTGGGCGGGAACGAACAAGTCCCGAGTAAAGAGCTCCTCGTTAAGGACAAGAACTGGAACAAGCTCAGCATAAGGGAGCAGGTGACCCGCGCGCTCGAGAACGGCGTTTCAGAAGAAGAACTCGTGAAGGCAGGCTACCATAAGCGGTCTGTGCAAACAATCGCAAGTGAGCTCCGCAGTAGGCAGAGGTCTAACACAAATCTTGGGATAAGTCATGCCCCTGCTCGCACTCAATCCGGCATGCCAATCTTCGCAAAGGGTACCCCTCCAGAGGCGATTATCGATTCTATTAAGATCCCCGATGTCACAGATGGCCAGGGGGTATCCTTTGAGCAGGGGATGAAGTTCGGGCTTAGTGTGGCGGTGCTCGGTATCCGCATGGCACAGGAACTATCTGGTATTGGTATCACCCAAGCCAAGCCAATCCTTGAGATGGCGAAGAGTATGAGAGAGGGTGAGGCGATAGCTTCAAAGACCGCTGCGGGCCAAGCCGCTGCAGAGGCCGCCGGCCAGGTTCAGGACGCCCTCATGCCATACCTGATGAACCTCCAGAACAGTAAAGAGGCATCACCTGCAGGTAATCCTATGCAGAGTATGATGATAAAGACCTTCCAGCCAATCATACAGCAGGTCATGTCAAGGGCTATGACAAGCTTAGCACCAGGCGCTACACCGGCTGGAATACCCGCCCCAGGCGAAACTACCCCCGATAATGGTTCAGAGTCTCCAGAGGGGTGGAAGCGCCGGAGTGAGTGATAATAAGAGAGATAACAGCGAGTGCAATAGCACTAATTGAAGGAGGAACCCTATGGGAATGCCAGGCGTAGATCCAAAACAGGCGGCCGAGGTCCAGAAGACCAGTAGCAAGGTAAATGCAGAGGTGAAGATTCTCTACAAAGAGAATGAAATCCGCCTCAAGCTAACGCCAACAACCACTGAGTCAAAGGCCTTCGTGGACAAGTTCCTACCGAACTTCGCCAACACAATGTCTCAGCAGTTAGCGATGTTCTTCGGCATTAAGGGAGAAATCGTCGATGTTGGAAAACCCAAAAATTGATAGCGGGTTAAAAGGCGCCACACATGCGCCCAGATTTAGACTCCCTAGAGTGATCGCGCGGAGAGGGGGCAAAGTTGGAAGACCCCCTCGCGCGATCACTCCACACTTCACCCCAGAACAACACGAGGTGGCGGCGCAAGTGCTGATGTACTCTAAGACAGTCTATAACTGGGTGGTGAGTGAAGCAGAGTTCCTCGGCATCGATCTCAACACCCCAAAAGGTCACGACTTCTTCAAAGAGAACGCGAGGAAGGCTGCCGAGAAGATACTAAAATGAGGAGATAGTGTGGCAGGATAGCTCAGCGGAAGAGCGGCGGCATCATAATCCGCGGGTCAGTGGTTCAAATCCACTTCCTGCCATTAAATAATCTCCGTGGCATACAAGAAGTACATATACCGTGACCAGGTCTGCGTTGGATGTGGTGAGACATATCGCACGTCAGCTACCGGTGGCATTTGTGCCGACCACTGTGACAAGTGCACAGACGAAGAGCTCACCCGTACCATGCCTCAAAGGTTGGCTGAGTGGAATGCACTTAAACGCAGGTATGGTATTCCTATAAACGACACGTAAAGCCCTCCCCACAGTTCCATCTCATATTTACCCTCATTACCCTAACTGCACTCTCTATTTTCGAATATTGTTTTCCCCAGCTATTTCCTTTTTAATCCCCCCAACGTTTTCGGCAGTGACAGTTTGGCTTTTACATTGCCTGGATATTGCGCTATAGTTGCACTGTATGCATAAGGTTTACTCCCCAACGATAACACGCACTGCCGCATGTTGTCATGTGGTGAGTGAGCCACAGCAAAGATCCCAAATAATTTAGGAGAGGTGAAAATACTATGGGTATTGCCGAGTCAAAGAGGAAACTCCAGAACAAGCTGCGCGTCATGCCCCAGAATTACACCAGCGCGATGAGCCAGTTCATCGGCCGTGATGTCAGCGCTTCCATCCCGGTTGCGAACTATCGCGCCAAGGTAACCCCCGCGGTAGCCGACAAGTGGGAAGCCAACCTCAAAAATGCCTTTGGTGGCTAGGTAGAACCTTCCACCAGCCGCTGGCTTCAATTCTTGTTCGTAGTCAGCGATGATACCTCCCCTAGGCGGCAGTAGGGTGCAGGAAAACGAAAGCAAAAGGAGAGCAACACATGGAAATTCGACCCCTTCAGACCACCAGTTTCCCGAGGATCGGAGCACAGCAGGCAACCGCTATGCAGTCGACCACGTTGCCCTCACAGACCGGCACAGGCCTGGACATCACTTCCCTGATGAACCTCATGATCACCATGATGATCGTAGTCATGATGATGAAGATGATGACCGGTGCCATGGGCAGTCTGTCATAGGGGAGCGCCCGAGACCGCAGAGCGGGTAAAGCCCGCGAAGAAAAAATAAAAGGAGCATACGATGACTACAGCGTTACAGACCACGGGCATCGACATCACTTCTCTCATGAATTTGATGATCACCATGATGATCGTCGTCATGATGATGAAGATGATGACTGGCATGATGGCCAGCGTTACCTAACCGGGAAATAACCTGGGGTAAATGCCTCAGCAGAAGAAGGAAGGAATAACATGACTATGGGAGCTCAGAGATTGGTCGACAAGACCATTCGACCCCTGACCACCATTTCCAGCATTTCCCCGTCGGGAGTAATTCCCGATGTCGCCCGTGCAGGCGTTATCCCGGTAGGTAACTACAAGGGCGTGCCTGCATTCTGGGACCTTGACAAGGCTGTAAATCAGCCCCTCGTTAACGCCGAGCAGTTTCACATCCTGGGCAACCTGGATGGTGCAACGAATGGCGTAGACCTCGCTACCATCACCGTACCGGCAGCGACCGTAGCAGGAACCGTTATCACCGTTACTTTGACGGTCCCCGCGGGTGAAGTGTGGTTCATCAACGCCGTAGTGGGCACCTGCCTCGCGGATGCCACCGGCACCATCGTCTACAACTGGCGCTGTTCGCTGTTCACCCTGGCCGGTGTGGCATTGGGTAACACCTACCACACTGCCTGGCTGGCTACTCCTCTTGCTCCTCAGAACGATGAGTTCTCACCGATCGCGACGGTGTTCGCTATCGCTAACAAACCCATCGCACTGAGGCTTCCGGCCGGCGCCACGATTTCTGGCCAGCTGATGAACGCAGCGGGTGCAGCGGCCGCCACGGGTGTCATTGGCACCATGCAGCTCTTCGGTTGGAAGGGCAAGGCCCTGGTCGCCTAATAGGCGAAACAACCCTGGTAGCACACTTTGTTACGAGGGATACCCGGAGGGCGCTGGGTATAGGGTGTAGATAACCGCATCCAACATACCCAGCGCCTGAAGGAAACCCTGAGCCTAAGAGCTTAGGGACTCCTAGCAGAAATAGCTAGGGCGGAAATAAGAACAAAGGGAGAATAAAATGACCACTCAGTACACAAGAGCACAATTGACGCAGACGAGAGCAGTCCGGTGCGTACGCCGAGCAGGCAGAGCAGCTGAACTGGGTACTGCGGCATTCAACATCTTTACCGTTGCCAATGGCGTGGTAGCCATAAGGTACATGTTCGGCGTCTGCACGCAGCTTATAGCCGGCACTGCCTTACCGAGGCTTCAGTTCACCCCGACCGGTGGCGCCCTGACTCCTCTGTGCGCGGCTGCCGCAGACATCGACACCGATGCCGTGAATAGCATGTACTGCTGGACCGGCCTTGTCGGTGGTGCACTGACTGTCAGCGCAGTAATCGGCCTCCTGGACCTGGCCGCGAACTCCGTCTGGCACGGCTCCTACAACACCATGGTACCGGGCATTATCAGCGTCACGGACGCTACCGGGGTTGCTGTAACAGGTGGCCTTATCGACTGGTACGTCATCTACGTCCCGCTCGTCGATACCGCCGTCATCACTGCCCTATAACGAGAAGAAGCTACAGTAGCACTTCTCTGAAGGGTGGCGCACAATAGTATGCAATGCCGCGTGGAAACATACGGCATAAGCGAAAAGTAGGATGAGAAACATGACACACGGTTTAATCGTACCACATACATAACAGACCGGTCTCATGGTCCTCAATCGTTCCGGGTCATTGGGTTGTGCAGAGAAGAGCTAGCTGGGCTAACGTTCGGCTAGCTCTTCTTGTTATAACTGACGGCAATCGAGGTAGGGAAAGATGATAAGGCCAGCAAGCGTTGGAGTCCTATCGAACATAGGGTATTATGCTACCGTTCAGTACACTTATCTGCCAGCAAGCGCTGAGCAGTGGAGTACTGTATCATTCAAAATCGTAGTCCACAACACAAGCCCTGAAGATATTACCTTCCGAGTCTACACTCGTATATTCAAGTACCCAGACATGGTCAACGTCTATGCTGTTAATGACCAGAGCAGAACGATCACGAGGTACACCAGTGTATCGTTTGATGTATCGTTTGGTATGCCATCAAATGACGCCGCCATCTACACGTCAGTGCTTATACCTAATGGTGTAGAGGACTGTAACGCGTCGGCGAACGTCGAAATGCTACCCTACAGTAAGACCATCCAGGTTACCAACTCACCGGTTGCTATCGGCGAGGATATAGAATTTCATCTTGCTGGCTTCTTACCCAACACCCAAGTCTACGTGAATATTGGTGGATATTCTGGTATCTATATCTATACCAGCTCTGTTGGCATGTATACTGGAACTATAGGCGGCACGAGCGCGCTGGCTGGCCCAGGCACATATATATTGTACGCGATGGAAGTCGAAACAGAGGCGACCGTCTATACGGGGTTTGAGCTGGTAGCTGGACCTTCAAATCCTGTTTTTGCTCTTGCCACACCAACGGCAGACCCTCATTCTGGTCCACCTGGCCCCGTAACGATTACTTGCCCATTTACGCTATCGGGTGTATCATCGCCATTATCATTCCAGGTCAAGGTGAACGTCTACGAGGGGAGCGTATTACCAGGGTCGGGCACACTCATCTGGACTGACACAAAGAATGTCCAGATGAGCAACGGTTCACACTCGGTGCAGTTCCTACACACCTCCACACAGGGCAGTATAGATCGCCGTGATGTTGGTGTAGAGATTTGGGTAGCGGGGGTAAAAGTCAAGGATGAACAGTGGGACGACATATTTCACGTAACAAGTGGTCAAGTGACGCCTACATTCTCACTTGAGCCACCGACCGCCGATCCATACTCTGCGGTTCCTGGGATAGTTGTCATAAGCTGCCCAGTTATAGTGCAGAATGCGCCATCCGGGGTTCAAATCCAGGTCAAGGTGAACGTCTACGAGGGGAGCATGCTACCCGGTGCGGGTACTCTGCTCTGGTCTGATACCAAATCATTAGGCGTAACATCCGGCAGGCAGGTGGTATCCTTCAGCTATACCTCCACACAGGGCACGATAGACCGCCGTGATGTTGGTGTAGAGGTCTGGTACAATGGTCAGAAAGTATCTAATGACCAGTGGGATGACATCTTCTTTGTTACACCCACACCAACTTCCATAACAGGAGTTGATCTCACCACAGTTCAAGGGGACTACCGAATAGGTGATTACGTCGACTATAACGTCGCCTTTAAGTATCAAGGCCCCGCACAGAAGGTTGAGGTAAAGCTGACAATCGGTAAGGGTATCCTTTTCACTGAGGTGGTGGAGCTGGATCCGGTAGATTTTGATCTTCCACACTATGACACACCAACGGACGTTGAAACCGTCAATGGTGAGTTCAAGATACCGAGTGGTGTTGTGGAAGGACAGTCGTACAGCTTGCGGGTTGCTATGACAACTGTTGATGGTGAAACAGCCGGAGATGACATGTATGGTGCCTTTCACGTCATAGTTACAGACCATGGTGGGGGTGCAGGCGCTGGTGGGTATCTATCTGGTGTTGGCGCCAACACAATCACTGGCATCAACATAACGCTGGGAAGTGGAGACATCGCCGACCTCGGCTTACACTCGACTTCTCGCAAAGATATTCCTGTGGCAGGTCTTAGCACAGGTGATTGTGTCCAGATCATGTGTTTGGCGACGAATATCTCCTTAGCAGACCTTAAATTCCGGCTACACTGGAAGGTCACCAAGCCACAGGGCGGAGTAATCGAGGCTGATGACTCTCCATCATGGACAGTGAGCAATGGAGAGCTGGTAAACTTCATCGATCCAACATCTGGCGTAGGCTCAGGACTTGGTCCTGGCTCTGATAAAGCAATCTATCTGAGGGAAACCGGCGAATACACACTCTCCCTCAAGCTCTACAACGCCACTACAGGGGCAGAACTCGACAGCTTTGATGGAGTTCTAATAACCGGCGTAAAACAGGGCGCCGGCAACATACTCAACGACATTGGGAATATCATCCCACTGATGCTCATGATGATGATAATGTCCATGATGATGGAAATGATGAGTGGGTTCAATCTCCCTGAAGGCGCTCCTCCCCCGAAGAAGCCCGTAACTGAAGCGGTAGTGGGTGGGGTAAAGAAGGCAGGAGGAGTGGTTAAGAAAGTGGTAGAATACTTTGCACCTCAAGAGGAAGTGGTCAAATACCTCAGCCCTCCGGAGGAAGACTAATGGCAGTTAGCGCCATACCAACAGTGGATGTCCAGGAGCTGACGAATACTCTCGGTGAAGCAATAACACCGCTATTCTGGGGAGCGTTAGCGGCCGCGGTGGTTATACCGTTAGCTTCAGCGGCGGGGAGTTGGGTATCTGGTAAAGTGTTCAAGGGGAGCTCGAGCAAAAATGCTTGATAACTATCCAAAGCAAACTATAACTAGTGCTACAGCATGTGCTAGAATACAACATGCATGCAGTTGCAGTGCAGTTCAATATATAAGTCCAAGCTTCAGAAATTCTAACCCATGTTCTATACCGCTTAGTCTCATAGCAGAAGGTAATCTCGTCTCTAGGAGGCATCGATGGCCAAAGATTTAGACATGATGAAACCCATGGTGACGATGATGGGACTCGTCATGATGGTAGGAGTGTTACAGATGGTATTACCCACTAGCGCAGCACCCCCGGTAGAAACTCCATCAGGCTTTGGATGCCCTTATGGAGATGGCCTATTCTTCGATTCGATGGCTGAATTGGCCACCCACATAACTGAAGCCCATCCTGATAAACCTCCCTTCATCGAAATCAATATTGGTTGGGGGCAACCCTAGTGGCATACGCTGTTGAGCCGGGCACCAACAATCTCGTGCTGATTGTGCCATCACAGTTGGCAGCAGCACCAATAACACCACCTGATATTGGCGCACCAGAATACGGCCGCATGTCATGGGATATCGCCGATGCTATATCCTCATACAGCGCGGGCCAGCAGGTCACCGCAACAATAGATCTCTGGAACCCCTCAGAGATCGATAGGCTGTATGGTGCTGCCTACTACTTCATCAACCCAGACGGCGCAGTGGTTGAGGAGGATTACATTCACTTCATCACTGGTGGCATGGACTTCTCCGTATTCATACTCCACGCTGAGTCGCCTGACCACATGGTAACTAGCGTGATATTCAGCGCACCGGGAGCAGGCTACAAATTTGGGCTCCGACTCCTCGAGCTCGAGATGCAAGACAGTGTGGCGGTAGTAAAAGGCGAGGTGAGCAGACTAGAGGTTTTGTTGGGGGGATCAAGAAGCTCATCTGGAACATCGATAGTTGATACCCTATTACCAGCAATGGTAGCGGTTGGTATGATGGGTGTTATGGCAAAACTGGTATCAAATCCTGGTAAACTGCCAACGGGAGGTAAATAGATGGCAACATACGTCGACTTTCAGGATGGAACCTCACAGCGAGCAAGGGTGACCTTCACCAACCCAAAAGCCCAGGCGATTTCCTACGGCGGAAGGTTCTACTTGGCAAACCCGGCGGACCTCAACACACCAGTTAACACCCCCATCACAAAGGCCTTCACGGTGGCGGCACAGGGTAATCTGGCAGTAGACTATGACATAGGCATCCCTTTGCTCACTGTCCAGCAGGCCCAGTTCGTCGCATGTTTGCAGGTCACGGTAGGTGGAACCCCGATCGTTACCTTTGTCGGCACAGAGATTGTAAGAGTGACATTCTCACCTGCCGTACAGTGGGGCGACATTATCTGGAACCCGTAAAATCAAAACGCGTTTACTCGCGTTGAGCTTGTCGCTGGAGGTGGACAGTGCCACAATTTAACACTGGTGAGGTAAAGTCGGCCAGGGTTACCTTTACTAACCCGAAGGCACAGGCTGTTACTCTGACCGCTATACTGTTCATTGGAACAGATATGATAGCGATTGGTCAAACCAACTTCGTGCTGACCGCAGGCCAAAGCAAAGAAGTAACTATCAGCGTTGGGTTCCCCACCACGCCTGGTACATATCCTATCTACATTGGGGTGTTTTATGGCGGGGTGCTCGTTCAGCTATTCCATGCTATTGAAGATGTAGTGCTCGCTGAAGCCATGATAAACCTTGAGGGGTTCCTAAAGGTAGTAACGGTCAATGGCATCAGGATGGGCTCAGTGGGCATAGAACATTACATCAGTAAGTCAGGTATTGATCGTGGTACTCTACCTTACGGTGTAGCGAAAACACCACTATTGCTACCAAGCTTCTCAGGCCTCAACTTTGATTGGCTGAACACAGGTGTCTACTGGCCCGAAAACCCAGTCCTCGCCAGCAATGAGCACGTCAAGATGAGGTGGTGGCTAGCGTTCATGCTGGTAGATGATTACCTCATAACCCCTGAGCCCACCAAGCTTGATCCTAACCCGTCTCCCGATTGGGTGAGCAATATATACCCAGCTCCTACCTACATGATAATAAACAACTATGGGGGCGGGGTTCAAGTACCTGTTAATAGCGTACTACCGGCTGTGGGCGGAATATACAACTCAGGGGACTTATGGCTCCACAGTGGGGGTAGCGGGCAGGGCGGCCATTACGATCTTCTAGTTGAGGCATACTTGTCGGATATTCACGTCGCAGACAACTACTTCGCTCAAAAGCAAGCCTACTTCATAATAAAGAACGCGCTGGTAATAACGGGCTAGGAGCTCACATGACAATATCCGACATTGATGAGCAGATAAGGCTCTCACGAGAAAAGTTCCTCTCAGAGAGGGATGAGAAGCTGAGGTCTTATCCCACACGGTTAATGGCAGTTCCATGGACTAGCGGCCCAATCACTCTGCTCTATCAGCCTAACATGACGTATGAGATGACGAGTTACCTCTACCATGATATAGGCGCAGCACGGGAGCAACATGCAGTACCTGACCTGTTCATCTATGGCTATAGGAGCCTCGACCACTTCATTATTATCCCAGACAATGATCATGGCTACGAGATTGGTAGTAGAGCGATTAGTTCCTGTATAAAGATAGCCCATGTGGTAAAAGGTCAGAAGAACCCTAACTACTTCCCTGCCCACTCCCACATCTTTCATTTCGTCAGCTGTGGAAGGTACTCTGATACAGCTACCGCACTCGAACAACACTGGGGAGTGGTATTGCGGACTCTAGTGAAGTTGGGAGTGCGCACGGAGGACATCTTACTAAAGGGCAATAACCTGATGATACGTGGGAAGAAAATGGGTCTATTGGGAGGCCCACGAGTTCAAGGGGTGGTGTACTTAGAGCAGCCTGTAAGCACTACCTTTGCAATATCCATCAGCGTAGGGATAAATGAGAGCATCCCACCCGAAATAGGTAAAGTGTTCGCTGACGATAAGATAAGTATCGGTGGGCTGGATGAGCTCATTGGGGTGGTTTCACCTGGTACAGTGCTCCGGGCACTGCAAGACGCCAATCCCGGAATATTCTATCTTGTTGGTGAAAGGAGTTCCCCTTAATGACACTTGAAATCGCTGCCTTAGTAATATCAATCCTTGGATTATTTATCAGCCCTCTCTTAACTTATGTGGCGTTTGTTCTCAAGCAGAATGAGCGCATAACAAGGCTTGAAGCAAGACCAACTTTAGATACAAAGGTCGACGACGCCACACTTCGTATCGTGAAACTAGAGACGAAAATGGCAATATTCTGGAAGACAGTGGAGGAGACCGTGCCAAGACAGCTCATTGCTCCGCACTCTCCTGAGCGAGATGAGCTGCTAAGGAAAATGATAGCAGGAAATCTCACAGATAATGAGGCGGATGCATTACTCAAGGACTTAGAATGTAGCCTGGATAAATTCCCTCAAGATAAAAAGCTTGCAGCGATATTAACAATCACCAAGCTGAAGCTAAGGCTAGCGGGGGTGGACTAGAATGGATATACTCACCATCCTCGATATTGTGGTGTTGGTGTTGGCGATAGTGTGTATATTTTTGAGCGTGAGAATTTACCAGCTTATAAAGGGCAATGGGCGAATAATAACCGCCCTAGCGTTCGTTTATCTGGCGGTGGTAAGGGGAATGGTAGTTTATAATGACACTGTAGCTGGTGGTAATTATCATTTTCCCACTACTCAGCTCGCGATAGGTTTCTATGTTCTGATTGCAGTTGGCTTAGGCTACCTGCTGCGGGAAATAAAGTCTATGTTATACCATGGCGGAAATGGTAAGGAGGGCTCTAATGCCAGGCACAGCGATAGTCCAGATAGGTCTTAAGCAGTGGAACGTGCAGGTAGCAACAACCCCTGCTGAGCTGACTCAAGGGCTGAGTGGAGTACCCTCAATGAGCGCATATAATGGTATGCTCTTCGATATGGGTACAGGTCCCGAGGCAGTTATTAACGTCACCATGGAGGACATGCTCTTCCCATTGAGCATCGTGTTCTTCGGTAACGACCTCAAGGTGACGGAGGTTGCTCTTATATCGAGCCCTGGTGAAACTGGTCTCCACACCATGTATCCTGCCCGCTTCTTCATGGAAGTGAATTTGGGTGAGCTTGGGGACGTTGAGATAGGTGACACTGTCATCATAACGGGATACGTTCCACCTGAGCAGTTCACCATCAGTTCGCTGATTAGTTTGATGGTGAGCATGATGGTGGTGGTAATGATGATGAAGATGATGATGCAGTCCATGAAACAACTATCATAGAGGATGTGGGAGAAATGACATACGAACATAAACCATACATGAGCAAATCATATAAGGCACTCCTTGAAGACGCAGTCAAAGATGAAGCATCAGCTGGAGAGGTATACAGGTATATGGCCATGCTATCAGGTAATGCTGATGAGGCAGACTTACTGCGTGGTATAGCAGCAGACGAAGATAGACACTACGGTATTGTACAGGACCTGCTTGAGCGTGCAAGGGCAATCGGGCCAATGGGGCGAGGCATGAGTGAGCACATGAAGATAATGCGTGAGAGCGGGTTCATGCCAACACCTCAGCAGGATGTTCCAGGATGGGAACAGAGAATTCAGGTGGATTTGGGGCACAGACACCCAAGTCAAGTCACCGCCAGCCAAGAGGAATATGAGAAGCCAATGCCGGCTATGGGGTCTATGAGGCCTATGCCCGTCACCCCTATGGATTGGGAAGACCTTGGTTATGATATTGAGGCAAAGCTTCCCGATAAGACCCAGCAGCAATCGAATGAAATACGCCATTATGTGGCGGTCGCAACCTATAATGAGCCAGGTAATGCCGATGACGCCCGGCGCTGGCTACTCACTAAAGCGAATGAGGTAGGGTTAAGCTAGAGTGGTGTACTGTATTGTAAAGCTCCAAAATTTGCACAAACTAGTTGCTGCAATAGTTACTAGGTGCACTAGAATACAACATGCATGCAGTTTTGGAGCAGTTCAATATAAATGTATTAGTGCACTAAGGAGAACACCATGAGTTCATTCACTACTCGGCTTGCAGTGGATCCCCTTATTGATGGATGTGGTTGGGTACTGCTTGAGCCCTTCGAATATCATGTGGGTACGAAAGAGAGCACAGAGGTTATCTCGGTGCCAGTAGACTTTGAGACCGACTTTGCGTCTGTGCCCAAACCCCTTATGTTCTTCTTCCCGTACTGGGCGAAATACCAGAAGGCGGCAGTGCTCCATGACTATCTCTACAGGGTGAAGACAATCATGGGGAAGCCCATCACACGAAAGCGCGCGGACGACATATTCCGCGAGGCAATGTTCGTCCAATGGGTAAACCATCCTGAGCGCAATATCATCATCTATATCGAATACTGGGCAGTGAGAGCATTCGCATGGCTCGCCTGGAAGGACCCTTTTGTAAGGCAGAAGGTGGAGTGCAACACCGGCGCTAATGCTGAAAAAAGTACAGAAAATAGTCCCGCGGGTTAGTCTCCATAAAGTTTTATTTATGCTATAATGGAAGCAAGCTAAAGGACAAACATATTGGACAGTGCTAAGAAGGCACAGACGCTCTCCGAATATAGGGAATACATAGCCGGCCGTGTGAGTCCCCTCACGGCCAAAGTCTATGTTGAGGCTGTGTCGGCACTGTTCAAGCACATGAATGGGGATTTGCTAACACCGAAGCTTGCTCAAGGCTACATTGATACCATAACAAAGTCAGGGTTATCTCCGAGTACAGTCAATCTCCGGGCAAATGCCATCATGAGCTTGTTCCGCTGGAAGGGAGTAAAGCTCCATCTTGACTGCCCTTCCGTAAAGATAAAGCCGCCAGAGTATCTTAAGGCGCCAGAGCTGGAGAAAGTGATTGCGTCTTGCCAAACTCAGCTCGAGAAGACGCTGGTAGTAGTGCTATATGATTCCGCAGTCCGCATAAGTGAGCTCCTCAATATTGATATTGACGCAATAGAGTGGAAGCTCAAAACCATCACTGTGAAGAGGAAAGGCGGCCGCATCCAAGACGTTAATGTTACTGATAAGGGGATGTTAGAGCTTAAGAACTGGATGAAGACCAGGCGCACGAGTAGCTCAAGGGTGTTCGGTGACCTTACCTACTATCACACCTGGATAATCCTTAAGGATGTTGGGAAAAGAGCGGGGGTGAAAGTCCATCCCCATATATTCCGCCATTCAAGAGCGATCGCCATGCTGAAAGCAGGCGTCAAACCATACATCGTCCAGCAGCATCTCGGTCATAAATCAATCACCACAACGATGGATATTTATGGTATGTTCATGGCACAGGACCTTCGTGCTGAGATACCAGAATGGTGAGCGTAATATGATAGATACAGAAACCTGTGTGAAGATATTGACGAAGCAGATGGACAAGATGGTTGAGGAAGAACGTGAACACCTTGTCGTGACGGGCACAGAACTGCTAGAAGAAGCATTCCCAGGCATTGAAGAGGACATAGTAGAGGCAACACTGCAGACCGTAGTGTTAGAGCGGATATTATTCTCTTCGAGGTACAACTAATGGAAGGAAGATGCATAGAACATCTACCGGTTGAAGGTTGTAGGCCAGCAGCTGATGTATTAGGAATAGATGTTGTGCAGGTAAAATGTGATAGCTGCCCATTTCCATTCTGTGTGGTGTCTGAGGCACAGATAATCAAGAGGGAATTACGCGAGCACATGACGCGGATAATGAAGCAGCTCAATAATACGGTGGATGAGATAGCTCTCACTGTTAACACCAGTAAGAGGTCCATATATCGGTATATGAGTGGCTGGGCGAAGAATAGAGGGGAATGTAAATGGTGTGGGCTGGTACACTCCCAGATGCTCATGTGCAAATCCAATATGTATTGCGTGGTGAAGGTGGATGGCCAGTACATTATCCTTCTTAATCACCACAAGTCCGCGAACCCTATGGAGTCCAACTCGGTCAACTTCTTCACTGAGTACGCCTTCCCGAACAGCTCAGTACAGAGGTTCAATGGGGGGCATGACCGCTGGCTGATAACCCACACTGATGATGAAGACAGCGCAAGATTTGAGAGAATGTGTGACGCACTAAATACGTACACGATGAGTTTAGGTAGAGTAGGGGTGCCAGTATGACTACATCCAGCGTTATAAATCCTATGGCGGTCATAACTCCGATGGCTGAGGGTGTTATGGCATTGGCTGTAATATCAGCCATGTCAACCGCTGGTGAGCTTGGCATGATGGGTGCAGGGTATGCTGGGCCGGTAAACCCCCACATCCAACTGAAAGAGATAAATGAGAAGATAAGAAGAACCAGCTTCATCCTCAACAAGCAAAGAGATGGCGTTGTTAGTCTTCGCAATAACAGGCAAAGACTCATGCAACTGTACAATCTAACCCTAATGCCTCCTCAGATGGAGCTCAAGAGGAAATATCCTCAGCTCTACTATACGAATATTTCTCTCGATAGCGCAGAAAAGGACCTCGATAGGCTGGAGCTCAGGATGACGCTATTGAGGAAGCAGCAGAAAGAGCTCTCTATCAAGCTCGGTATAAAACCCGAAGACATGCCCCAACACCAGCGCTATCCTGCCAAAAAGAAGTTCGTAGAACCTATGTGGGGGGAATAAGATGACAACATCGATAAATCCAAATGAGGTGATTTCGCAAGCGGTAGTTGGTGCACTAACGGTAAGTATCATGGCTAGTGCAATGGGTGTTATGCTAGCGGGCGCTGGCGCTAGCGCATACACTGTGAAGCCGAGTGAGTTGAAAGGCACCCAGGCGATGCTAAGTGCACTCAAGCAAGCGTATGGAAATAAGGTGGTTGATGATGCCGTACAAAACGTCGGCTATGATAACGCGCTAGCATTGGCACAAGAGGTCGAGAGGTTAATGATCGCCGATATGACCGCTAAATACGGGTTGCTAGCAACTACTACGGCGTTAGCGGTTGCTCCTCCGGGTGATGTAACCGCAGCACATGAAATAGCGAAAATGCTAGCAGAGAGAGCGGCCTCCCGAAACCAGAGCGTTGGAAGCTACCTTGTTACCTCTTCTGCTAGCGAGAAGAAGGTGGTGGCCAATAAGGTCAAGAAAGTGGGAGCAGCTGCCCGCACACCATGCATAGATACGAAGACCGGTATCCAATACAAGTCCCACTACGCTGCGGGTAAAGCAACGGCAGCAGAATATGGCTTGGATCCCACCGATACCAGGGTATGGTTTGCTATCATAAAGCGAGACCCCACCAGGTTTAAGAATGTGGTGGCGTTATCTCCTAACAAGCCAGTAAGCCAGGAACCAGCTTCACCGCCAGTATTAGCGTCAGGGCTATATGAGGAACAGATTTCTCTCCGGGAAGCAATGAAGCGCTTTGAGCAGGAGAATGAGCTCAAGCAGCAGGAACTTGATTAACGAAGGAGCAGGCACATGAATTTGTCAAGGTACTCAATTATTGGAGCCACTCCAGAACAGGTAACAGGAGCAGGCGGCACAAATGTCAAGCCGATGAGGTTTTCAGGAATTGTGTTCGCAGACATGGAAGAAGCCAGCGCGAACATACTGAGAGCACAGGGAGCCACGGTAGCTCCCGTAAATCAAGTCGGAACTGACCTGGTAACCACTCATGTAATGCCGGGGGTAGAGACACCTGTTCCTATCGCTGCCATACCCACATATTCGCCGGCGGACATTACCAAGATAGCGGGGTTTGATGAGCTGAGAGCAATTACCGATCCACCGCTGTACGGGGAGGGTATTAACCTCGCAGTAATTGGTACCGGCATAAGAGAGACCCACGAGCAGATAAATGGTAGGGTAGTGTATCGCAAGAACTACACCACTGATACCATGGATGATGGATTTGATCACGACACAGGATGTGCAGCAATCGCAATCACTGTTGCACCAAAGTGTGGTATTCTAAATATGAAGGTAATAGGCTCAAGCGGACAGGGCTCAGAAGAAGATGTAGTGGAAGCGATTGAAGACTGCATTACCCTGCATGAAACAGGCTCCGAGTTCGCACCCAGTGTGTTGAACCTGAGTCTTGGTACATCAGACGATGGTAATCCCAACACTCCTTTGAGAGTTGCGTGTAGAACAGCGATTGAAGTTGGATTATGGGTGTTTGCGGCGGCGGGAAACCTGGGCCCATACCATGGCACAATAACATCTCCGGCGTCTGAGAGGTATGTGTTCGCTGTAGGATCCTCTAAGTATTTGGCTGAACAACAGAGCTTCATCGTAAGTGACTTCAGCTCGAGGGGGCCAACACTGGAAGGGTATACAAAACCAGATGGGGTGCTGTTTGGGGAGGATGTGCTGGTAGCAAGCAGTAAATCGGATACCGCGACGATAGCGAAATCAGGCACAAGCTTCGCCGCCCCATTTGGTGCAGGCATGGCAGTCATATTTCTCGATGGCATAAACCGTCAAGCAAGAACACTGGTGGATTTGGGTGACTTGCCGGCAGCAAACTTCTACTTCGTACCCCCGGCAACAGTCATTGATACCTACTTCCCCAGGATATGTATTAAGCCGACGGGGATTGCATCAGGCAAAGATCAAGAATATGGATGGGGACTGCCATACGGCCCGAAGATCATGTTAGCGGTAGAAGGTGGAGCAGGATTAGGAGATATGACCTCGATATTACCTCTCATGATGATGATCCCTATGATGGGCATGATGATGAAGACAATGTCAGGGAGCTTGGTAACGGCGAAGTCGAAAGCGAAATAACTGAATATAGCGAGGAGAACCACGATGACCACGCCTGAATATGGCATAAATAAAGACATCACCGACTCCTATAGGAGGACACTAGAGTTCAATAACTCTCTCCTGCTTGAACAGTTTGACAAGCGGTATGAATTCGCCACAGAGGAACACATACGTAAGATGCAGTCCACCCGTTATCAGACCCACCTCAACAAACCAGGTGGTGAAGGAGATATACAGAAGTACAGGGATAGCAGAATCAGAAACAAGGAAAAGAGAAGGCAGGCATACGAAGCCAAGCTACGAGCAAACTTGGAGCCCTCTGTACACCGCTACGCCCACAATATCAGGATGATGATACAGGGCTCTGGAGAAGAAAGCTACATATAACCGGCGTACAAGACGGTAATAATAACAATAAGGAGATAAGGAAAATGTGGAAGGCAGTAATTATTCGAGGCAGTGAAACACCCTATAATGTGGCAGAGAACAGCAACATAGCTCTACTGTTCGAAACCATGCACCTGAGGTACAATGAAATAAATAGTGTTATGAAAGATAACTATGGTGGTAGCACATACATGAAGATTTTTGAGGAGAGAGTTTGGGCAGAAACCGAGGGCTACAGGGTAATCAAGGAAGATGTCGCTTATATACTCAGGTCTCTAGCCTCAGATTTGAGCTTCAAGGGCACTTCTTACGCTGACGCGAGATATGAGTTGTCGAATGCGGCCACCAAATGGATGGAAAGGCATGTTGAAGACATCGAGGGCTTTAACAATGAAGCACGAGAGCTTATTAACACCATCATAGACGACGAAATGCTTGGCATGACCTGGAGTGATAAGTGGTTAAGTTAAAGAACACGGACGGAGACCTATAATGATAGAGTACAAACCAACATCGCCATACACCTCCTTTGAAGATGAGTTGATAGCGCTCAGGAAAGATCATAGAGACGGCGCTCTCCCCACAAGCGCCTATCAGAAGGCAGTCAATGACGTCTTGATGAGAAAGCAGCTCGCCAAAGCCGCTGTTCAGATACCATCGTACTGGTACTCGAAATATCAACTCAAGGACGTTCCTGGGAACTGGATGAACCCTCACTTCGTCCATGTGTGGGATATATCGGGTGAGGACAAGCGTGACGTCACCAGGATGGCAATTGGCACAATCTACGAAACAAGCATCTATAAGAAGATTGTGAAGTTTAATGAGACAAAGGCAGCACTTGAGAAATATGATGTGTATCTGCCTATTGATGCGAGTGACTTGCTGCATGGCGGTGATAAAGCTATGAAAGTGGCGATCGCCGGCATCATGGATATGTTTACGCCAACTGGACTGTATCCGAAGCCTGGAATAGGGTAGGGGGGAACAACAACATGACAACTAAATCTCTAAAAGCACCCAAGAAGATATTAACCCCCACTGAGATAAAAGCGCAAGACGAGAAGTTCATGGACGATGTTATGGACGCTATGATGATGTCCATGATGATGATAATCGTTATGATGTATCTCCTTCCACGAACACTCAGCACAGTGGGAGCAAGCGGGCTGGCCCCATCTTCAACATATCAAGGCCGCACCGACCAGCGTAACATTACCACCCAGAATTATCTACAGTGGCTCGATCTCATAGCCGATCCTCCATACACAGCCTGGGTCCATTGTTTCATCATCAACGATGGTCCAGGGGCTGCTAACATCGCAATAAACCACCCCAACGATATGTTTGTGATGGGGCCTGGTGAAACACGTACGATAGATAGATCGGGTGCTGCGGAGAAGATATTGACCCTCTTCTATGTAACGGGAGTAGGGCAAGCTCATCTTAGAGTAACAGGAGAATATTAGTGGTTTTCGGCGGCTGGACAGGCACAGTACCCTATGTAGGGCCTACAGGACCCACAGGACCAGCTGGTGCTACTGGTGTTACAGGACCAATTGGGCCAGGTGGTGGTGCTAGCGGTGTTACAGGTGTCACTGGTGTTACAGGTGTCACTGGAGTAACAGGCGTTACAGGCGTTACAGGCGTTACAGGGGTGACAGGAGCCACCGGTGCCACCGGTGTAACGGGTACAACAGGCGTGACGGGGGTATCAGGAGCCCAGGGCACCACAGGAATTACCGGGGTAACAGGAATTACTGGGGTAACGGGGGCTACAGGGGCCGGTGGCACTACAGGAACAACTGGTATAACAGGCGTGACGGGTGTGACCGGCGCAACGGGTGCTGGCACCACCGGCGTTACTGGCGTTACAGGAGCTACCGGAGCTGGTGGCATAACCGGCGTAACAGGAGCTACTGGTGCTGGCACTACTGGAGTCACGGGGGTCACAGGTGTAACAGGGGTGACTGGCATTACTGGAGCTACAGGCGCTGGTACAACCGGTGCAACAGGTGCTCAGGGTACCACAGGAATTACTGGCGTAACTGGTGCAACAGGCGCAGGGGTTACAGGAGTTACTGGGGTCACGGGGGTCACAGGTGCCACTGGAGCCGGTGGCGTCACCGGCATAACGGGAGCTACTGGCGCAGGCACCACAGGGGTTACCGGCGTAACCGGCATTACGGGAGTCACCGGTGTAACGGGGGCTACTGGCGTTGGCGTGACAGGTGCGACAGGTCCTAAAGGCACCACGGGTGTGACCGGAGTTACAGGAGCAACGGGTGCTGGAGTTACAGGAGCAACCGGCCCTCAAGGTGTTACTGGCGTAACTGGCGCCACTGGGCCTCAAGGTAATCCCGGCACAACAGGGGTCACAGGAACGACAGGTGTAACGGGTGTAACAGGAGTAACTGGAGCTACAGGAGTAGGCATCACCGGAGCAACAGGTGTAAAGGGTGTAACGGGTGTAACAGGAGTCACAGGTGCTACCGGTGTTGGAATAACAGGCGCAACAGGTGTAAAGGGAGTCACTGGTGCCACAGGCGTAGGTGTTACAGGGGTAACAGGAGCAACCGGCCCTCAGGGTAATCAAGGAACGACGGGTGTCACTGGAGTTACAGGGGTCACGGGTGTTACTGGCGCCACTGGTGTTGGAGCAACGGGGGCTACGGGCCCGAAAGGCGTAACTGGAGTTACAGGCGCCACCGGAGTGGGGATAACAGGTGCTACAGGTGCTCAAGGCATCACTGGTATTACAGGCATCACTGGTATTACAGGTGCCACCGGCATTGGCATTACTGGCGCGACTGGTCCTCAGGGCACGTCTGGTGTTAAAGGTGTCACGGGCGTAACAGGTGCTACCGGCGTCGGTATTACTGGCGCAACAGGGGTGCATGGTATTACCGGCATAACGGGGGTTACTGGCGCTACTGGCGTAGGCATTACGGGTGCAACTGGTATTCAAGGCACTTCAGGCATAAAGGGAGTCACTGGCGTCACCGGAGCAACCGGCGCCCAAGGAACTTCCGGCGTCAAGGGTGTGACAGGCGTAACCGGTGCAACAGGCGTCGGAGTAACAGGTGCAACAGGAGCTCAAGGTACAACAGGCGTCACAGGTGTAACCGGCATTACAGGAGCTACCGGAGTTAAGGGCGTAACTGGTGCCACTGGCGTTAAGGGCGTGACAGGGGTATCAGGAGCCCAAGGTACAACCGGAGTTACAGGCGTTACGGGCGCTGCCCCAGCAGGTAAACTCTTCTTAACGAGCGCGGGTGGATGGCCCTCAACATCTGGTGGCTCAGGTGGACCTACAAAGACCGAGTGGACTACCAACGACGTAGACACCTATGTGTTGGCGTTCGATATGAGCGCAGACGAGTATGCCCAATGGACCGTTGGGATGCCATCAGATTGGAATGGGGGTACAATCACAGCGGTATTCTATTGGACATGTGCTGCAGGCATTGGTGGGGCAGGTAAGACTGTTTGCTTCGCACTTCAAGGTCGCTCGTATGGAGACGATGATGCTATTGATCAGGCATGGGGTTCAGCACAATCTACCACCGATACGTGGATTGCCGATGGCGACGTGCACATCTCAGCAGCCACGGCAGCGATAACGCTCGCTGGCACTCCTGCCGCTGGAGAGCTGGTCCAGTTCCGAGTATATCGTGATATATCTGAAGATGATCTTGCAGGTGACGCATTATTGCTCGGCGTGATGGTAACCTTCACGAGAACTTAGGAGAATGCCACAATGACTACTTCACACATACAGGAAATTAACCTCACCATCCAGAAAGTAGAAGTGAGTGATTTAGGAGTTACGAATGCCGTCCTCTGATACTCATGTGGCTGCTGGGGTAGATGATGGATTTGTTCGCGCTGACGCCTACATAAACGACGATGATGCTGTCGTATGGGTAGGGCGTAATGAAGGAGAGGGCGGCGGGGCATATCATTGCTGGTATCGGTTTACGGGTATTACAATTCCAGTGGGGGCAACGATTATTACTGCCCACCTTACGGTAACTAAAGATGGTCAGTATGGTGATGTACTTACTCGACTGTATGCTGACGATGCTGCTGACCCGGCAAACCCAAGCAGTTTAGCTGACTATAATGGCAGAACTCTAACCACCAATTTCGTTGACTGGGACTCTCCTGATATTGGTGGTGGTTCAGGCACCGTTGATAGCCCCGACCTAAAAGACGTTATTCAAGAGCTGGTTAATAGTTACAATTACTCTGCTGGCTCTCATATCTTAATACTGCATAGAGACGATGGCTCGGGTGATGAGACGGCTGCCAGAATATTAGCACGTGATTGGAATGAGGCCGACTCTGCTCAACTTTATATCGAATGGTCAGTAGCGAGTAGGGTACCTCAGCATGGCGTTGTGGTATTTCAAGACCCGGCGGTGGTATAATGATAGCCAATGACAAAGTAAGAGTAATGGTAACAGGGGGAGCAGGCTTCATCGGATCCCATCTAGCAAAAAGGCTATTGGACGCTGGATGCGATGTTGTAGTGTTTGATGATTTATCTGTCGGCGAAAAGAAGAACGTTCCCACTGGCGCCAACCTCATAAAGGGAAGCGTGACGAGCTGCATCCAACTCCGAAGTGCGCTGAAGGACGTGGACTATGTATTCCACCTTGCCGCACTAACTAGCGTCCAGGCATCAATGAAGAACCCTCTCATGGCTGAGGAGATAAACGGCGTTGGGACAGTTAATGCGCTGATGGAGAGCGCCAAGGCTGGCGTCAAGAAGTTCATCATGGCGTCATCCTGCTCAGTGTATGGGAATGCTATTGCGCAGGTACAAGCAGAAGAGACTCCTATTTCACCACGTTCTCCCTATGCGCTATCAAAGGTAGTGGGCGAACTCTACTGTAAGCACTTCGCTGAGGCGAGAGGATTACCCACTGTCGCCCTACGCTTCTTCAACGTCTACGGATACGCCAATAGTAGCTCAAGTTATTCGTTGGTCATCCCCACATTCATCCGTAACGCAAAAATAGACCTTCCTCTCACAATATTCGGAGATGGTAGTCAAACAAGGGATTATGTTCATGTGGATGATGTAGTGGACGCCAATATGCTGGCACTTGATGATAGCATGAAGGGGGTTTACAACGTCGGCACCGGTATAGGGACGTCAGTGAACACCCTGATAACCTATATTCGGGCGAGCGAGATCGGTCATGGGGTGCGTGTTGTGTGTGCGAAGCCTAGACCAGGCGACCCCCTTCATGCGTGTGCAGACATATCGAGAATATCAAGGATAGGATGGTTCCCGCGCCATGTGCTGGCAGACGATATAAGGGTGATGTGTAATGCCTTACGAGATTAAAAGTGAGCTGTTAACGACGCCCTGGTATGAGAAGGTAATATCAGAGACGCTCGATATGTATGAGAGGGGTGAAGATCTCTCAAACAGCCCCATGACAAGGATTGGAAGAAGGGCGTCCTGGAGTGGGAAATGGCACTACACCTGTAATAACCCAGCGAACGAGATGGAGTTAGAGCTGGCGTTAAGGGCACGAGAGAAATCGCTGGTGAGCGTATATGAGAGCATCAAGAAGGATGGCTATAATGGCTCCATTATCGCCGCCTGGTTCGACACAAAAGGGCGCATACATCTGTATGATGGTTTTCATAGGATTGCAGTTCTCCACTATCTCAAGATGAACCCGCTGGTGAATGTGGAGACGATATGGTCATGTAGGGATTACGACTTCCCATTGGCAGATACCTTAATTACGCTACCGAGAGTAGGGAAATGCACCTATTTACCGGTGAATGACCCCCGTGTGAAGGATTGGCCAGCTGATAGAGCTGATAGCCCTCAGAGACTCGACTACATAACGAGGAATTTAGTTGGTAATACCGTGCTCGATATTGGCTGCAGTGAGGGTTATTTCGCTATAGAGTTGGCGAAGAGGGGATTTGACGTTACGGCAGTGGACAGCGATGCTGGTAAAGTGGCAGTAACACGATACCTCTCCACCCTTAATAACGTCAATGTGAAGTGTATTAAGGGCGAGGGTGAGCGGCTTCTCGAAGACGGCAGGAAGTACGATAACATCATCTACATGTCCGTGTTCCACAACAACGTATATTCCTATGGGACAGCTAAAGCCTTCATGCTATTGCACAAGCTGAGGGGTGCATCAAAGAGGTTGTTCTTTGAGGTGCCTAACTCTAACGAACCACAGTGGATAGAGCGCGGTAAAGGGGCTCCTCTATATGGTTTTGTGGGCGGAGATTTCGAGAACGCTATCACAAACGCCGTTGGTATGAGGGTTGTAGGACACTATAGTATGTTCAGGCCACTATATCTCCTCGCTGGAAGCACTAGCCCTCAGTCATCTCTTCTCCAAGCCATCCCCAAAGACCGCTGGGACAAGGAAAACACTTGGGAAAAGGGCTGGTGGCAGCAGTGCGCTAACACATACGGTGAGCAAGTCCTTCAGCAGATGTATGTGGGCTATATGAAGCTCGACCAGTACGCAGAGCACGGTTATTCCTTCAACATGAGAGGGAAAAGCGTGCTGGATATTGGTGGCGGCCCAGTCAGCATGCTATTGCGCTGCATGAACATAGGCAAGGCAGTGGTACTTGATCCATGCGATTATCCTGGATGGGTGGGTATGAGATATGAGCAGTGTGGTATCAAGTGGGAAAAGATGCAAGCTGAAGAATACACATGCGACGAGAAGTTCGACGAAGTCTGGATATATAATGTCCTGCAGCACGTGAGGGATCCATTAGCCGTAATTGCATGCGCCAAACGGTGTGGGAAAAAGGTGAGGATGTTCGAGCCGTTAGAGGTTGGAGTTCATCCTGGCCATCCTCACAACCTGGTGAAGGAAGCACTTGATGAAGCATTTGAGAGGAAGGGATTAGTGGAAGAGGTTGGGGGCGGCCCAGGTCAAATCTATTATTTTGGGGTGTTCGATTATGAGCGCGGTTAAATATGGTGGTGCCGGAAAACTCGGCTATCCTATATCCAATCCGGAGTTAGAGGGCTTCCCGACTGCGGATCCCACCAAGATGACCTTCCATCTGATGGGGTTGGCGCATACGAAGACCACAAAGGACTTCAGCCACTGCGCCTACACTCAGAAGGTGTATAAGATTGGGAAGATGTTGACAGATCTCGGTCACACCGTCTACCATTATGGGGCTGAGGGCTCTAATCTACAATGCACCGAACACATAGATTGTATATCTGACGCTGAACAGGCATATTGTTATGAGAGCAGGGGTTGGCCCTGCACCTTCTTCGACCCAGATTTCAACGACTTCGCCTATAAGAGGATGAATGAGCGAGCCATAAAGGAAATCAATGAGCGTAAACAACCACATGACATCCTCTTATGTAGTATGGGAGTGGCTCAAAAACCCATCGCCGACAGGGTGGGGTTGGTAGCAGTCGAGATGGGAATCGGATACACCGGGGTGTTCGCGAAGTACAGGGTCTTTGAGTCGTATGCCTGGATGGCGTATTTGTATGGTATGCTTTATCCCAATCCTGGCTCGTGTGATGGCTTCAACTATGACGCAGTGATACCCAATTATTTCGACCCTGATGACTTCGAGCTGAGCGAAGATAAGGACGAATATCTCCTGTATATGGGGAGAGTAATCGCACGGAAGGGTGTTAACGTAGCGTATGAGGTTGCGAAGAAGACAGGCAGGAAGCTGATAATTGCTGGACAGGGACTGTTGAGGGACGTTGGGATACCCGCCAACGATAGCATTGTGGAACATGTGGGCCCTGTAGGCCCTGCACAGCGAAGTAATCTTATGAAGAAAGCCCACGCAATATTGGTGCCGACGATATACTTCGAACCCTTTGGTGGGGTGAATGTTGAGGCAATGTTCTGTGGTACTCCTGCCATAACAACAGACTACGGGGGGTTTACCGAAACCGTAGATCATGGCCGAACAGGATACCGTTGCCACACTCTCGAGCAGTTCTGCTGGGCGGTAGAGCACACCCATGAGTTATGTGATGCTAAATACCTACGAGACTATGCCATCAATAACTACTCCATAGAGAGAGTGGGTAAGATGTATAACGAATATCTTAGCCAGGTATCGGGTCTATTTGGGAAAGGGTGGTATGAGGATAACCCTACCCGAACGGAGCTGAATTGGCTGAAGAGATGGCATTAGTGGAAATAGCTAGCGAAATTCTTGGCAGGAGGATTACATCATGTCAGTATCATTAGTCCCAACCTTTGAGTGCATTGGCGTAACGGCAACCAAGCAAACAGGCGTAACGAGGCTGGAATATCGCGTGCTGGGTATGACACAGTGGAAGCCGGCCCACCAGATGGTCGACACCAAAGACGGCTTCAAGAGAGGAAGCATATTCTGGTTGACGCCAAGGGTGAATTACGAGGTACAGGTCACCTATCCTGATAGCATGGTGGAAATAGAAATCACCCAGACTCGCGATGATAATCCTCCTTGCGTTGGAAGATCGATATATGTGGCGGCGAATGGCAATGACTCCAACAATGGCGACATCGCCACTCCCATAAAGACCCTGACGAAGGTAATCTCCATGATGCAGGGCGGTGACCACTTCTACTTCAGGGGTGGTAGTTATGCTGGCGGCATCATCAACAAATCAGGTCAAGCAGCGAACTGGGTGGTACTGGAAGGGTACCAGGGCGAGACGGTTAACTTCACGAGCGGAGTACAGGTAAGAGGGTCAAATATCAGGATCATTAGGCTGAACAGCTCCGGCGCTTTCCCCTCATACAACTTCGAGTTCACTGGAGAATATGGCGATGTTGTTCAGGACTGCATTATTGAGTACTGCAATCTTGCCAACTCAGGCACTACATCATATTCCTCCTGCATTGGTATCTTCAAAGGCGCAGGCAGAATACTAGTGCATCACAATGTGATGACGGTCACTGGTAACAGCTCGGGCGACGTCGAGGACAAGAATGGAGTTTATTGGTGGGAGCCGGGAGATAGCTGTGTCTTCCATCACAACACTGTTAACGGTATGCCATGGGATGGTTTTGGTGGAGGCCCAGAGCATGTAACTACCACCTGCAACAACTTCGACTTCTATGAGAACACTGTGGTAGAAGCCTGGGATGATGGTGTGCAGCCAGAGGGTGGATTGGTAAACACGAGATGCTGGAGGAACAGGATAGAGGGCTCCATGCTCGGGTTCACGACATCCTGCCCTGAGAGCATAGGGCCAATATACATCTTCCGGAACCAAGTCTGGGCGAACCTAAACAAACGAGGGGATGGAAACGATGGCCTACTGGGCGCTGGACATGGTGGAGAAGCCATTACCTTCCTCTATCATAACAGCTACTGGGGCATGGCAGGATCAGTAGGCATCTATGCGAAGGATTACGGTGCCTTCAACGTAATATCCCGCAATAACATCGTCTACTGCGATAGGTATGCAGTAGAGTTCGGACATCTAACAGATGGTACCGGCTGCGACTTTGATTACGACATAATTAGCCACCGGAATTCCGGCTACAACAGGATAAAGTGGGGCGATGGGGCCACAAAGGCAGTAGGATCCTCAGTACCTAATCCCTGGGACGACCAGGAAGCTCATGGCTATGCAGACATCGACCCCATGTTCGTCAACGGCCCTGGTGGAGACTTTAACCTGCAGGCAGGTTCTCCAGCAATCGACAAGGGCGCAGTGCTGGTACAGTTCAATGATGAGAACTCCCCATGGCCATTCAAAGGCTCCGCCCCCGACATAGGTGCTGTAGAATATGATGGCGGTGGTGGTCCAGTACCAGTTCCTCCGGTGGCATCATTCACGGCGAGTCCGGCGGGCGGGGTAACACCATTGACGGTACAATTTGCTGATAGGTCTACCGGTGTTATCACCAGTTGGGCGTGGACCTTTGGAGACGGGCAAACCTCAACAGCTCAAAACCCTTCCCATGTGTACGCGACGGCTGGGAGTTATTCGCCATCTCTTAGGGTTACTGGGCCAGATGGCACCAGCTCAGCAACTGTAGCGACGCCGATAGTCGTTAACGCACCTAATCCACCCACCGCAGTGCTAGCGGCAACACCATCATCTGGTAATGCTCCACTGAGCGTTATCTTCCGCAACAACAGCACCAACTCAACATCAGGCACCCTGAATTATGGCGATGGGTCAGCCTCAGTGAGTTTGGCGCCAGGCGCACAGGTAACTAAAGTGTATAACGCTGTTGGCTCATACATAGCGGTATTGAGTGTGACTGGTCCTGGTGGTTCGGCGAGTGCTCAGGTTACGATAGCGGTGTCCCAAACAACCATAAGACTAACGATAGCATCTGTAGGAAACGGTACAACCGATCCTGCCCCCGGCCCACACGATCTTGCTCCTGGCACGGTTAAGGTATCTGCTATCCCTGCTGCCAACAACTACTTCGTTGGATGGACAACTCCAAGCGGTACAGATACTCGCAATCCTCTTCCGGTGGTATTGGGTGCTCCGATAACGATAACGGCCACATTCGCTCAGATACCAACACCGCCTCAGCCTACCCCAACACATAACGTAACAATAAGCACGTCGGCTGGTGGAACCACAAATCCTGCTCCCAACACATATACCGTGAATGAAGGACAGAGGGTGTATGTGACGGCTATCCCCGAAGAGGACTTTGTGTTCGATCACTGGGAGGGCAGCTTATCTGGCAGTAACGCTAGCGGCTACTTCGATGTCCTGGCCGACATGAACATCAAGGCAGTGTTTGCAGCGGTTGTTCCACCAATGCCCATAATGCACACGTTAACGATGAACAACGCTGTTGGAGGAGATACAGATCCTGGCTTTGGCACCCACACAATCGAGCAGGGCTTTATCGTGCTTGATGCTTCACCAGGTGCGAACTACATGTTCTCCAAGTGGGTGATAAACGGCATGGACGTAACCACCAACCCATACAGGATGTATCTGGCAGAGGCTACAGATGTTACACCGGTGTTCTCACTGGTGGCCCCGCCATCTGAAACAGTGGTGTTGACGCTATCGGCGAAGATAAACGGCGAAACAGTACCGCCAGCCGGAGTGTATTTGGTGACGAAAGACCAGGGAGTTGACATAAGCACCATACCTCAATCAGGATACGAGTTTGACCACTGGGAGGGCGACGAGACAGGCACAGTTCCCACAATACATGTCGTGATGAGTGCGAGCAAATCGATCTCGGCGGTGTTCAAGATAGCGAGTATACAACCGACGCCAATTGATTTGAATGCGATGGCATCGGCAATGATAGTGACAGCATTTGGCGCTATCATGGTTAAGAGTGCGATGGTGTAATGCGCCATCATGGAGGAATAAGATGATATACGGCGAACAGAACGGCTCCGCGCATGGCATAGGCGTCGCTCTTATGAAGGATGAGCTCAAGCAGAGCATGATGGATGAGCAGGTTGCTGCTGAGGCGTATAGGCGGAGGGCAGCAAATGCACGGGAATACGGCGATATGGCAAGTGCAGACTTGTGGGAACACATCGCCGGAGAAGAAGACGACCACTATAGAGAGTTTGAGGCGAGGTTGAATGCGGTAGCGTTCAGCCAGGGGGGTTACTAACATGAGCTATAAGTACCGCATCGAGGATGATAACTTCTCGTTGGTAGCACAGTCCAGCTTCACCTTCAATGACATAGCCGACGCCATAACGGCAGCAAAAGACTATCTAGTCACCATAAGAATGTGGGGTACTTATGAGATAACAATCGTCGATGACGTCGACCCAACACGTATAGCCGCATCGACAACTATGTCCCCAGAAGACCTCGATAACTGGGCACTTGAGAAGATCAACAAGGCAAATGCCCCCAAGCTGATTAAGATAGCGGATGAAGCACTCTTCGATGTGCAGACATCCCAGTGGAAGTACGAGAATGGCATGCTAACGCCGAAGGAATTTGCCATAGAGTGCAAGAACACCTGGGTGAGAGCGATAGCAGATATGGAGTTACTAGGATAAATATACTAGCACATAGCACTAAAGCTAACTGTTATAGCCAGAGCGTAGTATGCTAAAATACAACATACATGCAATTTCAGAGTATTCCTGGACTTTTCTATTAGTCCAAAGTTTGACTACTAGGACGCTCCAATGGTAAAACTCATAGGCCGTGCCGCATCCGCTATCAGGCCTGGCATAATCATAAAAGATGTGCTTATGGGAAAGCTACCTCTCAGCACCGGTGAGTTCGTCACTGAAGCAGCGATAGTGGATCTCTTCAACGCGTATAAGCGCCAACTCATGGAACACAACCAGGTAAGGTCTCAGAAGAAGCAGATACGTGGGATGCATTATCGCTCATTTTATACCCTCTTTCGCTTCGCACAACTCCTTCACCTGGTAGAGTTCGTCCGAGAAGAAGAAGCTGATTGGCGCAGGAAAGCTCCTATCACGCTGAAAACGTCGCTGGTGAGAGTCGAAGAGGGAGCAGGAACTGGTAAGCTCCACCGGGTAATCAGCAACAAGAGAGTGTTTAGGCTCAGCGCAATTGGCAAAGAGGATGTGAAGTCGTGGCTTGACCTGTGCAGAGCATGGCGAGAAGGCTGGACCGCCCCACAGATCGCTGAGATACCGGTCATCGAGGAAGAGGTAGCTACCCCATCGCTGTTCGAGGTAGAAGCACCCCCTCTTGAGGTTGTACCGCCAGAATATGCTCCTGTTGGCCCGCCACCAAAGAGACCTCGTGGGAGACCTCGTACGAAGCCTATGGTAGAAGGAGCAGTGGAAGTGGAGAAGGCTCCTGTGTTGGGCGTACCTCGACTCAAACTCCAGATAAGACCTTCCGGAGATCAATTCTACACGCTGTATAATCATCTTCTAAGATTACGGGATATTGGTAGCACTAATGAGGATGTCAAGATTGAGATAAGACGCCTCGCAGTGCAGGTAGGTGAGTGGGTGGCTGAAGCGGCAGAAGCAGTACAGCGCGCCCACGAGAGAGGAGTTGCACGAGAGGTAATTGAGGTACGGTATCTGCGAGATAAGCTCATCCATCTTGATGAGGCTCTGTTGGATGATAAGCTGGGTAGCGCGATCGAACAACTGACTGCGCTGATGAAGGCTCACCCCGCCACGGTGAAGTCAGAAGTGGTAGAGGAAAAGATAGCGCCGGAACCAGTGCAATCGCAGCCTACTTCGCCTAAGCCAGCACCGAAGAAGTCCACCAAGGTTGATCTCAACGCTATGGATGTTGATACCCTGAGAAATTACCTTACTGACCTCATGGACGATGAGCATAGAGGGCCTTCAATCAAGAAGCTGCAGAGTGCGTTATCTCAATTAGACTATGACAAGTTTGAGGGGCTAGAAGACATCGACTCCGCTATCGAAGCATACCAGGACGCAGAGAAAGACGACAAAGAGTCTGCGTTTGAGGATGTAATGGCTACAATAGAAGAGATCTCCGTTATTGAAATGAGTGAAGAAGAGGGCGAGGAAGAGGAATAACGGATGCACACTGTGAATACATGCTCCACTGCTACAAGCTTCTGCTACAGATCATATACTAAGCCTCGTTGATCTATGTTTTTCACGGCAAACGCTTCTCCTCTCATAAAAGTAATAAAAGTACGTACTTTTATAATAAAATAATAATTATATTTACAAATGATTATTATTATGACATAATTATATTGTAAATAAAAAAGATAGTAATAAGACATCAATCAGTCAGATAAATATATAAGGGAATAAAATAAGGGGGTAAAAGTATACCTACGAGGTATATATAGGGGAAGTATTCTTCGTAGAATTGCACCTTAACAACAGAATAAAGTGAGTGTCCAGCTCTGAGCTCCTGTGCCGACTCTCCAATTATATTGAAGGAGAGTAATATGGAAAACGAAGGAAAAGGCACAGCATCAGTATCAATAGCGGACGCGATGGATGTAATAAGGGAGCTACTCCAGGACAACAGGGAAATGCGTCAGACCATCAGGGAAATGAGCACCTTAGTGGTCGGAACTCCCAGGGTGAATGGGCGCGGCGGGCACAAAGAGAGCAAGCCCGTCCGTGACACCAAGACCGGCATCGTCTATCGCACGGAGTCGAGCGCGGGAAAGGCGGTAGCATCGGAGTATGGTCTCGCCATCGATAACTTCGTCTGGTACAAGGTTATCAAGGCAGACCCCACCCGCTTCGAGCACGTCTCCCCTGAGGTGTATGAGGATTACGCCAAAAAGATGGCGGCCTCCACCACCTCCCCCAAGCCCGCCTCAACCCCGGCTCCCACCACTCCAGTAACCGCCCCAGTAGCTCAGAAACCGGCCGATAAAACCCCAGTCACAGCAGGAAAAAAGTAGCAGGGAAGAGCGGCACGGGGGCTCAGAGGTGGACACACAAAATGATAAAGGAGGTGGCTACGATGAAGGTGCACGCCTACAAGGGGCTGCTGCGGGATGTAGTAATCATCATAGCGCTGGTGATTATCCTGCTCGTCATCAACGGCAAGATACACTTCTAGGAAGACAGGGATGAAGGTGAGGGCGAAGAAGAACTAAGGAAAGAGCACTAAGGATACTTCACAAAGGAGGATACAATTGAAGAAGTACATCGCGTTCGTGGTACTTATGATGAGTACCGCCTGCGTGGTGTTCATCGCTGGGGTTAGGTTCCCCACGGTGGTTGCTCTCTGCGTGCTGGTGGGAGCGGTGGCAATGGACTTCCTGACCACCTACCTATGCCTGCGGAAGAGCGGAAGAGAAGGCAATCCAGTGATTGCATTTCTCTTCAGGAAACTCACCATTGGTGGAACATTCGCACTGATGCTGGTGATTTGGGGGCTGTTCATCTGGTTCAGATGGCTGCCCAGCAATGTGGGAAACCAGACAGCGATAGCACTAACGTATTGGCTAATACCCATCAACAATGCGATCGTCCTACGCAGATTGTGCAGGAAGACGACAAAAGTAACGGTATAGATGGCGCACTTACTCACTGACCCTGCCCATCAGAGAGATTTGGTGGGCAGTGATGAATGAGCTAGAAGAAGGGAGGTAGCGTGGACAATTCTGGAAGGGCTACCAATGACGAAACGGTAATCGTCATTGGCGTGCAGGACGCTACAACCATCATAATGTCCAAGGTGCTGAGGAAGCAGCTGGATGACTCTACGTTGGGCATCGAGGCTGCGATAAGGATAGCACCTATGGCTGAGATTACGCTTGAGCCAGAAAGGGAGCCTAAGCGTGATAAGCGCTACTGGCTACCAAAATATGAAAGAGCTAGAAGAAGGAGGTGAGTGTGGGGAGACATAAGCCAGAATGGTACGAGGTCGTCTGGGAGATAGGAAAGGCAGATAGCGAACACTATGAGCAGTTCCCACCTATCCAGCGCCCAAATGCCGCTGCACTGTACTCCGTTAAGCAGCAGGAAGTTATGAAGACTCCCTGCTCAAATGTTCGGATGTATCTGACCCATACTGATAGGCCATACGACCTACTACACAAGACCTTCCACATGGTGGATGGTACTATAACGAGCGAATGAACGAACGCGAAAGGGGGTGAGCAAACCTTGATAAGCATGACGATATTCAATCCGCAGCTCATATACCTTGTCTGTGGGGGCCTGATTGCAGTGCTGGTGTTGGTGATAGTGCTGCTCTTCTTCCTCATAGGGAAGGTGAAGTAACATCTTGCTAATCGGCAAAGGAGGTGAACATGGAAGACTATGAGTTGGCCTATAGTTTGCTGGTGCCAGAAAAAGTGCCTGTCTGGCGGTGCAATGCTCTCCTCTGGCTGGATGAGGAAGGCAGACCCAATCTCACTGCGAGGGTGACAATGGTCGAGAAAGACCCTTCAGCACCTGGAAGTGAGAAAGCGGGGGAGATACGTGCCGCCAAATTCCGCTTCGAGGGTGACAAATGGGTGAAATACGCCGAAGAAAAAGCCCAGACGGGGTAGGGTTAGACCTGCCACCAACAGCAGAGAGTGTCAGAGCAATCACGAGGATGGCAATGGCACTCGGAATAAGGGAGCCGATCGAGGAAGGCATATCAAATAGGCGCGAGGCACGGAAGCTCCAGTACGAGCTGCTGTGCAAACTACGCGCGAGGAGGAAGGAAGTAACGCGTGGGCATTAACTACGACTACATAGAACTAGCACCGGCACCATATGATGAGCAGTGTGCTCAGGTGGGCGAAGACGACTACGCTGAACGCTCAGTGAAGGAATGTGTAGCGCTGATGCATCAGCTAACACGCCAGCTTGGTGAGCCCCCAGCAAGCGCATACTACTCTGTCAAGACATTCCCACACGACTTTGGCTCTTACAAAGAGGTCGTTATCAACTACGACCCAGACAATGAAGAGGCTCGAAGGTTTGCAATAGGTGTAGATAGACACATGCCTGCAAAATGGGACAAGGAGGCGTTAGAAGAATTATCACGATGAACTCTCTCTTCGCACGGGGTGGGTCGGGAAATCATGCCTAGGGTTTTGCTGCCCTCCATAATTCCCGTCCCGTGTGGCTGGGCATGACTGTAGTCGGGGGTCGCCATGTGCTGTCTTGGGTATTCACAGCGCGTGGTTAGCCCACCCCGTGCGAAGAGGGAGTTAGTGAAGGCTATGGGGGTCGATACTCAATATGACGACTGTATAGGAAGGAGGTGAAACAAATGCGCATCACGACCAAGACAGTGAAGGTAATCGAGGTTACACATGGTGAGGTAGACAAGCTCCTCGCCCTTATCAAGAAGGCAGATACCTTAAATGGTATGTACGCGGAAGAGCGTGTCATTGGCAACACGTTCATTGGGGTACAGGTACTGCCTGACCAGCCAATAATGGACTCTGGCCCTGCTGGTTTCCCTGCCAGACCAGTAAAAGGATATAAGGGATAACACGAACAATCAGGTGAATAATAACAAGGAGGAATAACCATAATGTCGGGCTTCAACAGGAGACATTCTCTCAGAAAGAAGGAACTCGATAGCAAGCAGGCACGCAAGAAGCGTGAGGCCAATTCCAAGGGTGCAGTCCAATCTAAGGGTACTCACCCTAACGAACACAGGCTACTAGAGAAGCCGGTGTACCAACCAATCTCCACCAACCCCATGGATAGTCTTCTGGGGGCAAGAGCACCAACGCAGGTGCTTAGACGGTTCCTTGGTGGTGCACCAGCGCCAGCACAGACGCCAACGCCGGAGCCTTCGCCCGAGGAAGTAAAAGAACCAGAAGGTAAGTCGACCGAATAAATATAACTCTAGGGTATTTACTTTTAGTCATAAACGTGTTATAATTATAGGGCACACACAGAAAGTGGATCGTTCATCATCCACTGCGCACCTTTACAACTGAATAGTTAAGACCGTGGGCCTGGACACATGACGCTTGCCTGCTTGTCTTTACTGTCGGCTATCTTTTAGGAGGAAATGATGACCACAGGTAAAGAAGCAGCCCCAGCGACCCCTAAAACCGCTGAGCAACGGCTTGACGCCATTGAGGGCGTAGTTTTCGAGGTACTTGATAAGCTCGAAGCTCTCGCAAAGGACTTCGCAGGTCTTCAGAAGTCAGCCGTTACCAAGCCGAAGGGTCTGTTTGGTGGCAAACGCACCCCAACCCCGATGAAGGACCTTAAGACCGGCATAGTATACGCTTCGAAGGCAGCAGTCGGCAAGGCCCTGGCAGCGGAAGCCGGCGCTGATCCCCTGGACAGCATGGCATACTACACCGTAATCAAGGTTCTCCGTATGCCGGATAAGGATGCGTCCGACCGGTTCGCGCCCGCCTCAGAAGAAGAAGGCGCCAAAGCCAGAGAGGAAGCCAAAGCGAAATTGCAGGCGGAAGTCGATGCCGCCAATGCTAAAATCGCCGTGGAAGAAGCTGCTAAGGCAAAGCAGCCCACCGCCGCACCCAAAGCTCCCGTCGCGCAGCCCAAGAAGAAATAACGCACAACCCGGGAATGTACCATTAGACAACCCAGATGATATAGAAGACGACAGAGAGTAGGCAGGCAAGCAAAACCAGCATCAACCATCAACCATCATCCAGCATCATCCAGAGAATGGTCTTAAGTCGATAAGCATTCGTGTGCACGCATGGTAAGACTTACAATTGTGGGTTCTTAGCATCACTGAGCTCATCAGCGTCATTGTTGGTGAGCTCAGATGGTATTAAGAGCCAGGTAGGCCTTAATACATTGAAAGGAGGTGAGAATGAAGATAAAGCAGGTTGTATTCCATGCCATAAGCCCCGTCGACTGCAGGGAAGAGTACGAAAATTGGAAGACTAAGAATGGTTATGACATTCCTACCAATCACCCTTACTTCCATGAATTTGACAAGATATGGGGACGTGGCACCTGGGACATCAAGAGGGGGGACCACCCCACCGAACACATGACAGGGTTCGAGCTGCTAATCATTTACTCGTTGGAATACTGACACTGAGGAGGCGATGAAGTGCGAAAGGTCACTGACGTCTACTACCTGTGTAACCTTGGGCACAAGCACAAGACTTCCTCTGAGGCATATCATTGTGAAAAGGATGAAGAGGTGAAGAAGCTCGCCACTGAGATCGACACCAATCCTAACTTCGAGCTTCAGTCACACTATGTCGAGGCAACAGAGATAGAGGAAGACTCCAACATAAGAGTGGAGCCCAAGGAAGCGAATACGGTAGCCCAGATCGAGAAAGTTATCATCACAAGTGTGGTGACAAGGGGGATGGAGGAAGAGGTGTGGATAAGGAAAACAGCGAAAAAGAAGTGAAGGAAATGGAGGAAATAGAGAACATGAAGGAGGTATCTTCAATGCAGAACAAATATCCTGACAATATAATGGTGCTTCTCCGTGACATACATGACCTCGAGCCGAAGGACACTTCCCGCGATGAAGAGTTCAACAACATGACTCCCAATGAGGTCTTCAACTCGGTACTCAACTGGGAAGGTATTATCCACTACTCGGACACGATAATTGGCTGGGTGAAGGACATCTATGGTGTTAGCCTTGGCGATCTCTACACACGGCAGGGGGTTCTCCCCCTCAAGGATCGTCCAGACCACCGCGTAGACCACGAAATCGTTGTGGGTGATCTTCTGGCACTCAGGTTCTTCGACGACCCCAAATATACCATAGCACTAGTGGTTTCAGGAGAGGAGTATAAGGGCGAGCTTGGTACCCGCTCTGTCACGTTCGAGGAAATTGTCCAAGCCCATCACGCAGTGCTCCTTATGGACGCTGACCACTTCAGCTCCCTGGTTGAGCGTGCTTCCCAGGACATGTTTCAGGGAGTGTGCGAGGCATTCCCCGAGGTTAAGACCGGCGATTTCTCTCCAGAGGCCACCTTCGAGCTACATGGGCAGATTACGTCAGCTCTCCTCCACTGGCTGAACTGGAACTACCCTAAAGAATAAGAAGATGGATAAGCACAAGGAGGTGCTATAATGGTAGATAAAACGCTTAGGATCTCCGCTGACATAACCACCGATCTGGCAGACGAGGAGCTATCCGGTGCGGTGGTAGAAAAGCTGAGAGAACTATCCTACGTTCACACCGTCAGTGTTGGTGTCTACGATGGAACCGCACACAACAGAATACTCCTCGCGTCAAGGGAAAAGGATGACGAAACACTGGCTGTACTGTATCTTCTTATTGGGGCCGACATGCAGTTCGTCACTTGGGTGGCCAGGAAGGACAATCCCAGGGGTACATTCTGGGGGCACTACTTCAGTGATATTGGTGCAGCGGTAGCTGACTTCGAAAAGAGATAGGGGGTCTACGATGCTCGACTGTAATGTGAGTGATTGCAGGGACTGGGTATCCAACAACACAGCGGATCCCCACGCAGGACATTGCCGCGACCTTGATGTTGTGGCATGCTATAAGAGAGCAAGAGCAAGGTTCCTGCAAGAGAACGTGGAGCCCATGGAGGATGAAGATGGTAAAGACAACCCTCCCAATACTCCATAAGGGCTTCAAAACCATCGGGTTCAGCTTTACCTGCCCTGCGTGCGGGAGTGGTAACACCTACTTCTCCTGCTATGAGGGTGCTTGGGTGTGTTTCCTTTGTGGAGAGATATTTCCAACGCCAGAATTGGAGGACAATATGAGAGAATTTCCTGAGACCCATCAGCAGGGGACGATGTCGATGGAGAACATACCAGAGGCAATAAAGCAAGGTGGCGCATTGATGGACTGCGACTTCGGCGTACAGATAGCACGAGATGGTCGTGTCTGGATCTGTGTTGATGGGGTCGCATTCATCAGGTTCCTGCCCAAGGTGCCTGAGATACAAAAGCCGGAAGTGAAAGAAGAGAAAGGTGTGGTGGTCGATACACCTACTGTAACAACCAGCATGATTGACAGCCTTAGAGCAAGGCTGAAAGGAGGATAACACATGTCTATAACGCTCGAAGAATATCGCAAATGGGTAGAAACCAACATGCCAGATGGAGAAGAAGCTGGCACGGATGACCAGGCGAAACTGGTTAACGAGAAGCTCGTTGAAGTGCTTGGTGGCAGGGATGTAGAATACACCGCTGCCGACTGGAAAGACGTGACTGGACTGCTCGAAGACGTCCTCAACAGCAAGTTCAACTTCCACACCTCTGACTACAAGATATTCGAGCCCTTCTATGAGGTAGAAGGTGGTGGGGGCGGCTCAGACGACTACGTCCTGATAGCGATTTCTCCGAAGGCAACACAAGAAGAGCTTGAGGTTGTGTATGACCTGATGCACAATTTCGGCGCAGAGCTACCAGAACCCCATCTCCCAACCTGCCCAGCGTGTGGGAAAGGGACGATAGAAAATATAGATATACAAGTGGTTGACCAGACCGATGAACAGGATTATCAATGCTTCGTGGCAACTGCTCGAACAGAGGGTAAGCTACTGGGCACACTCCAATACAAAAACGGTTACGGGGATACCTCGGCAGAAGCCTTCAACAACTTATTGACCGAATGCAAGATAAAGCAGAAAGGAGTATAATATGACCAGCAAAGGAAACACAGAAGACATGAGCAATTCACAGAGGAAACGGGTCTGTGCGACGTGCTTCTTCAATGGGGGACTAACTTCGCCGCCCTCTCCCGGCGGCCCACTAGATGGTGTTTACTGTAAGAACCCCTACATGGCATCCACAATGGATGATCAGCAGGAATTTCTCGAGAAGGGCAGCATCAATCTATGGCGCGTGGAAGAAGTTTGTCTGCCGGGTGAGGACGCCAGCTGCGTGAGATGGAGGGCAAACATGCCTACATGCAGTAACTGCCACTGCCCCCTCAAGGAAATCAATGCAGAGGTAACCTACGGCCTATATTTCAAGGATGGCCACTGGCACAAGGGCAACGAAGCGGTGTCGTACAGATGTGGGGGGTGCGGGATAGAAGTCACCAAGCATGACGACGGCGTAGAGGATGCGCTAAGGGAAACGGGCGAACTATAAGTAGAGTAAATGGGGAGGCTAGAGAGCCCGTAAGGAGACGATAAACATGGCCAACGAACTCAAACTCACAGTGGCGGAGATGGTTCGCCTGAAGGTCCACATGTTACAGGGTACACCAGTATCGTGGCCGGAGCACAGCGCGACCGGATTTGGTCGAGTGAATGCTGGCGTGAGTGTTATCCAGTTTCGTGATATTCCTGGCGAACCCACAGAGACTGCAATACTCGTTAAGACGCCAGCTGGCACGCGCTGGTTCAAGGTCAAAGTCACCGAAATGCTCGGATAAGCAAAGGGGGGTAGATAACAATGTCGTCTGAAGTCTCTCAAAGTCAGCAGACAGCATCTGCGTGGGCCTACATTGACGCCTACCGCGCTGAGCATGGTATCAACGTGCATGACTGGGGTATGGACAACTTCGAATGGGGAAAACCCTGTGCCCCAAACCCCTTCATTGAAGCACGTCTTGCAAGGAAAAGGGGTCGATCAGCTCTACCACCACCCTATGTGCAGGAGATGGTGGCAGAGCGAAAGATAACTTCCGACTTCAATTCCCTAAGGAGCAGACTTGGAAGGTGATAAAGAAGGCAATAACGGTCGAGAGGGCAAGTGCTACCAACTCGCCTACGATTTCATGATGGAACACACTGGCTGCGTGCTCATCCATGCACGAGTATATAGTTATGCTCTTGGTCGCATGATAGACCATGCACTGGTTGAGGTATTAGGTGAGGTGATATACGAACCCGTTATTGATAAGTTCTTCGTCAAGGAAGACCTCTACCGGCAGTATAAGATAAAGGAAGATGTCCGCTACACATTCAATGAGATGTGTGAGCAGATATTGAAGCAGCAGAACTTTGGCCCCTGGCATATCATTAACGAGAACGAGGAGGAAAAGAATAACGATGGCACTTGAAGGTGAAACAATCGGCACTGGAGCACCATCCACCTGTCCTGATTGTGGGATGGTGTTGGAGGTCAAGGTACTCGTGAGCGGGGGCGGATACTATATTGGTACGGAATGTGATTGCGGGCCTTACTCGCGTGAAAGCAGGGACTATTATCCCTCACGCGAAAAGGCCCAGGCGGCACTTGATACCAATACATGGGTTCGCCGCGACACAGAATTTCATGGAGGTGTATAATGAAGAAGCTGGAAATAGCGCTGGGAGTGCTCGGTGTGATAGCGCTCATCCTGATTATCAGCCTGTTGCTGGCGGTGTGGCTCTTCAATATCAGAATACCACTTCGCTAGCATAATTGTGTTCTCTCAATGACCTTAGGGGTCGATAGGCATTAACAACAACGCTAATAGGAGGTTAGGACGATGGCAACCGTCGATGTCCAGTGCATTTGTGGATGCGGGAGGAAGTTCGGGTCGGTTGAGGAAGCTGCCTTGCACTCTGACGAAAAATCCCACAAGATGGATATTCGTGGGATGATTACCCCCGTCACGCGCAAAGTCAAGGCGCCCAAAACCATGGCAGGTCTTCGATCCCGAGGTGTGGTCAGTCCAAGAGCCAATACCAGCACTCGCGCTTACAAATCTCAGGAAGACCCCGAGTACCCCGTGTTCCTCGATAATGAAGCCCTCGAAAGCGGCTTTGATAATCTTCGAGCACGGCTTGGTTCAAGGATTAAGCCCAGCTACAGCAACAGAACATAAGTAAACACGTGAGCATACGAGCACGCGAGCATACGGGTAATCGTATAGGAGGGACAATATGCCAGGCAAGGTTCCATTATGCCCAAACTGTGGTGAGCCACTGTCCAGGGTAAATCGTGAGCGTTCGATTCAGCTCGAGTGGGATGGCGAGAAGTGGATAGAGAAAGACGTATTCTCGGATCAGACCGGCTGTCCTAAGTGCTATGAGGAAGCAGGCGAAGAACTGTTCGACGACGCTGGCATGGCCCTCCCGTAGACGAAATGAGAGGGGGCACTAGAGCACTGGTACGTGGACTATCTCTCACTCTGGTGCTCCCTTACTCATTACTTTGTGGGAGAATATAACCGAAAATAGTTACGAAAACAGTTGTTATGGTTATGTAACGATATATATTTACAAAATCTCGTAATAACGTTATAATAATAGTGATAATGATTATATGGTACTTTACATGGCAGCCATGATAGAAGGAGGACAGCTTGGGCTACGAAGATGAAGAAGACGAAGAGACCTACGTCGCGGTAGAGGAATTGGTGGTTGATGTATGTGGAGTGTGTGGTATACTCCATATCCCAAAAGACCTTGCAGATGAAGAAATCGCCAGAGTATGCAGATGGATAGGGGAACACCACCCAGGCAGCAAAACAGATGGCGATGGTAAGGTTATCATCTGTGCTGAGGGCTACGACACGATGATCTTCATCACAATGACGGAGTTTCCACAGTTCTTCAGCTCCCATAAGCTGGCGATGGTATGGAGAAACTAACAGGAGGCCGCATCATGGATAACCCACAAGAAATCACTGTCGCAGAAGATGACACAATCAAACCCGGATATAAAGTAGCAATCATCGATCCTGAAGGCAAAATCGTCTGGAGTGTCGACATCGGTGGTATAACAAGGAGCCAGTGGGATGACCCAGACTGGCAACTCGAGAGTATGAGCAGCCTGGTGGAGGCAATACCTGAAGAGACATGGGAAAAATGAAGAGAATCGTGGTTATCACAGCGAGCGTGGACACAAAAGATAGCGGCGAAGAATTTGAGAAGCGAGTACGCCGCAGCGGGGTGGGCCCAGAGGACGCACTAGAGATAATCAAGATCTCTATATTAGGAGACGATGCTCTATGCTGCACCATTGCTAGTCCACAAGAGCTCACCAGCAAAGTGCTGGCGCTCATGTCAAGCAAGAAGCCTCTCAGTGAGGTTGAGAATGCTGCTGATGAGGTGATGGTAGAACTCGTCAAGCAGCAGAATGAGGCATATTCCGCCATCTCATTCCTCAACAATATGATGAAATGGTATGGTGAATGGATAGGGAGCAAAGGAAGATGACATCAAAGGAGAAGACCACATGCCCTACGACCTAATACAAACACCACGTCTCAAAATCCGGGAGCGCATAGAGGATGACCTTGCCATAGAGCAAATCCACGATAAAGCTAACCCAGAGCTGAGTATGCTGGATCCAAGCGTGGGAGAGTGTGTTGGCCCTACCTACTACACCATATTATCGCTCGAGCACGGTAACAGACCAATTGGTATCTGCTCCATCTATAATGTTACCGATAAATCTGCCGAGATTGGAGTCCGCATCTACAACAAGGACTTCTGGAATAAGGGATATGGTAAAGAGGTAGTGAATGCGCTGTGCGATGTGGTGTTCTTGTTCTACACCAGTGTAACCTACATCAAGGCCAAATCTCCCATCTACAATGTCCGGGCGGCCGCATGCTACAGGAAATGCGGCTTCGAGCAGCAACAGACCAAGCAGACCATTGGTGGCTACGAGATGTTCTTATTCTTCAGATACAGAACACTATCACATTTGAAGGGGGCAAACGATGGCGTATTCTTCGACTAGAGCAATAGGTGATAACAGGTTTCCTGAACCCACTGTTGATACCGTGATATATAGTCCGAATGGCTACCTGATCAACAACACCGATAGGGGTCACCTCCGCTTCCGTGATATGGACTACTATATCTTTAATAATGCCTTCTTTGAGTTCCGCCCCAAACACCAAGGTAGAGAGCCATCATTCACTGAATTTCAGACGTACTGCGCTAGGAAGGGGCTTGCTGGCTTCTTTGAGGGAAAAGGAACAACTTTCCCCGATGACTCAATGCGGGGGATATATGAAAGACTGTGTGGCAGAGGAGTGGACAGATTTGTGGAGAAATACTTCCAGGGTAAGTACGGCAACTGTGCACCGCTTGCTGTCTGCTTGAGGACATCCAATCCAGCAAATGTAAGCGGAAAGAAAGCCCTTGAAGAAGACCGTATTTATAGAAAAGAGGTTAGACAGGCAATAACCATTGAACGCCGATTAGAACGTCACAACAGACATGTGTAATAACACCAAAGGAGGTGAAAAAGATGGCAGTTGAAGCAGCAAGAGGGTGCGGTTACCGCAAAGTGGGTGGTTTCTATATCGTGGGGAGTGGGGTCACTGTAGGATGTGACAGACTCCCTGTAGAAACCACCAACTGTCCTGTGTGTGGGGGTGGGTTGAAGTTCTCCAGGGCGTGGACATGGCTGGATTGGCGGAAGTACGCTGGTGATCATGGAGACCAGTGCACCGACAACATATTGGGTGAGTGCCCAGTGTGTCATCCCAGCAAGCATCCACAACCATACGGCCTGCTCTGGGTTGGTGAGAAGTTCTACAGCCCAGAAGCATTCGTCCGGGAGAGCACAGAACTGGGAATAAGTCGTCGTCTGCCGTACACCGGCGAAATTCCCCGTGCACCAAAGAACCTTAAGCTCGGTGAAACCTGGGTTCTCTTTGCCCATAAGCACGTCATCAAAGGGGTTGACGATCAGGGCAAAGAGATCATGAAACCCGCGATCTTCCGCGCTTTCAGACCACAGCGTCTCGAACTCCTACTGTGGGATAAAGACGCAACGGAAGAGCGTCTGAGTGAACTAACCGAGGCGGGTATCACTCCGGTGATAATTCCTGATGGTGATAAAGACCATGACCCGTCCACTCCAGTGGGCCTGGCAAAGGACGACAAGGCGGAACTGGAAAATGAGATACTCTTCAAGAGTCTCAGATCCCGACTGGGCAAATAAAGCGAGGGAACAGGTGGCGGCAGGTGAACCACTTTACTATAAGTGCCATTATGAACCGCCGCCACCAACCCCTCTAGTGGAGCAAAAGGTTGAGAAGGCAAAAAGGGTGAAGAGGGTAGACAAGACGAGGCGCTTCTACTGCAAGAAATGTGGTCATACCGTTAAAGAAGGCAATGTTGGCAGTAGATATGGCTTATGTACCAGCTGCTACAATCTCCACTACTACGCGGACTATATGCAGGTAAGCATAAGAACCCCTCACACCAATAATAATGCCATAGTGCGAACAATGATGCAATATGAAGGGTCATACATCGAATAACGCAGGAAATAACGAATACGCAGGAGGATAGAAATGGCACCAGAAGAGAAGAAAGAGAAGATCGACAAGGTCGATAAGATCGTCCTGAACTTCAAGTTCAAGAGGGCCACCCCCAACACCAAGCTCTTCGAGGAGATGCTCGGTGAACAAGAGTGGTCAGACAAGGGCACGGCGGTCGGCGCTCTCTATGTGAACACCCAGGCGCTGGAGATGTTGGGAGTGCCTACACCAACAAAGCTCCGTGTTACCATAGAGCCAGTGCAGTAGACGAGGAGTGTGAGAGCAATGGCCGAAAAAGATAATAGCAACAGCGCCAATCCTTGGGAAACAGAAGGTGAAGGCACTGAACCCAGCTCCCTCAACGTAGAGGTCGCGCCGGACATGCCCACCCTTCCTGGCCCTCTTCCACCATCTGATAAGGCTCCATCGCCGGTAGAGTTCGCCCCAAGAGCGTATTTAGCGCTGGTGAGCTCCGACAAGCACGACTGGGGAATGGTAGAAGACACCATGGGTAACCTTCTCTGGGTACCTGGAAAGGGAGAGATCGTAGGCAGCTGGTCTCGCCCTCAGTACGATAACCTCATCCACATATCACTATCTACTCCCATCAACGCTCTTGTCGATAGAGCTATCCAGACGAACAAACGCTATGCGGAAGAGCGCCTGATGAAGGAACTCGGTATCAAGACCCCTAAAGTGCCAAGGGTGAAGAAGACGAAAGAGGGAAAAGGCGCTGGCACTGAAGAGGTCGAACTGCCGGTGGATACCACCCAAGCTATGGTAAAGGTATCCCTGGAGATAAACAGCCTTAGAGCAAGACTGGGCAAATAAAGATGGGGGTAACACAATATGAGGGTATCAGGATACGACGGTGGTGTCTTCGAGCTCGTGCTTGAAGCTGGTGAGACACTCAACATCAAGCAAGAAGATGACCACGAGCTCGATGTGACAATAGGTAAGAATCTCGTAGTTGTCGCGGAGAAAGAAGAACCCTAGGATGATCTCGTATGAGGTGTGTTAGCATGATGCATGTTTGTATTGTAGTGTGCTATAATACTTGAGTAACTTGGTTTTAGTAGTTGCTCGGTGCGCTACAATACAACATGCATGCAATTTCATAGTATCTGTATATAATTGACCAGGTGCACAAAATTATAAAGAGGTCACAAAGTGGTAAAACGATCTATCTCATCGAAGAAGGAAAAGACAAAGGCACCACTCCCTCCCCGTGAGTGTAAGGGGTGTGGGGTGGTGTTTACGCCATCAGACCGAAGAGAACACTACCACTCTGAGAACTGCAGGGAGAGCTACTACCAGCGCACATATTATGCTGGAGCATCCGCCACCAAGACGTGCGCCAACTGTGGGGTGGAGTTCACCACTACCAAGCCCGGCCGGCAGGACTATTGCACGCCGGAGTGCAGGGAAGATCATCGCAGGAAGAAGATAATTGGGGTTAACGCATCGGTGAATGCAGAGCGGATAACGTATCGTGGTGACAGATTTGCCACTCTGGAGAGAGATAAGTTCCGGTGCAGGTACTGCGGGAAAGGTGGTGGGGATGGTGTTAAACTCGATGTGGAGAGTGATGGTGAGGGTGGATTGCGCACTGTGTGCAGTGAGTGTGTGGAAGGAAGAGAATTTAATAAGGCGCAGGAGTAGATATATGGAACTGGAATTGATTGAGTCTGACTCACATCGGGACTTGCATCAGGCCGAGCTGACCCTCAAACAGGTGAGAGAGGAGATTGAGAAGGTAAAGAACCCCCACAAGGTAGCAGATGGAGTAAACCTTATCTACTCAGAACACCTCTGTTTTGAGAAGGCCCGTCAAGATATTCTAAAGGCTATTGAGGTGAAAGAATGACAGAACCTACTAAAGAACCTGAAAGTGCGGCCAGAATTATGAATGAGGACGGCACATCAGGAATAGCCACCGGTGCTAATAAGCCCTCTGATGGCAATAAAGAGCTGGATGATTTGGTAGAGCAGGCTGGCTTAGTAATATTACGAAGGACTAATCTAATAGCTACCCACGCAGCCTATGAAATAGCCGACCAAATCCTCTTACTCTTTGTGAAGTGGGGTGAAGAGCCTTGCCCTCATACTCCCTCAAGTGTAGAGATACTGGATGACAATGGGGATGTTATAGGCGAAAGGTTGTTTGAAAAGAGGGAGTGTGATAAGTGCTGGCAAGCCCTCATCAAAGAAACAGGAAGGGGGTTGTAAACGGCGAGAATGATTATAGGCCACATTCTAATATATCCTATCCTTGCCTGGTATGATTTCTGGATCGGGTTCCTCTATGACAGGCAGAAGCGCATTCTCTATGTGTTTCCCGTTCCGATGGTCGGAATAGCGTTTAATTTCGGGAAGAAGGTAAGAAGTGGCTAAAGACGTAGACGTATTCTACTGCGATAAGTGTGGCTATACTACCCCTCACAGAGAGGATCCGGTACCTGATATGGAATCTGCCACGGTTTGGCATTGCCTGATATGTGGGCATGAAAAGCGGCCAAAGGGCGGAAACGCCCTTGTTCCGGCATAATAGCGTTAACATAAGGAGGTAATCTATGTCGACAACCAATCCTGATACACCAGCCAATTCGGTTATCCACAGTGTTCCTGACGGGCAGCCATCTACTCCACCGTCTGCTCCACCTTCTACTCCGCCTTCTCCACCACCTGCTACTCCTATCCCATCCGCGTGTGCGCCGAAACCCTGGTGGAAGAGCAAGACTCTTGGTCTTGTGGCGCTGGCAATCATCGCGGCGGTAATTCAGGTTATACAAGGCCAAGAGTGGGTACGCGCTGACATCCAGGTTGGGGTGTTGGCTGTGTTATCGGCACTCATCAGGATCTTTGGCACCGAGGCGCCCATAAAGGGCACGCCGGCAGCTAATAGACTGCTTGGCATCAGCAAGAAGAAATAGCGACTAACGATTGCGCCTGTGGGGGTGAGTACTAGCAGACGTAGACTGGGAAAACCCCCACCATCACATCACGAAAGGAGAATGAGTTATGGTCATGGAATCACTGAGCCCTGATCTGGAATACTGTACTCACTGCAAGAGGGCGACGGTTCATAGTCTCCGGCCAGCAGAGACAGACCAATATCATCTCATATATCATTACTGCACCAAGTGCTTTATAATCACGAAAACAGACCGCACAGAGAAGGTGATCAGATGACGAATATAAAGTGGACAATGATAGCAGGTAAGTTTGATCCAATACACAGTGGCCACATAGACCACATCAAGAAGGCGGCAGCACTGGGTCATCCTCTTCTTATCGTCACTCACATGGATAAAGTCGTTGCCGCTAACTCCAAGAAGGGATACTGCTGCACTACCCTCGCTGATAGAGTATGTCTTCTGCAGGGTTATCTTAACTTGAGGGGCATAAAGGGTGATGTAATTATGGCGGCAGATGAAGATGGCACTGTCGCCAAGACCATCCTCTACTACATGCCAACCATATTTGCGAAGGGTGGAGATCGCTCACCATCTAATATGCCCGCTAACGAGATAGCAGCCTGTAGAGAGGTGGGATGCCAGATAGTGTATGGGATTGGAGATTTGAAGTTCTCTAGCTCTACGATAATGCAACAGGAGCAGGAAGAAGGAGAAAAAAGATGAATCTGACGGTGGAATCTGTAGGTAATAGGGTAAGGATAATTTCTCCCACGGGCCAGATGATACTCACTAAGGAAGAAGCCTATTACCTTCTCAGTGAGCTCGGTCATATATTGGATAAGATAGAAAAACATGAAGGAGAAAGAGCACAATGGCAAAACCAACAGGCTTCATTACCGCCCACGCAATCGTAAGTGGTCGCACCCTGGTGAAGGAAGAAGTAGACAAAGCGGCTGAGGCAAGAAAGGCTCGAATTGCCTTCCTGAATAGGATGTTCATCTCGAAGAAGTACACACGGCGCCAACTTCACGAGCTGCGTCATCTAACCGGAAGAGTAGAACCACCCTATGTTGATACCATTATAAAAGCCGGCGCCAAGTCCAAGACTAAGAAGGTCGTACCTGAGACTACACCTGCGGTGCTCTCGGTACTGCCTCCACTCAACGGGAGCTCCCAACGTGCCTAGGGTTCTTAACAGGAAGATAGATAAGGTACCACCAGGTGCTGTCTACGTTGGTAGACCCAGCAAATGGGGCAATCCTTTCAAGATAGGGAAACATGGTACGCGCGAGGAGGTAATAGCCAGGTACCGCGACTACATCATTGATAGGATTGCCACCAACCCGGGTGTTTATGACCTTATGGAGCTGCGTGGCAAAGACCTGGTATGTTGGTGCCATCCACAGCCATGCCATGCCGACATCCTATTAGAGTTAGCTAATGAGGAGCATATAAGATGAAGATCAACCCAGTCGCCCACAACCACATTCTAATAGAGCTCGAGTGTGGGGTGGTTATCGACCTCAATGATGGCACCTCTGAGAGGTTTGGTGGAAAGGTCACTATTGCCACAGTCACTCGCGATAACACCCCGCCACCGCCAATATCCTCTTCGCCAGAGTGTGAGAACGTCATAAAGATAGAAATTCCCGACATTATTCCAGATCGAGGTAGCACACAATGATAGAAGTAGCCGACGACCGTATCTACCCCTTCTACAAGACCATCCACGATGTGTTCTACTCCGTTCGCGACAACATCACGTTCGGGTTTGCGAGCCCATGGAAGGATGCTGCCACCACTATTCGTCTGCGTGGGGGACACTGTGGTATGAAGGCTGAGGTACTGGCCGAGTATCTCCGGAACCTCGCCTACGTCGTGCGGTTTGTGTATAGCCGCAACACTCACATCAACTCCACCATCACCAAGCGCGTGCTGTGTGCGCTGGGGCTAAAGCTCTTCGATGCACATATCTGGGTGCAGGTGGATACACCATTGGGGTGGCTCGATCTTGATCCGTCAACAGACGCTGGTGTGGCGCCCTGTTTCGGCAACATTAAACCTGGTATGCACCTTGGTACTCCCGAGTCCATCACCTACTACAATTACATCCCACCACGCTTCAAGCACACATACAATGCCTGGTATGCGATTTTCTTTAAGATTATGCCCAACCTTGAGATGAGGGTGAGAAGGCGTATTTACCTTGCTCACACCAGGAGGGTAAATGAGTTCATTCTCGGATACCTCAGATCACAGCCAAATCAATAGCACCCACTCTCATTGTCCCAACTGTGGCGGGAGGCTCCGTCAGGAAGACATCTGGCAGGTGTGTGATGACTGCGGGGCAAGAATGCCTTGCACCACTAATCTCAACAGCTTCTACAGCCCAGATAGTGTCCGCGCCCACATGGACGCTATGGGTGAACACCGTGGGTAAACTATTTCCGAATAATATTTTTGCGGCATGAACGAGTGACGTGTTTACAAACTACTACACTTGTGTTATAATTATTGAGAATTGGATAACCCGCTGGGTAACCATAAAGGTCATAATATTCACTAAGGCAGGAAAGAATGGTACAAGATAAAACTACTCGCATATCCTTCGACGACTACATTATGCAGATCTGTCACTCAGTAGCCGCTCGGGCCACCTGTAGACATAGAGATCAAGGCGCCGTTATTATCAATGGTAAGCAGATTGTGAGCACTGGATACAATGGGGCCCCCTCAGGTGTGAAAGATTGTCTCGAGAGAGGATACTGTTCAAAGATCGAGGGAGTTGGCTGCCTGGCAGAGGGACTCCATGGTGAATCGAACGCTATCATATCTGCAGCCCGAAAGGGTGTTAGCGTCGAGGGGTGTATCATCTACTGTGTGTTTTCGCCGTGCAAGATCTGCGCCAACATGATAAAGACGGCGGGGATTGTCGAAGTGGTATATGAAGACATCTACAGTACGTTTCCTGAAGGCCCAGACTACGTCAAGAGCCTCGGCCTTATGATAAGGCAGTTAAAGAAGCATAAGGACACGAAGGACATGAAGGAGATTTAGAACAATGGCAATGGAAAATCTTATCCTCAAGCAGAAGCAGTTAATGGATGAGGTACCACACGACATTCGCCCAGATGTCGTTCTCAGCATGAAGATGGGGATGAAAGTAGTGGAGAACCTCATGCTCTATCTAAACTCATTGGGGCATAAGCCATGGAGATCTACCCCTCTTCCAGAAGATGAACAGGTATCACGGGCTGTCACTTTCCTTACCTCTGCCAATCATCTTATCATGGCAAGACATCAGCTCTGTACCCAGCCAGTACCAGAACTCGAACGGCGCCAACTCATCTCAAGCTTCGGCATGATAGAAGAAGCCGCCGAGTACATGGAGAGCGTCGAGTTCAAGGGAGTAGATG